>Ga0210389_10001016_pt1 | contig 23560 bp, 21 predicted proteins | sample IncBWH28OmetaG_FD_160127 | JGI IMG/M metagenome (GOLD analysis project Ga0210389, IMG submission 160127) | Forest soil microbial communities from Barre Woods Harvard Forest LTER site, Petersham, Massachusetts, United States - Inc-BW-H-28-O ...
GTCGCAGGTTTCCTGGCGTGGTGCTGGTTTCCGCGCAATATCGGCACCAAACGCTGGCCCGTCCGGCTTCCGTCGGGGCCATTGGTGGTGCTGCAAATCCTGATCGGCGTTTTCGATCTCGGGGCTGCGGCACTGGCGATGTATGTGCTGATTCCCGCCGGACCCAATATCGGGATTTTCCCGATCATGGCCGTTTTCATCGCGGCGACTTTATTGGGATTTGCAAGCCACACGCCGGCGGGTATTGGGGTTTTCGATGCGACATTCCTGATCGGGCTCGGCAAGGACGACAAAGAGCCGCTGGTCGCAGCGCTTTTGATGTTCCGCCTGATGTATCACTTCCTTCCGTTCATATTCGCGCTCAGCGTATTTGGCGTTGTCGAGGGATGGCGAAGTTTGCGCCGCCGGCGAAACAGCTAAAGCTTTACACCGGCGAATTGAGTTTCAGCCCGACCACGCCGGCGACGATCAACGTCAGGCAGATGATGCGCACCGGATCGGTCGGTTCGCTGAAGATCACCATTCCGACGACGATGCTGCCGGCCGCCCCGATGCCGGTCCAGATCGCATAGGCGGTGCCAAAGGGCAGCGACCGAAGCGCAAACGCCATCAGCGCAAAGCTTGCCAAAATCGCTAACGCTGTCGCAAGCGTCGGCCAGAACCGGGTGAGGCCGTCGGAATATTTCAGACCGAAAGCCCAGGCGATCTCGAACAGCCCTGCCGCGAAAACCGCAAGCCAGCCGGTCATGCCGACCTCGGCGATGGCGAAAAAGCGGGAAGGCGGCTTTGTGGCCTGCGAGGCGACTTCTCAATGCTCGATTTTACGCCGGTACCCTTCGTCAGCGCCGACATGATCCACCTCGTCGCGGTTCATCTCACACCTCCTTGCGATGTTCGCGCGACAAAGATGTGACAGGGGCGAATGTCAAATCCACTCCACTAGCGCACATCCTCAAAACGGAAAGCGAGTTCCGGAATTAACGACAGGATCGCATCACCGCTGCTGTCGCAAAACTGAAGCGAGGGCGCGATATCCTGGTTGGATTGTTGATTCGAGGCGCGGATGAACAGTCGACTTATCGCAAATGCCGTCCGCAACACGAAAGACGACGAAGAAACGACGGTTTGGGACAGGCTTTACGCGTTCTGGTTCCGTCGCCTGGTCTACACCCAGATCTGGGAAGACCCGGTTGCCGATCTCGCGGCGCTCCGCTTGGCCGTAGGCTCGACCATCGTGACGCTCTCGTCAGGTGGATGCAATGCGCTGTCTTATCTGACAGCGCAACCCGCGCAGGTCTATGCGGTCGATCTCAACGAGGCGCACCTCGCGCTCATCAAACTCAAATTAGCCGGCTTGCGTGCCTTCTCCGATTATTCGGATTTCTGGCAGTTCTTCGGCGCGGCCGACAAGCCGGCCAATTCGGACCTTTATCGCGAGCGGCTGCGGCCATGGCTGGATGCGCAGGCGCGTGCTTATTGGGACAAGCGAAATATCATCGGCCGCCCGCGCCACGCTTATTTCGCCAACGGCTTTTATCGTCACGGCATGCTCGGCCGTTTCATCGGTCTCGCGCATTTTGCAGCCAAAATGAGCGGGATCGATCCCGCGATACTTTTGAACGGCAAGCCGGATGCGCCCGCGCGCATTGCGGCGCTGAAGCGCCTCGATCGCGTGTTCCATTCGCCGCTGGTCCGGCTGATTACGGCAACGCCGGCTTTGCTGTTCGGCCTTGGCATCCCGCCGCGACAGCGAGCCTTGCTCGGCGGCGGTGCGCCGCTGAACGACGTGCTTCACGCGCGCCTGTTGCGTCTGATCGACGGTCATCCGAACGAAACCAATTATTTTGCCTGGCAGGCGCTCCATCGCGGCTATGCCGGTCCAGGCGATCGTTGCCTGCCGCCATATCTGCAGCGCCGCCAATATGAGCGCATGCGCAATGGCGCGGGATTGATCATTCCGCACCACGCCAGCCTTCGGCAATTCCTGGATGGTTTGCCCGCGCGCGAAGTCGATGCCGTCATCCTGCTGGACTCGCAGGACTGGATGGCGATCGACGAAATTCGGGCCCTGTGGAATGCGATCGATCGCGCCGGCAGCGACAATGTCCACGTGATTTTCCGCACCGCAGGCGAGGGATCGCCGATCGAAAGCGACGAACTGGCATCGCTGCAGCGGATATGGCGTCGCGACGATGAACGAAGCGCGGTCGGATTTGAGCTGGATCGCTCAGGGATCTACGGCGGATTCCACTGCTACGGCCGGCGCTGACCGGCGATCCGCCGGGATCGCGTGGTCCCGCTGTTTATGGCCGCTCCGCGCTTGGCGGTTATTCCGCCAGTCCGGAATAGGGCGTTGCGGAAACCTGCGCCTCGAGTGCCTTCTCTTCCTGGACGATCTTCGGCTTGCGCAGCCAGACGTAGATCTGGGCAGAAAGCAGCACGACGCAGATGAAAAGGAAGAACGCGCTGATCGGACGCTCGATGAAGGTCATCAGGTCGCCGCGGGAAATCAGGAGGCTGCGGCGGAAATTTTCCTCAAAGCGCGGCCCCAGCACGAAGCCGAGCAGGATCGGCGCCGGGTGGAAATCCAGGCGCAGCAGGATGTATCCGACAATGCCGATCACCAGCGTCTCGCCGACCTGGAACATGTCGTTGCTCGCCGCGTAGACGCCAATGCAGACGAAGAACATCGCGCTCGGATAAAGGTAGCGATAGGGGATCGAGAGCAGCTTCACCCACAGCCCGATCATCGGCACGTTGAGGACGACGAGCAGGATATTGCCGATCCAGAAGCTGGCAATCAGGCCCCAGAAGATGTCCGCGTGCTGGGTGATCAACTGCGGTCCCGGCACGATGCCGTGGATGATCAGCGCGCCCAGCAATAGCGCCATCACGGTGTCGCCGGGGATACCGAGGCTCATGGTCGGAATGAAGTCGCCTTGCACCGAGGAATGCGTCGAAGCTTCGGGGCAGGCGACGCCTTCGATGGCGCCGTGACCGAAGCGCTCCGGTGTCTTCGAGATTTTCTTTTCGGTGGCATAGGACACGAACGAGGCGATGGTCGGGCCGGTGCCCGGGATCAACGCGCAGAGGCTGCCGATGACAGTGCCGCGAATCATCGGCCAGAACGCGAGCTTCAGGTCGGCCTTCGACGGGAACATGTCGGAGATGCCGACCTTGGCATACTTCATGTCGACCTTTTCAGTGTTGTTGACGCTGTTCAGGAATTCGGCGATGCCGAACATGCCGAGCGCAAGCGCAACGATTTCAATGCCGTCGAACAGTTCGGTGATGCCGAACGTGAAGCGCGGCTGGCCGGTCTCGATGTCGGAGCCGACAATCCCGATCAGGAGGCCGAACACCGTCATGGCGATGCCCTTGAGCGGGGAGCCCTTGGCAAGCGTCGATCCCGCGATCAGGCCCACCAGCATCAGCGAGCACACCTCCGCCGGACCGAATTCCAGCGCCATCTTGACCAGGAAGGGCGCGAGGAAAATCATCTCGGTGATGCCGAAGGAAGCACCGATGAAGGCGGCGACGACGGTGATACCGAGCGCCGTTCCGCCTTTGCCTTGTTTGGTCAGCGGAAAACCATCCAGACAGGTGACGGCGTGCGGCGGATGGCACGGCAGGTTGAGCAGGATCGAACAGATCGCCCCGCCATATTGGGCGCCGTAATAGACCCCGGAAAGCATCAGGATCGCCGGCACCGGATGCATGCCGAAGGTGAGCGGCAGCAGGATCGAGATCGTGGCGACGGGGCCCATGCCCGGCAGCACGCCGACGAGATTGCCGACCAGCACGCCGAGGAAACAGTACATCAGGTTGTGCGGCTCGAGAGCGACGCCGAAGCCGTACCAGAGATCGGTGAGCGCGGTCGAAATCACAGGTTCACCCCGCGCAACAACTGAAAGGGAATGTTCAGCAGGTAGTGGAACAGCACGACGCCGAACACGGTGACGCCGCAGGCGAGAATGAACGATGACTTATAGGTCGCCGTCTTGTCTCCGAGCGCGCAGACGAACACACAGGCGAACACCGCGGGGATCATCCCGCCAAATTGTCCGAGGACGATGAACAGGACGGGGCCTGCAATGATGCACAGCCAGCCGAACCATTGCGGATTGTCAGGCAGAAATTTGCCGTCGTCCGGCTCGGATGATCCAAGCGCCGTGCCTGCGATCAGCAGACCAATGAAGGCAAGGACCACGCCGAGCACGACCGGCATAAACCCGGGGCCCATTCGGGCGAGGCTGCCGAACTTGTAGCCCGAACCGGTCACAGCAGCTCCTACCCCGAGCAGCAGCATCAGGCCGCCGGCGTAGTAGTCCCGCTTCCAGGTAAACTTCTCCGACAACGGCGTCTCTCCCAAGTCTCTTTAGGGACCAAGTCTTTTTAGGGACTAAGTCTTTTTAGGGCCGCGACCCTACCCGCAGCGGCCAAGCCTGTCGATATGGCCGCATCGCACTTTTGGGACGGGAAGGAACCGACATTGGTCTAACAGACTAGCTCAGTTTATCGACCGATAAAATCGACAAAATACCGCAGGGGTCATCGGCCAGAGCCTGCTCCTATCGCGGCACGGCATCATTTGCCGCGGCGCCTCTAACGCGTGAGGCTGTTGGAGAGGACGCCGGATTGCTGCCAATCCGCCTTTGTGGGGTAGCAAAAGACCCTGGAATTCGGCTATCGAGGGGTAGGGAATCTCTCGAAAACGCCATTGCGGGTATTTGAATGAGCCAATTGATCGTCCACGCCGGAGACTTCACGTTCCAGGCCCGCTTTGAAGAACAGTTAGCGCCCAAAACTTGTGCGGCCTTCCGCAAGGCCATGCCGTTCAACAGCGAGTTTGTCCATGTGCGCTGGAGCGGCGAGGGAGTCTGGATGCCGCTCGGCGATCTCGACTTTGGCGTCGGCTATGAGAACCACACCAGCTATCCGGCGCCGGGCCAGATGATCCTTTATCCCGGCGGCATCAGCGAGACCGAAATTCTACTGGCCTATGGTGGGGTGCATTTTGCAAGCAAGATGGGCCAATTGGCCGGCAATCACTTCATCACGCTGACGTCGGGACTTGAGAACCTGTACACGCTCGGCAGGACGGTGCTCTACAAAGGTGCGCAAAAGGTCCGCATCGAGGAAGTGTAGAATGTCCGGGGACGGGTATCCCAGGGATCTCCGTGGCTACGGCCGCAATCCGCCGCATCCGCACTGGCCGGGCAATGCACGCATCGCCGTACAGTTCGTGGTGAATTTCGAGGAAGGCGGCGAGAACAATATCCTGCACGGCGACCGAGCCTCCGAAGCATTCCTGTCGGACGTGCTCGGTGCGCAGCCGTGGCCCGGGCAACGCCACGCCAATATTGAATCGATGTTCGAATACGGCTCGCGTGCGGGCTTCTGGCGGCTATGGCGGATTTTCACCGAACGAAAACTACCCACCACCGTGTTCGGCGTGGCAACCGCCTTGAAGCGAAACCCGGAAGTGGTCGCCGCGATGAAAGAGGCAGGCTGGGATATTGCCAGCCACAGCCTGAAGTGGGTCGAGCACAAGGACATGTCGGAGGCCGAAGAGCGGGTGGAAATCGCCGACGCCATTCGTCTGCACACCGAGGTGACCGGTGAGCGGCCGCTCGGCTGGTATACGGGGCGGACCTCGATCAACACCGTCAGGCTGGTGATGGAAGCCGGCGGTTTCCTTTATTCCTGCGACTCTTACGCCGACGATTTGCCGTACTGGATCAAGGGGCCGTCAGGGCCGCATCTGATCATCCCCTATAGCCTCGACCTCAACGACATGCGCTTCGTCAACGCGCAAGGCTTTGGCAACGGCGACCAGTTCTACGGCTATCTCAAGGACGCTTTCGATGTGCTTTACGCCGAAGGCGAAACCTCGCCGAAGATGATGTCGATCGGTCTGCATTGCCGACTCGTCGGCCGTCCCGGACGTGCGGCAGCGCTGATGCGGTTTCTCGACTATATCAAGGGGCATGACCGGGTCTGGGTCGCGACGGGGCTGCAAATCGCACGGCACTGGCACGCCAATCTTTCGCATTTAGCAGCCGACGCGCGTCAAGTCGGATAGCCTTTCAGTTTCCATTGTTGGGAAGACATGAGCGAGAAGAACGCAGCCACCGCTGGACGACAGGCCTTGCCGCTTGGCGACGAAATCGTCGGCCGGATCAATCGGCTGGCCGCGATTTCTGAGACGCCGGATAACCTGACGCGCATCTTTCTCACGCCCGAACATCGCGCGGCGGCCGATCTGATCATGGCCTGGATGGTCGAAGCCGGCATGAGCGCCCATCTCGATGCCATCGGCAATGTCTGCGGGCGTTACGAAGGCGAACGACCGGGCTTGCCGTGCCTGATGCTGGGTTCGCACTACGACACGGTGCGTGACGCCGGCAGATGGGACGGTCCGCTCGGGGTCATCACCGCGATCTCCTGTGTCGCCGACCTCAACAAGCGCGGTAAGCGGTTTCCCTTCGCCATCGAGGTGACCGGCTTCGCCGACGAGGAGGGGGTGCGATTTGCGTCGACCCTGCTCGGTAGCCGGGCGGTGGCCGGTACTTTCAACGAGCGCGTGCTCGCTTCCAAAGACAGCGCCGAAATCTCGATGCGCGAGGCGATGGTTCAGTTTGGCCTCGACCCCGATCATATTGGTGCTGCCGCACGGGCGCGCAGCGAATTATTGGCCTATGTCGAGCTTCACATCGAGCAAGGCCCGGTGCTCGAGGCCAAAGGATTGCCGGTCGGGGTCGTCAGCGCCATTGCCGGTGCAACCCGCATGGCGGCAAGGGTGACCGGCATGGCCGGTCATGCCGGCACCGTGCCGATGGAATTGCGTCGCGATGCCTTGGCCGGCGCGGCCGAACTCATCACCAAGATCGAGGAACTATGCCTGACCGACGGGCGCGGCCTGGTCGGCACGGTCGGCTATATCCACGCCACGCCCGGCGCGACCAACGTCATCCCTGGACAGGTCCATTTTACCATCGATCTGCGCGCACCGACCGACGTGCATCGAAATCGCGCGGTGGCCGATATCGTTCGCCAGATCGAAGCGATCGCCAAACGCCGAAAGCTGGAATTGCGGCTCGATGTGACGCATGAGAACCGCACCGTCCCCTGCGCGCCCTGGCTGAAGGCGCAGGTCGCCGAAGCCGTGGCGGCCGAAGGCTATCCCGTGTTCGAACTGCCGAGCGGCGCCGGGCATGACGGTATGGCAATGGTCGACATCGCCGACGTCGCAATGGTGTTCGTGCGATGTCGTGGGGGCATCAGCCACCATCCCGACGAACATGTCGAACTGGCTGACGCCGATGCCGGCGCGCGGGTGTTGCTGCGGCTGATCGAGAATTTCCGACCGCGCCAAGCTGGCGAATAAGTTTCAGCCCGCGGTTACGTCGACGACCTCGTTGCCGTCGAGCACCCGATGCGCCTTGTCCCGGTCGAGATCGCCCTCCCAGGCCGCAACCACGACAGTGGCGACGCAATTGCCGATCAGGTTGCCGAGCGCGCGCGCCATGCCGATGAACCAGTCGACGGACAGCACCAGCACGAGCCCGATCGCCGGAATGCTCGGCACGGCGTTCAGCGTCGCCGCCAGGATCACGATCGCCGAACCGGGAACGCCGTGCGCACCTTTCGAGGTGATCAGCGAGATGCCGAGAACCAGCAAGAGATCGCCGAACGAGAGCGGAGTGTTGGTCGCCTGCGCGATGAAGACCACTGCCAGCGTCAGGTAGATCGAGAACGCGTCGAGATTGAAGGAATAGCCGGTCGGGATCACGAGGCCAACGACCGACTTCTTCACGCCCAGCCATTCGAGTTTGCGCATGATTTGCGGCAGCACGGCATCCGACGAAGCGGTCGCCAGCACGATCGTCAATTCCTCGCGCAGGTAGGCGAGGAATTTGAAAATGTTGAGCCCGGCAAGCGCCATCACGCTGCCGAGCACCCCGAGCACGAAGATCGCGACCGAGACGTAGAACAAGGCTACCAGCGAGATCAGTTGCTTGAGCGAGCCGACGCCGTATTTGCCGACGGTATAAGCGACCGCGCCCAGCACGCCGAGCGGCGCGATGCGCACGATCAATCCCATCGCGCGGAACAGCACTGTCGAAACCGCGTCGATCAGCGAGGCGACCTTCTCGGCCTTTTCGCCGCCGACCAACGCGAGGCTGACCCCGAAGATGATCGCGAAGAACAACACCTGCAATACATCGTTGCGTGACAGTGCGTCGAAAGAGGTCGTGGGGATGATATTCAGCAGGAAGGAGCCGATGCCTTCGCCTTTCAGTTTGCTGGCGTTGTTGGCGTAGCTGGAGAGCGCGTTGGCATCGAGATGGGAGGTGTCGATGTTCATGCCGTGGCCCGGCCCGAAGATAAAGGCGAGCAGGAGCCCGACGACCAGCGCGACCGTCGTCATGACCTCGAAATAGATCAGCGCTTTGACGCCGACCCGCCCGACTTTCTTCAGGTCGCCCGCGCCGGCGATGCCGTGGACGACGACGCAGAACACGATCGGCGCGACGATCATGGTGATCAGTTTCAGGAAGGCGTCGCTCAGGATCTTCAGGCTGACGGCGAAATCGGGAACGGCCATTCCGAGCACGATCCCTAGCACCAGCGCGGCAAGAACCTGAACGAACAGCGATGTATAGAGCGGCTTTCGCGCGACCGGCGCGGTCGTCGTCGTAATGGTGGCCATCGAACGTCCCCCTTCGATCCAGATATCTTCAAGCCCTTGGCTGGAGCAGCAAATTCCACGCCAGAAATTTCAGAGGCGGTCCCGATCTCTTCAGGACGGCGAAAAAGCCAATGTTTCAGGCACAAGGACAGCGGTCAACTCAACCGGATTCCAAGAACACGCGCGGCGACTCGTGTTGGCTCCAGCCGGTGCGGGCGAAGCCGGCCGGGGACGCCTTGCATGCATCACCGCGCTCAATGAATGAGCAAGTGAGCGGCGAAAGCCGGGTGCCGATGACCGCAACCACGATGGGCTGGAGACGCAACCGGCTGAAAACAAGGCGAATTTCAACACAGGCCGCCGCGGCTGCGCGTTGTACACAATGGCACAGCCTTTGCTTAACTCCATCCAGCGTCTTGCTTCCGTGTTTTCAGAGTTCTCAAGCGTCGGGGGACGTAACTCGTGGCAACCTTAAAGCAACTGCCAAAGGGCGTCATCGCCGCGGAGCCGGAGCCGATCGCGCTCGACTGGTCGGTGACGGCGCTGGTCATCATCGATATGCAGCGCGATTTCATGGAGCCGGGCGGCTTCGGCGAGACGCTCGGCAATGACGTGTCGCGATTGGCCACGGCCGTCAAACCGATCGCTTCGGTGCTGAAGGCCGCCCGCGACAGCGGCATGCTTGTCATTCACACCCGTGAAGGCCATTCGCCCGATTTGTCGGATGCGCCGCCGGCCAAGGTCGAGCGTGGCGCGCCAAGCCTGCGCATCGGCGATCCCGGCCCGATGGGACGGATTCTGATTCGTGGCGAGGCCGGGCACGACATTATTCCCGCATTGTATCCGATCGACGGCGAGGTCGTGATCGACAAGCCGGGGAAGGGCGCGTTCTACGCCACCGAACTCGGCGACATCCTGCAGAAATACGGCATTGAAAATCTGCTGGTCTGCGGCGTCACCACCGAGGTGTGCGTCAACACCACGGTTCGGGAGGCGAATGACCGCGGCTATCGATGCGTCGTGCTGTCAGACGGCTGCGCTTCCTATTTTCCTGAATTCCACGAAATGGGCCTCAAGATGATCAAGGCCCAGGGTGGCATCTTCGGCTGGGTCAGCGACTCTGCCGCAGTTCTTCAAGCCATGAAATCGGAGACTTCAAACGCATTAGCAGCAGGGGCATCAAAATGAGTACAGGCATTTCTGCGGGAAAGACTGACTTCAAGCCGACCTTGTGGACTCCGGGCGACTGGAACGCCTTCTTCGGCTTCGGCACCAACATTCTGGTGAACATGCTGGTGCTCACGGGGCTGTTACGCTTCGTGCTGAAAATGCCCGACTCGCTGGTGTTCGGCCGGATCCTGCCGGCGCTCGGCCTGATGATGTGCCTGTCGACCTTCTATTACGCCTTCCTCGCCTATCGCCTGGCGCAGAAAACCGGACGCGACGATGTCTGCGCGCTGCCTTCCGGCGTCAGCGTGCCGCATATGTTCATCGTGACCTTTGTGATCATGCTGCCGATCACGCTGAAGACTGGCGATCCGATGAAGGGATGGGCCGCGGGCCTGGTCTGGGTGTTCTTCCAGAGCTTCATCCTGATGATCGGCGGCTTCATCGCGCCCTACATCCGCAAGATCACGCCACGCGCCGCCCTGCTGGGCACGCTGGCCGGCGTATCCGTGACCTTCATCTCGATGCGGCCGGCGCTTGAAATGTACATGACGCCGCAAATCGGCCTGATCTGTTTTGCGATCATTCTGGTGAGCTGGTTCGGCGGCGTGAAATACCTGAAGGGCGTTCCGGCGGGATTGGTTGCGATTGCCGCCGGCATGCTGATTGCCTGGGGATCGAACCTGTTCGGGCTTGGGCTCGGCGGGTTGAGCGTCAAGGGCCTCGGCGATGCCTTCGCAAGCTTCGGCTTCTCCGTGCCAATACCGGCGGTCGGCCAGGTATTCTCCGGTTTTGAATTCCTCGGCATCATCCTGGTGACGGCGATTCCTTTCGGCATCTACGATCTCGTCGAAGCCATGGACAACGTCGAAAGCGCGGAGGCCGCGGGCGACGAATATCCGACTACGCGTGTTCTGACCGCCGACGGCATTGTGAGCCTGATCGGATGCCTGATGGGCAATCCCTTCATCAACGCCGTCTATATCGGCCATCCCGGCTGGAAGGCGATGGGTGGCCGGATCGGCTATTCGGCGGCAACCGGCATCATGGTGGTCGTTCTTTCGTGGTTCGGCATCATCTCGGTGATGCTGGCGCTGGTTCCCGTGGTCGCGATTTCGCCGATCCTGCTCTATATCGGCATGCTGATCGGGGCGCAGGCGTTCCAGACCACGCCGATCAAGCACGCACCCGCCGTCGTGGTCGCGCTGACGCCGCATCTTGCGGCCTGGGCGAAGTTGCAGGTCGATACCATGCTGGGCGCGACCGTCGTCGCGGCGCAGACGGTTGGGGGGCTTGCCGGCGACAAGGTCGGCGAGGTCAAGGCGGCCGCGCTCGCCTCGTTGCCGCAACAGGGCGTGCTCTATCACGGGCTGGAGGTGATGGGCGGCGGCTCGATCATCGCAGGCCTGATCCTTGGCGCGATTGCCGTCTTCATCATCGAGCGCGACTTCGTGAAAGCCTCGGCCTTCTCGCTGGCCGGCGCCGTGCTCACTTACTTCGGCTTCATGCACGGGGAGGCGGTCGGCGTCGGCGGCGGATACGGTGTGACGCCCGGCGTTGCGCTGGCTTATGCCGTGATTGCCGCCGGATTCTTCGCGGTCGGAAAATACGGCACCAGTGTTTCATATATGCCGCAGCATGATATCCCGCTTGCGGCGCCGGCCGAGTAACCGCTAGCGCGGTTGAAACGAAACAGGCGAGATCGAGTTACTTTACCTCGATCTTCGCCTGTTCTGCGACATCCTTCCAGAGCGCGATATCCTGCTTGATATAGTCGGCAAACGCTTGCGGGGAGCTGCCGACGACCTGGATGGCCTGGCTCTCGAGCAGGGACTTGGTTTCCGGATCCTTCAACGCCTGAACGATCTCGTCATTCAGTTTGGCGATGATCGCCGGCGGGGTTTTGGCCGGCGCCAGGATTCCGTGCCAGCCAACCGCGTCAAAACCGGGATAGCCGCTCTCCGCTATTGTCGGCACGTCGGGCGCAACCGGCGAGCGGTCCTTGCTCGACACCGCGAGCGCGACCAGCATTCCAGAATTCACGAGCTGAAGCGCCGAGATCGGATCGGAAAACACCACCTGGACCTGACCCGCGACGAGATCGGCAACCGCAAGCGCCGTGCCGCGATAGGGAATGTGGGTCATCTTGATGCCAGCCTTGAGGTCGAACAATTCGGTGAGCAGGTGATTGGAGGCGCCGACGCCGGTCGTGCCGTAGTTCAATGCGCCGGGTTTGCTCTTGGCCAGTGCCACGAACTCCTGCAAGGTTTTGACGCCGAGCGAGCGGTTCACCACCATGATGTAGGGATAGGTGCTGGTCAGTGAGACCGGGACAAAATCCTTCTCCGGGTCGTAAGGAAGGCTCTTGTAGATCGCCGGGTTGATGGAGATCGGCCCGGATTGTCCGAGCAGGAGCGTGTAGCCATCGGGATCGGCTTTGTTGACGAACTCGGTACCGACGATCGAGGCACTGCCACCGCGATTTTCCACCACGATGGCCTGGCCCGTCCTTTTGCCGATCTGCTTGGCGAGTACGCGCGCGGTCGCGTCCGCCGAGCCGCCCGCGGCGTAGGGCACAATCAGATGGATGGGATGCGAGGGATAGTCGTCGGCTCGCGCCGTGTTCCCGGTGAGCGAGGCGGATATCGCAAACGCAAGCAACGCGAGTAAAAAATACTTCGAACGAATTGGCATGGGGCGGGCAGTTTCTTGTTGATCGTTTGTTCGCCTAACATACGGCAAAATTTCATAGCCGGTCCATCGTCCATTGGTTGCGCTTTTTTGTCACCCTGCGATGCTCCGCGCCACCAAAAACGGGAAAACAAGAATGCTGCACAAACCAGCCGTAACCGAACACCTTGCACGTCACATTGTTGCAGCGCGATGGGATGACATCCCGTCACGAGTGAGACATCAGGCCAAGCGCTCCCTGGTCAACTTCTTCGCGGTGACGCTGGCGGGCTGCCGTTCCCGGCCGATCGAAATCGCGCTCCGTTCACTGGCGGAATTTTCCGGTGGCAAGCAGGTCGCCTTGATCGGAAACGCGACGCGGATCGATGCGCTGAGCGCGGCCTTTCTCAACGCGGCCGGCGCCAATGTCGATGACTTCTGCGACACCCATACCGCGACCGTCATTCATCCCACCGCCCCGGTCGCCGGCGCGTTGTTCTCCTATGCGGACTTGCAGCGGATCAGCGGCAGCGATCTCCTGTTGGCTCTCGTGCTCGGCAATGAAGTGCAGGCCCGTATCGGGCTTGCGATCTCGCCAAGCCATTATAACCGGGGATGGCACATCACCTCGACCTGCGGGGTGTTCGGCGCCGCCACGGCGAGCGGCAAGCTTTTGGGACTTGACGAGCGTCAGATGGTATGGGCGCTCGGCATCGCCGCTACGCAATCGGCCGGCCTATGCGAATGTTTGGGAACGCCGGCAAAAAGCGTGAGCGTAGGCAACGCCGCGCGCAACGGTCTGTGGTCGGCCTTGTTGGCCGAGAAGGGATTCGACGGCCCGGCGGAGCCGTTGGCCGGCGTGCAAGGCTTCTATCATGCGCTGAATGAGGAGGCGAACCTGTCGCACCTCACCGATGGCTGGGGCGAGAGCTGGGCGATCATGGCGACCTGCTACAAACCTTATCCATGCGGCTTCGTGATTCATCCCGTGCTCGATTGCGCGCTCGACTGGCGGCGCGATCACCCGACCGCCGAGGTCGCGCGCGTCGTCGTGCGTGGAAATCCGCTGTTGAGCATCCGCGCCGATCGGCCCGACATATCGACCGGCCGCGAGGCGCAAGTCAGCGTGCAGCATGCGGTTGCTGCCGCTCTCGTAAAGGGGCAGGCGGGTCTCGATCAATTTAGCGACGCCTGCGTGCGCGATCCGGATGTTTTGAAACTGCGCAGCAAGGTCGAGGTCGTGCGCGACGAACGTTTTTCGACCGTGGCGGCGGCGGTTGAAATCACAACAGCTGACGGGAAAACCTTCAAACTAGAGCAACCGGCTGCGCGCGGCAGCGACGCCAACCCGCTGTCTGATTCGGACCTCGAACAAAAGCTGCGCGCCGCGGCCTCCCTGTGGAATCCGCGCTATGATGTGGTGCCGTTGATCGATGCGATCTGGAATGTCGAGACGAGCGCGGATGTTTCGACGTTGGTGTCGTTGACCGCACGGCCGTAGGCTTATCTAGCATGATCTTTTCGGAAAACCGCTGCACACCTTTCCGGATCATGCTTAAGGTCGCACAGCCGGCGTCTCAATCGGCATGCCGCGTGCGCGCGACATCAGGTAAAGCTCGAGCTCGACCAGTTCCGGCGCGCCGAAATCGTAATTCTGCGCCCGCATGCCATTAATGCAGTTGCGTAACCGCCGTTGCAGCGATCCCAGCGACTGCCATTCCAGCCGGTAGATCGGATAGCCGTTCGGAATGGCCTGGGTGACCGGGGAGCCAGCGAGATGCTTGTCCCAATTGTCGTCGTGGCAATTGGTGCAGCCGAGGTTGAGCTGTCCCTGCCGGTGCATGAAGAAGTCGCGTCCTTTGGCGAGGAACGGCTCGAGTTCGGGCGAGGTATCGGGCGTAATTGCCATGCCGCGCGACTGTTCGGCAACGTATGTTGTCAAGGCGAGCAGATCGTGTTTCTCGTAAGGAAGTGCATCGGCTTCCTGATGACGCGCGCGGCACAGATTGATGCGCTGCTCGAGGTTGACGGGGCGTCCGAGCAGCTTGTCATAGGCCGGATAACGCGCCGCCACGCCTTTCATGCTGGCGCGGGCGTCGCCGTGGCAATCGGCGCAGGCCTTGCCCGCCGCGCTTGCCTTGCGGTTCCACAGCGCTTCGCCGTCGAGCGTACCCAGCATGCCGGGATTGGCGGTGTCGTCGTCCTGCATGGCTTTTGTCTCCGGCCCCATGAAGGTGTAGCCGGACCGTCGTTCTCCTTGCGGGATTTCGGTTGCAATCAAAGGACGAACAACGATGCCGGCTGCGAGCAGCAACGGCATAAGAAATATCGTCGCTGCAAGCTTCATTCGACCGTGATGCTGGCGGAAGCGGTTTCGGAAAAGCCGTTGTCGCCAATCCATTCGAAATCGAATTTTCCGCTTTTACTCGCTACCGTGAAAAAGGAAATGAACGGGTTGGCTGCGGTCGCGGGGAAAAGATCGGCGCGGAAAATCTCCTCGCCATCAAAGCGGCAGGTGAAGCTTGTGATGATGTCGCGCGGTACCACCTCGCCCGAGGTCGTATGGCGATATCCCGTCTCCATGATGTGAGACATCAATGTCTTGATTTCGATAACGTCGCCGTTCTTGGCCTTCTTGGGAACGTTGATGAGTGCGGCGGCCATCACATCACCTCCTCGGTACAGGCGGCGAGCGTTACCACGACCTCGGAGGTGACGGACCAGAACGAACCGTCGGAGAGCTTCGCGATCGCGACGATCTTCTGGCTGTCGGCCAGGCGCACGCGGGTAGCGACCTGAGCGCGGCCGGCGCTGGGCCTAAGATAGAAATTGCCGAGATTGGGTTGCGGATTCTTTTCGTTGAACACGTGAATGCTTTTAACGTAGTCGTTTGGTGTCATCGGGCTCGTGACACTGACCGTCATCGGCACGCTGTTGCCGTTTTCAACCAGCGGCGGAATGTCGAGCTTGACCTTGCCGGTCTGCACGGGGGCACCGCCCGTTACCGTGCGGATGGCGGTTGCCATCATCTCGGGCGTCGCTTCAGCCGGACGCACGCTGATCATGGCGGGAAGCACGCTGATCGCAGCCGTGCTGCCGGCCAGCCTGAGAAACCGGCGGCGTGTGGAAACATTTCGTCTGTGCATACTGCTTGCCTTCCTAGTCGCGCAGCGTCGCAAGATACGCCACAATATCCTCAATCTGCTCGGCCGACAGGATCGGTCTTCCGCGCCAGTTGGCCGCCACGCGATCGAGCCCGTCGAGCCGATAGTAAGAGGGCATGATCGTCCCGGGATTGAGACGGGACGCATCGACCAGCCGCAGCCGAAGTTGTCCAATCGACGAGCGGCTGCCGGAGCCTGAAAGGTTGGGCGCGAGATCGCCCTGGAACTTTTCCTCGGGGAACGGACCGCTGTGGCACAGAATGCACGTGTTGGTTCGCTCCAGAACCAGGGCGCGGCCACGCGTGGCATCGCCGGGGGCGCCGGTCAGCGATTCCAGGATGGAATCGCCGCTCACCGTATAAGACCTCAGTTCCTCTCCGCCGACCGAGCAAGGCAACGTCAGCAGCATGACCGCGAGACAGCCTCCGACAATACCAATTGCCGATTTAGCCAAAGGTTTCCACCGTGATCGTCTTGTACCAGGATTGCGCCTGATCCGCTTCGCGCTGGCGAAGCTCACCGAGCGCATTGATCGGGCTCGTGAAGCCAGAACCCATCACCTCGACGAAAATATCGTCTCGCGGCTGGTAATTGCCAGACTGCGAAAAAGCATAGCCGGGCCTCACGGTGTTGTAACAGGTGCCTTCAACCGTTGGCCTTTCGGGAGGTGTTCCGGCAAGCAGGCTCGCGACTACCGCGGCGCAAGCCTTACCTTCCGCGTTCGCTGCGGATGCGGATTTCGGCGCGTTGCCGCCGATGACCGCATCGCCGATCACATGAATGTTGGCCACCAGCTTCGAGGCAAATGTCGCCGCATCGATCGGACACCAGCCGGTCTTGTCGGCTGCGCCGGCGATGTCAGCGATGTTGCCCGCCTTCTGCGGCGGGATCACATTGGCGACCTGCGCATCGTGATTGCCGAAATCGGTCACCAGCGTGTTGGTCGCGGCCTCGACCGACACGACACGGCCGCCTTCCGATAGCGGAATGCGTTCGATCATGCCGGGATAGAAATCCTTCCAGGCCTTCTCGAACAGCCGTTGCTGCGAAAAGACGTCCTTGGCGTCAAGAATGAGTACCTTGGAACGTGGCTTTTTTGCCTTGAGGTAATGGGCGATCAGGCTGGCGCGCTCATACGGCGCAGGCGGACACCGATAGGGAGTTGCCGGAACCGCCAGCACGACCACGCCGCCGTCTTCCATCGCCTCGAGCTGGCGGCGCAGCAACATGGTCTGCTCGCCCGCCTTCCAGGCATGGGGCATTTTGGTTGCGGCCGCTTCGTCATAGCCTGGCAAGGCATCGAACCTGAGGTCAATGCCGGGCGCCAGCACCAGCCGGTCGTAGGGAAGCGACGTTCCGTCGGCGAGGCCGACCGTTCTCGCTTTCGGATCGACCTTGGTAGCGGCCTGCGCGATCACGCTCACGCCGTCGGCGGCAATCTTGTCATATCCAAATTGCTGCGCTTCGATATCGCGCAGTCCCGCGATCACCTCGTTGCTGAACGGGCAGGCGGTGAAAATCCGGTTCGGCTCGACGAGCGTCACCTGGAGTTTGGGATTGATCTTTCGCAAGGCGCGCACGCAACTGGCGCCGCCGAAACCGCCGCCGATGACGACCACACGCGGGGCCGATTTCGCATAAGACGGGCAGGGCAACGCAAACGCCGCCGCGGTCGCAAGACCGCGAACGACATGTCTCCGCGTCGCCATCAGCCGCAGCGCATCCATCCATACGGTCCGAGAAAATGAGCGGCGGCCTATAAAAAGGCCGCCGCTCGATTGTTTATGCGAATGTGATGTTCTGATCCCGCAACGGCACCGAACGGATTCGCTTTCCTGTTGCGGCGAAGTAGGCGTTCAACACCGCAGGCGCTGCCACGCAGATCGTCGGCTCCCCGACACCACCCCAGGGGCCGCTGCCGCTCGGCATGATGATGGATTCGACCTTCGGCATCTCCGAGATCCGCATCGAGTTATAGGTATCGAAGTTGGCCTGTTCGATGCGGCCATCCTTGACGGTGCAGCCGCCATAGAACAATCCCGAAAGACCGTAGACGAACGAGCCCGCAACCTGACGGTCGATCTGCGCCGGATTGACGGCGTAGGCGGGATCGGTCGCACCGATGATCCGGTGAACCTTGATCTTGTTGCCATCGGTGACCGAGATCTCCGCGGCCCCTGCAACGTAGCTGCCGAAGCCCATGAAATGGGCGAGGCCTCGATACACACCCTGCGGCGCAGGTTTGCCCCAGCCGATTTTTTCAGCGACCGCATTGAGTACCGCCAGGTGCTTCGAATTCTTGGGCATCAGCTTGCGGCGGAATTCGAGCGGGTCCTGGCCAACCGAATGCGCGAGCTCGTCCATGAAGCATTCGACGTAGATCGCGTTGTGGTTGACGTTGACGCCGCGCCAGAAGCCCGGCGGAACGTGCGGATTGCGCATGGAATGATCGATCAGAAGGTTGGGGATCGAATATCCGAATGCGGTTTCCCCGTTGGGGTTGAGGCCCTGGAACGTGACGGGGTCCTTGCCGTTGACCATGGCGTCCGGGCGCAGGCTAGCCAGGATCGACTGCCCGGAAATGCGCATGTGCAATGCGGTGAGGTTGTTGTCGGCATCGAAGCCGGCGGTCATCTTGCACTGGGTGATCGGATGATAGGCGCCGTGCTGCATATCTTCTTCGCGCGACCACAACAGTTTGATCGGCGTGCCCGGCATCTGCTTGGCAATGGCAACCGCCTGCCGCACATAGTCGGTGTTGCCTTTGCGGCCAAAGCCGCCGCCAAGCATCTGTTTGTAGACGTCGCATTTTTCCGCCGGCAGGCCGGAGACCTCTACCGTCGCGGCGAAAGCGGCTTCGCCGTTCTGTGTGCCGCACCAGACCTCGCACTTGTCCGCGGTATAGAGCGCGGTGGCGTTGAGCGGCTCCATCGTGGCGTGGTTCTGGTAGGGATAGTTGTAGACCGCTTCGACCTTCTTGGCCGCACCCGCGAGCGCGGTTTTGACGTCGCCGTTTTCATTGCCGACAAAGGCCGGCTGCGAGGGGTCCAAGCCTTCAGCAAGCCACTTCGCGATCGACTCGCTTGAGACTTTTGCGTTTGGACCCTCATCCCAGACGATCGGCAAGGCATCGAGCGCGGTCTTGGCGTGCCACCAGGTATCGGCGACGACGGCGACCGCATAGTCCTCGACTTTGACGACCTTCTTGACGCCCTTCATGTTGGCGATCTTGGCTTCGTCGTAGCTTTTCACCTTGCCGCCGAACACGGGGCAGGCCTTGATCGCGGCGTTGAGCATGCCCGGCAATTTGACGTCGATGCCATACATCATCTTGCCGGTGGTCTTGTCGGCCGTGTCGAGCCGCTTGAGCGGCTTGCCGATGATCTTCCAGTCCTTCGGATCCTTCAGCTTGACGTCGGCCGGAGGCTCGATCTTGGCAGCTGCTTCGGCGACCTTGCCGTAGGTGGTCGTCTTGCCCGATGGCGTGTGCGTGATGACGCTGTTGGACGCCGTGCATTCGGACGCCGGCACCTTCCAGTCGTTGGCGGCGGCCTGGATCAGCATCACGCGCGCGGTCGCGCCACCCTTGCGGACGTAGTCCGTCGAGGTGCGGATGCCGCGGCTGCCGCCGGTGGAGTATTCACCCCAGACGCGCTTGCGCGCGACGTTCTGGCCGGGGGTGGGGTATTCGGTCGTGACCTTCGACCAGTCGCATTCCAGTTCGTCGGCGACGAGCTGGGCGAGGCCGGTGAGCGTCCCCTGGCCCATTTCCGATCGGGCAATGCGGATCACAACGGTGTCGTCGGGCCGGATCACGACCCAGGCGTTCACTTCGGGCGAGCCATCGGCGGCGCGAACGACGCCCGGGCCGCCAAAGGGGATATCGAGGCCGAGCGCGAGGCCGGAGCCGAGTGCGGCGCCACCAATGACGAAAGAGCGCCGGTTAAGGCGAGGCATATGATTCATGATGTCCCTCCTCAAACGTTCGCGGCGGCGTGGATCGCCTCGCGCACCTGCTGGAAGGTGCCGCAACGGCAGATATTGGTGATGGCGTCGTCGATGTCCTGGTCGGTCGGCTTGGGCGTGTCCTTCAGGAGCGCCGCCACCGCCATGATCATGCCGCTCTGGCAATAGCCGCATTGAGGAACGTCGTTATTGATCCAGGCTTGCTGCACTTTGTGCAGGACGCCATTGGTCGCCAGCCCTTCGATCGTAGTGATCTGCTTGCCGGCGGCTTCGCCGACGGTGACGCCGCAGGAGCGCATCGCGACCCCGTCGACATGGACGGTACAGGCGCCGCATTGTGCAATGCCGCAACCGTATTTAGTGCCTGTGAGACCGACGTTTTCCCGGATTGCCCAAAGTAGCGGCGTATCCGGCTCGACGTCGACGTTAAAAGACTTGCCGTTGATTGTGAGGTTTGCCATCGCGAATCCCCTGATTTTTGTCCGATCCATCGATTGGACATCGGCGCGAATTTGGCCCGGAATCTCAGGCAGTTCAATTCAAGATTCTGCGTGGGAGCCATGGAATAAATAGGCTTGGGAGGTGGAACGTTTTGCGTTATTGCCGCGGTGCAAACCTGCCCCCCTCGCGGTACGGCAATCTCAAGCTTCAAGGATAATAAAAAATGCGAATGGTTGTTTTGCCCGGCGACGGGATCGGGCCGGAGATCACGGGTGCGACAACCCAGGTGCTGAAAGCCGCATCCGAGCATTTCCAGCTCGGCGTCCAGATCGAGGAGCATCCGGTCGGGCATGAGAGCCTCCGGCAGTTCGGTACGACGGTCCAGCCGCGCCTCCTGGAGATCGCGCGCGCCGCCGACGGTCTGATCCTCGGTCCGACCGCGACCTTCGATTTCAAGAATGAGCAAAGCGGCGAGATCAATCCTTCGAAATATTTTCGCAAGAACCTCGATCTGTTCGCCAATGTGCGCCCCGCACGCACCTATCCTGGATTGCGCAATCCGCTCGGCGATTTCGACCTTGTGGTGGTGCGGGAAAATACCGAAGGTTTCTATGCCGACCGCAACATGGAGCAGGGCAACGGCGAGATCCTTGTCACATCGGATGTCGTGATTTCGCTTCGGCGTATCACCCGTCTCTGTTGCGAGCGTATTGCGAAAGCGGCTTGCCAACTGGCGATGCGCCGGAAGAAGCATCTCACCATTGTTCACAAGGCCAATGTGCTCAAGATCGGCGACGGCATGTTCATTGATATCTGCCGTGAGACCGCCACGAGCTTTCCCGGGTTGGTGGTCGACGACATCCTTGTCGATGCCATGATGGCGCATGTGGTCCGCAACCCGAACCGCTTCGACGTCATCGTCTCGACCAACATGTTCGGCGATATCCTGTCGGATCTGACGGCGGAGTTATCGGGGAGCCTCGGCCTCGGCGGTTCGCTCAATGTCGGGGAAGGCCATGCGATGGCGCAGGCCGCTCACGGATCGGCGCCTGACATCGCAGGCCAGGACGTCGCCAATCCGTTTTCGTTGATCCTGTCGATGGCGCTGCTGCTGGCATGGCACGGCGAGCGAAAGGGCGCAGCCCGCTTCGAGGAGGCCGCGCGCGCCGTCGAAGGCGCGGTCGCAACCGCGATCAAGACGGGCCGCGCGACCAAGGATGTCGGTGGCAAACTTGGAACCATCGCGACCGGCGAGGCCATCGTCGAATTGCTGAGGTCCGGCCACGGTTAAAGACCTGAACCATATCCGAGCCGGTATTCGTGCCTCTCGAGATAGCCAAAAGATCAAGCCGGCTTAAAGCCGGCGCTCTCGAGTGCCGCGCGAGTTTGATCTGAAGCAAGCGCGTCCAGGAATGCTCGAACCGCCGGCCGGTCCTTTCGCGCCGCGACAAGCGCGAAATCATAGTGTTCTTCGGCGAAAGGAATAAAGCCAAGATCCGATGCGCGCGCGACCGGTGCGATGGTCATTCCCCAATCGGCGCGTCCCTGCGTCACCGCGGCCGCTACTGCATTATGCGATCGCGGTTGGTTCCAGTACCCGTCCGGGCGAGCCTCGCCGAGCAGGCGGTCAATCAGGATGCGCGTGCCGGCCCCTTGATTGCGATTGACCATGATGCAGCTGGGATCGGCGATTGCCGCACGCACAGCCTGTTCGGCACTCAAACCCTCAAAACGCTGATCGCCTTTTTTAAACACGATTCCCTGCATGCGGCGCCAGCCCGGCACCAGTTCGAGGCCCTCAGTCAGAAAAGGTACGTTGTAAGTTTCAGTCTTGTCGTCGAACAGATGGATCGGCGCGAAATCGCATTCGCCGCGTTTCGCGGCCGCCAGTCCGCCGAGACTGCCAACCGCAATCGTACGCACAGTAAGACCGGCATGCGCCAACGGCGCCGTTGCCAAGTCCAGCCCGGTGCAGTGACTGCCCACGATGACCAGGTCGGGCACTCGTACATGCGGCGTGAACAAGGTCACCTTGGTTTCACTGCCGGCCGGCAATTGGTCAGCCAGCGCATCGATCCGAAGAAAGCCGTCAGCCTGAGAGAAAGATGTAACAGCCCCCGATCCTTTGCCTGACGGATAGGCAATCAGACCGTCTGCGCCGTCGACCAGCGAGACCATGACAAACTCGGTGCGCCCGAGTTCGGATGGAATCCGTACCGGTACTTTCGCTTTGACCGTCGCATCCGAACGTGGGGGCAGGCCGGCGAGGCGCCGAAGTACCGGCACGATCATGTCGTGGAAGGTGAACATGGCGGAGGTCGGAAAGCCCGGCAAGATCACCACGGGCTTGCCCTCACACACGGCCAGGCAGAGTGGCTTGCCGGGCTTCAGCGCGACGCCGTGGCAGATAATCCCGGGTTGGCCGAGACGCGCGATAATGCGATGGGTAACATCACCCGCGCCTTTCGAAGTACCGCCCGACAGTACGACCATGTCGGTTTCGGCAAGCGCCCGGCGCATCGCAGCTTCGAGTTGCTCCTCGTCGTCGGGGATGGCACCCCAAAACACCGCGCTTCCGCCATTTTCGTTGATCGCGGCAGTAACGATAGCACCGTTGCTGTCATAGATCGCTGCCGGCCGTAACGGCTGGCCAGGTTGGATCAACTCGTCACCGGTCGAGATCACGGCGACTCGCACGCTTCGTCGAACCGGGACCTCGGCGATTCCGCAGGCGGCAAGCATACCGATCTCCCGCGAACCGATCACCGTGCCGGCCCGTAGAAGCGCTTCACCACGAGCGATATCGGAGCCGGCAAAGGACACGAATTGCCCGGGCGTGGCAGCGCGGCGCACTTCGATCGCGCGTTCGCCGGAGGGCTGGGTATGCTCCACCATCACGACAGCATCAGCGCCGCGCGGAATTGGTCCGCCGGTCGCAATCGGCGTCGCCGTTTTTGGCAGTACCAGATGGCTGGGCGCGGTTCCGCAGGCGATGACTTCTTCATTCAGCATCAGATGCACCGGCGCAGATTCTGCGGCCGAAGCAAGATCGGTCGAGCGAACAGCAAATCCGTCGACGTTTGAACGATCAAACGGCGGTACATCGATTGGCGCGACAATATCTCCGGCCAACGTGCAACCAACCGCTTCCGCAAGCTTCCTCCGTTCGGTCGCTAGTTCCCGTGGAAACAACGCCGCTTCGAAGCGCTCAAGCGCTTCCTCACGCGACAATATCGTCAGGAATTGATCCTGATCGATGTTGTTTCGGCCCTTCGGCAAGGACGTCATGGTCATGTCGGCACCCGGGGTTAGATTAGCATATAGGCGCCGACCGGCGTTCCAGCCGGGAATCCCTCGCTGCTTCCTGGAACTGCCAACCAGGCGCTAGCCTTTATGATGGCCTGAAAGGGGAGATCCGCCAGCGCAAGCGGCACCCAATAGCCGTTGTCGCGTTCAA
>Ga0210389_10001017_pt1 | contig 23545 bp, 23 predicted proteins | sample IncBWH28OmetaG_FD_160127 | JGI IMG/M metagenome (GOLD analysis project Ga0210389, IMG submission 160127) | Forest soil microbial communities from Barre Woods Harvard Forest LTER site, Petersham, Massachusetts, United States - Inc-BW-H-28-O ...
CGTCGTCACCGTGAACACGGCGACGTCGGTCGCCGAATTCCGCCGCAAGTTTCCGCCGGGCTCGAAGACCCAGGTTGTCGCCGTGGATGACGCCGGTCATTATGCGGGAATGGTGCTGGTATCGGAGGCGCATGCGGGAGACATCGATGCGACGAAGAGCTTGAATAGCATTCTTCACTACCCCCGCGTCGTCCTGCATCCCGGCATGAACATCCGTGAAGCCATCGCGGCCTTTGATGTGACGGAGGCCGAAACGCTGACCGTGGTCGAGAGCGGCGACAACCGGCCCATCGGAATTTTGACCGAGGCCCATGCAATGCGGCGCTATGCCGAGGAATCAGAGCGGCGGCGGCGCGATGTGGTCGGCGATGTCTGATCGGTTTGTCCCCCATTTCGAAGGACGTGCGATGCGCGATCGGCTCGTCGCGATGGTCGTCGTCGCCATCGTCGCACTTGCATGGGCCGGGGCGCTGGCGGCGCAACCCTATCCGGTCCGCCCCATCACGATGATCGTGCCGTTCCCGGCGGGCGGCGCAACCGACACGCTGGCGCGATATCTCGCCGAGCAGATGCGGCCGGCGCTTGGGCAGTCCATCATTATCGAGAATGTCGGCGGCGCCGCGGGCAGCATCGGCGTCGGCCGCGCCGTTCGTTCGCCGCCGGATGGCTACACGCTCTCCATCGGCACCTCGACCACGCACATGCTTACCGGCGGTCTCTACGCGCTGCGGTTCGATCTGCTCAGGGATCTCGAGCCGGTCATCTATATCGGCTGCGAGCCGCTGCTGATTGCCGCGCGAAAGAACCTGCCGGCGAACGATCTGAAAGGGTTGATTGCGTATTTGAAGGCCAATCCGGACAAGGTCTCGGTCGGGATCGCCGGCGTCGGCGCGGCCGGTCATCTCGCCGGCATCGCGTTCCAGAAGGAGACCGGCACAAAGTTCCAGTTCGTGCCTTATCGCGGCAATGCGCCAGCGATGCAGGACCTGCTCGCGGAACAGATCGACTTCATGATGGAGCCGTCGTCCAATTTCCGTTCGCTGGTCGCAACTGACAGCATCAAGCCTTTCGCCGTGACCGGCAAAATGCGCCTGCCGGCCTCGCCCAATATTCCGACAGCTGAAGAGGCGGGGTTGCCCGGCTTTTCGGCTTCGCTTTGGTATGGGCTCTGGGTGCCCAGGGATACGCCAAAGGAGATTGTCGAGAAACTCAACGCTGTCGTACGCCAGGCGCTCGCCGATCCCTCCGTCCAAAAGCGGTTTGACGATCTCGGCATTCAAATCTCGCCGCGCGACCAGCAGTCACCGGAGGCCTTGCGGGCGTTTCAGAAAGCCGAGACCGAGCGGTGGTGGCCGATCATCAAGGCGTCCAATCTGAAGGCGGAATGAGACGATAAGGTCGTGGCGCTTGGCTATTGAAGCCTCTCCAGCTTTTGCAAACAGCGCGCCACGCCGACTTCTTCCGGCATCGGCGCGTCCCCAAAACTGGTCTTCCAGTTGGTGACGCCGACTTCGCCGACATAGTATCGCCTTTGGAATCCAGCGCCACACCATGCGGGGCGAGGAACTTGCCGGTCTCGAGGCCCGGGCCGTTCTCGCCGCCGAGCCGCGCGATATGCTGGCCTTTTGCATCGACGATGGTCAGGCGTGGACCGAGATTGGGCACCGTCCGGTTGACCGCAAGTCCCGGCCCCAATTCACCGACGATGAAATTGGGCGACTTGCCGCCGCAGCAATGCAGGGCGCAGGGCCGATGCAGGTTATTCCACTGCGCCTCGTATTTGCCGTTGCCATCGAACACCTGCACGCGGTGGTTTTCGCGGTCGGCGACATAGACCCAGCCATCGGCATCGGTCGAGATGTTGTGCACGATGTTGAATTGGCCGGGATCGCTGCCCGGCTCGCCCCAGCTTTTGATCAGTTTGCCGTCGGGCGTGTATTTGTGCACACGGGCATTGCCGTAACCATCCGACACATAGATCTCGCCCTTCGGCGACAGCGCCGTGTGGGTGCAGCGATGGAACGGCTCGCCGCTCATGAACGGCGCGGGCTTTTCGGGGATGCCGATGGTCATCTGTACCTTGCCGTCAGTGGTGCACTTGCGCACGGTATGATCGCCATCGTCGGTGCAATACAGGTTATCGTCCGCGTCGATGTGCAATCCATGCGCGCGGCGAAACAGGCCTTCACCCCAGCTCCTGATGAAATTGCCGTCGCGATTCAGCACGATCATCGGGTGCTCGCCGCGATTGAAAACGTAGACGCGGTCGTTGCTGTCGACCGCGACCGATGCGACATCAGTGAGCTTCCAGCGGTCCGGCAGCTTCGCCCAGTTCTCCACCACGCGGTAGCGGTGTTCACCCGAGCCGAGAATGGTCGGCATGGATTATTCTCCTTTGGTGATTGTCGTCATGCGACGGTTAGCGCGCCCGCGGCAGCAATCCTTCCTCGATCGCCTTGATCTGCAGCGCCAGATATTTCGAATTGATGCGGCACTGCGCGAGGCTGCCGGCAATGAACCAAAGGCCGTCCTGACCGGTGCGCGTATACATGTTGCGCAGCTCCTGCCCGTCGCCGAATCCCCAGATCGGGCCGACGCGGGCGGCGATTTCCTCGCCGAATAGTTTGCGCACCAAAACTTCCTGCGGTTTGTAGCCGGTCGCGAGCACGATCAGTTCAGCACCGAGCATCTCGCCGTTTTTCATCCTTGTTCCGTCGGCGGCGAAAGAATCGATATCGGCAAATTGCCGAAGCGCGATTTCGCGCCGTGCCACGAGCTCGGAGCAGCCGACATTGAAATAATAGCCGCCGCCGCGGGTGAGATATTTGAACTGCCAGCCGGTATCGTCCTCCCCATAGTCGAGCTTGAACCCGACCGCTTCGAGCCCATCGAGCAGCTCCTTGTCGAATTCCCTGGATTGCGCGGTAATCATCTGGTGGGTCTTTTTCGCAAGCCGCAGCGGCATCGAGGCGGCAATGAGGTCGTTATCCTCCAATGTGCCTTCGTTGTAGATCGCATAGGCAAGCTGTGCGGACGGTTCGATATTGGTGATCAGTGTCGGGCTGCGCTGAACCAGCGTCACCTTGGCGCCGCTCGAATAAAGATCCTGCGCGATATCGTGGCCGCTATTGCCGGTGCCGATCACGATCGCTTTCTTGTCTTTCCAGGCCTCACCGTCGTCATACTGGCTGGAATGCAGGACGGTCCCTGCGAAATCCTTCAAGCTCGGAATATCCGGCCAGTTCGCAATGCCGCTGACGCCGGTCGCCATCACAATGTGACGCGGATGCATGATGCGCTCGCTGCCGTCGCCTCGGCGCAGCACGACCGTCCAGCGTTGTTGGGCCGCGTCGTAGCTGGCGCTTTCGAAAGAAGTGCCGGTCCAGTAATTCAGCTCCATGGCATCGACATAGGATTCAAACCAGTTGGCGAGCTTGTCCTTGGGGATATAGACCGGCCAGTTCGGCGGGAACGGCATATAGGGCAGGTGGTTGACCTGCACCTGATTGTGCAGGGTCAGCGCGTGATAACGCTTGCGCCAAACGTCGCCGATGCGCCGTTCGCGATCGACGATCAGCGTATCGATCGACAACTGCTTGCAGCGCGCCGCGATCGAAAGCCCGGCCTGACCACCGCCGACCACGAGCACGGTGGGGTCGCGGTCGGCATAGGCGTTGGCCGCCTTGCGCTGGTCGAGCCAGTTCGGTCCGCGAAAGTCGCGTGAGTAGGATTGGCCACGCGGCCGCGCCGATCCGATCGTCTCCTCAAACCCCTTCAATTCGTCGAGCGCAGTGAAAAGCGTCCAGGCCTTCAGGGAGTTGTTATCGGCCGCATCGCCGATCAGCCGCAGGATGCCGCTGCCACGGCCTTGAAGCGTCTCGAATTTGAAAATCGCCTCGATCGCCTCAGTACCGGCGCGCGGGACACGGCGCGGCGGTGCGCGGTCGGGATCGATCCGGAACTGGCGGGGCGCGGCGCTCCGGCCGAGGACGGCGAGGTGCTTGAGGATGTCGTCGGCGCCGTTGACGGTCTGCAGGTTCCAGCTCAGGGCCAAAGCGTCGCGCCAGAAACTGTCGGGATGAAAGAGCGGCCGTAGCGCGCTCGTAACGGGATGGGCGAGCGCGTACTCGAATTCCGACAGCCAGTTGGCAACCGAAATCGAGATTTCATCTGTCCTGTCCAGCATTCGCGACCTCGCGGGATGCCCTCTTCGCGGCGTTCCCTCCCGCAAGGCTATACCCATTGAGATCGCGGACAAGCGGCTTGGCTATGAGCGTTTTGCAACAGGGATATTTTTTGAAGCGGCACTCGCCTTGTCTGTGCCCGCAAGCACGCCTTCGCGCTTCTTGATCGCCCGGTAATAGGACCACCACAGATGCGCCGCTGCGCCGCGCATCGGGCGCCACGGTTCGGCGAGCGGCGCCATCTCCTTTGCTGTGGGGCGGGTCCTCAGCCCAAGTCCGAGTTTCACCGCCTCCTGTACCGCGAGGTCGCCGGCGGGCCAGGCATCGCCATGGCCGAGGCAGAACAGCAGGTATACGTCCGCGGTCCAGGGACCGATGCCGTGCAGCGAGACGAGTGTGTGGTGCGCGGCATCGGCATCCTCGTTGGCCAGCACGTCCAGATTCACCCGCTCGGCGGCGATCTCGCGCGCCAGATTCTTCAAGGTCCTGATTTTCGCCGCCGACAGGCCGAGCCGGCCGAGCCGATCGGCGCGGGCGCGGCGCAGGCTGTCATGGTCAAGCGGATCAAAAGCGGCGGTAAGGCGACCCCAGATCGCGGCCGCGCTCGCGGTGGAGAGCTGCTGGCCGCAAACGATATGCGCAAGCCCCGCAAAACCCGGCTCGCGCCGCCGCAGCGCCGGCATGCCGGCGACATCGAACACGGGTCGAAGCCGCGGGTCCTGCTTGAGAAGCGCGCGGATCGCGTCTTCAAGATCGCTCTGGCTGTTGAGGTGGAGGGTCATTGCGACTTAAAACCATCATTTATTGAGATAGAGATCAATGCCGCCACCCGTTTTCCGCTTTGCGCCGTCACCGAACGGCTACCTGCATCTCGGTCACGCCTTTTCGGCGATGCTCAATTCCGATCTGGCGCGCGAATCGGGCGGCCGTTTTCTGCTGCGCATCGAGGATATCGATCCATCCCGCTGCCGGAGCGAATTCGAGGAGGCGATCTACCAGGATATCGGTTGGCTCGGCGTTACCTGGGAAATGCCGGTGCGCCGCCAATCCGAACATTTGGCCGAATATAACGGCGCGCTCCAGAAGCTCATGGCGGATGGGCTCGTTTATCCCGCTTTCGAGAGCCGTGCCGAGATTGCCCGCCTCATCAAACAGAAGGAGGCCGGGGCGCCGTGGCCGCGCGATCCTGATGGCGCCCCGCTCTACCCCGGTACGGCGCGGTCGCTTTCATCCGGCGAGCGGGAGCGCCTCTTTCAATCCGGCGCGCCTTACGCGCTGCGGCTCGATACGGCCGCCGCCTGCGCGCGCGCGGGCGAGGTGAGCTGGAGCGAATGCGGCGAAGGCCCGCAAGGCGAGACCGGGACCGTCAGGGCCGATCCCACCGTTTGGGGTGACGTCATCATCGCGCGCAAGGAAACGCCGACCAGTTATCACCTCGCGGTGGTCGTCGACGATGCACTGCAGGGCGTAACGGAAGTGGTACGGGGGCAGGACCTGTTCTGGTCGACGAGCGTGCATCGGCTGTTGCAAGAGCTTCTGGGGCTGCCGCAGCCGATCTATCGGCATCACCGCCTCGTTCGGGATGCCACCGGACAAAAATTGTCGAAATCAACGGATGCAACCGGCCTGCGGGAATTAAGGGCCGCGGGCGCGACCCCGGCGGAAATTCGCCGTCGCGTCGGCCGCTCCTAGAAGCGGGCAACGCCGGCATTCTATTCGCAACAAGATTTCCGCTTCGGCGTGACTCCGTAGGCCCGGCCATGCCATGGTGGGGCCGGCCAGGATTGGGGGAATCATGGCGTTGAGTTCGCGCCCACGGCGCAGAAAACGGCGGATGGAAAAGCCTCTGCCAAAAAAGCGTAAAACAGGTGCTGCCGCTGGCAAGCCACGCAAGGCTGCCGCCAAAACGGCTAGCAAGACGGCCGCTCCCGGCATCGTCGAGACGGCGCTCGCCACCTTCGCCCACGAGGTCCGCACGCCATTGACCGGCATTCTCGCCATCAGCGATCTGCTCGCGACGTCCGACCTCGGTGAGCGGGAGCGACGCTGGGTAGACACCATCAAGGCCGGCGCCGAGCATCTGGCGAGCCTTGCGACATTGTTTGTCGATGCTGCGAGACGCGGCCGCTCCGGCCTCGGCGTCCGGCAAGATTTTTTCAACCTGCATACGCTTGCCCACAACGCCGGCGATTCGCTTGCCGGCCGGGCGACGGCCAAGGGTTTGCAGTCGCGGGTCGAGGTTTCGGAACAGCTCCCTGCGTTCGTGATCGGCGATCCCGTTCGGTTACGGGCGGCGCTGGAAAACCTGATCGACAACGCCACCAAGTTCACCGAGCAGGGCGGCGTTGCGTTCGCCGTGCGGCCGACCCGCGCGGTGAAAGACAAGGTCGGTGTCGCCTTTGCCGTCTCGGACAGCGGCATCGGCCTTTCGCTACAGGAGATCAAGCGGCTGTTTCGCCCCTTCTCGCAGGCCAATGTGAGAATTGCCGCCCGCTTTGGCGGCGCTGGTCTCGGGCTGTCGTCGGTGAAGCAACTCGCGCGCGCCATGGGTGGCGATATCGTCGTGACGCCGCGCCGGGGCGGCGGGACCACGTTCACGCTGACGGTTTCGCTGACCCGTGCCGAGGCCTCGACGGCCGAATCAGGTCCGGACGCAGGTCAGCCGCAGGATCATGCGCGTGGCTTGCGGGTTCTCAGCGTTGAGGACAATCCGTTCGGCCGCGTCGTGCTGAACACGGTCCTGGCCGAGCTCGGTCACCAGGCGGAATTCATCGGCCGGGGTGAGGACGCAGCCGATCGCATCATGCAAGGCGGTTTCGATGTGGTGTTGATGGATATGGTGCTTCCGGGCATCGATGGCATCGAGGCGATCCGGCGGATTCGCGCGCTTTCCCCGCCGCTCGGCCGCATCGCGGTCATCGGCGTATCGGGCCGCAGCGACGATGAGGCGGCCGCGCGTGCGGCGGGCGCCGACGCCTTCCTGGTCAAGCCTGTCTCTCCGAGGGCTTTAGCGATTGCGCTGCTTGAAGTGACACGCCGTGCGGCAAGCGCGACTTGATGATCGCGGCGTTGAGCTCCCCGCCATAGACGAATATCGCGGCGAGAAAATACAAGAACACCAGCGCAATGACGACGGACGCGAGGCCGGCATACATCGTCACATAGTTATTGGCGAACCGCGCCAGATATTGTCCGAACACGGTGCCCGATATGATCGAAGCGACGAGGGTAAAGACGATGCCCGGCAGGATCTGCAAGAAGCCCCTGCGGCCGGCAGGAAGCCAAGCGTGCAGCACGAATAGCGCGACGACCAGCGCCAGAATCGTGATGCTGTAGCGCGAGAGGTTGAGGAAATTCTCGTTGCTTTCGACGACGATCGGAATGTGACGCCGCGCCGCCTCCAGAATCAGTGGCCCGAGCACGATCAGGAACGCCATCGCCAGCGAGGTGAAGGCAGCCACAAGCGTATATCCGATCGACTCCAGCCGCAGCCAATACCATCGCCGCGGTTCGATCACCGCATAGGCGCGGTTGAGCGCGACGCGAAGCGCCTCGACGCCGTTCGAGGCGAAATAGACCGCAAGCACCGCGCCGATGGTCAGGATATCGCCACGGGTCGTCGTCAGGACATCATGGATTTCGCCCGACAGCGAATCGGCAACCTGCTTCGGCCAGACCTGGAGCAGCAGCCCCGCCGCCTGATCGGCGAGTTCCTTGGAGCCGAAGAAGCCGGCGAGCGACGTCAGCACGATCAGAAACGGAAACAGCGCCATCAACGTGGATAGCGCGATGTGGCTGGCAATCGCCCAGCCGTCATCGGCCAGAAACGTATAGAATGCATCGATGCCGACGTGAAAAATGTAGCGAATCTGCCGCACGGCGGACCCTGATTTGGCGAATGGACTAGGCGAATGGACTTGGCGAATAGATCGCGCCACCATCCGCTATTATGCAGCCAAAAGCCAGATCGCCGCGAGCTAGTCGAGTGGATTTGACGTTCGCCACCGTGTGGCAAGTTCTCATAGCGAACGTCAAATCCAAAACTCCACTAGAAACTTATATTTGCTAGTGTCCCTTTGGTTCTGGCATTCGCAAACGAACCCGCCGCGATTGGATACGAATGCCGGAACCGGGACACTAGCGTAGTGGATTGATGTTCGCTACCCGGGGCCGCGGTATGAGGGCGAAAACCGGGACAGCGAGTTTGGCATAGCCCGCAATGGCGGATCGGCCAGCGCGGTGTTATGTACGGTAGATGGGTTCGTTCCTCAGTACGTTCGTTGTTCCGGTAGTGGTGGCCGCGGTGGCGGTTGTGCTGCTGCTTGGTCTTGTCAACATGATGCAGGGCGGATCGCCGAACCGATCCCAGAAACTGATGCGGCTACGGGTCCTGCTGCAGTTCATCGCGATCGTTGCCATCATGGTCACCGTGTGGGTGATGCACCGCTAGAGCTCCGATTCCGAAGTTCGCGAACTATCGCGGCGGCCTCTGATGCGAACTTCGCAATCAAACGAGCTCTAGCAACTTACTGATTTAAGTAGCGGCTTTGAATTTGACGTTCCTATAAAGAACTTGCCCCGATACCGTAGGAACTTCAAATTCGCCGCACTAGTGGCAACGCTCCACCAGGGAGACAGGCATGGTCGTTCTCAACCGCATCTATACGCGAACCGGCGATGACGGCACGACTGCGCTCGGCAGCGGCGAGCGGCGGCCGAAATACGATCTGCGCATTGCCGCCTATGGAACGGTCGACGAGACCAATGCCGCCATTGGCGTCGTCCGGCTTCATCTGGCCGAGGCGGGCGAACTCGATGCGATGCTGGGGTTGATTCAGAACGACCTGTTCGATCTCGGGGCCGACCTTGCGGTACCCCAGCGCGAAGGCAAGGCCGAACGCTTGCGGGTGCTGTCGAGCCAGGTCGAGCGCCTCGAGCGCGATATCGACCGGTTGAACGCAGAGCTTGCCCCCTTGAACTCTTTTGTGCTGCCGGGCGGAACGCCCGCCGCCGCCCATTTGCATCTGGCGCGCACGATATGTCGCCGGGCGGAACGGATCATGGTGGAACTCGCGGCCAATCCGGACGAGCCCGTCGGCGATGCGGCCATCCAGTATATGAACAGGCTCTCGGATTTCCTGTTTATCGCCAGCCGCTCGGCCAACCACAACGGCGCCGGGGACGTGTTGTGGGTGCCCGGCCAGAACCGCTAGGCGGGCTAATCCGGGTGAGGAGCGAATGCCACATCCGCTCTTCTAACGCACCTTCCGGACGGCGATTTTTGGCCCTAGTGGTCCGATTCTAACATTCGCATCTCGTCTCAGCGACAACTTTTGCGAATGTTAGAATCAAAGGACCACTGGTGTCCCGAATCCGAAGTTCGTGCACGCTTGCAGCCCCTCTTTTGCGAACTTCGGATTCAAAGGGACACCAGAAACCTATGAATCTAGTGTGGTTTAGGTTCAGAAGTTCTCTTGACGAACTCGCGGCAAAACCGAAGAGAACTTCTGAATCACCACACTAGTAAACATAGGTTTCTAGTGGAGTTTTGGATTTGACGTTCGCCTGACGAACCCGCGGCCAAGTGGGTAGCGAATGTCAAATCCACTCCACTAGCGTTGACCGGGGTGGGCCGGCGCTTTAGGTTCCGCGAGCTATTTGAACGTTGCGTTCCAGCGAAAGAGAGTCGATGAAGGTCCTGGTGCCGGTAAAACGGGTAGTCGATTACAACGTCAAAGTCCGCGTCAAGAGCGATGGAACCGGCGTTGAACTGTCCAACGTCAAGATGTCGATGAATCCGTTCGACGAAATCGCCGTGGAGGAAGCCCTGCGCCTGAAAGAGGCCGGCAAGGCAACCGAGATCGTGGTGGTTTCAATCGGTCCGGCGCAGGCGGCCGAAACCATCCGGACCGGCCTTGCCATGGGCGCCGACCGCGGCATCCTGGTCAAGGCCGATGGCAATGTCGAACCGCTGGCGGTGGCGAAGATCCTCAAAGCCGTTACCGACGAGGAGAAGCCGGGGCTGGTGATTCTCGGCAAACAGGCGATCGACGACGACAGCAACCAGACCGGGCAGATGCTCGCGGCCTTGCTCGGATGGTCGCAGGCGACCTTTGCCTCCAAGCTCGAGGTTGACGGTTCCGACTTCAAGGTGACGCGCGAGGTCGATGGCGGGTTGCAAACCGTGAAACTTAAGGGACCGGCCATCGTTACCACCGACCTGCGGCTGAACGAGCCGCGATATGCGAGCCTGCCGAACATCATGAAGGCCAAGAAGAAGCCGATCGCCGACAAGAGCGCGACCGACTACGGCGTGGATCTCACGCCCCGCCTTGAGATCCTCAAGACTTCGGAGCCACCTGGCCGCAAGGGAGGCGTCAAGGTCAAGGACGTCGCCGAGTTGGTATCGAAGCTCAAGACCGAAGCCGGGGTTCTCTGAAATGACGACGCTGCTGATCGCCGAACACGACAATGCATCGATCAAGGATGCGACCTACAAGGCGCTGACGGCCGCCGCAGCTCTTGGCGGTGAAGTGCACGTCCTGGTCGCCGGTGAAAATGCTAAGGCTGCTGCGGATGCGGCGGCGAAACTTTCGGGCGTCAAGAAAGTATTGCTCGCCGACAATGCCGCTTATGCGCACGATCTGGCCGAGCCGCTGGCAGCCCTGATCGTGTCGCTGGCATCAGCCTATGACGCGTTCGTGGCGCCAGCGACCACGCGCTTCAAGAACGTGATGCCGCGTGTCGCTGCGCTGCTCGACGTGATGCAGGTGTCGGAAATCATCAAGGTGATCGCGCCCGATACCTTTGAGCGGCCGATCTACGCCGGCAACGCCATTCAGACCGTCAAGTCAAAGGACGCCAAGAAGGTCATCACCGTGCGGACCTCGACCTTTGCGGCCACCGGCGACGGCGGCAGCGCAGCGGTGGAAAATGCGGCGGCCGCGGCCGATCCCGGCCTGTCCAGCTTCGTCGGCGAGGAAGTCGCCAAGAGCGACCGTCCTGAACTGACGTCGGCCAAGATCGTCGTTTCCGGCGGCCGGGCGATGCAGAGCCGCGAGAATTTCGCCAAATATATCGAGCCGCTCGCCGATAAGCTCGGAGCAGCCGTCGGCGCCTCGCGCGCCGCGGTCGATGCCGGCTATGCGCCGAACGACTGGCAGGTCGGCCAGACCGGCAAGGTGGTGGCGCCCGAGCTTTACATTGCGATCGGCATTTCAGGTGCCATTCAGCATCTCGCCGGTATGAAGGACTCCAAGGTCATCGTGGCGATCAACAAGGACGAGGATGCACCGATCTTCCAGGTTGCGGATTACGGCCTGGTCGCGGATTTGTATCAGGTGGTTCCGGAATTGACCGAGGCGATCGGCAAGTAGATGCGGAAAGCGGCGAATGGGCGCGCTGCTGAACTGAGAATGGCGGGATGACGGTCATGATAAAGAAAGTCGGCGTGATCGGTTCGGGCCAGATGGGCAATGGCATCGCCCACGTCGCGGCATTGGCCGGCTTCGACGTGGTGCTCAACGACGTGTCGGCCGATCGCCTGAAGTCGGGCATGGCGACCATCAACGGCAATCTGTCGCGTCAGGTCGCCAAGAAAGTTATCACCGAGGACACCCGCAAGCAGGCGGTGGCGCGGATTGCGCTCGCCGATTCCATGGACGGTCTTTCCGACTGCGATCTGGTGATCGAGACCGCGGTCGAGAAGGAAGAGGTCAAGCGCAAGATCTTTCACGACGTTTGCGCGCTGCTCAAACCTAGCGCCATCGTCGCCTCCAATACGTCGTCGATCTCGATCACGCGGCTTGCCGCCTCGACCGATCGTCCCGAGCGCTTCATCGGCATTCACTTCATGAATCCGGTGCCGCTGATGGAACTGGTCGAACTGATCCGCGGCATCGCCACCGACGATACGACCTTCGACACGGCCAAGGAATTCGTCACCCGGCTCGGCAAGCACATCGCGGTGTCGGAGGATTTTCCCGCCTTCATCGTCAACCGTATCCTGCTGCCGATGATCAACGAGGCGATCTATACGCTCTATGAGGGCGTCGGTAATGTCGAGGCGATCGATGCGGCGATGAAACTTGGCGCGCATCATCCTATGGGGCCACTTGAGTTGGCCGATTTCATCGGTCTCGATACCTGCCTGTCGATCATGCAGGTGCTGCACGAGGGGCTGGCGGACTCCAAATACCGGCCGTGTCCGCTTCTGGTGAAATATGTCGAGGCCGGCTGGCTTGGCCGCAAGACGCAGCGCGGTTTCTACGATTATCGTGGCGACAAGCCGGTTCCGACGCGGTAGCCGCCATTTTCGCTTCCACCGCCCGAGCAATCTCCAGAATTCGTTAACCCCTGCCGGGTAGTTTGCCCGAGGCCGGGAGTGTGCGTATGGATATCATGAGTATGGTCAGTAGCTTGCTCGCAATGCAGGCGGGCAATACCCAGCAGCAGGTTGCGACCACGATCCTGAAATCAAACCTCGACGCCGAAAAGTCGTCGGTTCTGACCCTGCTGGGCGCGGGCAATCCGCCATCGCTTGCCAATGTCGGCGCCGGAATCGGCGGCAACGTCAACGTCGCGGCCTGACGCTTTCTTCCCCAGTCAACTGTCTCGATCGAATTGGACCCGCGCCGGAAGGCCGCCGGGACACTCCACCAGCGGCATTGCCCACGATCGCCGCATGCGATAGCGAGAAGCCGTCTCAAGTGAAGCGGTTACGCATCGAGGGCATCAGATGAAGTTCGCAAGTTTCAAGGTCAACGGCGCCACGAGCTGGGGCCTCATCGACGGTAATGAGGTTGCCGATCTCGGCGCCGCCGTGCGCGACCGTTTTCCCGATTTGAAGTCCGCGATTGCCGCCAGCACGCTGGCCGAAGTGGCGAAAGCGGCGGCCAAGGCCGCGCGCCACCCACTCTCCAGCATCACTTGGCTGCCGGTGATCCCGAACCCCGACAAGATTCTCTGCATCGGCCTCAACTACGAGAACCATCGCAAGGAGACCGGCCGCGAAGAGGTTGAAAACCCGACCGTGTTCGGCCGCTTTGCCAATAGTCAGACCGGGCACCTCGCCAACATCGTCCGGCCGCGCGTGTCGCCCCACCTCGATTACGAGGGCGAGCTTGCCCTCATCATCGGCAAGCCCGGCCGCTATATTTCGCGCCAAGACGCGTGGGGCCACATAGCAGGCTATGCCTGTTACAACGAAGGCAGCGTGCGCGATTATCAGCGCCACACCTCTCAATTTACGCCCGGCAAGAATTTTCCTGATACCGGCGCGTTCGGCCCCTGGATGGTGACGCCGGACGAGGCCGGCGATCTTGGTCCCTTAAGGCTGCAAACCCGCCTCAATGGCGAGGTCATGCAGGACACGACCATTAGCCAGATGATCTTCGATATCCCGCGTCAGATCGAGTACTGCTCGGCCTTCACCCGGCTCGAGCCGGGCGACGTGATCGTGACGGGCACGCCGGGTGGCGTCGGCTCTAGGCGCACGCCCCCGATTTGGATGAAGTCGGGCGATGTCGTCGAAGTCGAAATTGACCGGATCGGCCTGCTGCGCAACGTGGTCGCCGACGAGGCGTAAGGGTCAGGATCGCGGCGGTGTCGTTGCCGCCGTGATCAGCTTGACCGCGTCGTCGCTGTCCCATTCGGCCGGACCGGAAATGGTGGCGATCTCGCAGCCCTGTCCATCGACAAGCACGGAGGTCGGCATCCCCAGCGCCCGGCCTATGGCTTTAAGATCCTGAAAAACCTTGGCTTTTCCATCACTGAAATAGCTGAGCCGGGTCAGGTCGGCGTCTTTGAGGAAATTCTTGGGCTTTTCGGGATCGCGGGTATCGATATTGATCGCGACCACCTCGAAATCCTTGCCGCCAAGCCTGGTTTGCAGGCGGTCCAGCGCCGGCATTTCCTTGCGGCAGGGCACGCACCACGTCGCCCAGAGGTTCACGAGCACGGTACGCCCGCGCCAGTCCGAGAGCTTCTTCGGTTTACCCTGCGCATCGTCGAAGGCGAGGTCCGGCAGCCGCAGCGGAGCGGTCGCCATGGTTAGCGCGGCGACCTCGCCATGGGCCAGCGGCGCCAGCTTGTGCGAAAGGTCCACCGCAGAAGCGCAGGGCGAATCGGCTGATGCGTTGCGCTTGGGCCCGCCAAGCCCGTATACCCCTGCATATCCGATCACGGCCCCGATCAGCACCGCTCCGATGACATAGGGAATGCGGCGCGTCGGAGCCGGGGCGGGCGAGGGGTTTTCGGGCGTATCGTTTGTCATCCTGTACCGGATACGGCTATTTGAGGGCTTGAGCTAAGTCGGGCCTTTCGGCCGGCATAACAAAAAGCGGCGGATATGAGTAGTTGGTCATGAGCAACAAAATGTGGGGCGGCCGGTTCACCGAGCGTCCCGACGCGATCATGGAGGAAATCAACGTCTCCATCGACGTCGACCGTCACCTCTATGCCCAGGACATCGCCGCGTCCAAGGCCCATGCCGCGATGCTGTCGGCGCAAGGCATTATTACGGCAAACGATGCGAAAAATATCGCAAAGGGTCTAGACACGATTTTGTCAGAAATCGGCAAGGGATCGTTCGATTTCAAGCGCGCACTCGAAGATATCCATATGAACGTCGAGAGCAGGCTTGGCGAATTGATCGGGCCTGCCGCGGGACGGCTGCATACCGCGCGCTCGCGCAACGATCAGGTCGCAACCGACTTTCGGCTGTTTGTCCGCGACGCGATCGACGAGACCGATCGCGCGTTGGCTGCCTTTCAACAGGCGCTGGCCGAGCGTGCGCTGGAGCACGTCGCAACCGTGATGCCCGGATTTACCCATCTGCAAACCGCGCAACCCGTGACCTTCGGGCACCATCTGCTGGCCTATGTCGAGATGGCGGCGCGCGATCGCGGCCGCCTTGCGGATGCGCGCAAGCGTTTGAATGAATCACCGCTCGGCGCTGCGGCGCTCGCCGGCACGTCGTTTCCGATCGATCGCGCGGCAACCGCGAAAGCGCTCGGCTTCGACCGGCCGATGGCCAATTCGCTCGATGCCGTGTCCGATCGCGATTTCGTCATCGAGACACTGTCGGCGGCCGCGATCGCGTCGGTTCATCTGTCGCGCTTTGCCGAAGAGATCGTGATCTGGACCTCGCCCCTGGTCGGGATGGTGCGGCTCTCCGACAAGTTCACCACCGGCTCCTCGATCATGCCGCAGAAGCGCAATCCCGATGCCGCCGAACTGGTGCGCGCCAAGACCGGCAGGGTGGTCGGCGCGCTGACCGCCTTGCTGATCGTGATGAAGGGCCTGCCGCTCGCCTATCAAAAGGACATGCAGGAAGACAAGCACAGCGCGATGGAGGCGTTCGGTGCGCTCTCTCTGGCGATCCGGGCCATGACCGGCATGGTGATCGATCTCGTGCCCGATCAGGCGCGGATGAAGGCCTATGCCGGCGAGGGCTATGCCACCGCGACCGACCTTGCGGATTGGCTGGTGCGGACTTTGAAAATGCCGTTCCGCGATGCCCATCATGTTACAGGCAGGATTGTCGCGAAGGCGTCCGCCGATGGCGTCGCCCTGCATGAACTGCCGTTGCAGGCGATGCAGGCGATCGAGCCGAAGATCACGCGCGAGGCGCTGTCGGTGCTGTCGGTCGAGGCGTCCGTGAAAAGCCGCACGAGTTTCGGCGGAACCGCCCCGAAAAACGTGGCGGCGCAGGCCAAGGCCTGGCTCAAGCGGTTGGAAAAAGAGCGAAAGTTGGGCTGAGCGGTGATTCCCGCTGGAAATTGAACGTTTATCAGGGTCTCGCCAGAAGGGACCAATCTTTGTATGGTGCGGCCCGCATTGGGGATTCTGACGTGACTTCGAACGACCGCCCGAACTATCGACGATGGGCTCTCATCCTGCTCGGCGCCGCTGCGCTGGCCTTGTCCGGCTGCGGGCGCAAGGGACCGCTCGATTTGCCGCCGACCGCTTCGGGGCAGCAGCCGGTTGCGGCCGTCCAGCCCGATCCAACGGCCACGGAACAAGCCGGCAAGCCGAACCTGTTCAATTCGAACTACGGCAGCGACCAGTTGCCCGTTGCCGGCAAGGGCCCGAAACGGCCGTTCGCCCTCGACCCGCTTCTCGACAGCCGCTGAGCGTCCCATGAATCACTTCGATTATCGCAACGGCGTGCTTCACGCCGAGGCGGTTAGTCTGGTGGAACTCGCCGCGGCGGTCGGGACGCCGTTCTATTGCTATTCGACTGCGACGCTGGAGCGTCATTATCGGGTGTTCAGCGAGGCCTTTGCCGGCGAGAAGGCGCTGGTCTGCTACGCCATGAAGGCCAATTCCAACCAATCGGTGTTGCGGACGCTGGCAAAACTCGGCGCCGGTGCCGACGTGGTTTCAGGCGGCGAGTTGAAGCGGGCGCTGGCGGCCGGCATTCCCCCCGAGCGGATTGTCTTCTCCGGGGTCGGCAAGTCTGAGGCTGAATTGCGCGCCGCGCTGGTCGCCGACCTTCTCTGCATCAATGTCGAATCCGAGCCCGAGCTGGAATTGCTGTCGCATCTTGCGAGCGAGCAGGGGAAAACCGCGCGGATATCGGTTCGCGTCAACCCCGACGTCGATTCCGGTTCGCACGCGAAAATCTCGACCGGAAAGTCCGAGAACAAGTTCGGTATCCCGCTGACCCATGCCCGCAGCGTCTATGCGCGGGCCGCGAAACTCCCCGGCATTCGCGTGACCGGCGTCGATATGCATATCGGCAGCCAGATCACCGATCTGGTGCCGCTCGAAGCCGCGTTCCGTCTCCTGGCCGAATTCGTGCAGGTGCTGCGCGCCGACGGCCACACCATTTCGCACGTCGATTTCGGCGGCGGTCTCGGCATTCCCTATCATATGGACCGCGAAGCGCCGCCCTTGCCATCCGCCTATGCCGCCATGGTCAAGCGGGTGACGCACAATCTCGGCTGCACGTTGCTGTTCGAGCCGGGCCGTATGATCGTCGGCAATGCCGGAATTCTTGTCACGCGCGTGATCTATGTGAAGCAGGGCGAGGCCAAGAAGTTCGTCATCATCGATGCGGCGATGAACGATCTGATCAGGCCCACGCTGTACGAAGCCCATCACGACATCCTGCCGGTCCGCGCCGCGCCGCAAGGCACGCCATCGATCACGGCCGACGTGGTCGGGCCGGTCTGCGAAAGCGGCGATTACCTGGCGCTCGACCGAGCCATGCCGGAGCCGAAAGCGGGCGACCTGCTCGCCATCATGACCGCAGGCGCCTATGGCGCGGTGCAGTCCGGTTTCTACAATACGCGGGCGCTGGTGCCGGAGGTGCTGGTCAAGGACGATCGATATGCGGTGGTGCGCCCGCGCCTTGAGGTCGACGCGCTGATCGCGTTGGACAAGCCGGCGCCGTGGTTGTGATATTCCAAGAGTAGTTGTCGTCCCCGCGACCCGTTTCCGCCAAGGCTTCGCCGGGGTCGGAGAGTGGGCCCGCCGAAGCTTAAGCAAAGGCGGCACGCGGGGACCCATAACCACCAATGCTTGTTGAGAGTCTGAGCTGAGGCTGCAGCCTCGGTGGCCACAAACGCCTGTGGTTATGGGTCCCGGCTCGCGCTCGCTGTCCTCGCTTGGCCGGGACGACGGTGAGGGCTCACTTCCCCGCAAGCCCGCCTTTGCCGCCGACCACCACGCCGGCCTTGTTTTCGATCGGCTTGATCGCCGAGGTGAAGTCGGATTCCGCGCCGATCTCGCGGATGATCACTTCCCACAGCCGGCCGACCGCTTCGCCGACCTCCATGGAAAGCCCGAGCGATTTCATCTCCTCGAGCGCTAACCGCACATCCTTGACCATCAGACCGGTGGCAAAGCCGTAGTCGAAGCTGCGCGGCAGTACCGAACGGGGAAACTTGTCGCGGCTTGCCGTGTTCATGCCGGAGCCGGCATTGATCACGTCGATCATCACGGCGGGATCGAGCCCCGCTTTGACCCCCATCACGACGGTTTCGGAAGTCGCCACCATGGCGGTTGCCGACAACAGGTTGTTGGCGAGTTTCATCGTCTGGCCTGAACCCGGCTTTTCACCGATGAAGAACACCTTGCCGATCACCTCGAGCGCGGGCTTGAGCGCCTCGAAATCGGCGCGTGGGCCCGACACCATCACCGCCAGCGTGCCCTTTTCGGCGCCACCGACACCGCCGGAGACGGGGCAGTCGATTTGGACGATGTTGCGCTTGGCCAGGATGTCGTGAATCCGCACCGCCATTTGCGAACCGACGGTGGAGAGATCGACAAAACGCTTCACGCGCTTGCCCTCGATGACGCCGTCCTTTCCGGTCGCAACATCCAGCGAGGCCTGCAACGAAGGCAGGCTCGCCATCACGGTCTCGGCGCGATCGGCGACGTCCTTCGATGAGGAGGCCGCTTTCGCGCCGATTGCCACCAGTTTGTCCATGACCTCCTTGCGCTGGTCGAAAACGACGAGCTGATGCCCGGCCTCGACCAGGCGGCGGGCCATCGGGAAGCCCATGTTGCCAAGGCCGATGAATCCGATTTCCATGTTCTTAGGCCTTGTCGAGTTCGGCGAAGACTTCGCGCGCGATGCGGAAGCTGTCGACGCCTGCGGGAATGCCCGCATAGATCGCAACCTGCATGAAGACTTCACGGATCTCGGTGCGGCTCACGCCATTGGTGAGCGCGCCCTTGATGTGGGCCCGCAATTCGTGCGGCCGGTTGAGGATCGAGATCATCGCGAGATTGAGCATGCTGCGGGTCTTGCGCGGCAGTTCGTCGCGACCCCAGATCGCGCCCCAGCAATATTCGGTGACGAGTTCCTGAAACGGCTTGTTGAAATCGTCGGAGTTTTTCAGCGCGTTGGAGACGTAAGCCTCGCCGAGCACGGCTTTCCTGATCTCAAGTCCCTTGTCGTGTGTTGTCTTGTCCATGGCGTTTCCCCAACTGGATTGTGATGGTTCCGAGGCCGACATTACGTGGTCGGGCGCGGCCTTGTGCCACTAGTAACGCCTTCGTGCTATGCGCAATTTCGGGTGTGGGATACCCCACTTGCGAGGGTGCCTCACTGTCGCCGTTGTGCTAGGCTGAAGCAGGGCAACCTGGAGAGATTGGTTGAGCGGTCCCACCCTCGATTCACCGGAGCCGGAGCACAATTTTGATGCGCTCTCGCGGCTGCGGATTACGCAGGCCGTACGTCGCGCCGAATTCGCGATTGCGTGGGAGCGAAGCTGGCCGCATCTGGCGCGGGTTTTGACGGTCGCCGGACTGTTTCTGGTGCTGTCCTGGGCTGGCTTGTGGCTGGTTCTGCCCTTCGCGGTGCGCGCCCTGGGCCTCGGCCTCTTTCTGATCCTGGCGCTGGCGGCACTGTCCCCCTTGCTCTGGTTCCGTTGGCCGAGCCGGCCGGAGGCGTTGGCCCGGCTCGATCGCGGCACCGGCATCCGGCATCGGCCGGCGACCACCCTCACCGACACGCTGACGAACCAGGATCCGGTTGCCGTGGCGCTCTGGCAGGCGCAACGCGAGCGTACGCTGGCTTCGATCAAGCGCATCCGCGCCGGCCTGCCTTCGCCGAGGCTTGCGATCCACGATCCCTGGGCGCTGCGCGCCTTGATCGTCGTGTTGATGGTGGCGACCTATATCGCGGCGGGCGACGAAAGACGCGTCCGCGTCGCCGCCGCCTTTGACTGGAACGGGGTGTTTGCGGCGGCCAATGTCAGGGTCGATGCCTGGGTGACGCCGCCGCTCTATACCGGAAAGCCGCCGATCATCTTGTCGGCGGCCAACAAGGACGCCGCTGCGCTCCCCGCCAGCGGCCCGTTGGCGGTGCCGGCCGGCAGTACGCTGATCGTGCGCTCGAGCGGCGGGGCGCTGGACGTCGTGGCCGGCGGCGGCGTGAGCGAGGCCGCGCCAGCCGAGCAGGCACCCAAGGGCACGAGCGAAAAGCATTTCACGATCACCGGCGATGGTACCGCCCACGTCCGTGCGCCCTCCGGCCAGCCGCAGTGGCGATTTACCGCAACCCCCGACCGGCCTCCGACCATTGCGCTGGCCAAGGATCCGGAGCGCCAGGCGCGCGGATCGTTGCAGCTTTCCTACAAGATCGAGGATGATTACGGCGTCACCGAAGCGCATGCGCTGTTGTCGGCCCGCAAGGCTTCCGGCGCGGCGCAGGCGCGGCCGCTGTTCGATCCGCCGCAATTTTCGCTGGCGCTGCCGAATGTCCGCACCCGCAACGGCGTCGGGCAGACCGTCAAGGATCTGAGCGAGGATCCCTATGCGGGCGCCGATGTCACGCTCACGCTGACGGCCAAGGACGAAGCCGGCAATGAGGGGCGTAGCGAGCCGTTCGACATGCGTCTGCCGGAGCGGTTGTTCACCAAGCCGTTGGCGCGCGCGCTGATCGAGCAGCGCCGCATTCTGGCGCTCGACGCCAACCAGCGTTCGAAGGTCGCCGAAGCGCTCGAGGCGCTGTTGATCGCGCCGGAACTGTTCATGCCGGAAGTGGGCCACTATCTCGGCCTGCGCAGCCTGACGCAACAGCTCCAACAGGCGCGGACCGATGATGCCTATCGCGAGGCGGTGGCAAGTATGTGGGCGCTCGCGGTCACCATCGAGGACGGCAACATCACCGACGTCGACCGGGCGCTTCGCGCAGCGCAGGATGCGCTCAAGCAGGCGCTGGAGCGAGGCGCCAGCGACGAGGAAATCAAGAAGCTCACCCAGGATCTGCGCGCCGCGCTCGATAATTTCCTGCGCCAGCTCGCCGAACAGCTTCGCAACAATCCGCAAGCCCTGGCGCGGCCGCTCGATCCCAACACCAGGGTCTTGCGTCAGCAAGACCTCAACAACATGATCGAGCGCATGGAGCGGCTATCGCGTTCCGGCGACAAGGATGCGGCAAAGCAATTGCTCGACCAGTTGCAGCAAATGCTCGAGAATCTGCAAATGGCCCAGCCGGGCCAGTCGGGCGACGGCGACATGGAGCAGGCGCTGAACGAGCTCGGCGACATGATCCGCAAGCAGCAGCAATTGCGCGACAAGACCTACAAGCAGGGCCAGGATTCGCGGCGCGACCGGCAACGCGGCAAGCAGGGCGATCAAGGCATGGGCGATCTCCAGCAGGATCAGCAGGGCCTGCGCGACCGCCTGAAGAAGTTGCAGGAAGAACTGGCCAAGCGCGGCATGGGACCCGGGCAGCGCGGCATGCAGGGTCAACCCGGCCAGGATGGCGACCCGCAACAGGGCGATGACGAGGATGGTCTCGGCGCGGCTGACAACGCGATGGGCGACGCCAGCGGCAAGCTCGGCGAGGGCAATGCCGACGGCGCCGTCGACTCGCAGGGTAAGGCGCTCGATGCCTTGCGCAAGGGTGCGCAAAATCTCGCCCAGGCCATGCAGCAGGGCGATGGCGATGGCCAGGGCGATGGTCCGAGCAATCGCGCCGGTCGCCAGCAGGGCGGCGGCAACCAGAGCGATCCGTTGGGCCGGCCGTTGCACGGGCGGGATTTCGGCGACGATCTGACGGTGAAGATTCCCGGCGAAATCGACGTGCAGCGGGTGCGCCGGATTCTCGAGGAGCTTCGGCGACGCCTTGGCGATCCGCAGCGTCCGCAGATCGAGCTCGATTACCTCGAGCGGCTGCTGAAGGACTATTGAGATTTAGCCCGTGACGCCAGCGCGTCGGCGACGGCGGTGCGGATATCCGCGACCGAGAATGGTTTGGTGATGACGTCGTGGGCGATGGCGTTGAGGCCGGACGCGCGCTCGCGCTGTTCTGCAAAACCGGTCATCAGCAAAATCGTCAGATCGGGAAAATCGCGCGCCGCCGCCAGCGCCAATGCGATGCCGTCCATGATCGGCATCTGGATATCGGTCAACAGCAGGTCGAAGGCGCCGTCCGGGCCGCCCAGGATTTCAAGCGCCTCGGCGCCGTCCGAGGCGGTCGTGATATCGTGACCATCCATCGCGATCGCGCGCGCGACCAGAAGGCGCATGGACTCTTCATCGTCGACGATCAGCACGCGTGACATCAAAGCACCGGTGTTGGGGAAGGAGAGCTCCGCTCAGGCATGGCCGCCGGTCAGATCCCGCTTGTTGAAGAAGCGCACATCGATGTTGCGTCCTTCCGGCGGCGGTGAGGCCAATCGCGACTTGAACTGCGCTCTCTCGCCGGGCCGCAGAACGGTCTGCTCCAGCACGGCATTCCAGGCGTAGATTTCCGCGCCTTGCGCGTCGCGGACGCTGAATCGCAACCGCGGCAGCTCCACCGGCTTGCTGGTTTCACCGGTGATGGAGCCTTCGATCACCAGCACCGGCTTGCCTTCCACCATTTCGGAAGTGATCTTGACGTCCTTGAACCGCAATCCGCGCAGATTGACGTCGAGACCGACCAGTTTGTAGAAGGCGGCCGTTTGCGGCAGAAGGCGCACCAGTTCGGCGCGCCAGATCAGAACCGCCAGCACCAGGGCCCCCATCGCGGTGCACGCTGTGGTGAGACTGAAGGGCGCCTTGCGGGGGAAAGCGCGGCGGTTTGTCATTGGCTTCATCAGCCGGCCGAGCCATGCGAAGCGTCCGGACCGGGCGTTGTCTGCGTCATAAAGGTCGCTCTGGGCCGCCGACGGCCAATCGGCGCCGCTCTGGCCTTCCGAATCTTGCCAGTCGTTCGCGATCGAAGGACTGTCGACGTGCGGGGCCGCGCCATCCTGATCGGCTTCCTCGCGTGCCAGTGCATCCCATTCGGCGGCGGCGTCCTGTTCGGCGCTCGCCTGGTTCGCGCCCGCCATCGCCGGTGCCGGGTTGGCGAATTCGACCGCATCTTCGGGCCGTGCCAGCCAGACTTCCTTGCAGCGGGCACAGCGTACGGTGCGGCCCGCCTCGCCGAGGCTTGCTGGATTGATGCCGTAGGATGTCGAACAATGAGGACAGATGATCTGCATGGAGCCGCTCTCCACAGGGACGCTTGTCCGGTGCCGCTGATGCAAAGTTCCCGAAAAGCGTCCACGCTCGCACGCGGCTTCGGGCCCTCAAATCGAAAAGCGGCACCGGAAACATGGGTTGCCGGTGCCCACGCCTCCAAAGTTCGCGCCGGAAGGCCGACTTGACGGGCTTCGGAAGCGGGGTCCAAGGATGCTACAAGGCGACCGTTAACGAATCGGAAACCATAAACGGAGCACAAGCACTTTAGTTTGGCTCCTGGCGGCAAGCGAAGCCGGCGGGCTGAGACAGCCGGCTTTTAAGGTTTTCCGGTCGCGCCCTTCATCGAACGGAGCTGAGCTTGGTTCGGTTCGAAAATGTCGGATTGCGCTACGGGCTCGGCCCGGAGATTTTGCGCGACCTCAATTTCCAGATTCCCGCCCATTCCTTCC
>Ga0210389_10001019_pt1 | contig 23526 bp, 20 predicted proteins | sample IncBWH28OmetaG_FD_160127 | JGI IMG/M metagenome (GOLD analysis project Ga0210389, IMG submission 160127) | Forest soil microbial communities from Barre Woods Harvard Forest LTER site, Petersham, Massachusetts, United States - Inc-BW-H-28-O ...
GTTGCTCTTGAAGGGGTCGGCGAGATCGTCTACGGAATCACTGGCGGTGGCGTGAGCATTGGCCCACGTCACCCAATAGGAACCGCTTTTGCTTTTTGTAGTTTTTCCCACGATACTCCCCCAGCTGTGAATTGAGAGATCGGGCCCGAGACACAGCGGCGTATGGTATCACACGAAGAATGTCGTTTTAGGAGCCGACTTCGCTTTGTGTTTTTGGCTTCCGGCGAAATCAGAGGCTGCGAGCCACCCCGGCGAATGCGGTGATGCCCCGTTTCTTGCTTTGCTTGCAGGAAACGGGGCCTTCTATCGCACATACTGAAGCTCCTACTTGATAGGGAAGGTGAGAGTGTTGGACTTGCCTCCGCCGGGAGTGGGGTTCTTGACCACTACGTCGGCGGTGCCGGGAGACGCGACGTCGGCCGCCTTTACGTAGACGGTCATCTCGTTCTCGTTCACATAGCTCGCGGAATGAGTCTTGCCGTTCCAGGTGACCACTGATCCGGGGACAAAACCGGAACCCTTGATAGCCATGCGGAAGTTCGCAGTGCCGTGAGAAACGGTGGGAGGACTCGAGGACTTCGAAACCGGCACAGGGCTAACATTCTTTGTGGCGGTGAGGAGTAGAGTCGGGCTCTGCACCAGCACAACCTGACTAGTCGGGGTGCCACAACAGCCACTGGTCAGAATAAAAGCCAGGCCGTTGGTGCCCCATGGAATGAACTTGGAAGCGATCTGGGAGCTATACTCAGAACTTAGTTCGGACAAATTGGCGACCGCCAAGGGTGTGAACTGCGCAAGGTTGTAACTGGTAACGCCAAACCCGTTAAAGAAGGGCGTCTGACCCAAGGCGAAGGCGCGATTGATGGCTGACTCGGGCAGCACCTGAGGGCCGCTGCTGCAGCAGGTAGCTCCTACGTCGAACGTACCCAATACCAAACTGGTCGTCGGATTGAACTCCTGACCGTTGCCGCCAAAGATCAGGCCACCGGAATAATCGAACGTGGTCCCGGTTACGAGATCGGACCACTGCTGAGTCAAACTCCCTCCGGTGGAAGATACGGAGACCTGGCTCAAAATGCTGGACTGGTAGCCGTACAGCATAGTGCCGCTGGCAAAAGCGAGCTGGCTCATTACCGGTGATGCGACGCCATCGGCGAGTTTTGTTGAGTCGGTGAAAAATTCAAGTGGACCGCTGGCGCAGCATGCGCTGCTGCCGAGCTCGACGGCAACGGTGTGTGAGTCGGTGGGAGATACGGCGATGGCTGCGGCGAGATTCAGCCCATTGGGGGTGTGACCAAGATTGATCTCGATGTCGGGAGTGAACCCGGGAAGATCCAAGCGCTGAATGGAGCCATTTCCGTCGAGGCCGACATAGAGATACTTGGCGGTTGAGTCAAGCGCGAGTTTTGTGGGCTCGCTGCCTGCGAAGAAATATCCGGTGATTGCGCCAGTGGAGGGGTTAATGACCGCAATGCTGTTCCCGTTGGCTCCAGCGCTGCTGGGCAGTGAAGCGTAGAGGAGTTGCGCGAATGGATCCCAAACCAGATCGTTGGCGGGGAGATCCAAGACAGTCACGGTGACTGGATAAGTAAGGTTGAATGTGATGGGCGACGAAATAGTGCCCGGGGACGGATTACTTACTGCCAGTTGAATGATACCGGCAGTGGCTAGTTCTGCGGTTGTAGGTTGGATCTGCAGTTGGGAGGAGCTGAGATAAGTGGCGGGAATATTGGTTCCATTCCACTGCACTTTCGCTCCGGCTGCGAAGTTTTGACCGTTGACAAGAATCTGCTCGGAAGCGGTTCCAGCGACGATCGAAGTTGGGGAAACGTTATTGATATCGGGTTCGAGTCCGACGACTTGCAGAATGGCAGAGGCAGAACCGCTGCCGGGGGGCGGACTCGTCACATATAGAGATAGCTGGCCTTCATTCGACAGATCGGTATCCGGTATTTGAGCTTTGATCTGAGTCGCGCTCACGAACGTTGTCGGCAATGGAGTTGGGTTACTTTGCAAATACACCAGAGACGAGGCGAGGAATCCTGAACCATTGAAGGTGATCGTGGTGGTCGGGCTATTGACGTAAACACTCGCTGGGGAGAGCGAAGTGATGGTGGGAATCGGATTTCCTCCGGTTCCTTGCAAGGGAATGGTGATCGCTGCGGTCACGCCGGTTTCTGCGATCACGAGGCTGGCGGTGGCGCTCCCGATTGCAGACGGTGTGAACGTCATAGCCATTTGGCAGGTTTGGCCGGCGGAAATAGTGCCGACACAGGAGTACCCGTCAAAGGCGAAGTTAGTGCTATTGGTTCCGGTAATTGTTGTGCTGGTTATGCTGATTGCACTGGTGCTCGAATTGCTAAGGTAAATCCACAAAGGCGTGCTGGGTGAATTCATGGGAATGGTTCCGAACTGGATTGGGTCGGGATAGACAGATACGGGAACGGCAGCCCGGGCCAAGGCTCCACTTAGAGCAAGGCTAGCGCAGACGATGGCGACGCGCAGGTTACGGCTCATGCGGTTACACTCCTGGATTGAAATTCCCCCTCAAGCGCACAAGGCGCCGCGTAAGTGTACCTGCACTTCGGGGGAAAGTCTTTAGGAAAACCAAGGGGAACCGAGAACTGACGCGGCGTTCGCTGCTTTTTGTGTCCCGAAGGTTTTAAGTGGTTTGAGCGAGGGCTGGCCCATCCTTTGAGAGATTATTCGTTTGCGCCATTTCATTTGAGGGTGCATGAGGCTTGCGCTCTTTGCAATTGTGGTGGGCGATCTGTCGCGGGGTTGGGTACCCACACTTCGAAAACCGCGAAGTGTGGGGCAGCCTCTGGGTTGATGAGTGTCTGGTGAAAGTCAGGGGCTTGGGTGCTAGCTATCACTACGGGGAGAGCGCATAGGCAAAATACCCTGTTCAGGGGATTCCGCGGATGGTTTGTTTTGGCACAGTACGGTCTCGGAGGGCTGTGTCTATGGACTGCAAGACTTCTGCTGCAGAGGCCGTATTGGGCGGGGGTGACGCTGCGGTTCCGCGACCGCCGGGCTTTCTTGGGACGGGATTGGCTCGTCTGGTGGAATTGGTGAGACAGCGGCTGCTTCGGGTTGCGCTCGCAGAGTTCAACACAACATGCACAGCTTGCAACGATGAGATCGCTGTACATTTCGGGGATCGTCCGTTGAGCGCGGGGGCTTGGGCCAAACGAAGCGCTGCGGATTATGAAGGGGCGCCGCGAAGATGCTCGGGTTGCGGCGCCCGAATGGGAGCGGCTGGCTGACGTATCGCCTTGGCCCTCTCTGCTGACTGTCCTCTAATTTCAGGAACTGACCCGCTCAACCCAGACGCGGGCTTGAATGGGCCCCCGTCCTGGGCTCTCTTGTGCCGCCACTCCGTGGCTGGTGGGCGAAGCCGTGGCTCTTGAATTCCGAGTCAAGCGTGCTCGCGCTCAAACGAGCTCCAAATCAAGGCATCTAGGTCGGTGGTACCCACACTTCGAAAATCGCGAAGTGTGGGGCAGCCTTTTTCGTGGTGGTGCCGCGGAGTGGGCGAGGTTCTGCTGCTACTTCAGTTCTCTGACCCAGATGTTGCGGAAGCTGATGGGCGGGCTGGGGTCGCCGTGGGCTTGCAGTTTGATTGGGGCCGTGTCGTATTTTTTGTAAAACGGCTGGCCGATATAGAGAGTCTCGCCTTTCAGTTCGAAATGGTTTTGGACGAGGACGCCGTTGAAGATGACCGTGACGTAGGCGGGAGTTTTCAGAGTGCCGTCTGGGTTGAAGGTGGGAGCGGTCCAGACTACATCGTAGGTTTGCCATTCGCCGGGCTTGCGCGTGGGATTGGCCAGGGGGATGGATTGCTTGTAGATGCTGCCGGCCATGCCGTTGACGTAGGTCGCGTTTTGGTAGGAGTCGAGGATTTGGAGTTCGTAGCCGGCGTCTTCGGGGCCGGTGGAGGCGAGGAATAGTCCGCTGTTGCCGCGGAGCTGGCCGGAGCCGGTAACATATTTGGGGACTCTCCACTCGAGGTGAAGTTGATAGTTCTTGAAGGCGCGGCGGGTTTCGATGTTGCCGGCGACTTTGCTGACCGTGATGACGCCGTCGGAGACGATCCACTTGGCGGGGGTGTGGTCCTGGGCTGAGACCCATTCGTTGAGGTTTTTGCCGTCGAAGAGAATGATGGCGTCGGAGGGTGGGGCGGCGGTGGTTGCGCCGGGGGTGACGACTGGAGGGACGGGCTGCCAGAGTTCGGTGTCTTCGGGCTTAGGCTTGGCCGATTCTTGCAGGGCGGTTGGTGGTGCGGGGGATTGTTGGGCGGGGAGAATGGCCGTCAACGTCAGAGTGAGAATCAAGGTCGCGGGGGAGAAGAGCGTTAAAGATTGGATCCGCATGATTTCATGAGGATACACCTGGGCGGGGTGGGGCACGCGCTCGTGTGGCCAACCTCGGAGAGCATCGATGTCGGAGATCCTTCCCTTCGCCTGAAGAACGGCTCCGGTCAGGATGACGCCCCTTGTTCATCAAACTTGTTCATCAAGGTTCCTGATCCCGCTTTCTCGACTTTCGCGGGAAAGCCCGTGGGAGCCGTAAATGATTGAAACTGTTATATATTGAACGCGTTCAACTTTTCTCTTGACGGCTTTCAGGTATGGGGTTATATTGATTTTGAACACGTTCAACATTGCGGCGAAGGAGAAAAAACAACATGACAAACGCCAACAACATCATCGTCACTACTTACCTGGTTTATGTGCTGATTAGCGTTTCTTTGACTATTTGGGTGGCACGGACGCTGTACAAACGGGGCGGCATTTTTCTGGTGGACGCGTTTCATGGCAATGCGGAGCTGGCCGACTCGGTGAATCATCTGCTGGTGGTGGGGTTCTATCTGATCAATATTGGGTTTGTGTCGCTGGCGTTGAAGACCGCCGATGTGATCAATACGTCGCGGGCGGCGATTGAACTGCTTAGCGACAAGATGGGGATGGTGCTGATGATTCTGGGCGGGATGCATTTTTTCAATCTGTACGTTTTCTCGCGGATCCGGAGAAGTGCGCGGGGGACGCGGCCGCCGGTGATGCCGAATCCTCCGGTGGCGCCGGATGCGGTGCTGAAGGTGGCGATTCCGCGGTGAGGGGCGCAGGGGCTGAAGCCCGATCAGTTTGGTCCACTTTACGGCATGCCTGAAGGCATGCCCTGATACGGATCTTTCTGAGATACGAATCTTTCTCAAGGCGCGGTGGGAGGAAAGAGGGACGCATATGGAAAAACTTTATGTGCTTTACGATCCGAAGTGCGAGATTTGCCGGCGGTTGAAGGATTGGATTCTGGTGCAGCGGTCGTGGATTGGGATTGCCGTACTGGAAGCGGGTCGGAGAAGGCGAAACGGTTGTTTCCAGGACTGGAGCAGATCGCGACGCACGACGATCTGGCCGTCGTCCTTGATAACGGGAGCGATGAGGGCACGGTGTACTTGAACGATCGTGCGTGGATCATGGTGCTGTACGCGATGGTGGAGTACCGGGAGTGGGCGGCGCGGCTGACGCATCCGCTGCTGATGCCGCTGGCGCGGCAGGCGTTTGCGGCGTTGTCGAAGAACCGGCATTTTCTTTCCAGTTTTCTGAGCACGGAGACGATTGCTGCCGAACTGCGCAAGGTGGAAATGGAGCCTTGCGCTTTGCCAGTGGGCGAAGCGCCGGCATCGAACGTGCGAGAATTCTTGCAATGAACGCCACAATGGATACCGCAATGACAAGCTCGGCGAGAATGCAATGAAAACCGTAATGACTCCCACAATGGCGACGAACACGATCACGGTGAAACCCCGGGTTACGGCACGGGCTGAGGATACGCGGCGCAAAATTTATGAGGCTGCGATGGAACTGTTCCGCGAAAAGGGATTTGAAGCGACTACTATGCGCGACATTGCAGCCAAGGCGGGGGTGGCGCTGGGCGGAGCTTATTATTATTTTTCCGCCAAAGACGCGATCGTGCTGGCGTTTTATGGCGAGATGCAGGAGCAGAGCAACGGGCCGGTGCTGGAGGCGCTGGGGGGGCACAAAAAGCTGAAGGAGCGGATTCAGTGCATTCTCGAAAAGCGATTGGAGCTGCTGGAACCGAATCGCAAATTTTGCGCGGCGCTGTTCCGGCACGCGCCGGATAGCGCCGACCCGCTTTCGCCGTTCAGTGATGAGACGCGGCCGATCCGCGAGGGAGCGATCGAGCATATGCGGATTGCGGTGGAAGGCAGCGACACGAAAGTGCCTGCAGATTTGAGACCGCGATTGCCCTACCTACTGTGGCTGTACCAGATGGCGCTGATCATGTTCTGGCTCTATGACCGGTCGCCCAAGCAGGAGCGAACTCGACGGCTGATGGAGAAAAGTCTGGGGCTGCTGGTGAACCTGCTGCGCATCTCCGCGTTGCCGCTGATGAAACCCTTGCGGAAGACCGTGCTGGAGCTGGCGGAATAAACAAGCTTCCGGGGACGAGCGCTACGAACTTGCCGGTGCAGGATTCGTCTTCTTATACTGCTGTTGTTCGCTGCACACCAGACCGCCGACCATTAATCAGACACACTCGTAATCAGATGCACCAGTAATCAGATGCACCAGTTTACCCGCGGCAAAAACGGAAAACGCGGGATCCCGTTTCGCGCAGGAGAAATTCCGATGCTGTCCAGAGTTACCTTGTGGTTGTGCCTTGTCTGTCTCGCGTTCGTTGGCGCGCTGGCGATCAGCTGTGGCAGTTCCGGTTCCGCCAAACCCTGCACGGGCGGGCCTTACAACGTGGTGGGGGATTGGCATTTGACCGTCACGGATACGGACGGGATTCCTCTGACCATGTATGGAGCGATCGACTCTGCGGGGCTGGCGTTGTTTTTCGACAATTCCATGGGAGATTCGGGAGATACATCGGAACTACCCAGCATGACCGGGACCTGCGCTTTTTCCGGGAATGTTACCGCCTATGCCGAGCCGGGCGGCCCGGAGAGCGGGTCTTCCTCGACCGAGGCTGCGCAGGGCAACGTAACTTCCAGTTCGGCCTTCGAGGGCACTTTCTCGGGTGCGGTTGCGGGCACATTTTCTGCGGTGTCCTTTACGCCGTTAGCCGGCGCGGTAGCGGCCGTGTCGGGCAGCAAGACGGGAGCGGTACCGGGCTCGTTTAATGGCACTCCGATTCTGTTGTCGACCACGTTCACGCCGGCCGGAAGCGACAACAGCATGAGTTTTGCCACCACGAATCTGGCGGGCTGCGAAGCGAACGGAACCTTTACTGAGGTTGGCACCAACAATGTCTTCGATGTCTCGATCACGCTTATGCCGACTTGCCCAATCACCGGGACTTTCACCGGAATCGGTTTTGAGAGCAGTGCGGATTACTTCGGACTCAACGGCGGGCATGCTGATACCTACTTGTACGCGGACATTCTGGATGGGACCAGCACGTTTGTGATCGAGTTTTTCTAATTGGTTGCTGCCGGGCAAGACTGGCGCCGATTGACACGGCTTGGCGCCTTACCTAGACTGCGAGAGTAGGCGTTCCGCAAGGTCCGACCAAACGAGGGCTGACCCATGGGCTGGCTGCAAAATAAATTCGAAAAGAATTTCATGATCAGCACGGTTGATTATGTTTTCAACTGGGCGCGCAAGTCGGCGGTGTGGCCGATGACGTTTGGGCTGGCGTGCTGCGCGATTGAGATGATCGCATCTTCGACCTCGCGCTTTGATATCGCGCGATTCGGGTCGGAGGTGTTTCGGCCCAGCCCGCGGCAGAGCGATCTGATGATTGTGGCGGGGACGGTGACGCTGAAGATGGCGCCGGTGGTGAAGCGAATTTATGACCAGATGCCCGATCCGAAGTGGGTGATTTCGATGGGCGCTTGCTCGTCGGTAGGCGGGCCATTCAATACTTATGCGGTGCTGCAGGGCGTGGACAAGATTGTCCCGGTGGATGTGTATGTGACGGGATGTCCGCCGCGTCCGGAGAATCTTTTTTATGCGCTGCTCAAGCTGCAGGACAAGATCGACACTATGACGCTGGCCAAGAAGCCGACTGAAGTGCGGCTGGATCAGAATATGGTGGAGAATTTCAAGCGGCAGGTGATGATCGCGCAGACGATGCAGCCGAAGTAGCTGACTTTTTCTGGCGACAGCAGGTTCCTCACCGCCGCTTCGCGCCGATTCGGAATGACATCCATAGGCGTCGCCGTTGTTAAACCGGGAACTCGTTCGTGAGAATCCAATTCGGCAACTTCCGCTTGCCATGCGCAGGTTCTAAGCTGGCCTAGTATCCATTGAACCCACTATGGCCTTCGTCAAAATTATCCCTCAGGCTCATCTGCCCACCACTAATGAAGCGCGAAACTTTCCCTGCAATGGAAAAATGATTTGCATTGCCAATGTGTGGGGAAAGATCAGCGCCATGGATAACGAGTGCCTGCATCAGGGCGGGTCGCTCGGGCAGGGCACGGTGGAGGATGGCAAGGTAGTCTGCCCGTGGCACGGCTGGCAGTGGGATCCGAAGACGGGCGCGGCGGACGGGCATCCGGACCAGAAGTTGAAAACTTATCCGATCAAGGTGGAGAACGGCGAAGTGTTTATCGACCTGGAATAGCGGGCACGGGGCCGAGATGATCGAAGTCCGGGCGCGAAATCCACGCTCGAGACTGAGGCGCGACAAAACGTCATGAGCCCGGTCACGCACTTCCTGAGCGGATGGGTGCTTGCCAACTGCGCCGAGTTGGATCGAAGGGATCGCGTGATCGTAACGTTGGCATGCGTCGTCCCCGACATCGATGGCCTGGGCATCATTCCTGAGATTCTGACGCGTAACTCGGCGCATCCCCTGCTGTGGTTCTCGCTCTACCACCACTCGCTGCACAACTTGGCGTTCGCCGTAGTCGTTGCCGTCGTGGCATTCGCGATTGCCGATCGGAAATGGACGACCGGGCTGCTCGCCTTGTTGAGCTTCCACTTGCACTTGTTCGAGGACTTGCTCGGTTCGCGCGGCCCGGACGGGGATCAGTGGCCGATCCCGTATTTAGCGCCGTTCTCCCATGCAACGCAACTGACTTGGAGCGGGCAATGGGGGCTGAATGCGTGGCCCAATGTGGTGCTGACGGTTGTGTTGTTGCTGATCACATTCTGGTTGGCCTGGCGTAGAGGGTTTTCGCCACTTGAGATGGTCTCGGAAAAAATGGATGCCGCCTTTGTCGGCACCCTACGAAGGCGCTTCCCGCGAGGCAATGAAGCCGCCTAGGAGATTGCGACCATGAAACGGACAGTCCAGGCACTCGTTTGCTGCAGCTTGTTGCTGGCTGCCGCTGAGGTTCTTTCGCAAGAGATCAACGTGGTTGTGTTGGACGGGAAGAACGGACACGCGTTGCGGAATGCCGTGGTTTGGGTTCAGTACCGTGAAACTGCGGCGGATCACGAAGCTCCGGCTAATCGCGTTCTGCAGCGGATTCAATACAAGACCGGGCCTGACGGAGCGGTGCGCGTTCCATTGGCGACGACGCCGCCGGTTCAGCTCACCGTGTCGGCTTCGGCCGAGCCCTATTGTTTAGGATTCCTGGTCGCTGCCACGGCGGACATCGTGGAGCGCGGTGCGGTGAACCGATGTGGTCACAAGCCTGGAGATCCCGCGCCGACGCCGAACCCGGGAGAGATCCGATTCCTGATACGCCGGATTCCTTGGTGGGCACGTCTTTTGGCGCCACTGGAACGGGAATAGACGTTAGCAGCTTTTTGCTGTCCCAGTTTTTTTAACCGGCTCTCGCTAGCCCAGTTTTGCTAACCCAGAATCCGCAGGAATTTTCCGGGCTGATTGTCGTAGCCGGGGAAAACGTTAGCGAGATTCTGGTTGCCCATGTGGCGGGCGACGGCTTCGCCGATCACTTGACGGAAATCGGTGGTCAATGCGAGGTCGCGGCCTTCGTAGAGTTGGGACTGGTCGAGGCCAGGCCAGCGGCCGTAGACTTTGCCGCCTTTCACTGGGCCGCCGAGAACGAACATTACGTTGGCGTGGCCGTGATCGGTGCCGCGATTGCCGTTTTCGCGGGCGGTGCGTCCGAATTCCGACATGGTGACGACGACGGTGTCTTCGCCGAGATCGCCGAGATCGGTCCAGAAGGCGGCGAGCGACTGCGAGAAGTCCCCGAGCACGTTGGCGAGCTGGCCTTCGGTCGCGCCTTCGTTAACGTGGTGGTCCCAGCCGCCTATGTCGGCGAACGCGACTTGCACCCCGAGGTTTGCTTTGATGAGTTGGGCGAGTTGGCGCAGGCTGTCGCCGAATCGTCCCTTGGGATAATTAGCGCCGGCGGCGGGCGTGTACTTTCCTGGGTCGGCGGTTTTCAGCATCTTCACCGCATCGAAAGTTTCCTCGCCGGTGCCGTGCAGCAGGCTGTCAGAGGAGTGGTCGTACATGGCCTCGAAGGCAGTGGCGGCAGGCGAGGGCTTGGGGCTTTTTCCGCCTACAGAAAAATCGTTGATGTTATTCATGGCGACCGTCGGTTCGACGCCGCTCAGGATGCGCGGCACGGATGACCCGAGTGCGATGGCGCGAAATGGAGAAGTCTGGGGCGGCGTTGCTGATTTGGAGCCGGGCAGATTGTGGAGAGAGCGGTTGAGCCATCCGTCTTCGGTGGCTTTCACGCCGGGAGTGCCGGTCTCCATAAAATCCTGCGCGTCGAAGTGCGAGCGCGTGGTGTCGGGCGATCCGGCGGCGTGAACGATGGCGAGATGTCCCTGCTGCCAGAGCGGCTGAAACGATGCGAGCGAGGGATGCAGTCCGAAGTGGCCGTCAAGATCGAGGACCGATTTGCGCGGAATGTTGATAGTGGGGCGCATGGCGTAATACTGCGGATCGGAGTGCGGGACAACGATGTTCAGACCATCGGCGGCGCCGCGTTGAAAAATTACGACTAGACGCTTGGTGCGACCGCCGGCGTCGACGGCGCCGAAGGCCGCGCGGGTGAGAAAACTTGGAACGGCCGCGGTGCCGACGACGGCGAGCGCGCTGTTGCGGAGGAAAATGCGACGCGTGATGGGCATGAGAGCAGCTCCTAAGCTTCTAGCTGCTAGCTTCTAGCCTTCGGCTTCCAGTGGTTGGCTAGAAGCTAGTAGCTAGCAGCTAGAAGCTATTTTTTCTGAAACTCCGGCGAACCTAGCAGCAGGCCGGCGATGGTGCTTGCATCCGGAGGATGCGGCACGTCCGCGGGCTTGCGTTTTTTCGGTTGCGAATCTTTCACTGGCTGAACGGATGTTGGCGTTGCAGAAGCTGGTTTCGCCGGTGCCTCAATCGGCGCAGTATTAACTTGGGCTACATTAATTTGCGCCATGATCGAATCGTGCGTTTGCTTCGAGACGTCCCCCGCCAGTAATTTCGATTCGAGGGCGGAGAGTGCGATCGTCGCATCGGCTGGGGCGGGCGGGCCTCCGGCCAATTGTACGGAATCGACTTTCACGCCGTGGAATTTGCCGGCGGTCAGGCCCAGCGCGAAGTTCATGCGGTTCAGCAGCGCGGATGAACTCACCCAGGTGTCAGCCTTCATGGAATAACCGGTGGGCGGCTGGGCGGCGTAGAGCGGCATGCCCATGTTGCCGATTTGGCGGGCTAAGGGCATGGCGTCGTCCACGTTGGCGCCGGTGGCGCGCACGGTCGAGGCCACGAACTCGAGGGGCGTTTTGACTTTGGCGCGATAGGTGCTATCGGACCAGAACTCCGGCGAGTGGAATAGCGTGCTGAGAACTTCGCGGATGTCGCCTTTCTTTTTCTGGAAAGTTTTCGCCATGCGATCGACCAGCGCGGGCGGCGGATCGTCGGAAATAAAACGCTGCGCGAGTTTTAACGAAATAAAATGTGCGGTCTGCGGGCTGGTCGCGAGCATGTGCAGGACTTCCCTGCCCTCGGCTTCACCTTTGGGCTTGATGCGATGGCCTAGAACAAATTTCGGTCCGGGCTCGTGCATGCGCGGATCGTACTTGAAGCCCAGACCTTCGTAGGGCTTTTCGATGGTCCATCCGGTGAAAACTTTGGCGACCTCGGTGACGTCGCGTTGCGAGTAGCCGCCGTTCACGCTGAGGGTGTGGAGCTCAAGCAGCTCGCGGCCGTAGTTTTCGTTTAGACCGTTATTTTGTTTGCGCTTCACGTAGGGACTGCCTGGCGGGTAGTGCGGCGTGTAGTGCGACGGATGCTCGGGAATTCCCAGCCCCTTCAGGGAGTTCGGACCTTCGCTCATCCAATTGTCCAGGTAAAACAACATGGCTGGACTCTTGGCGGTCGCCACCAGCAAGTCTTCGAACTTGCCGAGAGCGTGCGGGCGGATCACGTCCTGCTCGTAGTTGGTGAGGAAAATTTTCTCGGGACCTTTGCCGACGAAGACGTTGAAGTGGTTGAACCAGAAGTCGGTCATGACTTCTTCGAGCTGGCGGTCGCTGTAGATGGCACGCAGGAGTTTGGCCTGAATGAGTTCGTCCTGGACGACGGCTTGCGGATTGTTCATGGCCAGCAGAGTTTCTTTCTGCTTGGGATCGAGGCCGGCGAGAAGGTCCTGACTTTTGCCGCCGCGGACTGAGTCGGCGAACGCGACTTTCTCGTCGATGGACATGGCCATGACTTTTTTGTAGCGGTCGGTGGGAGCGAGATCAATGAGACCTTGAACTTTTAAATCGGCGTAGAGACGATCTTCGCGGCGGCGGGCTTCGGCATCGTCGACGGGCGTGGGCTTGGAGGCTGGCGTCGACATTTCGTTGGCTGGGGCGAAGTTCGATGCGGTCGCGGTCATGTTCGGCGCGGTCGTATTCGGCTCACTCATGCTCGGCGTGGCCATGTCGTTCTTGTCTGCGGCTGCCGGTGTAGCATCTGGAGCGGCTGCTGCGGCCGCGGCGAGTTCTGCTTCCGTCTTTGCGGAGTCGCTGGCATTTGGTCCGGTGGGAGGCGGAGCCTGAGCGGCAGCGACTTCCTGTTTCTGCTGCCTCTGGTCTTTCTTCTCCTCTTTCCTTTCCTGTTTATCCTGCATGCGCGCGATCTGCACTTGATACACAGCGCGGCGGGCGGGATCGGAGGGCATTGATTTTTTGCCGTCCATCACTTGCTTGACCATGGGATTGTCGGGGAACTCTTCGACAATTTCTTTCGAACTCATCCGCAGGGTGCGAAACGGGGCGAGACGAGAGTCCACGGCCTGGTCGGGAATCTTTTCAGGGTGGAGTTGCAGATCGATCCAGCGATCGACGCCCATAGCCATGACTTGCTCAACATCGCCAGGACGCGCGCCAAAAGTGAGGCGATTGAGCGCTTGCACGGCCCGCTTCTGTTCGTTCGGAGCGGCATCGGCGGTCGTATCTTTTTTCTTTGCGAGCAGGTCCGGCGCCGCGCCGACTGAGATGAGCAGAGTCAGGCTCAGACAAGCCGGGAACAGCGCGAGCCTGCGGTAGCTGGGTCGGACGAAGATGGATCGAGACAGGGTGGATCGAAGCAAGCGGGATCTCATGAACACTCCCCGGCCGGAGCAGGTGCTCTCATTATGAACCCTTGCGGGGGGAAAAGTTGCTGCCGGGAGTGGTTAGGGAGGGGCTTGAAAGTGATTGCAGGATAAGGCTTTGGGAGCGGCCGCGAGTTTTGAACCGGATTGGAGCGGCTAAGGGGCGAGCTCTTTGGTGAGATAGGTCTTGCCGCGCGAGACTTTGTGCTGCAAAGTCGCGGCCAGGTGGTCGATGTCGGCAGCGGCGATGTTCACCGACATGGCGTCGAGCAAGGGAGTCCGATTGCTGCCCACGGCGTCACGACGGACCTGAATGAGCAGGCCCTGCACCACGTTCGGATCAAATTTCTCGGGCGCCAAGCGTACCAGATCGCTAAGTGCGCTGCCCACCGAGAGCGGAGCGCGATAGGGGCGCGCGCTGGTCATGGCGTCGAAAGAATCGGCAAGGCCCACGATGCGCACCTGCATGGGCAAGTCGTCTTGACTGAGTTTGTCGGGATAGCCGGAGCCGTCGCTGCGCTCGTGATGCCAGCGCACGGTCTCCGGAATCTTCGGCCAGGGGAATTCGACGCTGCTGACGATCTGGTGACCGACAGTGGTGTGGTCGGCCATTTCGCGAAACTCTTCGGGATTGAGCGCTCCAACTTTGCCGAAGAGACGGCGATCGACAGCAACTTTTCCAATGTCGTGTAAGTAACCGGCGCTGCGCAGCGCGGCAATTTCGCCGGGATCCATGCCCATGGCCTCGCCGATGGCGGCGGCGTAGCGACCGACACGCAGGGAGTGGCCGTGAATGTTGACGTGCTTTACGTCGATGGCGGTGGCGAAGGCCTCGAGCGCGTTGTCGTAGAAACCGTGCAGCGATGCCATCAGGCGAAGATTTTCGGAGACGCGCTGCGCGATGGTTTGGGTGAGCGCGTGATTCTGCACTGCCAGCGCGATGTAGCTGCACAAGAGTTCTAGCGCGTCGAGTTCGCTGTCTTCATAGAGGGCGTCGCCAGGGCGGCGGCCGAGAGCGACCACTCCGGCTAGACGACCTCCGGCTTTCAGCGGGGCGAGGCATTTGAACAGTTCGGGCGCAACGTTGCCGTTGGAACTCAGGAAGACGGAATAGGTCGACGAATTGAGAACGACCGGGCCGCGCGCCGCGGTGAGCGCATGCACATGCTTCGGAAGGAGAGGAATGAAGGCGGGATCGGGCATCAGGGCGAAGCCCTGAGACGCGGCGGAGGTCAGCATGGCGGGCTTGTCGTTGAACAGCAGGAGCGCACCTTCGCGCGCGCCCGCCGCTTCCATGATGGCCGACAGCATGAGCCGCGAAGTTTCCGAGAAGTCGCGCTCCGCCGTAAGCGCGGGCCCGAGCTCGGAAAGCGCCTCAACCGTTTGCAACAGCCGCCTTAAATTGTTTGTCTGAATCGCCACCGACGAAGTGGGAGCCAGATCGCAGAGCAAGATGAGGTTACCATGCGGGAAATCTTCGGCGCGAGAGAGTGTGTTGGTTAGTTTGATGCGGTGACGAAGATGAAAACATGGTGACGAGTGTGATTCCGCTACTGGCGGGCTATTGCAGGGAATACTTTTACAGTGTAAAGGCTTTCGCGAATTTTTGAACCACCGAGGGCGTTGAGTGGCACGGCGGAATCTTTTTCTTAGGGCCAGCGTGATTTGCAGTTTGGCTTACGCGTTAGGCCGGTTGAGCGGGAGATCCCTTCGGCTACGCTCAGGGCAGGCTCTTCGCTACGCCTGAAAGCGGCTACGCTCAGGATGACAAGGTCGTGTAAAGGGCGAACTGCACCACTGCCTGATTTTAGAAATGTTCGCGGAGTTCGGCGAAGCGGCCGACTATGAGGAGCTTTTGCCCAGCTGGGGCCGGGAGGATTTCTTCGTGTTCAAGGATCCAGGTATCACCGTGAGGCACGAAGACGGCGTGCAGGCCGGCGGCCATTGCAGGATTAATGTCGGATTTCGGGCTGTTGCCGACCATCCAGGTGGACTGGCGGTCGAGATTATATTCTGTGACGATGCGTGCATATGCAGCGGGATCTTTCTCAGCGACGATTTCGACGTCACGGAAATATTCTCTGACCCCTGAGCGCTCAACTTTTCGCGACTGCTCGGCGTGAGCACCTTTCGTGACCAGGATCAGGCGATGGCGATCGTGCAGATAGCGAAGCGTCTCGCGCACTTCGGGCAGAAACTCGATTGCATGATTCTCGATCGAGGCGGCGAAGCTTCGGACCTGCGCGTGCAGTTCGGGAGTGACGGGAACAGGACTCAAACGCTCAAAGGTTTGCGCTAGCGCGTGCGCGAAGCTGTGCAGGCCGTAACCGTGGGTCACAATGCATTCGCGCTCGACATCGTTGAGGACCGCGCGCACTTGCTCGGGGGAGAATTCGTGGTGATTTAGGAATGAGATAAAGCGGGCGATGGCGCGCTCGAAGTAGATGTTGTTCTCCCAGAGCGTGTCGTCGGCGTCGATGAGGAGGGTTTGGGGGGACAAGCTTCTAGCTCCTAGCTTCTAGCGATAACCGCTTTGAACATGGCGCTTCAAAGGTGGGCTACTTCGGGGTTGAACGGGTGCCTCGCGCCAAGTAGAAATAAAGTGCACTAGAACACAAGAAAATCGCTCCTGCCCAAATCTCCGCCGGTACGTCCTCTTTCGGATAAGAGAATACGTGCAGCAGGAAGGACGTTCCGTACACGGCGGCCATGATCAATGCCAAGAATCGCAAAGTTCGTTTCATCCGCTGCCGCTCTTTTCTGGCTAGAAGCTAGAAGCTTCTTCTCACACCCAATCCACTTTCGCTTCGGGGCCGATGATGCCGGCTTTGTGGCCCATGTCGAGGAGGCGGCGGACGGCTTCGCGGCCGTCTTCACCGTAGTCGAGGGTGCGCTCGTTTACGTACATGCCGATGAATTTGTCGGCGGACTGCGTATCGAGGTCGCGGGCGAACTGCATGGCGTAGGACAACGCTTCTTCGCGGTGGTCGAGGCCGTACTGGATGCTCTCGCGCAGGGCGGCGGAAACCAGCGGCATCAGTTCTGGACCGAGGGCGCGGCGGATCGCGTTGCCGCCTAGCGGTAGCGGCAGGCCGGTGACCTTCTGCCACCAGCGGCCGAGATCGACGATGCGATGCAGGCCTGATTTGTCGTAGGTGAGTTGGCCTTCGTGAATGATGAGTCCCGCTTCGAACTTTCCCTCGAGCACTTGAGGAATGATTTGGTCGAAAGGAACGACTTCCGTTTCTACGCCGGGAGCGAACAACTGCAACGCCAGGAATGCGGTGGTGAGCGTGCCGGGGACAGCGATGCGTTTGGTTTTGACTTCACTCGCGGTGAAGGGGCGCGGGGAAACGATCATGGGGCCGTAGCCCTCACCCACGCTGCCTCCGCAGGCCATCAGCGCGTATTTATCTTGCACGTAGGGATAGGCGTGGAATGAAATTGCGCTGACGTCGTAGACGCCTTCGCGCGCCTTTTGGTTGAGCGTCTCGATGTCGCAGAGTGTATGAGTGAAACGCAGGCCGGGAGTGCGAACCTTGTTGGTGGCCAGGCCGTAGAACATGAAGGCGTCGTCGGAATCCGGGCTGTGAGCGACGGTAATCTCGCGCACCTGACCGGATGCGTTGCTGCCTGGCGCTTTGGCGGTTTCGGATACGGCTGTCATCTTCGGAACTCCAGTGGCGAACTTCACGTACGGACTCTACGAAATTTAGTGCTGCTCTGCATTTCTCACTTTGCGACCGCGCCAGCGGGTGGCGATGGCCGCGGCCAACATCACCTTGACGATTTCCGCAGGGATGAAAACGTAAGCCTTGGCCAGTGAATGGGTAAGGGCATAGAACCAGGTCAAGCCTCCAGCGAAAAGCAAAGTCTCTGCGAGAACTCCCGCGATGGCCGCGCGCAGGAAGCTTCTTGTCCCACGCTCGAAGATGTAGCCCGCGAGGAAGGCGACGAACGGGTAGACCAATAGAAAGCCACCGGTGATGCCGAACAGTTGCGCGACTCCGCCTGGGCCGGTGGGATTGAAGACCGGCAGGCCGACCATGCCTTCGACGAGATAGAGAACCAACGCGGCGAAGCCGCGACGGCTGCCGAGCATCATCCCAACAAGCAGGACGCCTAGATTTTGCACGGTGAGCGGAACCGGGGTGAGCGGCATTAGCGGAATGGTGATGCGGGCACACAGGGCTACCAGCAGGCTCGCGCCTACTACGATCGCGACCTGGCGCGCGGCTTCGAGGATCCGATCTTGGGTTCGGTTTTGCGGAGGATTTAAAGTTTGAATTGCCGATCTTGCCATCACTCGGTCTCCGGGAATCAATTTTCAGTGCTTCATGCTGTTTGGCTGATGTTCGCGTTCTGCTTCGCTGAGGGGTCCGTCGGGCGAAGCGTGCGCCTTCTGCAAATGATGCCGCAAGCGTACGTACAGGGCGATGGCGACGCACACTACGACCAATGTGCTTACGCCCAGGATCAGGAACCACCAGATCATCCGCACAGCCGATTAGGATAACAGAAGCTTCTAGCTTCTAGCTGCTCGCTTCGAGGCTCGGGTAGGGGGTCGTTTTGAAATCTGTATTCCGGAGGCGCGGTTTGATCGAGCGAGGAATTCGCGGTTTGCCGGGGAACAGCAGGTTCCTCACCGGCCTTTCAGGCCGATTCGGAGTGACAGAGATCAATTTTGCTGAAACTGACCCGCGACGCGAACTTCGAACTGCTAGTCGCTTAGGAGCTGGCCTTCCGTTTTTCGCGCATGGCTTCGACGCGCTTCTGCGTCAGCTTTAGACGTTCGCGGCCGAACTTGGAGTTGGTGATTACCTTTTCAATGTTCGCGAACATGTGCGGATCGCCCATTTTTTCGCGCAACTCTTTGAGAAAGGGTTGGACCTTGGCGTAGAGGAAAAACATTTCCCCGCTGATGGCGGGCTGGATGAACAGTTCTTCGTTCAGCACTCCTTGCAGGACGAAAGCCGCGGCCATGCTCCAGTAGCCGCCCACCTGGCGTAGCCAATTGTTCTCCTGCGTTCCGCCGGCGCCGGCTACTTTTGCGAAGTCGTCGGCAGTCTGCGGCCAGAAGTCGGCGATCCACCAGTGGCGGGCTTTGCGCATTTCGGCTTCGCGGCGGAGATCGTAGAGTTTGAGAATTAATTCGGCATCGGCGATTGTCGGCTTCTTCGACATGAGAGCACCTCGGAATCAATTGAGTAATTGGGAAATTTGGTAATTAAGTAATTTAGCAAGATTTAGCTTCGTCAGCGGGACAGCACCTCGTTCCAATTACTCAATTACGAAAATTCCCAATTTCTCAATTTGAGTTTACGCCGTGGTTGCCGCTGCATCTGGCGCTGGCGCGGGGCGCTCGAAATCGCATTCCTTATTGGGGCAGGCGATTACCGGGCCGGCCTTTAGATTTTTCTCGACCAGATATTCGCTGCCGCAACTTGGGCACTTTTCGGGAAGCGGCTTATGGGCTGACGTGAATTTGCAATTCGGATAATTTCCGCAGCCGTAGAATGTGTTGCCCTTGCGCGCGCGCTTTTCGACGAGGTCGCCGTCTTTGCATTCGGGACACTTTACTCCGATGAAGTTTTGCTTGACGTATTTGCACTCGGGATATCCGCTGCAGGTCGTGAATTCGCCGAAGCGGCCGTGGCGGATCATCATGTTGCGGCCGCACTTCGGGCAGAGTTCGTCGAGTGGGATGTCGGGAACTTTTTTGCCCTGGTCCAGACGCCGCGTGGTTTTGCAGTCGGGGTATCCGGTGCAGGCCATGAACTGGCCGAAGCGTCCGCGCTTGAGGACCATTACGCGACCGCAGTTTTCGCAGTACTCTTCCTGCGTAGTTTCCTGCACGTCGGCGGAATCGAGATCGGGGAGGTTGATGGGATTTTCTTTGGTGAACTTGCAGGTGTCGGGATTCTCTTTTTCGTAGGTGCTGCAGGCGTAGAAGGAGCCGTGCTTGCCCCATTTGATGACCAGCGGCGCGCCACAGAGTTCGCACTTCTCGTCTGTGGGCTTCTCCATCCGCTTGATGTTCTCCATATGCTTTTCGGCATATTTGAGATCTTTGGTGAACTTTTTATAGAAGTCGGCGAGAGCGTCCTGCCACTTCTCTTTGCCTTCTTCGATTTCGTCGAGTTCTTCTTCGAGGCGCGCGGTGTATTGCAGATCGAAAATGTCGCGGAAGTTTTCGACAAGCAGATCGGTGACGACGAGTCCGATCTCGGTCGGGGAAAACTTGCCGCCAACCTTCTGCACGTACTGGCGCTCTTGAATCGTGGTGAGAATCGCGGCGTAAGTGGACGGCCGGCCGATGCCGCGTTCTTCGAGTTCTTTCACCAGTGAGGCTTCGTTGAAGCGCGGGGGCGGCTCGGTGAAATGTTGTTCGGGCTTCAGTTCTTTGAGTGTGAGTTTCTGTCCGGCTTCGAGCGCGGGGAGCTTGTGTTTGAGTTCTTCGTCTTCTTCGTCCTTGCCGTCTTTGGATTCTTCGTAGACGCGGAGGAAGCCGTCGAACTTCAGCACCGATCCGGTGACGCGGAACCAGAAAACTTCGTTGCCGTTTTTCGCGTCACCATTCTTCGCATCAATGTCGACCGTGGTTTGGTCGAAGACTGCGGGATTGATCTGCGAAGCCACGAACCGCTGCCAGATGAGTTTGTAGACCTTGAATTCGTCTTCTTTTAAATATTGTTTGATCTGGTCGGGATGGCGCATCGCCGAAGTCGGGCGAATGGCTTCGTGCGCGCCTTGCGAATCCTTCTTTTCTTTGAATGTGTTCGGCGTTTCGGGCAGGTAGGTCGGGCCGTATTCCTTGCCGACGTATTCGCGGACTTCCTGAATCGCCTCGGGCGCGACGCGGGTGGAATCGGTACGCATGTAGGTGATGAGGCCGACCATGCCTTCTTCGCCGAGCTCCACGCCTTCATACAGGCGCTGCGCAATCATCATGGTGCGCTTCACGCTGAAGCGCAGCTTGCGGGAAGAATCCTGTTGCAGCTTGCTGGTAGTAAAGGGAGGCGCGGCGTTGCGGCGGCGTTCCTTTTTGTCGACGGAGCGAACGACCCAGTCGGATTTTTCGAGGGCGGCGCGAATTTTTTCGGCGTCTTCGCCGTTGGTGACTTCGACCTTCTCTTCGCCCTTGCCTACGAAGCGGGCGTCGAAGGCGGAAGACTTGCCGGCGACGAGAGTCGCGTCGATGGTCCAGTATTCGACTTTCTGGAACGCTTTGATCTCGCGTTCGCGTTCGACGATCAGGCGCAGTGCGACGGTTTGTACCCGGCCGGCGGAAAGGCCGCGGCGAACTTTGTCCCAGAGGAGCGGGGAGACTTGATAGCCGACGAGCCGGTCGAGCACGCGGCGGGCCTGCTGCGCGTCGACCAGGTTCTGATCGATGGCGCGGGGATGTTCGAACGCGGCCTGCACGGCGCGCTTGGTAATTTCGTTGAAGGTGACGCGCTGAATGCGCGGAGGCGGCGCTTCCTCGCCCTTCTTTAATTTGACCTTCTTGGATTTCTTTCCCTTGCCGTTCTCGTCGAGTTCAAAGGCAAGGTGGGCGGCGATGGCCTCGCCCTCGCGGTCCGGGTCAGGCGCCAGAAAGATGAAGTCGGCAGCGGCTGCGAGCTTCTTCAGCTTGGCGACAACTTTTTCTTTGCCGGGGATGACTACGTAATCGGTCTCGAAGTCGTTCGAGGTGTCGACACCGAGCGTGCTCTTGGGGAGATCTTTGACGTGGCCGAGCGAAGCTTCGACTGTGAAGCCTTTGCCCAGATATTTCTGGATGGTCTTCGCCTTGGCTGGCGATTCGACAATGACTAAACCTTTGGACAATTTTTCCTCTGTTTCTATGGATTCCGTTTCGACGCTAGCACGAATGGGCGGAAAGGGACAAGTTACTGCAAGAAAGCTGCTAGCTTCTAGCTACTAGCTTCTAGCTAAAACTGCGGGCTGCAGTCGCTGAACTAGCGACGCCAACATGCGTTGGACTTCATGCACTTTCCGCTCTAGATCTGTGAATTCGTTTGGGGGAAGAAACTGCAGGTCCCTCGCCAAAAGCAAGTGATATTCAAGCTCGCTGGCAGATCCTCGCGCGATTTGGCAAAACCTCTTCATCTCTGCATCGGACCTTCTTCCACACCCTTCTGCGATGTTCGCTCCGATGGACGCTGCTGACCGCCGCAACTGGCTAGTTAGACCGTACATCTCTTGTTTGGGAAATGCTCGAGTGGACCGGTAGACATTTAGCGTCAGATCGTGCGCCTTGGCCCAGACTTTCAAATCTCTGAAATCTTCCATCGGTTAATCCCTCACGCCTTAGCTAGAAGCCAGGAGCTAGCAGCTAGAAGCTTTTTACGAAATTCTTTCCTGGCATTTGCCTTACTTTGCCGGCTAGTTCTAGTTCGAACAGGGCGGCGAAGATTTCGGACGACGATAATTCGTTTTCCAGCTTTTCGACAATTTCGTCGATGTGCGTGGTTTCGTCGGCTTTCAGCAGGCTCAGGATTCGCTTCTCGTGAGGAGGGAGCCCTTCATCCGGAAATAGAGATGCGGAAGAGGCTCCTTGGGATTCAGGCGAGGCGGGCGGAGTCAATGTAAGTCGTACTTCTGTCGGGAGATCTTCCCACACGTCCTCCCAGGTTGCGACCAGCTTGGCACCCTGTTTGATGAGCGTGTTCGGTCCCCAGGAATTTTTGTTGGTGACATTGCCGGGCACAGCGAAAACGTCGCGATTCTGTTCGAGGGCGCAGCGCGCAGTAATGCGCGTGCCGGAATATTCTGCGGCTTCGACGACCAGGACTCCGACCGACATGCCGCTGATGATGCGGTTGCGGATGGGAAAGTTTTGCGGCGCGGCGAAAGTGCCGAGAGGAAATTCTGAAATCAGTGCGCCGCCGAGAGCGAGAATCTGTTCGGCGAGCCGCGAATTTTCTTTGGGATAGATCACGTCAACGCCTGTGCCGAACACCGCTATGGTCTTGCCTTTTGCGGTGATCGCGCCGCGATGGCTGGAGGTGTCGACGCCGCGGGCCATGCCACTAATAATGACCAGGCCTTGCGCGGCCAGGTCGCAGGCCAGGCGCTCGGCCATGCCTGAACCGTACGGCGTGGGATGGCGCGTTCCGACCATGGCGATGCCCGGCTTGGTCAGCACTTCAGGATTGCCGCGGACGCGAAGAATCGGCGGCGGATCGTAAATTTCTTTGAGGCGCGGCGGGTACGAGGGATCGTCTAACGAAACCATGGCGATGTCGGCCGCGGCGGCGCGGGCGATTTCTTCGCGCGCCAGTTCGGCTGATTTGCCGGTGGCCAGCGACTGGGCGGATACGGCTTGAATGCCGGTGCTTTCGAGTTCGGTCAAGGTGGCGCGGAAGACGGCCTCGGCGGAACCGAAATGTTCGACCAGTTTGCGCGCTTTCGTGGGGCCGAGGCCTGGCGTCAGCGAAATGGCCAGCCACTCTAAAAGATGAGTTGCCGCAAGATGAGTCACGGCCGGGAATACGACGGCATTGGACACAAAGATCTCCGAGCGGACTGTAATCACCGGCGAAGAGTAGAGTCAAGGTCATGCGTCACAATGGGTTTGTTAATATTGTGGAAAGACCCGAAAAAGAACCGAAAACAAGAAGGCGATTGAACAAAGCAATGAGACGTTTACGCATTTCCGCCATTTCTTACCTGAATACTGCGCCGCTGATGTGGGATTTTGAGCACGGCGGGTTGGAGCATGAATCTGGGCGCGATTTTGATATTTCCTATACGCTGCCTTCGAGTTGCGCCCGGTCGCTGGCCGAGGGAACGGCCGATATTGGCATTATTCCGGCGGCGGCCTATGCCGAGATTCCGGGATTGCAGATCCTGCCTGATGTCGCGATCGCTTCGCGGCGGGCGGTGCGCTCGATACTGCTGGTCAGCAAGGTTCCTATTGAAGATGTGCGGACCGTGGCGCTGGATACTTCGTCGCTGACCTCGGTGGCGTTGACGAAAATTCTGTTTGCGAAGTGGCTGGGTGGCGGGCGGACTTTCAGTTCGATGGCGCCTGAGATCGACAGCATGCT
>Ga0210389_10001020_pt1 | contig 23513 bp, 25 predicted proteins | sample IncBWH28OmetaG_FD_160127 | JGI IMG/M metagenome (GOLD analysis project Ga0210389, IMG submission 160127) | Forest soil microbial communities from Barre Woods Harvard Forest LTER site, Petersham, Massachusetts, United States - Inc-BW-H-28-O ...
GAAGATCTCCTTGTACCGCCGGCCGTCGCCGAGGTGATTCTGCGCGATCTCCCACAGCGATTCGTGGTAGCGGCCCGATGGGGGCTTGACGGTGTAGATCTTCGTCTCGGTGGACTGCTGGTGCGAAGTCCCGGCGTCCGGGGTGGCGTGAGCCACGATAGGCACCTGGTTCTGGTGGGCCTGCACCGAGATGCTGTGCGCCGGGCGCGGCGGGGCGGCGGTGCCGTGCGTGAACGCCGGGGACAACGCGACGGTCGCGCTGAACAGCAGGAGCGCGGCGGTGACGAGGCGCCGGGCCACCGGCTGCGTGGCACCGGCCAGCGGAACCCGGTTCGGCACTCCGACGTTGCGGACGGCGGCGCGGATCTCCACGGCCACGCACCAGACCAGCTGAATCCAGGCGAGCCAGACGACGACGGCGAGGATCTTCAGGATCGTCCGGACGTCAAGCTGGTTAGTCAGGTCATGAAGCGAAAACGAGTGCGGTACCGGCAGGCCGAAGACCAAGATCAGCCCCGCGGGCACGCCGACCGTCAGCGCGGCGAGTGCGAGTACTGCCAGCATGCCAAGCGCTATATCGGCCGGAGTACGGCTCTGTTTCCTGGCCGGGGCCGGCCGGGAAAGGCCGGGGATCGGCGGGGCCATTTGTCAGCACACCTCCTGCTGGTCGGCGTTGCCGCACACGGCGGCAGCGGTTTGCGTCGCGGTGACGGTCACGGCCGAGAAGCCGGGGAACGGGATCACGGGCTGCACCGTGACCGTCACCGTGACCGTGGCCGAATTGGCCTCCTGCACGGGGCAGGTCGCCGAATCAAGGTGGATCGAGGATCCGAGGCTGTTCGCGTAGTCCTGCGCCGTGGACTGGGCGTAGTCGCAGGCCCCCGGCCAGTTGATGGCGACGGTGGCCCCTTTGCCGCTGGTGGCGGTGCTGCCGGTGGCCTGGCCGTGCAGGTCCCCGATCGACAGGTCGGTCACGGCGGCGCGGGCCGCCTGCTCGGCGATGTCGGCGGCGCGCTCCCGCCCGTTCAGCACCGTGCCCCCGTCGACGAGCAAGAGCAGCAAGAGCAGCACGGCGAAGGCGAATACGGCGGTAAACACGGCAACGGAACCCGCGTCGCCGCCTTCCCCATCACGTCCCAGCTTGCTGGCTATTGTTCGCAATCTTGCCCCCGGCACATGTAAGGGTCGAGCGGCGCGACGGCCGTTCCGGTTACCGGGAACCTGGCGGGCAGGTCGAGCAGGCCGAAGATGCTCGTGTTGATGTCGCACGTCACATTCACCGTGACGTTGTCGCCAAGCTGAGCCTGGTTTCCCGCGCCGGGGAAACCGGTCACGGTGACCTGCGGTTCGCCGTTCGCGCACCAGCCCTGCAGGTCCCCGTCGGCGGCCTGATCGGCAAGGGACGTGGCGCCGAGCGTTCCCTGGCCCGGGTATCTCGCCAGCGATGCGGCGCGGGCCGCGTCCCGGGCGGCGCCGTCGACCGCGCCGCGCGCCTCCACAAGGTGGCCGCCGAGCACGACGAGAAGCATGAGGAGGAGCAGCGCCGGGACAATCACGGCGAGCTCGACCGACATGGAGCCCCGCTCGCCGGCCGCGCCGCGGGCCCGCGGTGCTGCTATGCGGGACAGTGCTCTCCTGCGCGTCATCCGCCCGCCCCGCCGTTTCCGCCCGTACCGGTGCTGCCGGTGTTGCCGCCCGGGGGCACGGCTGGCGCGGTCGACGTGGCCGGCGCGCTCGGCGTGCCGGATGAGCCCGGTGCGGTGGGCGTGCCCGTGGTTCCCGCCCCGTTCGTGTCGGGCGAGCACGTTCCGCCATCGGCCGCCGGGTAAAAGCACTCGACCGGACCCGTCACGGTCTCCGTGACCGTCCAGGTCGAGTTGAACCAGCTAAACACCGAGTACCCGAGCGGCCCGGACACCTTGACGCCGACCGTCTGGGCGCCGTTCTGGCTGCCGGTGATCGACGAGGCGGTGAGGCTGCCGAGCAGGTGGGTGTTGAGGGAGCGGTAGTAGCTCTCCGCCGTGTTCGACGCGTCCTTCTCCCACGTCTGGGGCGGCTCGTCGCCGGCCTCTTCGCGTGCCACACGGGCGCCGGACTGCGCGGCGGCGAGCGCGATCTGGCGGGCGTTGAACCACAGGCCGAACTGGACGATCAGCATGATCACCCCGAGGAACGCGGGCGCGAGCACGGCGAGCTCGATCACGCTGGCCCCGCGGTCCGACCCCGCCAGGCGGCTTAGGCGCCTTAGTCGCCGCCAGCTGGCGTCACGGCGCTCCGGCGCCGCCACCGCCGGCGGGACCCGTGTTACTGGTGATGTTGCTGCTCTCCTTCGTGACGAACGAGCTGATCGCGAAGTAGATGATTCCGGCGACGATGAGCAGCCCCGCGGTGATGAAGGCGAGTTCCACCGCCGAGGCTCCACGGTCACCATCGCGGAGTGCGCTACGCAGCCGTCGTGCGTGCGTACCGAGCATTGCCCGTGCGTAATTGAAGTAGCTCTGGTAATCCACTGTCGCCTCTCTTTCTCCACTCTCCGGGAGCGCTTGTTCGCTTCCACTGCTAGATCCCGATCAGCGCGGGGATCACTGGGTAGACCAGGAACACCAGGAATCCCATGACGAGCACCATCTGGGCGACCAGCATGGACTGTGACCGTTCCCCCGCCTGGCCTTCCAGGTCGGTGAGCTGCCGTCGCCGCAGGCTCGCCGCCCGCGCCGACAGCGATTCGCGGACCTTCGCACCGTCGTCGGCGACCAGGCTCAGGGCCGCGGCGAGGTCGCGCAGTTCGTCCACCCTGACCTCTTCGGCGAGGCCGCCGAGTGCCTGCCAGGGCGTCTGCCCGGTGATCCGCGCGTTCGCGAGCGCGTCCCTGATCCGGGACATCGACCAGCCGCCGCCCATCTCGCTCGCGCCCATGAGCGCCTCAGGAACGCCGCGGCCGCCGGCCAGGTTCATGCTGACCAGGTCGAGGAAGGCGCCGACCGCGTGCCGGAAGTCCTTCCGCCGCTGGTCCGCCTTCTGCTTTACCTCCAGGTCGGGCAGGAGGAAGAAGATCGCGCCGAGGACCAGCCCGAACCAGATGGGCACCTCGAACGCGATGTGGAACCCCGCGGCGGTGGCGAACGCGAGGAAGATCGGCCCGAGCAGGAATCCCAGGAGCCCGAGCAGCACCTTCGAGGCCATGAAGCTCTCGAAGGACTTATCGGCGAGGGCGAGATTCGCCCGCAGCGAGGGAAACTCCCAGCCCTGCTCGGCGCAGAACGCGGCGATCGCGTTGCCCAGCCGACGGCTAAGGGCACCGTCCTTTTCCTTGATCCGCTCGGCGTGCTGCGGCAGGAAGACCGATGACCGCTGCGCGTCGAAGGCGGCGAGCCGCCGCGACAGGCTGACACGGCGCGGCATGAGCGCGAAGATGAAAAGGAACAGTCCCGCGCCGACAACCGCGCCGGCGACGATCGCGCCAGGGTTCATGTCAGCCCTCCCCCTCGGGTCCGGCCGGCACGGACGGGACGGCGAACAGCCGCTCCGGCGAATCGAAGTTGGCGAGCTTGCGCAGCCAGAGGAATCCCGCCGCGTAGAGCCCGACGACGAAGATCAGCACGAGCTGGCCTTCCGGGCTGTTGTAGACGTGGACGTAGCTGTGGTTGAAGATCGCCATGCCCAGCGCGAGCCCGACCGAGATCCCCACGACGATCTGCACCGACCGGCGGGTGGAACGGCGCTCGGCCCCGACCTTCCGGCGCATGTCCAGCTCCTCGCGCACCGACCCGGACAGCGCCCCGAGCAGGTCGCGCAGGCCAGGGCCCCGCAGCCGGGCGTTGATGATGAGCGCCGCGATGATCAGGTCGGCGCTCGGGTCGTCCAGCTCGTCGGCGAAGCGGCGCAGCGCCTCCGCCATCGGCACCCGGGTCCGCAGCCGGTCGACCAGGTTCTCCAGCGGGCCCCGCAGGGTCGGCGCCGCGACCCGCAGTGAGGCGGGGATGGCCTGCTCCAGGCCGACGGCGCCGGCGATCGTGTCGCGCAGTGACTCCGTCCACACAGCCAGCCCTTCCAGCCGGGCCATCTGGCGCCGCTCGGAGACGGCGCCGCCGAGGGACCGCCAGCCCAGCGCCAGCAGCGCGACGCCCACGCCGGCCACGAGCCAGCCGGTCGCGGCGAGCGTCAGCGCCCCCAGGATCACCGCCAGCGCGCCGCGCCAGCCCAGGACCTCACGCAGCCACTTCTCGATCCTGCCCGGACCTGCCTGGTACTGCCTGCGCGGCAGGCCCCGGATCGCGACGATGAGCAGCAGCAGCCCGGCCCCGGCGACTCCCCCGGCGACGATGGCGAGCAGCGACGCCTCGTTGAAGGAACCCATAACCAGCCTCCCCTCCCGGGGACGTATCCGAAGTGGGTGAGCTCGGCCGCGCAGGCCACGGGCGCGTGCGGCACGGCCCGGCCGTCCGGCCCGGCCGTGAACACCTCGCTGGACATCACCCGCCCGTCCACCCCGGTCACCTCGCGGACGCTGCTGACGAAACGCCGCAGCCGCCCGCCCTTGGCGTACTCGTTGCGCTTCTCCTGGAAGACGACGAAGTCGATCGCCCCCGCGATCAGCATGTGTGACGCCTCGATGGGCAGGCGCTCGGTCGCCTGGAGGGCGTACGTCGCGATCCGGTTGAACACCTCAAGCGAGGAGTTCGCGTGGATCGTGGACAGGGAACCGTCGTTGCCCTGCGTCATCGCGTTGAGCATGGTGACGATCTCGTCGCCGAGCACCTCGCCGACGATGACCCGGCTGGGGTTCATGCGCAGGCTCCGCCTGACCAGGTCCGCCATCGAGACGGCGCCCTGGCCCTCGCTGTTCGGCAGGCGTTCCTCGAAGGCGATGACGTTCGGGTGCAGCTCGGGGAAGTGGTCGAGGCCGAGCTCCAGCGCCCGCTCGACGGTGATCAGCCGCTCGTCGCCGGGGATCTGGTTGGCGAGCGCGCGCAGCAGCGTCGTCTTCCCCGCGTTGGTGGAACCCGCGATCATGATGTTCTTCCGGGCGCCGATGGCGGCCGCCAGGAAGCTCGCCAGCTCGGGGGTCATGGTCCCGTTGCCGACGAGGTCCGCGAGGAACACCTTGCCCATCCGCGCGCGGCGGATGGAGATCGCCGGCCGCAGCGTGACGTCCATGACGGCGGAAAGACGCGAGCCGTCCGGCAGGCGCAGGTCGAGCTGGGGATTCGCGGTGTCGAACGGGCGGCTGGACAGGCCGGAATAGGCGGCCAGCGTCTGGATGAGCTCGATGAGCTCCTCGTCGCTTTCCGCGACCGGATCGCCCATCACCTCGCGGCCGTCGGCGTAGCCGATGAAGACCCGGTCGTACCCGTTGATGTCGATGTTCTCGACCTGCTGATCCTCCAGCAGCGGCTGGAGCCTGCCCACGCCGAAGAGCGCCGCGTGGATCGCCTCGGCGAGGTCCTCCTCCTGCTGCGCGGTCAGCGGCGGGCGGCCCGCCATGATCTCCGTGCGCGCGTGGTTTTCCAGCGACTGCGCGATCAGCGCCCGGGCGAACTGCCGCTCGTCCTCGCCGGACATCGGCTGCATGCCGTTGGCCTGGTCCATGCGGCGCTGGTCGGAGAGCCGGTCGCCGACCTCACCGCGCAGCCGCTTGACAAGTCCGTGGTCCACCGCGCGTCACCTCCCCCGGAAGCCGTCAGGCTGCGGGGCTTCCTCGGCGGGAGCGGGCTTGGGGGAAGCGTGCCGCGGCTGGAAGGTCGGCACCAGCGGCTGGCCGTTTGGCCCCTGGCCCACGTTTGGCGCCTGATTCCCGGGCGGCAGCGCCCCGGGCGGCTGAGCTCCGGGTGGCTGAGCTCCGGGGAGCTGGGCGCCCGGTGGTGGCCCCGAAGGCAGCCGGTTCCCGGGTGGCTGGCTCCCCGACGGCACGGCGGGGCGTCCGGCGGGCGGCACCAGGCGTGGCGGCGGCGCCTGACGCGCGGCCAGCCGTCCGTGGCCCGGCAGCACCTCACCGTACGCCGGCGAAACGATCGAGCTCGGCGCCTGTGACGGCGGCGACTGCCGGACCGGCTGCGGCGACGGTTGCGGCTGTGCTGGCGATTGCGGCACCGGTGGCTGCGGTACCGGGGGTTGCGGTACCGGCGGCTGCGGTACTGGCGGCTGCTGTCCGTAGTCAGGCCGACCGTACTCAGGCTCGCGTCCGTACTCGGGGTTGTCGTACTCGGGCTGCCCGTAATCCGGGCGCTGCGCACGGTCCGGACGCTCGTGCTCGGTGTGGAGGCCACGCTGCGGGACGTGCTGCCGCTGGGCGGCGAGCTGGCCGGCCACTTCGCGGGCCGTCCGGATGAGAAGCGTCTTGTCGAGCTTGCCGCCCCAGGTTCCGCTGAGCAGTTCCGCACCCTTACGGTCGTCCGCGAGGCCGCACGACAGCCGGACCGGCACGCCTGCCTGCGCGAGGGCGTGTGTCACCTCGGCCTCGGCGTTCTTGAGCCGCTGCGCCTCAGCGATGGTGAGCGCGTCGACGGCGAAGGCGCCATGGCCCCGCTGTCCGGCCGCCGAGACCACGACCGCCGCCCGGTCACGCAGCCGAATGATGCTCCCGAGGTCCGCGCGGGCGACCAACAGGACCGAATCGGCCTCGGCCAGCAGGTCGTAGAACGGGCCTTCGGGCCCGAGCCGGCCGCAGTCGGCGATGACGTCGGCATCGGGCAGGGTGGCGAGCATCTTGCCCAGCGGTCCCCAGAGCGTGCTCAGGCCCGCGCCCTGCTCCGCGTTCGTCACGCCGAGCAGGGCGTCAAGGCCGCCGTGAATCTTCTGCACATGCGGCCAGACATGCTGCTGCTGGTAGTCCCGGCGCCCGGCGACGGCCAGGCTCAGCAAACCGCGGCGGGGATCGAGCTGGCGGCCGTCGGCCGCGGGAAACCGGAACACAAGGTCGCCGCCCGCCGGGTCGCACTCGGCCAGCAGGACCGGATCAGGCCAGACAGAAGCGAGTGCAAGCGCGGTCGTGGTGACTCCTGGCGCCCCCTTATCCGCGGCCACCGCGATGAGCGCCATCGTTTAGCCTGCCCCGTTCCCCGAAGTGATCGCGATGCCGGTGGTGCCGTTCGCCGTGTTGCACACGACCTGGCCCACTTCCTCCTGCTCCATCTGCACGACCACGTCGACCTCGCCGGAGTTGGTCGCGTCGGGTTTCACGCTGACCACGGTCGCGCCCGTCGTCAGCGCCAGGCCCGGCTTGCCCGGGCAGCCGCCACTGCCGCTACTCGCGGTGGGGTAGATGCTGACGGTGTCCCCTGACTGCAAGGAGGTGGGGGCCTCCCCGTCCTTCAGCGCGAGCCCCACGTACGCCATGCCCGAGGGCAGGGACTTGGCCTTGGTCAGCATGCCGCTGTTGAGCAGGGTGTCCGGGGGGATCGCCTCGTTCGAGAGGTACTGGGAAATCTCGCCCGCGAACTGCCAGGAGACGTAGTCCACGCTGGTGCCCTTGGCGATCTGCACTTCCTGGATGGCGCTGGACGGAATCGGCTGGCCCGCGGGGACCGCCTGGGTGATTTCGACCGCGCCGACGTGCTGCCCAGACTGCAGGACAAGCACCCCAGCCGCGAGTGCGCCGCCCACGATCAGCAGGACGGCAAGAATGGCGAGCGCAGGCTTACGCTCGCGTGGCGCGCTCGGCATCCGCCGTCCGGCGGGGGCCGTCGGCTCAGCCCACGGTGGCTGCTGGTCGGGCCCCGCCCCGCGCGTCATCGTTCCCCGGTCGCTCGCCATCGAATAACTCCAAATTCACACACAGCGTTTACGCAGCCGAAAGCCATCGGAACGGACTGTAAGTACGCGATCAGCAGAGACCGACAGTACCGTGCTGGTAGTCCCTCATGTGCTGGTTTAGACGAAAACGGTCGCTATATCGACGGCGATCGACATAAGCGGGACACTGTCACCACAAGCAGCCATGGACCGCTCACGATGCGCTCACGATGCGACGTCAACACGCAGGTCCGCGCGGGTGTCGTCACTCACTGAATAGATACCGATAAAAATTACGATTGTGCCAAAATCTGCCATCAGGCTGACTTTCTGTGTGGAATCGGTTGCCCGATCGACCTCCACACTGTGATCATTCGGGAAGAAGGACGCGTCCGCGATCAGCAGCGCCGGCGCGTAAGGGCGGGGAGTGCGCGAACCGCCAGACCACGTCGGCAGCACGCGATCACACGGGGACAGCGGGCACAACGCCGGATACGTCACCGATCACGCTCGCGGGCACGAGCAACAGCAAGCAACGACCCGAAAGGAAGCCGACAGTGGCAAACCTTAACGTGACCTATGCGGACATGCAGTCTGCTGCCAACCAGCTGAACAGCGGCGAGCAGACGATTCAGTCCGACCTGTCGCGCCTGAAGAGCCTGATCGACAACCTGGTCGCCAGCGGTTACGTGACCGACGCCTCCAGCAAGCAGTTCGAGACGTCCTACACGCAGTTCAACAGTGGCGCCACGAAGATGATCGATGGCCTGAACGGCATGGCGCAGTACCTCAACGCCGCCGCCAAGGCGTTCAACGAGACGGACACCCAGCTCGCCTCCGCGCTCAAGTAGCGCTCGCTGGCAGCTTCGTGAAGGGCGCCGATGTGACATCGGCGCCCTTCACTAGCGCTTTGCAACCGATTGCAGCGCCCGATTACCGATGTCTTCGCATCGGGCGCCCACAGTAACTGATATTTTGCAACCGATTGCCCCATAACCGACCGCCGCATGGCCGACGCTCTGCGCAACTGACGCTCCGCGAGCCGTGCCCAGCGAACGCCGTCGATGTCACGTTGACCTCCTTCGGGGGCCGTGGATGTCACGCCGGTCCCCTTCTACGGGATGCGCTGTCACATCCAGCGCACTAGGAAGGGGCGGGATGTGACAGCGAGCGCCGGGCCTACTGGCCGCCGGGGACGCGCACTGCGCACAGGTCGCGTGGGGACGCGGCGAAACCGGAAGGATGCATGATGCGGCTGGCGCTCACGGTCGTGTCGCCGACGACGCGACAGATGACCGACGTGGTGCTCGACGCCGACCCGGCCACCCCGGTGGGGGATATCGCCGCCGAGTTCGAGCGGCTCGCATACGGCGGTTTCGCGTCCGGCGGCGATGGTGGTGACCTGGGGAGCGGTCTCGGCGGCGGGCCAAGGGGCGCCGGCCCAGTGGGCGGCTCCCGAGGCAGTGGCAGCACTATCGGCGGCGGCCGGGGTCCCAGCGATACCGGCGGCGCGCGCGTGCTGCGCTTCCCCGGGGAGCGCACGACCGGTGCGATGGCGGTGGCGCCAGTCGCCGAGCCGCGGCCGCGGGCCGTGCCGCTGTACCTCGATTACCGGGAAGTGCCGCCCGAGACGACGCTGCTGGACTCCCCCCTCAAGGACGGGGCGGTGGTCAGCCTCGGCAGCCCGGAAGGCTGCGTCTACCCGGAGCCCACCGGTCTGGTGGAAATCCGCATCGCCGGCGGGCCGGCCGCCGGGGCGGTCCACCGGCTCAGCCTCGGCGAGGCCGACATCGGCAACGGCCAGCGCGTCGCCATTCCGGTCCACGACCAGGCGCTGCCCGAGTTCGCCCTGCGGGTGTCCGTCGACGCGCGCGGCGGCTGCCAGGTCGCTCCCTACGACGGCGTGCGGGTGACGCTTGACGGCGACCCCCTCCAGGCGGCCGCGCAGTGGCTGCCCGGCCAGCTGATCGCCGTGGGCGGCACGCTGCTCGGCATCGCGCCGTATGAGCCGCCCGACGCCGCGCTGCACGCGTCCGACGACGGCGGCGTCGACTTCAACCGGCCGCCGCGCCTGCTTCCGCCGGCGCGGACCACCAAGTTCCAGCTTCCCCAGCCGCCGAAGGAGGGCGAGCGCCGCCCGCTGCCGATCCTGATGGCCATCGCCCCCGTGGTCATGGGCCTCGCCATGGCGTTCTTCATGAAAGAGCTGTACATGCTGGCCATGTGCCTGCTCAGCCCCATCATGGTGGTCGGAAACTTCTTCACCGACCGCAAGCACGGGCGCAAGTCCCACGCGCAGCAGATGGTCGAGTACCGCGAGCACAAGGCGCGGATCGAAGCGGACGCCCATGAGGCCCTCGCCGTCGAGCGGGCCGCGCGGCGCGATGAGTGCCCCGATCCGGCGACCGCCCTGTCCATCGCCTCCGGACCGCGCCGCCGCCTGTGGGAGCGCCGTCTCACCGACCCCGATTATCTGTTCCTGCGCGCGGGAACCGCCGACCTGCCGTCGGCCGTCGAGCTGACCGACCCGGAACAGGACGAGCATCGCAGGCAGGTGTTCTGGACGGTGCCGGACGCGCCGGTGACGATCCCCCTCAAGCAGCGCGGCGTGGTCGGCGTCGCCGGCCCCGGCGACTCGCCGCGCGCCATCGGCCGCTGGTTCGTGGCGCAATCCGCCGTCTTGCACAGCCCGAACGACCTGCGGATATTCGTGCTCACGGACTCTTCGGGCCGCGGGAGCTGGGAGTGGGTTCGGTGGCTCCCGCACTGCCGGCCGGGCGCCGCGGGCAACTCCACCGCGCGGGTCGGCAACGACGCCGAGTCGGTGGCCGCGCGGATCGCCGAACTGCTCGCGACGATCAACGCGCGTTACCGGGCCCTCCGCGAGAGCGGCGAGGAAAACGTCCAGTTCGAAGACGACATCATCGTCGTCTTCGACGGCTCGCGGAAACTCCGCTCGCTGCCGGGCACCATCCAGATCCTGCGGGAAGGACCCGGAGTCGGGATCTACGCGATCTGCCTGGACGCCGACGAGCGGCTGCTGCCCGCCGAGTGCCAGGCGGTCGCCGCCATCGACCCCGACGGGCTGCGCGTGCAGCAGATGATGGCCAACACCGTCCGCGGGGCCCGCCCGGACCACGTCAGTCCCGGCTGGTGCGGACGCCTCGGCCGGGCCATCGCGCCGATCAGGGACGTCAGCGACGACGGCGACACCGCCGGGCTGCCCGATTCGAGCAGGCTACTCGACGTCCTGCGCCTCGAGCCGCCCACCTCCGAGGCCATCTCGGCCCGGTGGAACGCGGGCGGGCGGTCGACGACGGCGCTGATCGGGGAGAGTTACGACGGGCCGTTCGGGATCGACATCCGGCGCGACGGGCCGCACGGGCTGATCGCCGGCACCACCGGCTCCGGTAAGTCCGAGCTGCTCCAGAGCATCGTCGCCTCCCTCGCGGTCGCCAACCGGCCGGACGAGATGACGTTCGTCCTCGTCGACTACAAGGGCGGCAGCGCGTTCGCCGACTGCGTGCTGCTCCCCCACACCGTTGGCATGGTCACCGACCTGGACACGCACCTCGTGGAGCGGGCGCTGGTCTCCCTGACCGCCGAGCTGACCAGGCGCGAGCACATCCTGGCAGGCGCGGGGGCCAAGGACATCGAGGACTACCAGCTGCTGCTCGACCGGCGCCAGGCCGACGAGCCCATGCCGCGTCTGCTCATCGTCATCGACGAGTTCGCGTCCATGGTGCGGGACCTGCCGGACTTCGTCACCGGGCTGGTCAACATCGCCCAGCGCGGCCGTTCGCTTGGTATCCACCTCATCCTGGCCACCCAGCGCCCCTCCGGCGTGGTCTCCGCGGACATCCGCGCCAACACCAACCTACGAATCGCCCTGCGCGTCACCGACCCCGCCGAGAGCAGCGACGTGATCGACGCCAAGGAGGCCGCGCAGATCTCCAAGTCCACCCCCGGCCGCGCCTACGTGCGGCTCGGGCACGCCTCGCTGATCCCGTTCCAGTCCGGACGGGTCGGGGGCCGCCGCCCGGGCGCGGTCGCGAACGCGGACGCGCTGCCCAGGCCGTGGACCGCGCCGGTCGACTGGTCCGGACTCGGCAGGCCGGAGCCGGCTAAGCCCGTCGCCAAGCAGCGGGCGCAGGAGGAGATCACCGACCTGAAGGTCCTCGTGGAGCAGATCCAGCGGGCAGTGCGCCGGATCGGCATACCCGAGCAGCACAGCCCATGGCTGCCTGCCCTGCCGGAAACTCTCCTGCTGGGGGACGTGGGGGGATCCAGGGGCGGGCACCATGGGACGTTTGGGATAGAAGATCTTCCGAGCCTGCAGGCGCAACGACCGGCGACCATACGACTGGAAACCTTCTCCCACCTCATGGCGGCGGGCGCGCCGCGCACCGGGCGCTCGCAGCTGCTGCGGACCATCGCGGGTTCGCTGGCGCTCGAGCACAGCTGCGCGGACGTGCACATGTACGGCATCGACTGCGGGAACGGCGCGCTGCTGCCGCTAGCCGATCTGCCGCACTGCGGCGCGGTCGTGAGCCGTACGCAGACCGAGCGCGCGGTCCGGCTGCTCGGGCGCCTGAGCGCCGAGCTGAGCAGGCGGCAGGAACTGCTCGCCGAGGGCGGGTTCGCGGACGTGAACGAGCAGCGGGCCTCCGTCGCCGAAAGCAACCGGCTACCGCACATCTTCGTGTTCCTCGACCGGTGGGAAGGGTTCACCACGACGCTCGGCGAGATCGACCACGGCACCCTCACCGACGCCATCACGCGGATCCTCGGCGAAGGCGCGAGCACTGGGATCCACCTGGTGATGACTGGCGACCGCACGCTGATCTCCGGACGGATCTCCTCGATGTGCGAGGAGAAGCTCGTGTTCAAGATGGCCGAGAAGGAAGACTACGGTTTCGCCGGGCTGCGCCCGCGGAACATGCCCGACGAGGTGCCGCCCGGGCGGGCGTTCCGCTCCGGGTCGGGCATCGAGGTGCAGGTGGCGCTGCTCGGGCCGGATGCCTCCGGGCAGGGGCAGGCGGCGGAACTGCGGACGATCGCGTCCTCGTGCCTGTCCCGGGACGCCGCCGTGCCGGCCACCGAGCGGCCGTTCCGGGTGGACGTGCTGCCCTCGCGGATCTCGTTCGACGACGCGTGGGCGATGCGGCCTGCCTCGGCCGGGCCGCTGTTCGGGATGGTCGGGGTCGGCGGCGACACGCTGGCCGCGCTCGGGCCGGACCTGTCCTCCGGGGTGCCGGCCTTCATCGTCGGCGGGCCCGCGCAATCGGGCCGGTCCACGATCCTGATGTCGATGGCGCGATCGTTCCTGGCCAGCGGCACGCGGCTCATCCTCGTCACGCCGCGGCCGTCGCCGCTGCGGGCACTGGGGTCCGCGCCCGGCGTGGTCCGGCTCTTCGAGGACTCCGACCTGGACGAGGAGCAGTTCGCCGAGGCACTGTCCGCGATGGGCGGACCCGGGGTCGTCGTGCTGGACGACGCGGAGATGCTGCGGGACTGCGACGCGTCCGGTGAGCTGAGCCGCCTGATCGCCTTCGGGGCCGACTCACGGCGAGGGCTGGTGTTCGGCGGGGACGCCGAGAACCTCGGCATCGGCTTCGGCGGATGGCAGGTGGAGGCCAAGAAGGCCCGGCGCGGCTGCCTCATCGCGCCGCAGTCGCTGCCCGAGGGCGACCTGATCGGCGTGCGCCTGTCGCGCGGCATGCTCGGCGAGTCCCCGAGACCGGGACGCTGCCTGCTCAACGTGGGCGACGGCAGCCTGGTCACGGTCACGGTGCCAATGGCCACCGAAGCCTGATATTTCCCCTGAAATCAGTAGTTCCGATTCCCTCGGAAAGGATATATATGTCGGATATCTCCGTCGATCTGGACATGCTGAACCAAACCGCGACCCAGTTGAACACCCTAGTAAATGATTTCCAGAATGCTGCCAAGATCGTCAGCAGTGCCGGTATCAATGATCCCACAATTGGCAAGGCGCTGGATAACTTCACCGGCGACTGGAAGGTGAAAGTGGGAGACCTGATTTCCTCTATGCAGTCAGTCCAGAAAATGGCGAGCCAGGGTTACCAGGGTTACACCTCAACCGACAACCAGCTTGCTTCTGACCTGAAGAACGGCGGTAGCCAGTAATGGCACTCTCCACGCCGGCGACCTTCGAGCCGCTGTCGTCTTCCAATCCGGTGCCGGCCGACACCGACGCGCTGACGTCGCTGGGCCAGCAGTACACCAGCACCGCCGCCATGATCGAGCAGCAGGCCAGTGACCTGCAGCAGCTCTCGAACTCTTCGGCCAGTGCCTGGAAATCCAAGGCCGGCAGCGTATTCACCTCGAAGGCGTCCAGCCTCTCCACCCGGATCACCCAGGCGGAGCAGCGCTACAAGACCGCGGGCGCGGCGCTAACGGCCGCCGCGGGGCCGATGTACGACGCCCAGCAGCAGGCGTACGCCGCCGTCCAGCAGGCACAAGAAGCCCAGCAGACGATGAAGGCCAACGCGCCCGCCCCGCCGCCCGCCAAGGGGAGCCCGCCACTGACGGCGGACCAGCAGTCAGCGGCCGCGGCGGCGGCGAAGAACTACAGCGCGGCTCAGGATTCGCTGTCCCAGGCGCAGTCTCAGTTCAACAGCGCGGTGGACGCCTACGACACCGCCGCCAAGAGCGCCGCCAACCAGATCAACAACGAACTCAATGGCGACCCGCTCAAGGACTCCTGGTTCCAGCAGCACTTCGGCTGGCTGCTCAATTTCTTCCATATCCTCGCGTACATTGTCATGGGCCTGGCGATTCTCGCCCTCCTTATCGCGTGTCCGTTCAGCGCCGGGTTCATCGCCGGGATTCTCGGCGTCTCCATGTCCACCCTGGCCGCGGTCGGAACCGTCATCGACGTGGCGACGCTCCTCATCTCCGTCGGCACGACCGTCTTCGACGGTGTCGCGGCGGGCGAGGGCCTGGAGTCGTGGCAGTCGTTCGGCCTCGACATCCTGGGGCTCGCCACGTTCGGTCTCGGCAAGGGAGCCGGCGCGGTCAGCAAGAGCATCACCAAGGACGCGACCGCCGCGGGCGAGAAGGGCGCCAGCGACTTCGCCTCCAAGGGAGCAAAGGACGCGTACGCCGATACCGCCAAGAATGACTACCTGGATTCGCGGACAAGTCATAACCTCAACGTCGGCAAAGACCCGAACGCGAGCACCAATGGGTTCGTGTTCGGTAACGCCACCTACACGGGTATGAAAGCCGGCGCCAAGGCGGCGGGAGAAGCGGCGTTCAATAGCGGGGACGCGGACGCGTTCGCGAAGATAGCGGGGTCGACCGCGGCGAAGGCGATCGGGAAAATCGCGGAGGGCACCCCGGCCGGCAACCTCTCCACGATTCTCGGCATGAACGGCGACATCGCGAAGGACCTCGCGGGGCTCAACGCGATCCAGAATCTGGTCCCCAACGTCGCGAAGGTGGGGGCGGGCGTGATGGCGCTGAAGGGACTCGTCGGAATCAACGGGATTCTCCAGTGGGGCGGGTACGGGGTTAGCATCTGGACGACGACCCAGCCCTTTGGACCGTGGAACGGATGACCGCCTCGGACGCGGCCTCGGACACAACTGCCCAGGGCGCTGCCCGGGGCGACGACCGCTCGGACCCGCCGCGTGATTTCGCCATGATGCTGCCGCCCGGCTGGGTACGCATCCCGATCGACGGGCGCGAGGGAGCGCGGGCCACCGCACTGGCGACCGCGAAGGTGTCAAGCCTGCCCGAACCGCAGCGCAGCGCGGTGCGGGAACGCCTGGTGCAGCTCATCAAGGTCGGGCTGCGCCAGGCCCGGCAGGCCGGGGGCGTCGACGTCCTGATGAGCCTGACCGAATGGGATGGGACCCCCATCGCGGCGTCTTGCCTGGTCAGTTACGTTAACCAGGGGACGCCGGTCCCCATGGACATGCTGGCCGACGACCTCGCCGCCCAGGGCGGAAACACCAGCCTCGTCGAGATCGCCGGGCGCCCGGCCGTCCGGCACCTGCACACGGACCCGCCCATTACCAGGCTCGACTACATGATGACGATGCGCGGCAAGCCCGGGCTGCTCACGTTCGCGTTCTCCACCCCGATGGAGCCGCTGGCCGAACCGCTCGTCGTGCTGTTCGACGCCATGATGGAGACGCTACGGTGGGTGAAATGAGCGAGTTTTCGATGCCACCGCTGGCCGTCGGCTACGACAGCCGCTGGGTCCACGTGCCCCTGAGCGGCGATATCGGCGAGTGGGCCCAGCAGGCCACGGCCGACTACCTGGCGAAGAACGGCGGCCACAAGAAGCAGGTCAAGTCGCTGCTGGAGGGCGCGGGCGAGATCGCCCGGCGCGCGACCGACGCGGCGATGGCGCTGATCCTGATGCCGGTGGCCGCCGAGGGCATCCGGGCGCTCGTCCGGTTCTGTCCGGTCGACATGTCGGAGGTGGACCTGTCTACGGTGGATATGTCGGCGGTGGGAGAGGATGTCTGGTCAGCGATGATCGGGGACATCACTCCGGCCAATCAGTGGGAAGAATCCCCCGAGGTCACCGACATGGCGACCAAGGCCGGCCCATGCCGTCGCGTTGTCCGCCGGGTGGTCGAGGGCGAGGGGAACACCCTGGCCATCACCGAGCACATCGTGTACGCATGGGTATTCCCCCAGTACGCCGCGGGCGTCTTCATGGTGACCTCGTTCCTGAACCTCGCGGAGGCCGGCCGGTGGCGCGGCGCGCTCGACGAGCTCGCCGCCGCGGTCGAGCTGGAGCCCGCGTCATGACCATGGGGGCAGCCGATCAGCTCGAGATCCGGCCGGTCAAGCCCCAGGGCCGGCTGCTGCCCGCGGACAACGCCGTGCTCGACAAATGGGTGCTCCGTGCGAACACCGCGAACGGGACGCTCGAGTTCACCGAAGACCGGGCATTTATCATCACGTCCCCCCGCACTGTGGTCTTTTCCCTGCCCTCGAGTGGCCAGGCGGACGCCGTGCACACCCTCTGCCTGGTCAACTACGGCTGGCGGAAGAACATCATGTCCGGCACCACCTGGCGGCCGCTCTTCCTGGACAGCGGCGGTCGCGTTGTGGGCAAGGGACGCACGCGCGACCAGCCGCGCGCGTCGGAGCTGTGGCCGACACGGATCTTCGAGCCGCTGCGCGAGCTGGGGATCAACGTGACCGAGCGCAGCTTCGGGACCGAGAAGGAATACAAGCACGCCTACCCCGGTGCCTGATATCCGGGGCGGGCGGGGCCGCTTCCGCGGCTTACTGCTCCCGACGGGGCAGGTTGCGGAGCTTCTCCTCCAGGTCGGCCTGCTGCTGGGCCTGCGTGGCCCGCAGGCCGTCTTGGAGGCGCCGCTTCGCCCGCAGCATCATCGTGTAGGCGGCCACGCCGGACACGACCATGAGCACCAGGAAGACGATGCCGAGCACCGCGACCCCGGCCGCGAACGACGCCACGGCACCGACAAGCATCGCCGCGCTCACTATGTACACGCCGATAGCCGGTCGCACGTCACGTGCTGGTGATGTCTGCGCCATGTTGGGCTATTCCACCTTCCCGCTTACCAGGACAACTTGCTTACCATGATGACGGGCGTCACCGCGGGATGAACGTGATCCCGGCGGTTAGCTCGTCGATGTCCGGGATCGCGCGCTGCAGCCGGCCCAGGTCCGGCGACCCGGTGAATACCCGCAGGGCCGTCTCGTGCGCTTCGGACCGCCACGCGTAGTTGAGGAACCCCATCATGGTCTGCCCCTCGCGCACGTATGCCAGGCTGCGCAGTCCGGGGCCGAGCGCCGGGGTCGTGAAGTCATCGACGATCGGCAGCTTCTCCAGACCCGGCTCATCGACGCGTACCAGCCGCCGTAGCTGGCTGTCACGGTCACCGCGGGCCTGCCAGATGCCGAAGCCGACGAACAACGGCGTCAGCCGTGGGTCCGGGAGATGGAGCATGCCCAGGTGGCAGGGCAGGGTGGCGTAAGCCTGCTCGTGTACCGCCTCAAGATCCCGGGCCATCCCCTTGACATGGCGCTCGTCGTGCTCGAGCCCCGAGGCTTCCCACCAGGCCTCGGCGAACCCGGTCGCCCACGACTGCCGGTCCTCGCCGTCGGGGAAGACAGGCAGGCACGGAATCCACCGCATGTGCCTGTAGTCGATCTTGATCCAGCCGCGCTGGCTCACCAGGTCGGTGACCGGCTCTTCCATCTACCGCCCGTTCCCCTGGCGCGTAGGCGCTTCTGCCCCTGCCCGCAGGTCCGGTACCTGCGTGCCGGGCGCGTCCATGTCGGCCTCGCTCGTCCACGTGAAAGTCGAGATGATCGCGTCGAACAACGCCACCAGGAGCTTGGCGAAATCCCCGTCGGGATCGCCGTCACCCGGCGTGGAGAACGCGACGATCAGCCATCTGTCCCGCTGCCCGGGAAGGGGCAGGATGTAGTCGACGCGCCGCGAGCGCACCTGGAACTCCTGGCCGGGAACCGGCGCCTCGACGTGTTCCCGGCGCGTGCCCGGGGTGCCCCCGACGATCACCGAGGAGGCACCGTCGCCTTCGCTCGCGAGGTAGCTCAGGATGCCCGCGGTGTCGGCGAAACCGGACGGTCCGGACATGCCTTCCCCGGCCGGCACGCCGATCATGCCGAGCGACACGATGAAGGACGCGGGCACCGGCGTGCCGTTGCGGTATTCGACGGGCAGGTACAGGTCCACGCCGCCGTTCCCGCGCGCCTTCCGCGCCATCTCCGTCAGGCGGCGCTCGAACTCGATCCGGTACGGCGTGAGCTTGTCCCGCGATACGTTCCTGGCCAGGCGCGCGAGCGCGTCATCGACGATCGACCGGATGGCCGCCTTCGTACCCGAGCGGAGCGGTATCCGCCGCCATCCGTTCGGGAGTAGCACCGCATAGCCGACCGCTTCCCGGTCAGCTCCCACCGGTCGGAATCTCTAGATGCGATTCGTACCAGTTGGCGAAGGGCCCGTAATCGGCCTTCAGTACCGGGTTGCTGCCCCAGTCGAGCTCAATGCCGCCGGTGACGAGGGTACTGATCCCGGTGACCCCGGCCACCCCCGCGAAGCCGCCCTGGACCGCCAGCAGCGTCTTGGCCGCCGTCGAGAAGTCGGCCAGGCTGCCGGTGAAGCGGGAGCCGATCGTCAGCAGCTTGGTAAAGGCCTCGCCTTCCTTCGACAGCGATCCCAGGCTGGACAGCACCTTGGTCGCGCCGCCGAGCTTGCCGCCGTCCGTCACCGCGGTGGCGAGCTTGGGCGCGAGCCGCTCAACTACCGTACTGACGTCTTCCCCGGTCAGGGCCGCGTACTTCAGGAGCATCGTGCCTTTGGCCGTCCCGTTCAGGACGTCGTCGGCGAGTTCGGACGTCATCAGCGTCTTGCTCAGGGGAACCGCGGTCTTAGCGAGCCCCTCCGCCATCTCCCCGGCCACCCGGCCCATGCCGAACGTGAGGCAGGAGAACGCGTCGATCGCGAAGTCCCACCACGACCCGTTACCGGTCGCGGCGAGCAGCAATCGGCCCGCGGCGGCGCCGAGCGTGGCCCAGAACGCGCCTACGACGAGCGCGTCGATGAGGACGTCGAGTCCCGGTACGAACTGCGCGAGGATGAACGCGAGGACCGCGGCGATCGTCGCGAGGACCTCGATGACTGTGCAAATGTCCTTAATGATCCAGGCGACGCTGCTGACCCAGTCCTTGAACTGGTCCCACCAGGAGTCCTTCACCCCGTCGTCACAGGCCTGATTGATCAGCCCGGCGTAGTAGCTGCCCTGCTCGTCACGCAGGCTGGTCGCCCGGTGCAGCAGCGCTATCGCGTCGTCGAGCTCACCCTGCGCCTGGTTCATCTGGTTGTGGTAGCTCTGCACCTGCTGCTTCTGCTGGGCCGTCATGTGGCTGCCGGACGGCAGCGCCACCGTCTGGTGCAGTTGCTTGTACGGACCCTCGGCCTCGTTCAGCGCCTGGAGCGACATCGACTGTGCCTGCTCCAGTTCCGAGATCCAGCCGGTCAGCGCCGAAGACACCTTCTGGTACCGGCCCACGACCTTGTCCAGCTGGCCCGCGAGGTCACCGGCCGCCGAGCGGATCTTCTCCGCGTGCTTGCCCACCTCGTCGCTGTTGGACGCCGCGATCTGCTGCAGCATGGTCACCTGATCGGAGATCTGGCTGGCCACCGAGGCCAGGTGGTGCGCCTCCTGGCCGATCTGCTGCGGATCACCGGGGACGGGATCACTGTCAAGCCCGAGTGGCTGCCATGCCCACCCTGCCGGTCGTCCCATCTGGACTTCCCCCCTGTTATAAGGCCGTGAGCTACTTCTGCGTCAGGCTTGCCTTGAGCTTGTTGTCTGTGTCCTGGAAGTGCTGCTTGGTCTGGCTGACCATCGTGCCCAGGTTCTGCATGGAACTGAGCATCTGCTTGCGGTGGTAGTCCCAGTTGCCAGAGAAGCTGCCCATGGCACCGGCGATGTCGCCAGATCCCATCGCCCCGTCGTAACTCGAGGTCTGCGTCTCAATGTTCTCAAATTGTGAGACAAGGTTGCTCAGATTCGACTCGATCGAGTCCAGCAGCTGATAGTCGACCTTCAGGTCAGCCATTTGCTCCCCGTCCCCACAGCGCGGTCCTACCGGTAAAAATATGACTCCCATACACCTATCGTTATCCCACTAAGTCCGTCAACCAGCATCGAATCATTTCAAATCAAGGACACACGTATTCAACAGGCCGGCAACGGTCAACGCTAGTCGAGCAGCATGTATGACCTGCCCGTCCTGTGTCGCGGACGCTGCGTAACCGACACAGAGCCGACACACTTTGCCACGGAGTCCGGCACACTTAACACGAAATGAATCAATCAAGAAGGCGGGCGGAGAGACGGTGACGCTTCCCTGGATCATCGGCAGTGCCGTCCTCGGCGTGCTCGCGGGGCCGCCGATCCGGTCTTGCGTGGTCTTCTACGTCTCCGCGTCCCAGGGCACCGAGTCCGGACAGCCGCCGCGCCGGGCGTGCCCGGACTGCACGCAGCCCGTTCTGTCCGCACGCCGCCAGTGGGGTTCGCCGCTGCCCGTCACCGGGCGCTGTCCCGCCTGCGGGGCCAGCATCGGGCCGTACCCCCTGGTCACCGAGCTCGTGACCGGACTGGCCATGGCCCTGGTGGCCGCCCGCGCGGGGTCCGCCTGGGAACTGGCGGCGCTCGCCTGCCTAGTCTTGCTTGGGGTTCCGCTGGCGCTCATCGACGGCGCCGTCCACCGGCTGCCGAACCCGCTGACCGCCGCCGCCTTCGCGGGCGTGCTCGCCTTCCTGGCCGTGGCCGCGCTGACCGCGGACCGGCCCGGCGAGCTTGGCCGCACCGCCATCAGGGCCGCCGTGCTCAGCTGCTTTTACCTGCTGCTGTGGATCATCAGGCCCAGCGGCATGGGACTCGGCGACGTGAAGCTGTCCGCCAGCATCGGGCTCGTGCTCGGCTGGATCAGCTGGCAGGCCCTCTTCGCGGGCACCTTTCTCGCGTTCATCCTGGCCGCCGCCTGCGGCGTGGTGCTCCTCGCGACGCGCAAGGCCGGCCGCGGCAGCCAGCTGCCGCTCGGTCCTTTCATGCTCCTCGGCGCCCTAGCCGCCGTCGCGTTCCTGTCCTTGTAGGTTCCCGTACCTGATGTCCCTTTCCGATCGCTGATGTCCCTTGTCTGGCCCATGAGGGACACAAGAGCGGGACCAGCGAACGTGCGGTTCCTGGCCGGGTGCGGACCTGGCCAGGTCAGGCGCTTGGGGTCTCCTCCATGCCCGGAAGGACCGCGCCGGTTACCGGCGCCGCGCCGGATGACGGGATTGGCGTCTGCGGGATGGTGCAGGTGCCGGTCTCGGGGTCGCAGGCCGCATCGGTGTCGGCGGCCAGGATGGTGAGCGTGGGCGGATTCACTGCGGGTCTCCTGTGATGAGGGCTTGGGTGATCGCGTCGGCGTAGGCATCGGCTGTCGCGGCGCCCGGGATCGCCAGGCGTCCGCCGAGGACGGTGAAGGGGACGGCGGTAACGCCTGCCTCCCGGGCGAGCTTCTTGTCCGCGCGAACGGCGTTGGCGTACTCGTCACCCGCCAGGAGGGCCTCAGCCCGCGCGGCCGGCACCCCCGCCCTGGTGGCCGCGTTCGCGAGGTAGGCGGCCGTGTACACGTTGACCCCCTTGCCGAGCAGGTCGCGCTGGACGGCGCCCATGAACTCGCTGGCCGCGCCGTGCTCGGCGGCCAGGTGGAGCATCCGGTGGGCGTCGAAGGAGCTGGCGACCGGGTGGTGGATGGCGTAGGGCTGTCCCTGGGCGCGGGCGAGCGCGGCCATGTGCTCCTCGAGACGTGCGGCCTGGGCCTGGTCGCCGCCGAACTTGTGCAGGACATGCTCGAAGGAGTCGAAAGGCTCGGGGCCGGCGTCGGGGAACAGTTCGAGGGAGCGGTAGGTGACGGTGATCGCGTCCGCGTGCCCGGAGGCGGCGATCGCCTGGTCGATGCGGGGCTTGGCCAGGTAGCAGGCGGGGCAGGCGAAGTCCGCCCAGATGTCGATGTGCAGCATCGCTGGGTCGCCTTACCCGGCCAGGGCGGCGGCGATCGCGTCCGCCACCGGGGTGGTGGGCCGGCCGGCCAGGCGGGATAGGTCGCCGGTGGTGAGGGCGAGCTCCCCGGCGGCGATGGAGGCGTCGATGCCGGCCATGACGTGCGGGAGCGGGTCGGGCAGCCCGGCGCCGGACAGCATCGCCGCGTACTCCTCGCCGGTGACGGCATGGTAGAGAACGTGCCGCCCGGACTGCTTGCTGACCTCGGCGGCGAATTCGGCGAAGCTCCACGCGGTGTCGCCGGACAGCTCGTAGACGGTGTCCTCGTGGCCGTCCCCGGCCAGGACGGCGGCGGCCGCCGCGGCGTAGTCGGCGCGTGATGCCGAGGCGAGCCGGCCGTCGCCCGCGGCGCGGATCAGCGCGCCGTGCTCCAGCGCGGCCGGGATGTTCATCGTCACCATCTCGTGGTACAGGCCGTTGCGCAGCAGGCTGTGCGGGATCCCGGAGGCGCGGATGGCGTCCTCGGTGGCGCGGTGGTCGTCGGTGACCGGGCCGCCCTGGAGGCCGGGGGCGCTGGTGTAGGCGAACAGCGCGACGCCTGCCTTGACGGCGGCGCCGAGGACCGCCGTGTGCTGAGCGACCCGGTCCAGGTGCATCTCGCTGCCCGAGATCAGCAGCACCCGGTCGCCGGCCCGCAGCAGCCCGTCGAAGGACTCCGGGGAGTTGTAGTCCGCGACGGCGACGGTGACTCCCCGGGCGGCGAGGTCGCGGGCCTTGGCGGGATCACGGGCCACCGCGGTGACCTCGAAGGCCGGGACGGTGGCGAGCAGATGGTCGATGACCAGGCGGCCGAGCTGGCCGCTGGCGCCGGTGACGATGACGCTCATACGGAAACTCCTAATTTGAGATATCATCAAGTTATCTGGACGGTGGCGAGCCTACCTTAAGTTGATGGCATGTCAAGATAATGAGGTTACCTGCATGAGCAGCGGAGAGGGACTGGCTGGGGAACGGCCCCTGCGCGCGGACGCGCGCCGGAACATAGAGAAAGTGATGGCGGCCGCGGCGGAGGCCTTCGCCCGGGACGGGCTCGACGTTCCCCTGGAGGACATCGCCCGCAGCGCCGGCGTGCGCGCGGGCACCATCTACAACCGCTTCGGCGGCAGGGAGGGGCTGCTCGACGCGGTGGTCGCGGACGTCGCGGCCGGCTGGCTGCGAGCGGTCATCGACCGCGCCACC
>Ga0210389_10001021_pt1 | contig 23466 bp, 21 predicted proteins | sample IncBWH28OmetaG_FD_160127 | JGI IMG/M metagenome (GOLD analysis project Ga0210389, IMG submission 160127) | Forest soil microbial communities from Barre Woods Harvard Forest LTER site, Petersham, Massachusetts, United States - Inc-BW-H-28-O ...
CCTGCACGGCGAGACCGAGGCGGCCTCGCCTGCGAATCCGCCGGAGCCGGTGCGCGCTCCGGTCAAGGTGCTCAAGAAGGCCAGGGGCCGGTAGGGGGCCACACCGCGTCAGCCATCGGCGCGGCAGCAAGTCTCACGAGCCCCGTTGTGGCTGGCCCAGCGGCACGTACAGGGCGCTGGGATGCGTTTTGTCATGCAGCAGCGTTACCGTCACCGGCCGTGCGTCGGCCATGCTCTCGTCCGACACCGCCTTCCCCGAGTTGTAATTTTTTTGCGTATAGATCGAATTGATGGGACCGACCACCAACCGGAGCCGGCTCCCCGGCGCCAATTGCCGCGAGACGAACATGAAGCGCTTGAATTCGTATAGCAGCGGTTTGTGCGTCGTGACGAGGGTTGCAACCCGAAGACTCTCGCGATAGCGGGCGCGAATCCGGTCCGTGGTCAGCAAAATGCTGCGTCCGTTCGCGGTGATTTCATAGATCTGCGCCTGCAGATCCGTGTCGGGCTGATCGAGCGCAATCCACGCCGACAGGCGAAAGAAACCCGACACTTCGGTATTTTTCGCGAACGGCTCCGAATGATAGACGAGCTCCGCGCCCTCCTGGGCAAAGAGCATGCGCTGATCGGTCAGGTCGCCGGGGTCAACGCGCGACTCGAGTTCAGCCGTCGAGACATTGCGCGGATCGTAGATGAAGTGATCGGGTGGTCCGAACGCGCCTTTCGAATCTTGTGCCTGAAGCACGCCCGAACTCAAAATATGCGTCGGGTTGCCTGAAGAGTTGAGCAATAGCGGCTTCATCTCGGCGGTGACCTTCTCGAGGCTGCCGGCGTAGCGCCATTCTTCCGCACCCATGACGTAATAGGCGACCGCATCCTTGAGAAACTCGGGTTTCGGGCCGCCGGCCATGGTCCAGCGGTACCAATCGAGATGCACCTTCGGCAGATCGACGAGACTCGCCGGGCCAAAATCGATGCCCCCGATCGGGGTGCGCGGCGTGCGCGTCGCCGGATGATCCCAAGGACCGATGATCAAAAAGTGCCTGTCGCGTTGCGCGGCGGAGGCCACGCGCATGAAATCCTTATAGTACTCGAGCGCACCGGGCTGATCGTCATCGTAGCTGCCGGTGATCGTCAAAATGGGGATTTCCAACGCCCTGAACTGTTCGGTCGTCGGCGTCATCCGATCCAGATATTCATCCACCGACGGATGACGCAGCCATTCGCGCAGCGAGGTTTGTTCCCCGCCCAGCGCGTGCTCGAGATTCGAAAAAGGCTGGCCGGTGGTGAAGCGCTCGCGCCATAGGGCCGGCCAAAACTGATCGTCCGCGAACAGCTTCGACTGCAAGGCGCGGCCCGCGGTGAAGGTCAGCCATTGCATCAGGTATTGGTAGGAGATGTTGTTGCGCGCCGGAAAGTCCACGCCCGGGAACGCCGCGGCGGCCGGGACGATGGTCGCCAAGTGCGGCGGCCGATTCTTCGCCGTGGCCCACTGGTCGAAGCCGGCATAGGATCCGCCCCACATCGACACCTTGCCGTTGCAATAGGGCTGCTTCGCCAGCCACTCGACGACGTCGTAGCCGTCGTTGATCTCTTGGGCAAACGGCGTGAAGGTGCCCTCGGAGTTGCCGCGGCCGCGCACATCGACGAGCAGGAAGGGCAAGCCGTGTGCTGCGAAATACATGGCGCGATCGTGATAGCTGTCGCCGATATACGGGGTCAGCGTGAAGATGCACGGCGCCGGTGCGCGCTGATCCTTGGGCCGGTAGACGGTGGCGTTCAGCCCGATGCCATCGCGCAACGGGATGCGGACCGACCAGCGAATATCGACGGCGCTCGGAGCTGCGGCATCCGCGGCGCGCGCTGCATCGAAGTCGACGCAGCCTACGCCCAAGAGCAGGACGAGTGCAGCGGCCGGCGCACGACGCATGGCCATCCGCCGTAACATTGTCGACGCTAGAATTTGTACCCCACCTGTATGCCGATGGTCCGCGGCTGAATGAACGACACGAGACCGGTTTGATTGGCGCCGCCCTGGTTGCTGTAGTCGGTGATGCCCTTCGCGTTCCCAAGGTTGTTGCCGTACAGCTCCGCGTTGTAGTGTCCATTGTCCAGGCCGAGATGCAGCTGGAACGTGTTGTACACCGGCAGCTTAACGTGCGGTTCGATCGGGGCGGATGGCGAGAATCCGGTATAGCGGGTTCCCGTGTAGGTCTCCGAGCCGCCGACGAATGCCGCCCAATCGCCGAACGCAGGCCACTTGTAGTCGACATTCAGCGTGTTGCTGACGTTCGGCACAAAGGGTAATTTTTCGCCCGAGAATGCGGCGAGCAACGGCGCATCCGAGGTCAGGTAGGCGTCGGTGTACGAGCCCAGCAATGCGAGGGTGAGCCCCGAAATCGGCCGCCACGAAAAATTCCATTCGACGCCCTTGCTCGTCGCGCTGCCGGAATTGCCGTTGATGCCCACGGGGCCTGCCGAGGTCTGCACTTCGCTCAAGATTTGGATGTTCTTCCAATCGATGTAGAACACCGCCATGTCGATCGAGAAGGTTTTGTCGAACAGGTCCGTGCGCAGTCCGATCTCGTAATTCTTGGTCGAATCCGATTTGAACGAGGGCGGGTTCGGCAAGGTAGGGGTCGGCAAATTCGGGCCGCCGGGACGAAACCCCGTGGCCACGCGCACATAGGCGAGCGTGTCCTCGTTGATGTGCCAACGCGGCGCCACCGACCAGGTCGTGCTGCTCTGTGACGTAAATATCGCCGGAAACGGCATGGTGGGGCCGTAGAGAATGCAGCAGAATGTCGTGACCTGCGAATTCTGTTTCACGTCCGTGCTGCGTCCGCCGAGTTCGAGGTCAAGCGCCGTGGTGAAGTGATACGTGATGTCGGCAAAGAAGGCGTGTTCCTTGTAGTCGCCCGGCACGAGGGCGCCGCCGAGCGCCGGCGTCAGAATGTTGGATGGATCGGCCGCAGCGGTTGCTTCGAGGGGCTGGGTGAGCGTCGTCTGCTCGTGCGTGAAAAAGCCGCCAACCTGCCAGTCAAATCCGTGGCCGAACAGGGTGTTGCCGGGATCGGAGGTGAGCCGCAATTCTTGATTGAATTTGTGCACGAACTCGACTTGGTCACCGATGACTTGTATGGGCTGCTTGTAGGCCAAGGCGCCGAGAAAGGCTCCGTACGTGAGCCCCGGCGCCAGATTTGCGTTGGTCAGATAATTGGTGGTGTTGAGATTGAAGCGTCCATAGCTGGTGGCCGACATCAAGGTCGCCCAGTGGAAATCGTAGGCCAAATTCAACGCGCCATACTTGAGAGAATTGTCCTCTTCAAGCGGGATGGCGGTGTTCTGGATGAGACCGTCGATGTTTTGAAACTGGTTGGCCGGCGGCGCCTTCGGGTTGGCCGCGGCACCCACCGCCTCCACGGTATTGTTGCCGGTGGTCCTCAAGTGCTGCTCGAATACGGTGACACGTGCGGTGAAATCCGAGATCGGCTGGACGAGCAACGAAGCGCGCAAACTGTAGCTGCTGCCGCTGTTGACGTTGCTCTGGCCCAGTTGGGGATTGTCGACCCAGCCCGGAAGTTGCGACTCGACGGCGCTGACGCGCAGCGCGGCTTTGTTGTCCCAGAAAGGCAAATTGATCATGCCTTTGATGTTTCCCGCGGCGGTACCGCCGTCGACACTCTGGCCGCCCAACGAGACATCGCCTTCGACTTTATTGAGATTGGGCAGATTGGTCACGTACTTGACGATGCCGCCTTCGGCCGCCGCACCGTACAAGGTGCCCTGCGGACCGCGCAGCACTTCGATGCGCTGCAGGTCATAGGTATCGACGTTGGCGCTGAAAAAAGCGCCGTCGGCCTGTGCCCCGGACATGAAGAACGGAATGTCGTCCACCGTCGTGGCGACCTGTGCGCCCACGCTGCCGACATTCTCTCCGCGTATGATCAAGCGTGAAAAGGCCGGATCGCTGGTTTGCAGCGACAGGCCGGGAACCTGGGCAGCCCAGTCGAGAAACCCGGTTTCCTGCCGCAGGGTCAACTGGTCCGCGCCGATCGCGGTGACGCTCATCGCGACATCGTGCAATTTCTCGTCGCGCTTGCTCGCCGTCACGACGATCTCATCGAGCGCCCCCTGCGAGGCATCCGCGGCGGTGGCCGCCCAGACTGCGGCGTTGGACAGGAGAAATCCTGCACCCGCGACCTTAACTACGAAATGTCGGATAGGCATTGCATTCCCCATTTTTTGTTCGACCGATTGCAGGCGGTAGCGAGCGTTCTCGCCTGCTCATGTTTCGCCCAGAACGTCCCTTCGCTCTCTCAAACAGCGGCACCTTTGAGTGCCATGCCGCCCGCGCCATCGCTGCAATATATTTTCTATTATCCTGATTGGCAACTAATTTCTGATTACGCCAAGTTTTGCCTAGTTTCCGGGACCCGCTGATATTTGGTATGCCGACGTCGATCGGGCCGGCCAAAACCGCCGAACGGGCGCTCTACGGCTCAAACGTAGTCCATTATTTCCTGTTTTGGGGCGGCGCCGCACGAGTTTGAGCCGCCCGGGTACGTCTTGGCGTCCAGGCCGGGGTCTTGCGGTTGCGCGACCGGGATGGCGGCATGCGCAGCGAAAGTCGGAGTTTTTCATTGTAGAAAATTTCTCTTAATGTAAACATCCCGATCCGCCAGCGTAGCTTCAAGGGGATAACAAATGTCGCGTCAGTGTCCGCCGCTTTTCTCGAATGCCCTATTCTTTTGCCTGTTCGGCCTGGCAATCACGGCCCGCGCCGCCGGTTCAGAGCCGGCCGCCGCGCCGAGTCCGAGCACTCCGGCCGCGCATGCTCTCGAGCGGGCCGATCTGGAGCCCTGGCTGGACGGCTTCATGCCCTACGCCATCGAGCGCGGCGACGTCGCCGGAGCGGTGGTCGCCGTGGTCAAAAACGGCGAGGTGATATTTGCGAAGGGCTACGGATTCGCCGACGTGGAGAAGCGCAAGCCGGTCGATGCGGAGCGGACCATGTTCCGGCCCGGCTCGATTTCGAAGCTATTTACCTGGACGGCGGTGATGCAGCTGGTGGAACAGGGCAAGCTGGACCTGGACCACGACGTCAACGAATACCTGGACTTCAAAATCCCGCCGCGCTCCGACGGTCCCATTACGCTGCGCAACATCATGACCCATACCCCGGGTTTCGAGGAACAAATCAAGTCGCTGATCGTCTCCGACCCGAAACAGCTGGTGCCTCTCAAGGTTTACGCCGAACAAAAGACGCCGGTGCGCATTTTCAAGGCTGGATCGACGCCGGCGTATTCCAACTATGCCACCGCGCTCGCGGGCTACATCGTTGAACGCGTTTCAGGGCAGCTGTTCGACGATTACCTCGACGCCCATTTGTTCAAGCCGCTGGAGATGTCGCATGCCAGCTTCCGGCAGCCGCTGCCCGCGGCGCTCGAGGCCGACATGTCCAAAGGCTATGCGCTCGCATCGCAGCCCGCGAAGCCCTATGAAATCGTCATAGCGGCGCCCGCCGGGAGCCTCGCGGCCAGCGGCGCCGACATGGCGCATTTCATGATCGCCCATCTTGAAGGCGGCGAGTATCACGGCGCGCGGATCTTGGGAGCGGAAACGCTGAAGAAGATGCATGAAACGCCCACCGACATGATCCCGCCTCTGAATCGAATGATGCTCGGATTCTATGAGCAGAACTACAACGGCCACCGGATCATCAGCCACGGCGGCGACACGGTATACATGCACAGTTACCTGCATTTATTGCTGGATGATCACGTCGGCCTGTTCGTGTCGGTGAACAGTCAAGGCCGCGAAGGCGCGGCGGGCGCGATTCGCGGCGCGCTCTTCGACGACTTTCTCAACCGCTACTTTCCCGGCACGCCGGATGCGCGCAGCGTCGATGCGAAAACCGCGGCGGAGCATGCCAAGCTGATGGCGGGCTACTATGAAAGCTCGCGGCGCGCCGAAACCTCGTTCATGAGCATCGGCAGCTTCGCCAGTCCCTTCAAACTCAGCGTCGGCAAGGATGGCCTCCTGACGGCGCCGTCCTTCAAGGGCCGCAACGGCGCGCCGCGTTACTACCGCGAAGTCGCGCCTTTCGTCTGGCGCGACGTCGACAGCGGCTGGCGCCTGGCCGCGAAGGTGGCGGACGGACACGTGCAGCGCTTCAGCATCGATGAAATTTCGCCCTTCACGGTGTACGAGCCGAGCCGCTGGTGGCGTTCACCCGGTTGGCTCCTGCCGGCCGTGGAGATTTCCTTCGGTGCGCTCTTGCTGACGACGCTGCTTTGGCCGGTCGCCGCGATCGTGCGGCGCCGAAGCAACCTGAAGCTGGATCTCGTGGGACGCGATGAACGCGGCCGCGTGCTCTCGCGCGTCGCAGCGGTCGCGGTAACCGCCGTTTCGCTGGCGTGGCTGGCGCTGTTCTTGTCGATCAGCTCGAGGACCGCGATGCTCGGACCCAGCCTCGATCCCCTGCTGTTTCTCCTGCACTTGATCTCCATCCTGGGCTACGTCGGCGGGGCCATCCTCTTGGTTTGGGCCGCGGTGATTGCCTGGACCGGCAAGCGGCGCTGGGCCGGCAAGGTTTGGACCTCGGTGCTCGCCGTCTCCGCGGTGGTGATGCTGTGGATGGCGTGGGCCTACCACCTGACCTCATTCACGTCGAGGTACTGATACGCGCGGCCTCACCGGCGGCTACGGACTCGCCGCGGCTGGGGCGTCAGCCCTGCTGCGCGCGAACAATTGCCACAGCCCGACGGTCATGACGGGCAGCACGAACACCGCCAGGAACATGTAGGCGAGGCCCCGGTAACCGCGCGCAATCAAGGTCACCAGTCCGAATCGCGCGGCCAGGAATATCGAGCCCAAGAGCAGCGCGCCGGTGATCCAAAGGCGCGCGGATTTCGACAGACTGCCGCCGGTGCGGGCCGCGTAGGCTTCGGCGATGCGCTCGTTGAAGGCATGAACGCAGCCGGTGCCGCTCTCCAGCAGCGCCAAAAAAATCATCAGCTGGAACAAATAGTGGAACGCCGGAAAATTCAGGCGCTGCAGCAGGAAATCCGACGGCAGCGCTTCGCCGCCGATCTGCGGATAGTAGGCAATCATGCAGACGAAGAAGAGCAGCGCCGGAAGCATGGCGAGGGGACCCGCCAACGCGCCGGCGATGAGCGCGTTCTTGTTGCTGTTCAAATGCCGCAACACCGGCAAAATGATCACCGCGCCGACCACGTTGTAGCCGGCATAGGTAAATCCCCCCAATACCCATCCCTCGTGCGGTGCCGGCGCGGCCAAATTCACGAGGATTCGATCGCCGAAGGCGAAGAAGGACAGCACCACGAACAAGGCGTACACGGCGTAGAGGAAAATCGAGACCCACTTGAACAGCCGCTCCACCGAGGCGGTGCCGTAAGTCGTGACGAAGCTGATGCAGGCGATGAGGCTCAAGGTTCCGACTAGCGGCGGCCAGCCCAACAACGCCGTGCCGATGGCCCCCGCTGCGGCGCCGAACACGGCCAGAATCAAGATGATGAAAAGCAGGTAGCAGATTTCAAAAATCACCCAGAAAGGCCCGAGTAGATTTTTGAAGAAGGCGCGATAGTTCCAGCTCTTGGTGGCGTAAGCCAGGCTGAACGTCACCGCGCACACCACGCTCCAGATAACCAAGGCCAGCAGGATGGCGAGCAATCCGCCGCGCGGCCCGCTGGGCAGAAAGAACTCGGCCAGTTCGCGCCCGGTGGCATAGCCGCCGCCGATGACGACCGCCTTGAAAGCAAACCCCGGCAGGAGATAGCGCTGAAACCAAGACGACTCCCCAAGGCCGGCCGTGGGATTCGTGCTCACGGCTGCGGGCGCACCGCGGCCGGATCGAAGCCCGCGCCCCTCAAGACGTTGCCCGGTTTCGCCCCCGTATGGCGGCCCTGGTCAATGACCAGCTGTCCGTTGACCAGCACATAGTCGACGCCGGTGGGATAGGCCGTGGGATTTTCGTAGTTGGCGACGTCCTCCAACCGATCCAAATTGAAAATCGTCGCGTCCGCCTTCAGCCCTTCGCGTATCACACCGCGGTCGTAGAGGCGCATGCGCGTCGCGGGCCACGAGGTCATTTTGCGAATGGCGTCTTCCAGGGTCAGCACGTGCCGCTTTTTCACGTATTCGGCGATGACCCGCGGGAAATTGGCGTAGGCGCGCGGATGCGGCAGCCCGATGGCGTCGATCATGCCCGGCTTTTCATTCGCGCCGGCGTCGCTGCCGATGCTCATCCACGGCCAGCGCAGCGCCGTGGCAATGTCCGGCTCACTCATCATGAAATAAAGTCCCATGGCGCGGTTCGGCTGCGCGCCGAGAACGATATCCCACGAGACATCGGCCGGATCTTGCCCCAGTTGCTTGCCAATGTACTCGATGCTCTTGAAGCGGTAGCGGTCGTACTTGGGGTTGAAGGCATTGGCCAGCACCACGTGATCCCAGCCGCCGCTGGCCTCGACCAAGTTGGACCAGCCGGGCATGGACCCGGCGGCGATCTCTTTCTTGAGGCGCACGCGCACTTTGGGATCCTTGAGGCGCTCCAGGCCCTGCTTCGCGCCTTGTTCCCAGACCCAGTTCGGCACGGTGATGTCGAGTCCGGTGCCCCCTGCGGTGTAGACATACATATCCGCGGCGATGTTCACGCCGCGCGCGCGTGCCGCTTCGATGAGTTCGCCCGCTTGCGGCACCAGCTTGCCCCACCCCGGCGCGTACGCGCCCTTGAAATGGAAGATTTCCACTTGGATCCCGGTTTTCTCGCCAATCTCGATGGATTCGCCGATGGCTTGCAGCAGCTTGGCGCTCTCATCGCGCATGTGGCTGGCGTAAATACCGCCGTGTTTCGCGGCGACGCGCGACAGCTCGATGAGATCCTCGGTGCTCTGAAAGCTATCGGGCGGATAAATCAGCGCCGTGGCGATGCCCATCGCGCCCGCGCGCATGGCTTCATCGACGTGCGCCTTCATGGCGTCCAACTGCCCTGCGGTGGGCCGGCCCGCGACATCGCCCATGACCTCCACGCGCGCCTGGCCGCTGCCGTAGTAGCTGCCGAAGTTGAGCGAGATCCCTTGAGCTTCGAGCTTCTTGAAGTATTCGGTGATTTGCGCCGAGGGCACCGGTGTGCCGCCTTCGCCCGCAATCGCCGAGGTGACGCCCTCGCGCAGTTTATTTTCGGCCAAGCCGTTCTTGAGCAGCACTTGGCCGGACTGGTCCATCATGTCGATCCAGCCCGGCGAGACATAGTCGCCTTGCGCGTCGATCTCGCGTGTGCCGCGGCCGGCGACACGGCCGATCTTGACGAAGCGCCCGTCCTTGATCGCGACGTCGGCGTTTACCCAGGGGTTGCCGTTGCCGTCGAGCAGCCGGCCATTGCGGATCACGACGTCGTAAATCGGCGCGGGCTGTGCGAGCGCGCTCGAACAGGCGGCAGACAAAAACAATCCCAGTGTTGCGGCGGTAATTCGCGATTTCATCTCTTGACCTCAGGCGTACTGATGTGGACGGCGTCCTGGCGCGCACGCAAAGCTAGCACAAAGACGGCCGGCCGTTTTCTGTTTGGGAGGATATGCGCCTGGTTCAGCGTTTTTTCTACAATACTCGTATTCAGTGGCGCGGCGGTTGATCGACCGACAGTCCGGTGAAATCCTGTAGGACTTGGCTGACTCAGGTTTCCGGGCCTCCTTGCTATCGACGGGCTTGGCTGCATTCTAATTTGGGTGTAGTTCAACGAATCGAGACACCCACGATGCAACCTGAGCAGAAATCCATTGGTGAGCTGGCCTACCTGCTATGGCAATCCCGCGGCTGCCCTGAGGGAACCGCCGAGCAGGATTGGCTGGACGCAGAGAAACAGCTTCGTGCAATGCAGAGGGCGAGCGATCCGCCGGCCAGCCACGTACCGAGCAAACCGCCGGTCAATGCGGATGCCAAATCGAAGGCAGCGCAAGCGGCACCCAAGAAATCAACGCGTCGCAGCCGCAGTCCGGGCAGCCGCAATACCGACAACGACGCCACCCACTGACGCGTGCGCGTGAAACCCCATGGGGATGAGCCGTGGCATTGATCATCCGCCTCGGGATCTGCGCCGCGCTCCTCTTCGGCATTTTTGGCCCACGCGCCGCCTGCGCGCAAACGCCTTCACCGTTGCAGGAATGGCAGTATTCGGGCGGCATCATTCTGGCCAGGTTGTTCGAGCCCAACCTGCCTGAGTGGCGCGTGATCACCGGAGTGGCTGCCGAAGTACAGCCGATTTATGCCGGCGCCGCCGCGGATCGCGTGCAGGGCGGACCGGTGATCGACATCGAGTATCGCGACATCGCGTTCTTGAGCTCCGGAGACGGACTCGGCGTCAACCTATTGCGGGGCGATCATTACCGCGTGGGCGCCGCCATCGCCTACGATTTCGGCCGCAGCGAGAAAGAGGACTACAACAACCTGCGTGGCATCGGCGGCATTTCCGCGGCGCCCGTGGCCAAAGTGTTCGCCTCGTACGTACTCTCAAAGAAGTTTCCTCTGATCCTGCGGGTGGATGCCCGGCAACTGCTGGGGGGTGCCGATGGCACCATCGGCGACGTGGGCATATACATGCCGCTCCCCGGGAGCTCGAGAAAATTCGTCATGTTTGCCGGCCCGTCGATCACACTGGCCACGCATCGCTACCTGCAAAGCGAATTCGGCGTCACTGCCGCGCAGTCGCTGGCCTCCGGTCACCCGGTCTTCGATCCCCATGCCGGCATGGTTGCGGAAGGCGTGGGATTCAGCGCGACGCGCTTCGTCACGGACCATTGGCTCGTGAATATGGACGCGGCGATCAGCAAGCTCAAGGGCAGTCCCGACGTGAGTCCGCTGACGGAACGCAGCACGCAGCGCGCACTCACATTGTCCGTTGATTACCAGTGGTAGCCGAAGCCGCGGTTCGTCATTGAGGATTTTTCGCCTATGCAGTGAATGACCGACTGGCTGCAGCCGGCGGGATCGCCTTTCGGCGTGCGCGAGTTGAACATACGAATCAATCCATCGTTCAACTCGAAACCGGAGGGTGACATGAATCGCAGGGAACTATTGCAGCAGACAGCCGCTTTGGGCGTGGCGGCGATCGCCGCAGGCGCGGGGCCGGCGCGCGCGGCTCTCGCGGACGCTGCGGCAAGCACGGGGTCCCAGGGAGCATCATCGGCGCCGCCGCTGAGTCCGCCTGCCAAGGGCAGCATCCCGGTGGCGTTCGTTCTGGCCAACGACGCGGTGGTCATCGATTTCGCAGGGCCTTGGGAGGTCTTTCAGGATGTGCAAATCCCCGGCCGCGCCGAACCCGCGTTCAACCTCTACACCGTGGCGGAATCCAACGAGCCGATCACGACCAGCGGCGGGATGAAGATCCTCCCGAACTATTCCTTCGACACCGCACCGGCGCCGAAAATCATCGTCATCCCGGCGCAGCAAGACCCTACCAAGGCATTGCTGAATTGGATCCGCGCGTCGAGCAAGACGACGGACGTCACGATGTCGGTCTGTACCGGCGCATTCGTCCTGGCGGCAACGGGATTGCTGGCCGGCCGATCTGCCACGACGCATCACAGTGCCTACCGTGAGTTGGCCATGGACAACGCCGATATCCATGTGAAGCGCGGGGCCCGCTTCGTCGAAGACGGCAAGTTCGCCAGCAGCGGCGGCCTGTCTTCCGGCATCGACCTGGCGCTGCACATCGTCGAGCGCTACTACGGCCGCGACATCGCAAGGCAAACGGCCTTCCAGATGGAATACCAGGGTCAAGGATGGCTGGATGCCGATTCGAATCGCCTCTACGCGGAAGCACGCCCTGTCAATGGCAAGGTGTTGTGCCCGATTTGCTCCATGGAAGTCGATCCGAAGTCCGCCGTGACGTCGGTCTACCGGGGTCAGACCTACTACTTCTGCATGCCGCCACACAAGGCACGCTTCGATGCCGCGCCCGCGAAATGGCTGGAGGCCTAGCGCCGGATTCTCAATCTCCGCTATCCGCGCGTGCGGCTCTGGTAACCTCTGACACCCGTGTCAGACCAACCTCGCGCCTGGATTTCGATCACCTCCGGTGAGCTGACTGCTCAGATCGATCCGCACGGTGCGCAGCTCTCCTCTTTGCAGGACCGCGACTCGCGCGATCTTCTGTGGAATGGGGATCCCAAGGTCTGGGCAGGACGCGCACCGTTGTTGTTTCCCATCGTTGGCGTGCTCGCCGGCGGCACCTATCGACTCGGCCCAAAATCCTATGCGCTGTCGCGGCACGGATTCGCGCGCGACAAGGACTTCTCCGTCGAGAGCCGGAACGCGTCGTCGGCCTCACTGCGGTTGCGGGCCGACGCCTCGACGCAACAGGCCTATCCCTTTCAATTTGAGCTGGATGTGCGCTATGACTTGTCCGGCGCGACGCTGTCGGTGAGCACCGCGGTACGCAACCTGGGCGAGGCCGACATGCCTGCGAGTTTTGGCTATCACCCGGGCTTTCGCTGGCCGCTGCCGTTCGGAGCGCCGCGCGCAGGGCATTTCATTCAATTCGAAGCCGATGAGCCTGACGAGGTGCGGAGAATCGACACCGCGGGATTGCTGACGCCCGTGCGCCACCCGACACCGATCGTCAATCGGCGGCTGGACCTTGGCGATGCCCTGTTCCAAGACGACGTGCTGATATTGGACCGGGTCAGGAGCCGGGTCGTCACCTACGGCGGCCGCGACGGCGCGCGACTGCGCATCGGCTTTCCCGACGCGACCTATCTTGGACTCTGGACCAAGCCCGGCGCGCCCTTCATCTGCATCGAACCGTGGCACGGCATCACGGATCCGCAAGGCTTCTCCGGCGAGTTTTCGCACAAGCCCGGGGTCTTCATCCTGAAGGCCGCCGAGGTGCTTTTCGCGAAAATGGACATAACGCTCCTGAACTCTTGAGCCCCGTGTCCGGCCCGCGGTCTTGGACCACAGCCGTTCGCGACTCAGACGCACCGTCTGCGCCGCGGAACCGCCAATTTGCCGCAATTTCCTCGCCGCGGCGGCTTCCCCTCTACAGTCTCTCCACGGTCCACGGTCCAGAACCAGGAGATACCCATGAAAACCCTCAATAGCTTCGCGGCCCTGTCACTCTCACTCATCTTGGGGTTGGCCCCCTTTGCGCTCATCGCAGCGAACGACCTCGTGGTCGCCAAAGCGGAGTTCTCGACCACGGCGGCCGCCAATTCAGCGCATGCACTGGGGATGGAAGGGCGATAGACTTTGGTTCCCGGCGCAACCTTAGGAACTGGATGAAGACCCCTCTGCACGCCCAAGCAGCCGATCCGCTTTCGGCGTTCGACGGGACCCACGATACGGTCGTCGATTTCTTGCGGCGTCGCCTGCCGATGACGCTGGCGATCAACACCGTCATCGCGCTGCTCATCGCCCTGTTGCTGCACTCGTGGGACGAGGTCATCCCGAATCTCGTCATCGCGTACAGCATCGGCCTCAGCATTCTCGCGCTGGTGGCCCTCGTGCGCTGTACCGTCATGCAGCGCTTCCGCGGCAGCCTGCACATGCGATTCGCCATCTACTTCGTGCTGATCGTGGTCGGCGCCATCGGCGGCGAGCTGCTCTCGAAGCTGTTTCTGCCCCGGCAGTCGCCCACCTACACCATGCACGAGGGCTACGTCTGGCTGGTCTGCATCGTTTTCTCGCTGGTGGCCGGCAGCATCGCGCTGTTCATCAACTTCAGCTGGGTACGGCTCGCGCAAAGCAGGCGCGACGTGGAGCGCGCCGAGCGCGCCGCCATCGAAGCGCAGCTTCGCGCGCTGCAGGCGCAGATCGAGCCGCATTTTCTGTTCAATACGCTGGCGAATCTCGATGCCCTGATCGCGACCGACGCCGGCAATGCGCGTTGTTTGCTGGGGAATCTGATCCGCTACCTGCGCGCCGCGCTGACGCACGCGCGCAGTGAATCGGCGACGCTGCAAACCGAAGTCGAGCTGTTGAAAGCCTATCTTGCGATCATGGCGCTGCGCCTGCCGAATCGCCTGACCACCGAATTCGATTGCGACCCGGACTGCCTGCGCCTGAAATTCCCGGCGATGCTGCTGCAGCCGCTGGTGGAGAACGCCATCACGCACGGCATCGAGCCCGCAGGCGACGGCGGCTCCATCCGCGTCAGCGTGCGCTGCGAGGGCGACAAGCTCATGGTGTCGGTCGATGACAGCGGCGTCGGCCTCGGCAACGCGCACACCGCCGGCACCGGTGCCGGCATTCAGAACGTCCGCGCGCGGCTGCAGTCGCTGTTCGGCAGCGCCGCCCGCCTGGTCCTGGAACCGCGTGCGCCGCGCGGTACGCATGCCGCCATCGAGGTGCCGCTGAATCTGTTGTCCAGACCGGCTGCATGAGCGCGCCGTACAGCTACATCATCGCCGAAGACGAACCCCTGCTCGCCCGGCTGCTCGCGCAGCAATTGAGTGAACACTGGCCCACGGCGCGCTGCGCAGGCCTGGCTTCCAACGGCGCCGAAGCATTGAAGCTGGCCGATGAATTCTCCCCCGACGTCGCGTTCCTCGATGTGCGCATGCCGCAACTCGATGGACTCGAGGCCGCGCGCCAGTTGTGCCTGAAGGAACACCCGCCGCTCATCGTCTTCGTCACCGCCTATGATGCCTACGCGCTCGACGCCTTCGAGACCGCCGCGATCGACTACCTGTTGAAGCCGGTCGAGATCGCACGATTGACCAAGTGCATCGAACGATTGTCGGGCCAGTTGAACCGGGGAGGCGGCGATGCCGCGGCGGGCGACATGGCGGCGCGCATCGCTGAGCTCCTGGGGAGCGGCTCGGCGCGCAAGGACAAGTTGCGCTTCGTGCGGGCCGGCGCCGGCACGACGGTCAAGCTGATACCCGTGAACGAGGTGTTGTGGTTCGAGGCAGAGGACAAGTACATCACGGTGGCGACACGCGACGGCGACAGCATCATCCGCATGCCGCTGCGCGAACTCCTCGAACAACTCGATGAGGAGATTTTTTGGCAGATTCACCGCGGCACGGTGGTCAACTCGCAGCATGTCACGCACGCGAAGCGCGATGAATTGGGACACCTGACGCTCACGCTCAAGGGGCGCAAGGAGGAGGTCCCGGTCAGCCGGCAATTCGCGCATCTGTTCAAACAGATGTAGGGGCGCAAAAATGTCGTTGATTCGATCGATTGGCTTGAGTCTGGCCGTGCTTTCGAGCACGCCGCCCTGCGTTGCCGCGGCCCCCGGGTCCGGTGATCCGGTCAAGATGAATCAGATCCAAGTGATCGGCACGCACAACAGCTATCACGCAGGTCTCGCGCCCAGCGAAGCGAAACTCCTGGAGCAGAAGAATCCCAAGCTCTATCAGGCCCTGGAGTATCGGCATCGACCGCTGGATGAACAGCTGAGTTCCGGCGTGCGCCAGATCGAGCTCGACATCTACGCCGACACCGAGGGCGGGCGTTATGCGCACCCGATGGGACCGGATACGGTCGCGGCGGCGGGATTGCCCCCGGACCCGGACTTCGACCCGAAGGGTCTGATGAGCAAGCCCGGATTCAAGGTGATGCATGTCCAGGACCTGGACTACCGCAGCACCTGTCAGCAGCTCATCGCCTGTCTGAAGATCGTGCGCGCCTGGTCGCAGGCGCATCCGGACCATGTGCCCATCTTCATTCTGCTGGAAACAAAGCAGGCCGACCTGCCGCCCCAATATCACGCGCGCAGCCCCGAGAAATTTACCTCCAGCACATTTGATGCGCTCGATGCCGAAATCCGCTCGGTGTTCAAGCCGCGCGAGATGATCACGCCGGACCAGGTGCGCGGCAAACATGCGACTCTCGAGGAAGCCGTGTTGCGCAACGAGTGGCCGACGCTGGCGGCGGCGCGCGGCAAGGTCGTGTTCCTGATGGATCAGCGTCCGGTCGGACCGGTGTATCTGGAGGGACATGCAGCGCTGCGCGGCCGGCTCATTTTCACCAACGCCGAACCCGGGCAACCCGATTGTGCCTTCACGGAAGAGAACGACGGCACACAGGACGTGATCGCCGCGCTGGTACGCAAGGGTTACCTGGTCCGCACGCGAACCGACGCCGACACGAAGCAGGCGCGAACCAACGATACCACGCGCCGGGAGATCGCCCTCGCGAGCGGTGCGCAACTGTTGAGCACGGACTATCCGCGGTCCGAACCCTCGCCGTGGACGCCGTATGCGGTAGGCCTTCCGGACGGCGCCATTGCGCGGTGCAACCCGGTCAACAGCCCCTCATCCTGTTCCAATCAAGCGTTGACGAGCTTTCATGGGATGACGACGAATAACGGAGAGTCTCACAGGTAGAAGATGTGGTTGCCGATCGTCGCGACAGTTTTTCGGGTCCTCGACCAGGCTGGGTGGACGCTGGTCGCGTGATAGAACAAGGCGCCCGGCACCAGCGGCTCGTGCTGGTCATCGTACGCCGCGCTCGCCACGGCCATCGCCTGTTTCCAGTCAGGGCCGTCCTGCGGAGACAGTGCGCCCAGCTCTGTCCATGAGAAGTCGGCGACGTAACGCCGGCGACTGGGATCCCACCGGGTCTGGTGGACCACCGCGCAAACCGTGTGCGGAAAGTGGTCGGCCCGGGTCCGGTTCAAGGTGACTTCGGCAACGGCGTACTGGCCATCCAGCGGCTCGCCGCGGGCCTCGAAATAAATGTTCTCGGCAAGGCATTCAAGATCGGTCGCCCGCCGCTGCGCGCGTACCGCTTCGTGCTGCTCAGCTTCCATCCGGGCAGGCTCGACGAGCACCCGGTCGACATAGGCAAAGCGGACGATGCCGATGACACCAAGGATCAGCATCCCGAGCATCGAGAAGAACCGCAAATTGTCCGTGTCGAGGACCAGCCAGTAGTAGGCGAATCGGCGTCGCCAGGTTACCGGCCAGAAACGCGCCTCGTAGAGCAGCGATCTGAACATGACCATCCAGCCGCACCCGACACCGGGAAACTACAGGAGTCCGTCGAGCCGATCGAGGTCGTTGATGACGCGCCAATGGCCGCCGCCCTTCTCCACTCTCACGCGCCACTCCTCCAACCGAGCGAGGTATTGGCGGGGATCGAAGTTGTCGGAGCGAAGCTTCGTCACGTTGAGCGCCACCACGTCGAACCCCTGGAAATCGAGCGGGATGTCGCGGACATAGCCTTTGGCGAGATCCTCCTTCATGTCGGAAAAGATGAGAATCTCTTTGCGCGCTGTGCGTTTCTCGTTCAGGAACTCGATCGCCTGCAGCAATCCGCCGGAGATGTCGGTATAGGGCGCCGCGGTTGCCTGGTCGACGAAGGTGGCCACGCGGCTTGCAAACGCACGTTTTTGCTGGTTGGCGGTGCTCGGACGATCGTCCAACGTTGCTTTGGCGATGATGTTCTTCTCCGTGAAGCTCGCCGTGTCGATCCGCGCGACGGCGATCGAGTCCGACGACTGCAGCCGCGACAGCGCGTAGAGGGTTATCTGTTCTGCCTTGCTCATCTGCCGGTTGTACGAACCGGAGGTATCGACCAACAGATAGACACCGATATTGTGAGGACCGGGCGGCATGCAGGCGCCCGTCGCAAGCGCTGCCGCAACGAGCAAGACGCGGCGCTTCATGATCGCGCCTCCTGCCAGGGTGCATCCTCTCGGACGCCAGGGACATTCGCTGCCAAGCGGGTCGCCGTCGCCGTCCTGGCTTCGAACCACAGCGGCAGGAACAACGGCAGGTCGTAGAGGCGTTGGGCGAGTACGCCGAGGTGGCGAGCTCCATTGCCCAGCACCCGCAGGATCAATGCAAGCGCACGCAGAATCGCAATGCCTGTCAGGCCGACGACCGTTCGCAATGAGTGCACGAAGGTCTCCAGCGGAATCGCGACGAACACCAGCGCAAAAGGCAGGATGAACCCCATACCCATCTGCGCCGCGGTCGTGATCCAAAGGTGTTGATTCACCATCGATCCCGTGCTGTCGCTGCGCAGCAGCGCGTTGGTGGCCAACTCATCCTGCAGCAACACCTCGCGCATGTAGGCGAGCCCTGCTTCGACACTTGCCATCATGAGCAAGATCGCAAACGTGATGACGATCATCCGCAGGCGCATCTTGTCCGTCAGCGCGCCGATCACCGGAAACAAGCGGGTAATGCGCAGGGACTCCATGAGAAAGAGGCCCATGGAGATCTCGACCATGATGATGACGAGCGCCGCAATGTCGGCCGTGCGAAACGCGCCGATGAAGTTGGTTCCACCGACCATCTCGGCCATGGGCCGCGCAATCAAGGTGAAATTGATCGCGGCGCCGGCGGTCGCCACCGCGAGCACCAGAGCCGAGATGAAGAAATACACGATCGACGAGGAGGACAGTACCGACTCGGCGCGATTCTCGCCGCGCCAGATCGTCTCGTAGTCCTCCATGTGGCGGTCGATGGCGAGCGAACGTTCGATGACGCTCTCGACGCTCTTGTTCACCTGCCCGAGCGTCTGCTGGATCAAGCGCCAGTCGGGCATCATTTGCCGCAGCAACGCGTGTCGCTCGGCGCTCGCCTTTCGATAGTCACGCATCGCTTCCGCATGCGCCTTGACCAGCGATTTATGGATATCGGCGAGGATCTCAGCTCCCGCGTTGCGCGCGTCGAGCTTGGCCACGACGCCGACCGCTTGGGCCCAGCCAGGCGCTTCGGGCGGCACTTCCACCGCCTTCTGCTGGTCCTCCTCGATCCGCAGGATCGACCCGCTCAACCTCCGGTGCATCTCGGAATAGCCGGCAAGGTCCTTGCGTACGGTGTCGCCCACGCGCGCGAACTCGCGTTCGACGATGCGCTCCTTGGCCTCACGGCCGGCCGCGAGCAACACCGCCCGATTTCGCACGCCAAGACGCTGCTCTGCCTGGGTGACGGAATGCGAGGCCAGCCGCAGGCCTCGCGCCAGGGCTGCGCAAGCGGCATGGATCGCTTGATGGGCCGTCGTTCTCGCGAAGTAGAGCGCTGCCACGAGGAGAACCATCAGGATGGCCGCGGACAGCGCGGGCCAAGGCGTGAATGTCAACACGTTCGTCATCGACATACTGGTAACCCCGCTGTCATAGGAAACCCCTTAGACCGGTGGCTTTGCGACCCCTTCTTTCGAAGAGTGTGCCTTTGTCAAATGCGCGATCAGGGTAGGGTAAGGTGGCGTCCGGCTGTGTGACCTAGGTCACGTTTCAAGGGATCAGCTTACGCAGTGACGGCGTCGAGAGATCGTCAAGGTGCCGAAACGCCGGTGCGATCCTCTCGATCTGATGGGAAGGTACTTGGTACTCTTCGAAGTACACCTTCCATTCGCGCAGGATCTTCCAAATCCTGGCAATGCTCTCGGCTGCGGCCTCTGCGGACAGCGTGAACATCTCGCGGCCGGCAAAAGCGTTGTCGAGCGTTGCGATCCGTCCCAGCGGCCCGACGCCCAGGTGCAGGCGCCGCTCGGACGCCAAACTCGCCCGCGGCATGACATCGTACAGCGGACTCAAGCGCCATCCGAGGAGGCGCGGGTCCCAGACAAAGCCGTGGTTGCGCAGGTGATCGTCGTCGTTATTGACGAAGATGTTGAACACGAGCCGCTCGAACAGCTCGCGATTGTTCTCGCGTATCACGTCCGGGTGGCAGTAGCGGCGAACCGCTTGTGCCAGATCTCCATAGGACTTGGTGGGAGACTCCATCTCGTCGCACGCCAGAAGCGTCAGAGCGCTGACAAATCCCAAACGCTTCTCTGCCAATCCATACGCGGGAGCCGTGCCGAAAAGATCCTCCGGGAGCGGGGCAGCTTGGCCTGCCTTGGCCCAATATCGGTCGAAGCGGCGGATGAGCATGACGGCCCGGGATCCAAAATGAACGAGCCTGACCGAAGGAACCGTGAGACCCGACGCGGCCGCCAGCCGCAGTGTCGCCGTCTCGAGAACGGGAACCAGCAGCGCATCCTTGCGGCTCGGAAATTTGGCGAGCCACAACACGCGTTCCTCGTCGCGAACCGTCGCTTTCGGCCTGGCACCGCCGAGCGCGCTGCCCTCGGCGAAGATTTCCTCGAGCTGGGCCGGAACCGGCAAGCCCTCGTCGATGCGTTGCGCGGCGTCCATCAGGTACTCAAGATTGTCCCAAGTGCCAAAGCCCGGCGTGGCGGCCGAATCTCGGAAAGACCGGATGTCGATCGCGCCCACGCGCTGGCTGCCTGCATGGAGCAGATAACTTGACTCCGGCAGACTGTTGGCAGGTACTTTCAGGCGGGACTCGATGACCCGCCGGCCCCAGGCATCGGGAGCCGCATCGCGAATTCCGCCGAACAGAGGCAGATTGTTCGGCGGGAAAAGGGCCGTACCGCGTACCGATTCCAAGTCCCGAAGGCTCAAGGCTACGGGGTCCACCTCGAGGGCGCCGGGACGTTGCAAATAGCGCAGCCCGTAGGCGAACGTCGAGGCCGACAGCTTCGCTCCGTCTTCGGACAGCGTGAGCTGGCCGCACGGCACCCACTCGGTATCGAGATAGGTGAAGACAAACAACTTGTGTTCCGTTGCGGCCATGGTTCAGAAGTCGATCTCTTCGAGTTCGCGCTTTGACAGCTCCCGGGCCCGGCGCCGCTGTTCTTTCGCGCTGAGAGCGGCTAAAGCGGGATCCGTCTCGGACAAGAGTTCCAAGAGGGTTTTGCCCGGCACGATGGCCTCCAGATAGCGCAGCACTTGGCCCATCGCGATTCCGGGATCGCCTTTTTCCAGCCGGTACGCGGTGTTTCGTGACAGGCCGGCGCGGAGTGCCGCTTGGTCCTGCTTCATGCCTCGGGCGATCCGCAGGCGCGCAAACGTTGCCCCCAGCTTTTTCGCCTCGGCGGCTTGGGCAGGGTTCAGGAGTGCCGATTGGGTGACTTTCATACTCGTTTAACCATGCGTTGATCGCCTAATGCTCGATTAATCGATCTTACCATAAGATTAGCGACCCTCCAAGCGCAGGTCTCTGACGCCTCTAAAATCGATCTTTAAGACTTTAATGCTCGATTAATCGACTATAGCTGGCCGACCAAGTGGTGGACGGGCGCCTCCGATATCGCGGCCGCCAATGCCGTATATAATCGGTCCCATGCCCCCGACTTCCCGACTAGATCAGGCTTTTCTCGGCCGGCAAAAACGCCGGCTCACCGAATTGCGTCAGCAAATTCTTCGAGTGCGCCGCGGTGAAGAGAGCGAGGAAGCGGCCGCCAATGCGGAAACCCGCGATCAAGCGCGCGAATTCGAGGACGATGCGCAGAAGCTGACCACACTGGAGCTCGAGGGGAATCTCGCGGCCGCGGATGAGGATCGCTTGAGCAACATCGAGCGCGCATTGAAAAAAATTGACGACGGTACCTACGGCCTGTCCGACGCGAGCGGCGCGCCGATCCCGATCGAGCGGCTCGAGGCTACGCCCGAGGCGCTGTACACGCTCGCCGAACAAAAATCGCGCGATGCGGCGCGCCGAATTTGAAGGAGTAAAGAACATGTCTGCACCGACCGAACGCGCCATTCTTGCGGGTGGCTGTTTCTGGGGCGTTCAGGACTTATTGCGCCGCTATCCCGGCGTCATCTCGACGCGTGTCGGCTATTCGGGCGGCGATGTGCGCAATGCCACGTATCGCAATCACGGCACACACGCCGAAGCGATTGAAATCATTTTCAATCCCAAGCTGATCAGCTATCGCAAACTGCTGGAATTCTTCTTCCAGATTCACGATCCGACGACAAAAAATCGGCAAGGCAACGATCGCGGCCTAAGCTACCGATCCGCCATCTTCTACATCGGCGATGAGCAAAAGCACATCGCCGAGGACACCATCGCCGACGTCGAGGCATCGGGCCTGTGGCCGGGAAAGGTCGTCACGGAAGTCGCACCGGCGGGCGATTTCTGGGAAGCGGAACCTGAACATCAGGACTATCTCGAACGCTATCCCGATGGATATACCTGTCATTTCATCCGGCCGGAGTGGCAGCTCCCGGTTCGGCCCACTGCGAAGCAGGCGTAAGGCCAGGGATGCGCGATTGACGCGTATCTGACTGTATTTAAAGATATTTTTCGGTCCGACGCCGAGCGTTTTATCGATCGGGCGAGGATTGTCCGCCGCTTCCCGGTTCACCGATACTTACGCGTTTTTGGGCCAAAATCACTTGAAACGCCGCCCTATTGTTCCTAGGCTAGGTGTGTAAATCGTAGGCAATCGAAGGTCTTGCGCGCGTTTATTCAATAAAATCAGAGAAAATCGCACTCTTTTGACTTCAAGGGATAAGGACCATGGCTACACAGGCTCGATCAATCGCTTCGCTGACAATCTCCTTCGGGCTTGTCGCCATTCCGGTGAAACTGTATTCCGCAACGGTTTCCTCCGAGCGCATCTCCTTCAACTTACTGCGTCAAAAAGACGGCTCGCGCGTCAAGCAGCAATATGTCGCGGTCAACGACGGCAAGCTCGTCGAGCGCTCCGAGATGGTCAAAGGCTATGAGTTCGCCAAAGACCAGTACGTCATGTTCAGCCCCGAGGAACTGAAGGCGCTCGAAGATACGACCAGCCACGCCATCGACATCGGGCAGTTCGTGCCGCTCGAATCGGTGGATCCACTGTACTTCGACGGCACCTATTACCTGGCGCCCGACAAGGGTGGCGGGAAGCCCTACACCCTGCTCGCCACGGCGCTGCGAAAGTCGCGGCAATGCGCGGTAGGCCGCTGGATTTCGCGCGGCAAGGAACACATCGTGGTGATCAGACCGATCGAAGATGGCCTGGCGATGCACCAACTGCATTTCAAGGCCGAGGTTCGCGATCTGAAGGATCTGGGCATCGAGGCGGCGACGGTGTCGGAACCGGAATTGAAGCTGGCGCAACAACTCATCGAGCACTTGGCGGCGAAACGATTCGACCCAAACGAGTATGCCGATGAGCATCGGGCGCGCGTGCAAGCAGCGATTCAGAAAAAGGTCGAGGGCAAGGAAGTATCTCTGGCCGAGGGACCCGTGTCGGCCAAGGGCGGCAATGTCATCGACCTGATGGAGGCCTTGCGGGCGAGCATCGATGCGCGCGGCTCGAAGGCGGCGGATCTGAAGGAACGCAAGGCACCGAAGCGCGCCGCGGCGCCTGGGTCCGCGCGCAAAACCGCCCGTAGATGAAATGCATGCCTACGACACGAAAGACCTCGAGCGGCTGTTCGGATTACCGGCGTCGGCCGTTCGTGCCTTAACACGCGCGGGAAACATTCAACCCGTCAGGCGCTCGGGCAGACTGCACTACTCGTTCCATGATCTCGTGGTCCTGCGCACCGCCAGCGCACTGCGAGCCGCCAAAATCTCCTCGCAGAGGATCAACAAGACGCTGCAAGAGCTGCGTTCGGCGTTGCCGGAAGGCTCGGCACTCAACAAGATCTCGCTGACCGCGCTCGGCAATCGCATCGCAATCCGCGAAGGACAG
>Ga0210389_10001023_pt1 | contig 23438 bp, 22 predicted proteins | sample IncBWH28OmetaG_FD_160127 | JGI IMG/M metagenome (GOLD analysis project Ga0210389, IMG submission 160127) | Forest soil microbial communities from Barre Woods Harvard Forest LTER site, Petersham, Massachusetts, United States - Inc-BW-H-28-O ...
TCCGCCAGCGGGTCCGGCCGGGGCCAATCCGCGCTGCCGGGCGAACACCTCGCGCAGCGACCGGCTGGCCATTCACCCCATGAAGGGGATGCCGTGCCGGACCCCGCACGGTGCGATCGGTATGAGCCTAGGCAAGAACGTAAGCCAGGCTTCGGTGAGTCACCATCGTATGGAGGCAAAAATGACATCGACAACGATGAGGGGCGCCAGGGGCGCGGGCAACTCGGCAGACGAGGGCCTCGGCCTGGTCTTCTTCGCAGGAGGCCTGCTGCTGATCGTCGGCGTCTTTAACCTGATCTACGGCATCGCAGCGATCGCTAACTCGCACGTGTTCGTGGCCAACGCGACCTACGTACTCGGAAATCTGCGGGCGTGGGGCTGGGTCGTACTGATCCTCAGCATTCTTCAGCTCCTCGCCGGTGTCGGGGTGATGGTGGGGAACCAGGCGGCGCGCTGGTTCGGCGTGGCGGTGATCGGGCTTAATGCCATCGCCCAGCTATTCATGATTCCCGCCTACCCGTTCTGGTCCCTGCTGATCATCGCCATCGACGTGGTCGCGCTGTACGGGCTGTGCGCCTACGGCAGCCGGGCCAACGTCCAGGGCGCATAGCGCGCCGCACGGCAGCAGCAGCCGCCTGCGCGGGCGCGGATGTAAGAGCTGGCGATCACGCCGTGTAGTCTTCCGCGACGAGTACCGCATGGACCCGCTCCAGGCTCCGCCTGCGGCGTAGCTCCAGGCCCGTTCCGTCCCGCCGGGTCGGCGAGACCGGTGCCTGCGTGGCGCACCAGAGCGAGAGCAACGCCACCGACCGGTTATCGCCGCTGTCGATTGCCACCAGCAGCGTGGCAGCCCGCTGCGGGTGGGCAGGCCAGCCGACAAGCAGCAGGACCAAAGGCTGGTCACCGGGCTGCGGGACGATCGCCCGCACGCGCAGCTCGGGCCAGTCAAGCGCGGAGACGGGATCGGGCACGCTGACCTTGCCCGCCAGTTCCGCCGCGTCCAGGTTAGAGATATGGACCAGGCGAGCGGTCCAGGCCAGCCCGGCGGCGGCAAGCAGGACCAGGGCCCCAATCACTGCAGCTGCCATATAGGGACACTAGGCCGATGTCGCCGCCAGGTCACCGGGGGAGCATCCCCGCGTCTGTTAGGGAAGCGCATGGAACCCGTCAGGATGGCTGAAGCTCACGTGACTGCGGCTCATTGTCGGTGTTAGAACGGATTTGACAGCCGCCTGAAGGCTGGAGAGGTACGGCGATCCCGTGATCAAGCCAGGTAAGGCCTTTGCCGCCCGGTCTTGTGAAAATATTCACAAGCGGTTGCTGGCGATCTGCGCCCCGGTGTGCGCGGGCCGCGTCGTGGTTGTCGTGCCAAGCCGCGTCTAAAAGGGAGCATGACCATGCGCTCGACTATGGGCCCATCGCTGGGCCACGGCTATGAAGAGCCCGCCCGCCCGGCCTGGACGTTCCGGAAGCGAACCGCAGCGCAGGCTGAGCCGACGGAGGCCGACGAGCCACCCGATAACGAACCGGTCGCCGTCACGCCGACGGTCACTCCAGCGCTGCGGGAGCTCGGCGAGGCCCATTTCTGGCCGCACGCCCGCGTGGCCGGTGACCTCTCGTCGCCTGACGCGGTGAAGATCGTGACGCGCGGGGACGGGGTCTGGGTGTACGGCGAAGCGGGACGCCGCTACTTCGACACCTTGTCCGGCATGTGGCTCAACAACATCGGGCATGGCCGGCGCGAGGTCGCCGACGCGGTACACGCGCAGATCTGCGAGCTCGGGTACGCACCTGACGGCAGCGTGCACCCGACGACCCTGCGACTCGCCGCGCGGGTGGCCGCGCTGTCACCTGATCCGGCCTCGCGCGTGTTCTTCGTCAGCGGCGGCTCGGAAGCCGTCGAGACCGCGATGAAGATGGCGAAGAAGTTTCACCGCAGCCGTGGTGACGCGGGGCGCTACAAGTTCATCAGCCGCCGCGGCTCGTATCACGGCGCGACCGCCGGATGCCTCAGCCTCGGCGGCGGCGGGGGCAACAACGGCGCCGAGTACGGCCCGCTTCCCTACGGCGGGGTGCGCGTGCAGGGGCCTGACCAGTACCGCAACCCGTTCGGGGGGACGGACGGCAGGGGTGACCTCGAATGCGCGCGCGAGATCGAGCGGGCGATACTCAACGAAGGACCAGACACCGTCGCCGCCGTGATCGGAGAGCCGATCTCCGCCTCCGCCGGGGTCCACATCCCGCACCCGGAGTACTGGCCGATGGTGCGCGAGATCTGCGACCGGTACGGCGTCCTTCTCATCTGCGACGAGGTGATCACCGGCTTCGGCCGCACCGGCCGGATGTTCGCGACTGAGCACTGGGGGGTCGTACCGGACATCACCGTGGTGGCCAAGGCCCTGACGAGCGGGTACGTGCCGATCGGCGCCGCCATCGCGACCAAGCACGTCGCTGACGCCTTCGCCGGCCCCGAGGGGACCGCATTCAACCACCGCATCACCTTCGGCGGGAATCCGGTGTCCTGTGCCGCGGGCCTCGCGAACCTGGACATTCTCCAGCGCGAGCTCCTCGTGCGGAACGCGGCGGACATGGGCGGCTACCTTTTTGGCCGCCTGCAAGACCTCTACCGCTACGACATCGTCGGGCAGGTCCGGGGCGGTCTCGGCCTCATCTGCGCCGTCGAGATCGTGGCGAACCGCGCGACCAGGGAACCGTTCCCGAAGAAAGCCGGGCTCGCGCGCCGGGCGGGGCTGCTGATGGAACGGCACGGTCTCCTCGGCCGCGTCGGGAACATCTTCTACCTCGCCCCGCCGCTGTGCGCCACCCGCGGCGAGCTCGACTTCCTGGTGAACCAGCTCGGCGCCGTCATCGCGGAGCTGCAATCTGACCTGCTCACGCGGGGGAACGCGGCATGAGCACGCGGCGCATGAAGACTTACGTCGTCAACCTCAAGCGTCGCGCCGACCGGCGCGCACGGATGGAGCGCCAGCTCCCTGCCACGTGGCACGCCCAGTTCACGTCGGACTGGGACGGCCCGATGGACGGGCAGGCCATTGACCCGGATGACCTGCGAGGCTTCGGGCTCTACCCATGGGAGCGGCCGAGCGACAACCCATGGTGGAGCCGCCCGCTCAAGCTTGGTGAGATCGGCTGCGCCGTTAGCCACTGGATGTGCTGGCAGCAGGCCGCCGCGGACGCCGCGGACCCGGCGCTGATCCTGGAGGACGACGCCGTGCTCGCCGATCACTGTGCCGCGCGGCTCAAGAGCCGCGTAGCGCGGCTGTCGACGGTTGACCCGCACTGGGACCTGCTGTACCTGGGGCGATGGGCACTCGACGACGAGGATCGTCCGGTGACCGAGGGCATCGTGCGCCCTGGCTTCAGCTACTGCACGTTCGGTTACCTGCTCAGCGCGTCCGGGCTCGCCGCGGTGCTCAGCTGCGGGTTCGAACGCGCGTTGATCCCCGTCGACGAGCTGATCCCCGCCCTCTACATGGACCACCCGCGAGAAGACATCCGGTCGTTGTATCCCAAGCGGCTCAGGGCGTATGCCCTCGAGCCCCCGCTCGTCACGCAACTGCCCAAGGACGAGGCCGGAAGTGATACGGAGGCAAGTGCCTTCGTGGTGAACAGAAGGCTCCTGGCTGACGGGAGTGATCGGTGAGCGCATCCACCCGCCGAGCCCAGCGGACGTTGTCCTCGGGGTGCGACGACACGTGGAACGCCGGTCAGCGAGGCGAGACGCCGTTGAAGCGGGCCGACCGCAACTTCGCCGAGCTGCTCCAGGAACTGCGGGTCGCGCAGACCGGCGTGCAGATTCTGTTCGCGTTCCTGCTCGGGCTGGCGTTCACCGACCGGTTCGCCCAGCTGGGCGGTACGGAGCGCGGCATCTACATCGCCACCCTGGCCGCCTGCGCCTTGACCGAGGCCCTGCTGGTGGCACCAGTTATGCTGCATCGCCTGCTGTTCCAGTGCGGGTTGAAGCGCGAACTGGTCTGGATCGGGCACCGGTTCATAGTCGTCGGGCTGTGCGGACTGCTCTCCGCGATCGTGGGCGGGCTGCTGCTGGTAATCGACGTGTGCTTCGGTGGCCCCGTCGCCGCGATCACTGGCGTGGCGATTGCCGCGGTCTTCGCGTCACTGTGGGCCGGACCCGCGCTGTACCTAAGGCACCGCTACCCTCAGGCGCAACTTCACGAACAGACACCGACGGCGGCAACGGCAGCTCCGATTGCCGCGAACGGCAATCGGACGGCGGTGCCCCGGTTGCGCGGAACGTGGACATCCGATGAGACCGGGCGGCTCACGCTGCGCTGGCAGTTGATCGACCGGCCCGACGACGCTTCCGCTGCGCGCCAGGGAGTCAGCCTGGCCGCGTAGCGGGGCCACGCCTGCCCCGGATGTCACCGAAGTAGCGCGTCAATTAACCTTGTGTCATGGCACGGTGGAGTCCGCTGCAGTGGCCGGTCGTCCGGCAAGTGCACTCCGGGGACCTGCTCGGCCGCGGGCCGGCGGTGACCTCCGAGCGCACACGCAACTTGGCGTCGCGTACCTCGACCGCTGACCGGGTCGTGCAGAGCGTCTGCCCGTACTGCGCGGTCGGCTGCGGTCAGCGGATCTACGTCAAGGGGGTGGCGGGCGGGGAAGTTGGCAGAGAGAAGGTCGTCCAAATCGAGGGCGACCCTGATTCCCCGGTCTCGCGTGGCCGGCTATGCCCGAAGGGGGCGGCGAGCGAGCAACTGGTGAACTCTCCCGGCCGTCAGACCAAGGTGCTCTACCGCGCGCCCCATGGCAACGAGTGGAAGCATATCGACAAGGAAACCGCCCTCGAGATGATTGCCGAGCGGTTCCTCGAGTCGCGTCGCAGATCCTGGCAAGACCGCGATGACAAGGGGCGCCTGCTGCGCCGCACGATGGGCATCGCCGCCCTGGGCGGCGCGACCCTCGACAACGAAGAGAACTACCTGATCAAGAAGCTCTTCACCGCGGCCGGCGCGGTCCAGATCGAGAACCAGGCGCGCATTTGACACTCCGCCACGGTTCCCAGTTTGGGATCATCGTTCGGGCGCGGCGGCGCCACGCAGAGCCTGCAGGACATGGCCAACGCCGACTGCATCATCATCCAGGGCTCCAACATGGCCGAGTGCCATCCCGTCGGCTTCCAGTGGGTGGAGGAGGCCAGGGCCCGCGGGGCCAGGGTCATCCACGTTGATCCCCGTTTCACCCGCACCTCGGCGAACGTGGACAAGCACATCCCGATCCGGGTCGGTTCTGACGTGGTACTGCTCGGCGCGCTGATCAACCACGTGCTCGCCAACGACCTGTGGTTCAAGGAGTACGTCGTCGCCTACACCAACGCCGCGACCCTGGTGAACGACGATTTCCGCGACACCGAGGACCTCGGCGGCCTTTTCTCAGGACTCGACCAGGAGAGCGGCCAGTATGACCCGACGACCTGGGCGTACGCGGAGGACGGCGAGCGTTCGGCCACCATCCACGAGCACGGCAATAGTGCCTCTGCCCGCGCGTCCGGCGACGAGCACGGGGGGCGCGGGCCGAGTTTGTCGCACTCCCGTGTGCTGCGTGACGAGACCCTGCAGCACCCGCGAACGGTGTTCCAGGTTCTCAAGCGCCACTATGCCCGCTACACCCCCGAGATGGTCCGCGAGGTCTGCGGCATCAGCCTGGACGACTTCGCCTACCTCGCCCGGGCGATCGCGGAGAACTCCGGCCGCGAGCGCACTACCTGCTTCGCCTACGCGGTGGGCTGGACGCAGCACACCCTGGGCGCGCAGTTCATCAGGACCGCCGCGATCCTGCAGTTGCTGATGGGCAACGTAGGCCGCCCTGGCAGCGGCATCATGGCGCTGCGCGGGCACGCCAGCATCCAGGGCTCGACCGACATCCCGACGCTGTTCAACCTCCTTCCCGGCTACCTGGCCATGCCTTCGGTAGGCCTGCACGACACGTTCGCCGACTACCTGGGGGCAGTCGCGTCGAAGAAGCAGAAGGGATTCTGGGCCCAAGCCGACACCTACGTCATCAGCCTGCTCAAGGCGTGGTGGGGCGACGCCGCCCGTGCCGACAACGACTGGGCTTACGACTACCTGCCCCGGCTGACCGGGGCCCACGGCACCTACCAGACCGTGACCGACATGCTCGCCGACAAGGTGGAGGGCTACTTCCTGCTCGGCCAGAACCCGGCCGTCGGGTCAGCGAACGGCCGGCAGCAGCGCCTAGGCATGTCCCACCTGAAGTGGCTGGTAGTACGCGACCTCAACCTCATCGAGTCGGCCACGTGGTGGAAGGACGGACCGGAGATCGCCTCCGGCGAGCTGCGCACGGAAGACATCGCGACCGAGGTGTTCTTCCTGCCCGCGGCGAGCCACGTAGAGAAGGCCGGGACGTTCACCCAGACGCAGCGGATGCTGCAGTGGCGCCACAAGGCGCTCGACCCGCCCGGTGAGTGCCAGAGCGACCTGGACTTCTTCTACAAGCTCGGCCAGCGGATCAGGGAGAAGCTCGCCGACTCAACCGACGACCTGGACCGGCCGCTACTGGACCTGACCTGGGATTATCCGGTCGACTCCCGCGGCGAGCCCGATCCTGAGGCCGTGCTGGCGGAGATCAACGGCTACTACCGCACCGGACCGGAGGCCGGGCAGCCGCTCTCGTCGTACACCCAGCTGCGCGCCGACGGGTCGACGACCGCGGGGTGCTGGATCTACACCGGGGTGTACGCCGGCGGGGTCAACCACGCGGCCGACCGCGTGCCGCACGGCGGCCAGGGACGGAGCCAGTCCCAGTGGGGCTGGGCCTGGCCGGCCAACCGGCGGATCCTGTACAACCGGGCGTCGGCCGACCCGGACGGCAAGCCGTGGAGCGAGCGGAAGAAATTGGTCTGGTGGGACGAGGAGAAGGCCCGCTGGGTCGGCGACGACGTCCCCGACTTCATAGTCGACCGCGCTCCTGGCAGCCGCCCCGACCCGGATCTCGGCGGCCCGGCCGGCCTCGCGGGCGACGACCCGTTCATCATGCAGTCCGACGGCAAGGGCTGGCTGTTCGCCCCCAAGGGCATGGTCGACGGACCGATGCCCACGCACTACGAGCCGCAGGAGTCCCCAGTTACCAACGCGCTCTACCCGCAGCAGCAAAGTCCCTCGAGAATCACCTTCCCGCGGACGGACAACCTCAGCGCGCCGAGCGCCGGCGCGCCAGGCTCGGACGTCTATCCGTACGTGTTCACCACCTACCGGCTCACCGAGCACCACACCGCCGGCGGGATGAGCCGCTGGCTGCCGTTCCTCTCCGAGCTGCAACCGGAGATGTTCTGTGAGATTTCGCCCGCACTGGCCGCTGAGCGCGGCCTCGCGCCCTACGGCTGGGCCACTATCGTCTCGCCGCGCGCGGCAATCGAGGCCCGCGTGCTGGTTACCGACCGGGTGACGCCGCTGGTCATCGCCGGCCGCACGGTCCACCAGATCGGGCTGCCGTACCACTGGGGCGTCGGAAGCGACGCCGTCATAACCGGCGACGCGGCCAACGACCTGCTCGGCGTGACGCTAGACCCCAACGTGCAGATCCAGGAGTCCAAGGCCGGATCCTGCGACATCCGCGCGGGCCGCCGGCCGCGAGGGGAGCAGTTGCTCCGCCTCGTCGCGGACTACCAGGCTCGCTCGGGTGCCACGATTGCCACCGACAACGTGCGGATCACCGATCCCGCCCACGAGATCATCGAGCCCCCGCGGAAGCAGCGGAAGCCGCGGAAGCAGCAGCGGAAGGGGGATGGGAGCTGATGCCTCAGCTGGCCGGACCAACCGATCCCGCGGCCGACGCGCGATGGCCGGACGTCAAGCCGCGCAAAGGGTTCTTCACGGATACCTCGATCTGCATCGGCTGCAAGGCCTGCGAGGTGGCCTGCAAGGAGTGGAACCACAACCCGCGCGACGGCGACCTGGAACTGCTCAGGTCGTCCTACGACAACAGCGGCGCGCTTGGCGCGAGTACCTGGCGGCACGTCGCCTTCATCGAGCAGGGACGCGAGCGCATCGAAGAGGCGCGGGCGACCGGCCGCACCCTGGTCGATCTGGGCATGCCCAGCGTGGGCGCCCCGGCACCCGGCGCCCCGGCAGCCACGGATCAGGCACCCGCAGGATCGGCGCCGGCCGAGACGACAATCCTGGACACGCCTGAATTCCGCTGGCTCATATCGTCCGACGTGTGCAAGCACTGCACGCACGCCGGATGCCTCGACGTGTGCCCGACCGGCGCGCTGTTCCGTACCGAATTCGGCACCGTCGTGGTGCAGGCCGACGTGTGCAACGGGTGCGGCACCTGCGTGGCGGGCTGCCCGTTCGGCGTCGTCGAGCGCCGCACCGACGGCACGGCCGCCCCGAAGGCCAAGCGCGGTGAGCGGAAGGGCGAACAGCCCGACGTCCCCGATCTCGGCGTGGCCCACAAATGCACGCTGTGCTACGACCGGCTCATCGATGACGAGACGCCGGCCTGCGCCAAGACCTGCCCGACCACGTCCATCAAGTTCGGCGACCATGCGGACATGGTGGCCGTGGCCAAGGAACGGGTCGCCCAGCTGCACGCTCAGGGGAGGACCGAGGCGCGCCTGTACGGTGCCAACGAGCTGGACGGCGTCGGGGGCACCGGATCGGTCTTCCTGCTGCTCGACGAGCCGGAAGTTTACGGGTTGCCGCCGGATCCGCGAGTACCCACGGCCGACTTGCCGCGGATGTACAAGCGAGCCGGCCTCGCCGCGGCCGGAATGGTGGCCGCCGCCCTGATCTCGTTCCTTGGAGGACGTTAGTGACGACCTCGGAGTACGACAGCGTGCGCCCGCCGGAGCCGGCCGGTCGTGGCAGGCTCAACGGCAAGCGCCGCCGACGGGCACGCATGGATGGCGGCGACGGCTCGCGCGAGATGCAGATGGTTCCCGAGCCGGATTTCACGTCGTACTACGGCCGCCCGGTGGTCAAGCCCGCGCCATGGGGTCCGGGGATCGCCGGCTACCTCTTCCTCGGCGGCCTCGCAGGCGGCTCGGCTGTCCTCGGCGCCGGCGCACAACTCACCGGGCGGGCTGTGCTCCGCCGCAACTGCCGGCTGGCCGCGCTAGCCTCGGTCAGCCTGGGGGCGATCGCCCTGGTGCAGGACCTGGGCCGGCCGGAACGCTTCCTGAACATGCTGCGCGTGATCAAGGTGACTTCCCCGATGAGCCTCGGCTCGTGGATCCTCAGCGCCTTCAGCGCCGGCGCGGGTGTGGCCGCCGTCGCCGAGGTCGACCGGGTGACGGGTGAACGGCTGCCGCTCGGCCCGCTGCGCGGCGTGCTGCATGCCGTCGAGAGCCCGGCGGGACTGGAAGCCGCGGCCTTCGGACCCGCACTTGCCGTATACACGGCGGTCCTGCTCGGCGACACGTCCACTCCGACCTGGAACCACGCGCACAACGAGCTGCCCTTCGTGTTCGTCAGCTCGGCCAGCCTGGCCGCGGCCGGCCTGGCGATGGTCACGACTCCGGTGACGGAGACGGCCCCGGCGCGCAAGCTGGCCGTGCTCGGCGTCGCCGGCGATCTCGTGGCGACCCAGGTTATGCGCCGGCGGATGGACCCGGTCGCGGCCGAGCCGCTGCACGACGGCAGATCGGGCGCGCTGCTGCGGGTGAGTGAGGCACTCGCCGTCGCGGGCGGCATCGGGACGCTGCTCGCCGGGCGACGCCGCGGCGTCGCGGCGGCGGCAGGAGTGGCGCTGGTGGCCGCCTCGGCGCTCGCCCGGTTCGGGATATTCGAGGCGGGCATCCGCTCCGCCAAGGATCCGCGCTACACGATCGAGCCGCAAAAACGGCGGCTCGCCGCACGCCGCGCAGCCGGCGTCACCGACGATTCGATCACCACGGCGGGCTGAATCAACGAGGTGAACAGCTGGCTTTCGCGGTCCGGTTACGCCGAAATAACGGAGGCCGGCGCGGGGTTGCATGGGTGGTGATTCAGCCTGCAGCCAGCGGGCGGCATCACCGGCAAAGGAGCTGAAATGGCAGACAACTACCGCAAGGACCCCGAGGCAGTCTCCCGGCTGACGCCGGAGCAGTACCGGGTCACCCAGAAGAAGGGCACCGAGCCGGCTTTCGGTAACGAGTACTGGGATAACAAGGAGCCCGGTATCTACGTCGACGTCGTGTCCGGCGAGCCCCTATTCGCCTCGGTCAACAAGTACGACAGCCGCACCGGCTGGCCGAGCTTCACCGTGCCGATCGAGCCGGCCAACGTGGTCGAGCACCGGGACTTCAGCCACCTGATGCTGAGGACCGAGGTCCGCTCTGCGCACGGCGACAGCCACCTGGGCCACGTGTTCAATGACGGGCCCGCGGAAGCCGGCGGCCTGCGCTACTGCATCAACTCCGCGTCCCTGCGCTTCATCCCGCTCGATGACCTGGAGCGCGAGGGATACGGCGCCTACCGCACGCTGTTCGAGCCCGCACACGACACCGGGAGCACATCATGACGACCGAGAAGGCCATCCTCGCCGGCGGCTGCTTCTGGGGCATGCAAGACCTCATCAGGAAGCTCCCAGGCGTGCTCACGACCAGGGTCGGCTACACCGGCGGTGACGTGCCCAACGCCACCTACCGGAACCACCATGGTCACGCCGAGGCGATCGAGATTGTCTTCGACCCGGACAAGATCTCCTACCGCGACCTGCTCGAGTTCTTCTTCCAGGTCCACGACCCGACCACGCTGAACCGGCAGGGAAACGACATCGGGACCAGCTACCGGTCGGCCATCTTCTACCTCAGCGACGAGCAGAAGCGGACCGCCGAGGACACGATCGCCGACGTCGACGCCTCCGGCCTGTGGCCGGGCAAGGTGGTCACCGAGGTGACACCGGCCGGGCCGTTCTGGGAGGCCGAGCCTGAGCACCAGGATTACCTGGAGCACTACCCCGACGGCTACACCTGCCACTTCGTGCGCCCCGGCTGGAAGCTCCCGCGCCGCACGGACAAAGCCGTCTCTTGACCTGAGTGGTACGTGGTGACCCGGAGGGCCGTGCGCGGGCTGGTGTGACGCCCGCGCGCGGGCCGTGGCTTGATCGCGAGGATTTTCGCTTTTCGTGGAACATCTGCGGCAAATAGGCTGCGGAGTTTCCATGATAGACGAGCCGCTCTGGCTCGAGACGACGCCGGAGGATCCCGGTCGCGGCCCGACCAAGTCGGCGTCCCGGCTATTCAGCTTCCCGGGTGAATCCATCCCTGGGCGAACCGTTCCAGCGGATGCGGCCGGACGCCCGACGGAGCCAGCACGATGCCATCCGGCCGTACCGAGGGTGACGGCAGCGGCCGGCCGCGCTGCGCTCCGCGTACCAGGTCAGTGATCCGCACCTGGATGTTCCGGTAGAAGCGCTGCTGGGTCCACCGGCCAAATAGAAGGAAACCCAGCCGGATAATGGGGTTTCCGATGGGCGCGGGCCGCGAGTACCCCGCGACGCGGAACGCCACTTCTCCGGTCGTCAGGTGCTTGATCACTTCATAGCCGAGGCGGCCCTGCTCGAGGTGGCCCTCCAGCGTCTGGTAACACCAGCCCCACACGCGCTGCTGGCCGTCGCCAGCGTCCCGTTCTTCATCGATGACCCCCGTGACCCGGACGCCGAAGTAGAAGCGCAAGCCGAAGAACCGCCCCTCAAGCAGCATGTTCCGGCCGAGCAGCGCGCTGTCCCCGCGGTAGACGCCGCGCAGGATCCGGGCGTCGGCGAACTCGTACTCACCGACCAGGTGGCAGGCGGTCTCCCACAGCCCGCCGTGCTCCGGCGGACCAGGTTCCTCCCGGCCGAGCCGCGTGGCGCGGGAGTCGACGTGCCAGTGTCCCTCAGCAGCCTCGAATCCGCCCTCCGGAGCGCGCGCCTGATCGTAATTGACGCGCAGCCTGGACAGCTCATCGAGCGCGGCTGCCTCGTCGATCGGGCCAAGCAGCCGCTCGCGCACTTACTCGGTAGCTTTCAGCGAATCGCCCATCAGCCAGAACATCGGCGGCCACAGCCCGACGAACAGCGCCCGGCGTTCGGCGTTACCGCGCTCATCCTGGTCGACGGTCTTGGCCCGGATCCACAGGCCGATGCACAGGCCAATCGAGGCCAGCGAAGTCACGTAGAAGTGCGTGCTGCGCACCCCGGCCCTCCCCAGGGCTTTGCTCAACGTCATCGTTCATCCCCCAGTCCTCGCCAGCAGCCCCGTACCTGCGTCGATGCAATGGCTGCCCGCTGTGCGACCATTTACGCATGACGACGGTGAGCCGATCTGTCCGGCTGCGGACCGTCCTGGGCTGGCCGGTCGGGATCGCGGCAGTCAGCTGGCGCTACATGTGGCGCACGATTCCGCTGCACCGCTCCGAGGAAGCGGGCACGCGCGCGGACCTGCCCAGCCCCGCGTACGGCGGCAGCGGCTTCGCGGACCGGCTGCAGCCGCTGGACGCGGGCGTTGGCCCGATGCTGCACCGCTCGTATGGGGTGCGGATCGCCGGAACCAGTATGACCCCGTCAGCACTGATCGACCTGGTATCCGCCAGGCTGAACCAGGCCTCCCCCGAGATGGCGGTGTTTCGAAAGACTCGCGGCGCCCAGGGCACCCTGAGGAAGGGCGATGAGTTCGTTATCCGCATGCCGGGCCCTTGGGACGGGCCCGTGCGCGTGGTGCGCCGGGACGAGACGTGCTTCCGGCTCGCGACGCTGGCCGGTCACCTGGAAGCTGGCGAGATCGAGTTCCGCGCCGAGTCGGACGGCGACGCCCTGCACTTCGAGATCGAGTCCTGGGCCAGGGCGGGCGACCGGCTGTCGGCCCTGCTCTACAACAATCTGCGGCTGGCCAAGGAGATCCAGCTCAACATGTGGTCGCATTTCTGCGTCCGCGCGGCCAGCCTGGCCGGCGGGCGTCCGCAGGGCGGCATCACCATCCAGACCCGCTGGGTGCCCTGGGACTAACCGGAGCTATGCTCGCTGGCGGTCCAGCTCAGCGGCGACGCTAGCGCCCAGCTCGCTCCAGCTCTTGTCGAACTTGGCCAGGCCGTCGCGTTCCAGGTACTCGGTGACGTCATCGAAATCGATGCCCGCTGCCGCAAGCCGGTCCAGGACACTGCGGCTGCCGTCGTAGCCTCCGGTAATACAGGAGAACCTGCCATCACGAGGCCGTCCCTCCTGGCCTGGCCACGAACCCTCCTGGCCCCGGCCACGAACTGCGCGCTACCCGCGCCCGCTGCCGCAAACCATTTTCGCCAGGTACCAGGCTGATTGCGCGCACTGCAACCTTGCCCGCGGGCCGCTTTCCCGGCCGACGGCCGGGATAACAGCGGCTGACTAGGGCAGTGCAGCGTCATGGATGCGATAACCCTGCTCAAGGACGACCACAAGACCGTGGAGAGCCTGTTCAAGAAGTTCGAGCAGGCCGGCGACCGTGCGGTCAAGACCAAGCGGCAGCTCGCCGACCAGATGATCAAAGAGCTGACCACGCACGCCTACATCGAGGAGACCCTCTTCTACCCCGCGGCGCGCAAGGCCGCGCCGGGCACCGCCGATCACGTGCTGGAGAGCATCGAGGAACATCACGTGGTCGTCTGGATGCTGTCCGAGCTCGCCGGGATGGACCCGGCCGACGAGCGGTTCACCGCGAAGGTCACCGTCTTGATCGAGAACGTCCGCCATCACGTCAAGGAAGAAGAGCAGGACTGGTTCCCGCAGGTCCGCAAGGCGATGGGCAGCAAGGACCTAAAGCAGCTAGGCGAGGAACTCGCCGCCGCGAAGTCCCGGGCACCCGCAGATCCGCTGAAGAACATCAGCGCCACGGCGTAGCGCCTGCGGGCTATCCCGGATCGCGCGGTTCCCGATCCCCGGTAGCGGGTGGCGTCGCCTAGTACCTGCCGCGGTGTCGCAGTTAGCGGCGCGGCGGGGGCGGGAAGTCCGCGGTGGGGCTGTCGATGACGTAGCGGGCGACGTCGGTGAGCCGCTGGTTGGTGTTGCGGGCGTGCTGACGCAGCAGCGTGAAGGCCTGGTTCATGTCCAGGGCGGCCCGCTCGGCGAGCTTGCCTTTGGCCTGCTCGATGACGACCCGGCTGTTCAGCGCCGCCTGGAGCTGCTCGGCGAGGGTCTCGGCGCGGCGCACGTTCCGTTCCTGCAGCAGGCCGATGGTGGCGACGTCCGCCAGGCCCTGCCCGATCCGCAGCTCGGCCGGGCCGAGCGGGCCGGTCCGCGCGCTGAACAGGTTCAGCGCGCCGATGACCTGGTCCCGCAGCCGCATCGGCAAGGCCTCAACGGCGCCGAACCCAGCCCGGGTCGCGGCGGCCGCGAACCGGGGCCACCGCTGGCCCGGCCCGGCCAGGTCGGCGGCGGTGACGGGCTGCCCGGTGCGGAAGCAGTCCAAGCACGGTCCCTGGTCGTTCTGGACCTGGAACAGCTCGATCAGCCCGGCTTCGTCACTGGAGGCCGCGGCGACCCGCAGCACGCCACGCGGGTCGGCGAGCACCACCCCGGCCGCCGACACCGACAGCAGCCGGACGCTTCGGTCGGTGAGCATGTGCAGGAAGTCGATTACGTCGAAATCGTCGACCATCGTGTCGGCCAGGTCGACGAAGGTATCCGAGAGCAGTTCGGTGTCCACCGTGATCACCCTCTCCTCAGGGGCAGGGAAGACAACTGGGCGGCCCGCAGCCCAGGCGGCGGAACTGTCACGTGCCGCCGTTCCCGCAGGGGTCGCGGTGCAGCCGCAGCCGCCGGGCGACGATGTCACTGGCGACGTCGGCCAGCCGCCGGTCGCTTGTATAAGCGTAAGCCCGCAGCCGGGCGAAGGCCTCCGCGATCCCGGTGCCCAGCTGCATGGTGAGCATGCCGGTAGCCTGGTCGATCTCGGCGCGGTGCAGGGCCAGGTCCGGGGACTGCCCGTTAAGGGGCAGTCCGTCGGCTGCCGCTGTAGCGCCGTCCCCGTTGTGCTTGAGCCCGTCCAGCAGCAGCATCGTCGCCGCGTCCGCCAGGATGAGAGCGTCACCGAAACTCGTGCCGGGCAGCGGCCCGGGCGAGGCACGGTACTGGCCCATCACCCCAGCCCGGATAGCCCCGATCGATAGCGGGAACGCGAATACCGCTCCAGCGCCGAGTCGGGCAGCGGGCGCCGCGAACCCCGGCCACCGGCGGCCGGACTGCTGATCACCCAGGTCCGCCGCCAGCACCGGCGCCGCGGACGCCAGCACGTCATGGCACGGTCCCTCGCCCAGCGTCAGCTGCAGCTCGGCGAGCTGCTCGCCTACCGGGTCGGTTACGCACATCACGAAATCCGGTCCGTGGCCGCCTGACACGCTCACCCACGCCCCGCTCACCTGCGCGGATCCGACGGCGACCGCGCACACGTCGGCGACCGACACGCGCCGGCCCGCCGCGGCGGCGTGCCCGGCGATCAGGCCCCACATCACCGCGGGCCGACCCGCGGTCATCCCGCAGCCCGCCGCGCGCCCGCAGTCACCGCGGCGACCAGGACCGGGTTCCGGCACGCGACCCCGGGACGGCCGCCCGCCACGCCATCATCCAGTACAGGGCGCCTGACAGCACCGCTCTCCCGGATCGTGCGATGCTGACCGCCCGCCGCAGGGCATCGCGCGTGTCGGCGCTGTCCGCGGCGGCGGCCACGCTGGCATGAACACCGGGCACGCCCAGCAGGGTCAGCAGCCGCAGCACCGACCCGCGCGCTGCGGCCAGCAGCACATCCCCGCCCGCCTGCCGCGCCGTCGCCCGCACCCCCAGCAGCGCGCCGACGGCATGGCAGTCGATGAAGTCCAGAGGTTCCAGGTCGATGATCAGCTGCTGCCCGCCCGCTGCCAGCGCCGCCACCGCAGCGGCGGTGTCGACGGCGTCCCCCGTGTCCAGCTCCCCGCACAGCACAACGACCGTGTAGCCGCGCCATACGCGGGTCCGCAGCTCAACGTTCCTCACGGGCGGACGCCTCCAGCCTGGACACCAGGCGGGGTCTCGACCCAGCGAGCCAATTGCTCGCAAAATCAACAATACTCCCCGGCTGGTACTGCGCCACGCTGCCGCTGACCCGACGCGGGGAGAAGTTAGCCGCCCACGAGCTTGCGGGCCGCGGCCGCGATGTGGTCGGCGTCGATCCCGGCCCAGGCGAGCAGTTCCTCGCCCGTTCCTGAACCCGGCATCCCAGTGACCGCGAGGTGGGTGAGGTTCAGGTTCTGCTGTCCCACGGCTAGCAGCGCGTCCGCGACGGCCGAGCCCAGTCCGCCTTCTGGGTGGTGGTCCTCGGCGACAACGATCCGCCCGCCGGTCTCCGCCGCCGCCGCAGCCAGCGTCTTGGCATCCACCGGCTTGACGCAGTAGCAGTCGATGACCCGCGCGGTGATGCCCTCATTCTGCAGGATCTGGGCGGCGTGCAGCGCCTCGTGCAGCGTCACCCCCGCACCCACCAGGGTGACCTGATCATTTTCGCCCGACCGGACCACCTTAGATCCGCCGACCGGGAACCGTTCGCCAGACGGGTAGAGGCCTGGGTAGCTGCCGCGGGTGGTGCGCATGTAGCTGATGCCCGGCGTGCCGGCCATCGCCTCTACCAGCGCCGCGGTGCTGGTGCCGTCGCTCGGGTACAGCACCGTCGATCCGTGTACGGCCCGCATCATCGCCAGGTCCTCCAGCGCCATCTGCGAGGGGCCGTCCGCGCCGATCTCCACACCCGCGTGCGAGCCTGCCAACCGCAAATCCACGCCGGAGATCGCACCCATCCTGATGAAGTCGTAGGCACGGGTGAAGAAAGCCGCGAACGTGGACGCGAACGCACGGTAGCCGCGGACGGCGATTCCGGTCGCGGCGGCCACCAGTTGCTGCTCGGCGATGAACATCTCGAAGTAGCGGTCTGGGTAGGCGTGCGCGAACTCGAAAGCGTAGGTCGAGTTGCTGACCTCGCCGTCCAGTACGACGATGCGGTCATCACGCCCACCCAAGGCGACGAGCGCATCGCCGTAAGCCTTCCTGGTGGCGACCTTCTCGCCGACCTCGTACTCCGGAGGCGTGGCGCTCTGCCTGGCCCCCGTGCTTGGCTGCCGCGGCACGGTGGTGGGCTTGTCGGGCACCGGACCCGGCTGGGCAGGCTCCGGGCGCGGACCGCGCAGAACGAGGTTGCGAACGCCGCCGAGTTCGGTGATCGCCCGCTCGGCCATGTCGCGCGGGAACGGCTTGCCATGCCAGTCGTCTTTGTTTTCCACCTCGGAGAACCCCCGGCCCTTGATGGTCTTGGCCAGGATCACCGTCGGCTGGCCCTCCGCCGTGTCCGTCGCGGAGGTCATCGCCTGATCGACGGCGGCCAGGTCGTGCCCGTCGACGGTCAGTACCCGTGCACCGAACCCCTCCATCCGGCGCTGGTACTCCTCGAGATTCCAGCCGACATCGGTCTCTCCGCGCTGGCCGAGCCGGTTGACGTCGGCGATCGCGATCAGGTTGGAAAGCCGGTAATAGGAGGCCTTGTCGAACGCCTCCCAGATGGACCCCTCGGCGAGCTCGCTGTCTCCGCACAGGACCCAGACCCGGTACGGCAGCCTCTCCAGGTACTTGCCTGCCAGCGCGACCCCCACGCCGTCGGGCAGCCCCTGCCCCAGCGAGCCGGTGGCGACATCGACCCACGGCAGTATCGGGGTCGGGTGGCCCTCCAGCCGCTGGCCGAAGCGCCGGTAACCGTTGAGCAGCTCCTCTTCTGAGACGACACCGGCAGCCTTGAACACGGAATACAGCAGCGGGGACGCGTGGCCCTTGGAGAAGATCAAGTGGTCGTTGACCGGCAGATGCGGCTCGTCCCAGTCGTAGCGCAGGTGCCTGGTCATGAGCACGGCTAGCAGGTCCGCGGCGGACATGCTCGACGTGGGATGACCGGATCCGGCACTGGTCGAGGAGCGGATCGAGTCGACCCGCAACTGCGCGGCCAGTTCCGCGACTGAGTCCAGGCCGGTCGTGGCGGCAGGTTCCGTCGTAGTCATTGCAGGCTCCCATCATTCGCCTTTGATCGGCGATGATCCGGCGATGATCCCCAGCCGACCCATCCTCTGGCCCCTGCCCGCCCAGGATCGACCTACACCAGCTCGGGCTTACCGCGCACCGCCGACTGGGGTTCGGGCCATACAGGCCGTGGATGGCTGGCGTGTACGCCGGTGCCTGCCGGGTAGCGGGCGGCCATGAAGAAAACGGGGGCAGACGGGCCTGAACGGGCGGAACACGAGACCGCGGCTGAACGGCACGACGCGGAGCGCGGTGCGGTGATAACCCCGTACCCGGACGGCCCGCTCATCCTGCGCGGCCAGTTCGTCATTACCGGTCCGGACGGGCAGCCCCTCCCGGCGGGACGGCGAACGGTCGCGTTGTGCCGGTGCGGCCAGTCAGCCAGTAAGCCGTTCTGCGACGGATCTCACGCGCGGACCGGCTTCCGCGCTGGCGGTCACGCCGCTGGCACCCGCGCGGCGGAGGGCAGAAGCAGCGAAGGCCGCCCGGCACGCCAGCAAGACAGCAGGTAGCGGGCAAGCTCGTCATCGAGTGCCAGGCAGCACGACGCGCCGAACAAGATGTCAGCGGAAGCGCCAGGGCGCTGTGTGGCATAACCGCCGCACAGGTCATGGGCGGCGATCTGCTCGTGGACGGCATCAGCCGCGACATGCTCATCGAAGTACCGGCGCGCCGCCTCGTCGGCGCCGAGGCGGCGAGCGCCTGCCGAATACCGCTTGTTGGGGCCCGTGGAGGTCATTTCCAGTGCGGCCAGGTGCCCGAGCAGGGCGCCTAGCCAGCGGCGGTTCAGTGCGAAGACCGACATCAGGTTGCTGACCGCGAGCGTCACGGCCGGCGCGGCCGGGACATAGCGCCCGTACTCGTCGTCGAGACCGGCCCACCGCATCGTGGACCGGAACAATTCCGAGTGCATCCGCTCTGGCCTGCCGCCGCCGTATTCGTCAGCCTGGATTTCCACCAGGGCGGCCTTGACCGCCCCGGTCAGCCGGGGGATACCGAAACTGTGCGGGTCGGCCTCCTTCAGCTGGTACACCGACCGGTGCGCGACATACTCGGTGAACTGGCCCTTGTCGGCCTCCCGGGCGAGGTAGCCGGAGAGATCGGGGCCTCCAGTGCGGCGGGCCAGCTCGGTCAGCGTGTCCGCCACGGCAGCGGACGGCACGGCGCGATGGCTGGCGAAACCGCTCAGGCTGGCCAGCCAGCGCCGCTCCAGCGTTCCGCGGAAGCCGATGACGGCCGGATTCCACTCCCACCGCTCGTCGACGTCGTCGAACCCGCGGTAGTGCAGTTCGTAGCAGCACCACAGCGCGAGCTGCAGGTCATCGTCGTGCCACGCGGGCATGTCAGGGACGAGCCCGGGCACCGGCGGCACCGGCCCGTGGCACTGCACGGCCGGGTCGGCGCCGGCCAGCGTCGTGACCAGCCAGGAGCTCAGGCGGCCGCGCGAGGGAGGGAGTTTCATCCAGCCAGCACTACCCGGACGGAAGGCGAACACTCTCCCTAGCGGCCCAGCAGTCGCGGCGGCCACGCTGATACCGGCCCGCGTGTCATCGTTGATCGGCCGGGTAGTGCTGCCCTGGCTGGGTTAGGCGTCGAACGCCGCTCCGGTTGCCCGGGGGGACCGGCTCACCGGTCAACCCGATTGCCGTACTGTGAGACTGCGGCCGCGGACACCCGGGACAGCACAGTGAGCAGGCGGGTCTGCCAGATTGCCGCGCGATACACGGGGTAGCAGCGTGACATGGTGACAGGCACAAGCGAGGAACCACACGGTGGGCCTGGCGTGGCTGTCAACCCGGCGGAAGCCGCCAAGGACGCGGTTCCCCCGGTCCGCGGACGAGCTGGCACGGACCGGGTGCGCCGCCCCGCGGATCTGCTGCTCGCGGTTTTCGCGTTCGTGGTCGTCGCCGTGGTGCTCGGTTCCATCCGGGCCCTGCCCCTCGGCAGCACCGAGGTGGCCGACGACGTCTCCGGGTGGCTGCTGCACATCCCCCGCTGGCTGGCGTATGCGGCCGCGGTGGTCGCCGGAGTGGCCAGCTTTGTCCTCGTGGTCGCGTCACTGGTCGTGCTGGTGCGCGACCAGTGGCGGGACGCGCTCAACGCGGTCGTTGCCGGGCTGGTCGGCGCGTCAGCGGCGGTCATCGCGACGGTCATCTGGCGGATCGAAAACGCGACGGTGGAACGCGCGGTGCTGCACGGCAGCAATCCGTCGATCTTCATCGTGGACACCGCGTTCGTCGCGTTCGTGGTGGGAACCGACCTGTCCCGGCTTTCGCACTGGCAGCGCTGGTGGCCCCGCACCGGCGCGGCGCTGCTGCTCAGCGGGCTGGCAGTCGGCACGCTGACCCCGTTCGCGGTGGCGATCGTGGCATCGGGGGGCCTCTTCGTGGGCTGGGTGGTGCGCTGGCTGCTCGGCGCGGCCTCGGTCCTGCCTGGCATAACCGAACTCACCAGCTGGCTGACTAGCCAGCACATCCAGGCCACGGACCTGTCGGTCGCCGGACCAAGCCGGGCGCGGCTGGAGGGGAAGCTGGCCGACGGCACCCGGATCCGCGTGCACCTGTCCGGCCGCGACACCCGCGGATCGGGCCTGGCCCGTCGGCTGTGGGCGCTGGCCCGCCTGCGGCGGGCGGTCGCGGGGCGCATCGCGCTCACTTCGCGCGCCCAGGTCCAGCAGCTCTCCCTGACCTGTTACCTGGCGCAGCAAGCAGGCGTGCCAAGTCCCTCGGTACGCATGCTCCGCGAGATGCCCGGTGAGACCCTGGTGCTCGTCACGACCATCCCGGCCAGCGGGCAGGAGACCGGAGCGACGCAGCTCGCGGGCGCGACGTCGCTGTTCGCCGCGCTGCGCCGCCTGCACGACGTCGGCGTCGCGCACCATGACGTGCGGGCGGGCAACGTGTTCATGTCAGGGGACCGCGCGGGGTTCTGCTCGCTGGACGCGGCCGAGCCAGGCGCCAGCGAACTCGCCCGCCGCCTCGACCTGGTGCAGGCCCTGGCGACCGTGGCGGAGACCGACGGGCCGGCCGGCGCCGTCACGGCGCTGCGGGCCGGTTACGGGCCAATGGACCCGGTCGCCGTCGCGTCCGTGGTGCAGCCGGTTGCCCTCACGCCCTGGGGCTGGCGGGCCGCGCGGGCCGCCACCGGCTCGCTGACTGAGATCAGGCATCAGCTGCTCGGCGCCGACGCCACGGCGCCGCCCGCCCTCCGGCTTGAACGCTTCCGCTGGCGTACCGTGGCCACCGCGGTCGCCCTCACCGTCGCCGGCTACCTGCTCATCGGCGAGATCTCCGGCGTCGACGTCCTCGGCACGCTGAGCCAGGCCAATCCGGGCTGGCTCGCCGTCGCGGTGCTCGCATCCGCGGTCACCTACCTCGGGGCGGCCATCGGCATCGCGGCGTTCGTCCCTCAGCGCCTGTCCATCTGGCGCGGCTTCTTTGTCCAGCTGGCCAGCGCATTCGTCGGGGTGGCCATGCCGCCGACCGTGGGCCATGTGGCCATCAACGCCCGCTACCTGCACAAGCAGAACGTGGACGAGGGGACCATCGCCGCCTCGGTCACGGTGTCACAGCTGGTGAACGTCGTCACCACGGTGCTGCTGCTGATCGTGCTCGGCGTGCTCACCGGCTCGGGCCTGAGCAAGTTCAAGATCGCGCCGGGCGGCGACGTGCTGATCGGCCTGGCGGCCGTCGGCGTCGCCATCATCGTCGTGCTGGCGGTGCCGCAGACCCGCAAGATGGTGACCGGCACCGTGTGGCCGCACTTGCGTCAGATCTGGCCGCGGTTGCTTGACGCCGTCTCCCATCCCCTCCGGCTGGCCATTGCCGCCGGCGCGAACCTGCTGCTGTCCGCCGCCTACTCCCTCGCGCTCATCGCGGCCCTGTGGTCGGTGGGCGCCCATCCGGCCATACTGGCCGCCGCGGTCGTCTTCCTGGCGGGCAACACGGTGGGAGCGGCGACACCGACGCCCGGCGGGCTCGGCGGAGTCGAGGCCGTCCTGGCCGCGGGGCTGACGGCCATCGGCATCCCGGCGCACCAGGCGATACCGGCGGTGCTCCTGTTCCGGATGGCGACGTTCTGGCTGCCCATCCCGGCCGGCTGGATCTCTTACGTGATGCTGCAGCGGCGCGGTGTCCTGTAGTCGCACCTTCGGCGGCTGGGAAGGCGCAGGACGCCCCGGTCGGCAAGGAAGAGTTGTAATGTTGCATATATGGTGAATGGGCCGCTCGTGCCGTTCAACGCCAGAGAGCCAAATGTCGCGCGTGGCTATGACTACGCTCTGGGCGGCAAGGACAACTTCACGGTAGATCGCCAGCAGGTCACGGAAATCATGGAGATCTTCCCGCTGGCCGATGTCCTGGTGCGGGAGAACCGTGAGTTCCTGGCGCGCGCCGTCGGCTACGTGGCCCAGCAGGGCATCGTGCAGTTCATCGAGGTGGGCTCCGGCTTGCCTGCCAGTCCTGCCACCCACGAGGTCGCGGGTGCGGTCAGCCCGGGGGTCCGGGTTGCGTACGTGGACAACGACCCGGTGGTGATCTCACACGTCGCCGCGCTGCTCGCCAGCCCAGGACGGGTGGCCGCCGTGCCGGGGGACGTGGGCCGCCCGGGCGACATCCTGGCCAGCCCCGCGTTGACGGAGCTGGTCGATACGAGCAAGCCGTTCTGTGTGATCCTGACCATGATCCTGGACTTCTTCGAGCCCGAGCAGGCCGCGGAAATCGTGGCGGCGTTCCGGAAGGCCATGCCCGCCAGGAGCTTCCTCATCCTGTCGATCGGCATGAACAACGACACTCCTGATCTGGCCAGGGACGTCATAAAGGCGTACCGTGCCGCCCCGGTGCACCTGCACAGCCGCGACCAGGTCGCCGGCTACTTCGCAGGCCTGGAAATGGTGGAGCCAGGCCTGACCGAGGCGCGCCACTGGCGCCTGCCCCAGCCACAGACTGCCAGCACCTCCCGCCCGGCGGACATACTCGCGGGTGTGGGCCGCAAGGTTCCCCGCAGCTAGCGGCCAACGGGTCGGCCCTGGCTCGCGGCGGCGCCCGCGCTGCCGGGCGCGCCGTAATCATGCGGTATTTCGGCTTTCGTGGAAATAAAGCAAATAAGCTGCGGAATTACCACGATCATGGGCCGGACCGCAATGACGCTCGCGCTGTGGGCGGGCGGCATCACGGGCCGCCCGGGCACGGAAGACGACACCGTCGAGAGCGGCCCCCTCGCCGCCACGGAGAACGCCACGGTCGCACTGGCCGGACGGGGCGTGCGCGCCTCGGTGATCCGCCTGTCGCCCGTGGTGCACAGCACCCTGGACACGCAGGGGTTCACGCCCGTGCTGATCGGGATCGCCCGCGAGAAAGGGGTCGCCGCCTACGTCGGCGACGGCGCCGGCGCCATGATCCAGGAGACCCCCGAGC
>Ga0210389_10001024_pt1 | contig 23402 bp, 26 predicted proteins | sample IncBWH28OmetaG_FD_160127 | JGI IMG/M metagenome (GOLD analysis project Ga0210389, IMG submission 160127) | Forest soil microbial communities from Barre Woods Harvard Forest LTER site, Petersham, Massachusetts, United States - Inc-BW-H-28-O ...
TTACCGTGCCATACGGCCGGGCGTCGGCTCCCCCCGCCCGCTGTGGCGGACCTCATCGCCGATTATCTCGCACCGCCCCGCAACCGTTCAACGGCTAACCGGCCCGCGCCGATGTGTCCGGCGGACGGCACGGAATCGGGGTCGATAACGGCGGCGACGTCGGCCTGCGGGCCGGTTACCAGTTCAGTGTCCGCCGGCAGTCCGCGCTTGAGCAGCGCCAGTGCCACCGGGCCGAGGTCGACGTGCTCGACCACGGTTCCCAGCCGCCCGACGGTGCGACCGCCGGCGAGCACCGCGTCACCCGTCGAGGGCCGGTCCACCGAGCCATCGAGGTGCAGCAACACCAGCATCCGGGGCGGTTTTCCCAGGTTGTGCACCCGGGCGACGGTCTCCTGCCCGCGATAGCAGCCCTTGTCCAGATGCACCGCTCCCTCGCCGGGGCCACCGATCCAACCCACCTCGTGTGGAATCGTGCGCTCGTCGGTGTCGACCCCGAGGCGCGGGCGCAGCGCGGCTACCCGGTGGGCTTCATACGCCCACACTCCGGCCGACCGCACGCCCGCCTCCGCCAGGCGCGCCTGCCAGCCGGGCGACTCCGCGCGCGGTATCACCAGGTCGAGTTCGATTTGGCCGACGGGGGCGCCGGGCATCCGCCGCGCAAAGCCACCACCGGCGAGTGGAACCGCGATCGACTCGGGGGGCAAACCATCCAGGCCCAGCACGTCCAGCACGGTCCTGTCAGCCAGCCGGGGGCCCAGCAGCGACAGCACCGCCAGGTCGGCGCTGTCCGGGGTGACCTCGGACCAGAACACCATCTTGCGCAGGTATTCCAGTAGCGGCTCACCCCGCCACGGTTCGGTATCCAGATAGCTGGTGCCGCCGAGCTCGGTCTGGATCCAGTGGTCCTCGACCCGGCCCTGGCCGTCAAGGCTGAGGTTGTGCGTGCTGGCGCCCTCGGGGAGTGCGCTCACGTGTTGTGTGGAGATGCTGTGCAGCCAGGTCTGCCGGTCTTTGCCGGTCAGGGTGAGCACCGCGCGGTGCGAGCGGTCGACGAGCACGGCATCGGTCTCGCCCGCGCGCTGCTCGCCCAGCGGATCGCCGTGATGCCAGACCGCGCCGGCGTCGGGGCCGGGATCGGGTGCGGGGACTGCGTTCATGTGCGCCGCTCCTCCTCATCGCTGCGCTCTGCATCGTCGCAGGCGCGGTTCACACATCAACTGTACGGACGCCCGGACGACGCTGCGGCCGGCCGCACGTTGGCCGGCGAGTGTGCGGCCAGCCGCACGTTGGCCGCTATTGTGTCGTCCATGTCCGGCCAGATGGGTGTGATCGTCACGCTGGACGGCGCGGTCCAGCCGCCAGGAACACCGTTGCTGCACGCCGACGACCTGGCAGCGGTTCGCGGCGACGGCATATTCGAGACACTGCTGGTCCGCGATGGCGGGGCCTGCCTGGTCGAGTCGCACCTGCAGCGACTGACGCAGTCGGCCAGATCGATGGAGCTCCCCGAGCCAGACCTCCCGCGTTGGCGGCACGCGATTGACGTCGCCACGAAGCAGTGGGTCTCGGGTACCGCCGACGAAGGCGCGATGCGCTTGATCTATAGCCGTGGCCGCGAGGGCGGTTCGGACCCGACCGCCTACGTGATGGTCAACCCCGTCGCCGACCGGGTGACCGCGGCTCGGCGCGACGGGGTTGCGGCGATCACGTTGAACCGCGGATTGCCCGCTGACGGTATCGACGCGATGCCGTGGCTGCTGGCCGGCGCCAAGACGCTGTCCTACGCGGTCAACATGGCCGTTTTGCGCCACGCCGCCCGGCAGGGTGCCGGCGACGTGATTTTCGTCAGCTCCGACGGCTTCATTCTGGAAGGCCCACGCTCGACGGTGGTGATCGCCACCGAGGACGGAGCCGACGGCAATCCCTGCCTGCTGACACCCCCGCCGTGGTACCCGATCCTGCGCGGCACCACGCAACAGGCCCTCTTCGAGGTGGCCCGGGCCAACGGCTACGACTGCGACTTTCGCGGGCTGCGGATCGCTGATCTGCATGCCGCACAAGGGATTTGGCTGATATCGAGCATGACCCTGGCGGCGCGCGTGCACACCCTCGATGGTCGGCGACTGCCTCGGTCTCCGATGGCCGCCCAATTTGCCGAGCTGGTCGACGCCGCCATCGTCAGCGATCGGTGAGCGCCGAATTCTGTTGTGGGCTCGCAGAATGGCGGGTACGGTCGGCCGTACACAGGGAAGGAGGTGGTCCGCGAAATTGATAGCTTCATGGACATGTGAGGTGGCTACGCGCTAGCTGCAAAGGCTCGGAAGAGCCGGCGATCTACGCGCGCTGGCGAATTCCCCGTAGCCACCCGGCCCCCGAGCTTCCGGTCCGTCCAACCAGGAGCTTTGCTCGGGGGCCGCTCCATGTCACGACACCCGCGGGGCCGCTATCCGGCGAACCGCGACAACCGCGCCGAGAGGTGCGGGACCAGGCCGCCGTCGGCGTCGACCCGTTCCTCGACGTAGGCCAAATCGCCGCCTTCGACGATCCCGTAGAGGCGCTTCGCGCCGCCAACAAGCACGCCCGACCGACTGCGGGCCAAGGCGTCGGTCACCAGTTCCCACGACGACTGGGTGCGCGGCCGTCCGTAGAACAACTCGACGTAACCGGCCGAGTGGGCCAACAGCAACTCGATGGCCTGCGACTCGCTCGGATCGTCGGGATCATCGACGAAGCGCCAAAAGCCCGTCTCGCGCAGGCCGCGATCCTGGTACTCACCCGTGGCATCGAGCCGCCAAGACCGGGCTTCCCAATTCAGGTAGTCGCCGCCGTCGTGCGAGACCACGATCTGCTGTCCGAACCGGTAGTCGCCATCGGCCCCGCGGCCCTCGCCTTCCCCGCGCCACACGCCAACCAGCGGCAGCAGAGCCAACAGCGCGTCATTCAAGTTGGCGCCCTCGCGCAGGTTCGCGGTGTCAGCGGGAACCGGCAGATCGTCGAAGGCGGGGATGTTGCGGGACGCGGTCACCTTGGCGCGCTCGGCCGCGGCGGCCATCGCACGGTCGCCTAAGTCAGCAGATTCCACCGGCCCGTCGAGATCCTCGTCTGAGGTCACGACTCGTCAGTGATGAGCCGATAGAGCGTGTACAGCGCAAACCATGAAATGACCACGACTGCTACGACCAGGAGGATCTCGAAGAAGAGCACCACGGGCATGAGTGTATTCGCCCGCGGGCCGTCCGGGGACCATCCCGGTCAGTGTGATCTGTCAGGCGATCTTTACGTCGACTTCGTGAATGCCCGCGCCGTTCGGGGACACCACGGCATCGCCGTTGCCGACCGGGGACAGTGCCCGCAGCGTCCAAGATCCCGGCGCGGCGAAGAACCGGAAGTCACCGGTGGCCGACGCGACCACCTCGGCCGTGAATTCGTCCGACGAGTCCAGCAGCCGAACGAACGCGCCGCCCACCGACTGCCCGTCGCGGTCCACGACGCGGCCGGTGATCACCGTTTCCTTCTCCAGATCAACGCTGGCGGGCAACGTCAGTCCTTGCTTCGGTGCAGAGCACATATCAGCTTCCCAACTCGATCGGGGCACCCACTAGGGAGCCGTATTCCGTCCAACTGCCGTCGTAGTTCTTGACGTTTTTATGGCCGAGTAATTCCTGCAGGACGAACCAGGTGTGCGACGAACGCTCCCCGATTCGGCAGTACGCAATTGTTTCTTTGGTGCCGTCCAATCCGGCGTCGGCGTAGAGCTTGGCTAACGCTTCGTCGGACTTGAACGTGCCGTCCTCATTAGCGGCCTTGCTCCACGGGACGTTGAGCGCGCCGGGAATGTGGCCGGGCCGCTGGCTCTGTTCCTGTGGTAGGTGCGCCGGGGCGAGGATCTTGCCGGAGAACTCGTCGGGGGAGCGCACGTCCACCAGGTTCTTGGCGTTGATGGCCGCGATGACCTCGTCCCGGAAGGCGCGGATGCTGTTGTCCGGCGCTTCGGCGGTGTAGGAGGTCGGCGGCCTGCTGACGGCGGCGGTGGACAACGGGCGGCCGTCGAGTTCCCACTTCTTGCGGCCGCCGTCGAGCAGCTTGACCTTGTCGTGGCCGTACAGCTTGAAATACCAGTAGGCGTAGGCGGCGAACCAGTTGTTATTGCCGCCGTAGAGGACGACGGTGTCGTCGTTGGAAATGCCCCGGTCGGACAGCAGCTTGGAGAATTGCTGGGCGTCGACGAAGTCGCGCTTGACCGGGTCCTGCAAATCGGTCCGCCAGTCCAGCCTGATCGCGCCGGCGATGTGGCCGGTGTCGTAAGCGCTGGTGTCCTCGTCGACTTCTACGAAGACGACGTTCGCGGCGTCCAGATTGCTCGCAGCCCAGTCCGCGGAGACTAGGACGTCGGAGCGTGCCATGGTTGGAATCCTTTCGGTTGCTTCTGACGAGAGTTAGGCGGGATCCGGGTTCGCGCGGAAGCGCGCGACCAGCGGGTAGAGCTGGCAGCCCAGGCAGATGCCGAAGGCCGCATTGAGGAATGCGGCCACCAGCGCGGCCGCCGTGGCGACGACGCCGACCAAGAAGGCGCCGGCCGCGAATCCGATGGTGCCGACGACCGCGAAGATCAGACCGACGAGTTGAGCGAACTTCAGGGGTGCGACCGGTTCGCGCTCCTTGACGGGTCCCAGCCGGGGTGCCACGACGAGGGCGAACACCCGGCCGTAGGGATGGCGGCGTGGGCCCCCGACGGCGCCGATGGCGAATACCACGGCTTGAACGCCGAGAATGAAAGCGGCCGCCAGCGGACTGGCGGCCGAAACGACGAGCGTGAGCAGGAGGACTGCGGTGGTAACCCAGGCGGCGAACCTGGGTCCACGAACGTCGACGCGGTCCTGCTGCAGGCCGGTGTTGCTGCTCGGCACGCTATTACTCCTAGGAACTGTCGTTTGCGCGGAAGACGGATGGAGGCATGCCGCGGAAGGGCTCCGAAGCTGCTCCGAGTGCACGTAAAGGCGCGGCTACTCAGCAGCTACAGCAACAACAACAACCCGCGGTGCGGCACAGATCGACTGCGCGACGCTTGGTGAGCGAGGGCTCCAGGCGGGTTGACACGTCGGCAAGCTTACCCAATAACGCAGTGCTCAAGCCAACAGTGGTTCGAGCGCAGTGCGCAGGTCGGCCGCCTTGGGCACCCCGGAGGCCCGGTATCGCTGGCGCCCGTCGACGTCAAAGATCAACGTGGTGGGCAGCGAGAGCACCGAAAATCGCTGTGCGGTCGCCGGGTTGGCGTCCAGATCGATCTCGACGTGGGCCACGTCGCCCAGGTCCTCGCAGACCTGATCGACCACCCGGCGGACTCGGTCGCACGGTCCGCACCACGGGGCGCTGAAGTGCACGACGGTCGGTCCGCTACGAGACAGGCCCAGATCCGCGGTGTCGACCGCGTCGCTCCCGGCGCCTTGAGCCGACTCCGAATGAGTTTCCCTGAGCTGTCCTGAGCGGCGGGTCAGCAACCATCCCGCCAGGGTTGCCACGAGGAGCGCCGTCACTATCGCGGCGATAACGGTCGTCATGACTGCTTAAACTCTTCAAGCGTGACGTTTACTCCGTAGGTGATGCCCTCGATGATGACGTCCGAGCCACGCGCTCCCACGGTTTGGGGCGCCACCCCGAACGGAAGCCTCTGGTTGGGCAGCCTGGCGCTGAATGCCTGAAGCACCGCGTCGCGCTTGTCATCCGGGACGGTTTGGTTGGCGGTGTCGGGTCCGGTGACGATGCCGGTAGGCGTGACGATCAACGTGGCCTGGTCGTCGGGGGCAATGGCGAGGTCTGCCGAAACGCTCACCCGGCGATCGAAGTTGGCCGATTTCGGCGTGCCGCTGAACACCAGCCCGTGGCTGCCGGAGATGCCGGATTCGGTGGTGCCGCCCGTCGCGTCGTTGGTTTCCTGGGGTGGCGCCTCAACCATCAGGTCGGTGATGCCCATATACCGGCCCAAATGCATCGAGTCGATGATGATCCGGCTCTCCAGTTTGCCCACCGGCAGCTTCGCGTCGGGCTTGATCAGCCACGACGCATACGTCAGGTCGATCGAGTGCATCGTGGCTTCGAGGGTGGCCTTGCCGACTATCGCGTGATCGATGGCATTGGCCTTGATCTCTAGCTCGCTGTAGTGATTGCGCATCGCCTGCGGGATGAACGGGAACGCCAGGATCGCGACGAACGGGTCGGAACCCAGGTCCGCCGCCTTGCGCACGTTGACCGACAGCCGGTATTCGGCGTAGATGCTGGTCCCGTAGTCGACGCAAAGGGCACCGATGGCGAGCACGGCCACAGCGGTCAGCGTCGCCAGCACACCGATCAGCACCTTGCGCATCCGCATATTGTGGCGCACTTGCCGCCGGACTCCTTCGCATCGCTCCTCCCGCACCGCCCGCCGCAGCTCCCGAAGCGCATCGTCGCCGCGGGGCTGTGGATTGCCTAGCTGCTCACACTTCGGCTCGAAGCGCATCGTCGCCACCCCGAAAAAGCAGGTGGCACGTTATCGTTAGATGACCTGGCAACTAACGTCTCATTGCGTCATGAATTTGGGAGATGCCTTTCCCACGAGCTGGAAGGGGCTTGTTGGAGTTATTACTGCTGACTTCGGAGCTACATCCTGACCCGGTCTTGCCGTCTTTATCGCTGCTACCCCACACCGTTCGGACGGCCCCAGCAGAACCAGCGTCGTTGCTTGAGGCCGGAACTGCGGACGCCGTGCTCGTCGACGCGCGCACCGACCTGTCGTCGGCGCGCGGTCTTTGCCGTCTATTGAGCACGGCGGGCCGCTCGATTCCGGTCTTGGCCGTGGTGAGTGAGGGTGGACTGGTGGCGGTCAGCGCTGACTGGGGGCTCGATGAGATCTTGCTGCCCAGCACCGGACCGGCCGAGATCGACGCCAGGCTGCGGCTGGTGGTCGGCCGCCGCGGCGGGCTGGCGGATCAGGAAAGCGCCGGCAAGGTCAGCCTCGGCGAGCTGGTGATCGACGAGGGCACCTATACCGCGAGACTGCGGGGCCGACCGCTTGACCTCACCTACAAAGAGTTCGAGTTGCTGAAATATCTGGCGCAGCACGCCGGCCGGGTATTCACCCGCGCACAGCTGCTACACGAAGTGTGGGGTTACGACTTCTTCGGTGGCACCCGCACTGTCGATGTGCACGTTCGTCGATTGCGGGCCAAACTCGGCCCCGAATACGAGGCGTTGATCGGCACGGTCCGCAACGTGGGCTACAAGGCCGTACGGCCGGCACGCGGCCGAGCGCCGATCGCGGATGCCGACGACGAGAACGACGACGTCGAGACCGACTCCCAAAATCTGGAAGACCCGCTGGTCGACCCGCTGCACAGTCAGTGACCTCGCCCAACTGGCGCGCCAGCCTCACCGCCGAAGAGCAGCGGCAAGTACGCGAACTCGTCACGGCGGCAACCGAATTCGACGGGGTGGCGCCCGTCGGTGAACAAGTGCTGCGCGAACTCGGGCACGACCGCACCGATCACCTGCTTGCGGTCGGTTCTGGACACAACTCAGCCGCCGACACGATCGTCGGTTACCTCAATCTCAGCCGGTCGGGTGACGGGGGAGCGGGGATGGCGGAACTGGTGGTGCATCCGCGGGCCCGTCGGCGCGGTATCGGCACGGCGCTGGGGCGCGCGGCGCTGGCCAAGACCGCGGGGCACAACCACTTCTGGGCGCACGGCACGCTGGACCCGGCCAAGGCGACCGCTTCGGCGCTCGGCCTCGTCCCGGTGCGGGAATTGCTGCAGATGCGACGTTCTTTGCGTGACACCCCGGACTCGTCGCCCCCCACGCCCGGGTTGCTGATCCGGACCTACGAGGGCACGGCCGATGACGCCGAGCTGTTGCGCGTCAACAACGCCGCGTTCGTCGACCATCCCGAGCAGGGCGGGTGGACCGAAATCCAGCTGGCCGAGCGGCGTAGCGAACCGTGGTTCGACCCGGCGGGCTTGTTCCTGGCCTTCGGCGCCTCCGACCGCGATGACCCGGGCAAGCTGCTCGGCTTCCACTGGACCAAAGTGCACCTCGACCACCCCGGCCTGGGCGAGGTCTACGTCCTGGGCGTCGACCCGTCGGCGCAGCGCCGCGGACTGGGGCAGACGTTGACGGCCATCGGAGTCGAGTCGCTGGCACGGCGATTGGCGGCCTCGCCCGACCCCGCCGTGATGCTCTACGTGGAGTCGGACAACGTCGCCGCCGTGCGGACCTACCAGCGCTCGGGTTTCACCACCTACAGCGTGGACACCGCCTACGCGTCCAGCGCCCACTGACGCGAAAGCCGTGTGGACTCCGATTGTTTACTCGGCATTCATGTCTGGAGACTTGTGTGGGGCGCATCGGCGCATACTTTCGCGGTGACTTGGCAACCTTCCTCTGGGGGACGGTCAGCGGTGTCCGCACGCGTGCAGGATGCATCAGAAAGCGAGATCGGTGAGGGTCGACTGGTTGGGCAGGGCGCTGACGGCGGCGGCGCTGGCGGTGGCGGTCGGTGGTGGGGCAGTGACCGCCTGCGGCAGCCACGACCGCCACGGCGCTGCTGGTCCGGGACCCGCGGGGCTCGTGGGGGCCGCCGGCGCCGCGGGTTGCGGCGGTAAAAACAGCCTGACTGCCGAAGGCTCGACCGCTCAAGAGAACGCGATCGCGTTATTCAACCAGGTGTGGGGCCACGACTGCCCAGGCAAATCCGTGTCGTACAACCCCACCGGATCGGGCGTCGGCCGCGAGCAATTCATCGCCGGCCATGTCGATTTCGCGGGTGCGGACTCACCGCTGGTCGCCGATCAGATCGGTCCGGCGGCCAAGCGCTGCAACGGAAACCCGGCGTGGGACTTGCCGCTGGTTTTCGGGCCCGTCGCATTGGTGTACAACCTGCCGGGCCTCGACAGGTTGGTGATCAGCGGCGACGCCCTGGCCAAGGTCTTAAGCGGCAGGATCACGGTGTGGAATGACCCGATACTGGCGGCGCTCAACCCCGGTGTGGCGCTGCCCGACACCAAAGTCGTGCCGATCTATCGCGAGGACTCGTCGGGAACCACCGACAACGTGCAGAAATATCTGACGGCCGCCGCACCGCAGAGCTGGACCCGAGGAGTTGGCACGGAGTTCCAGGGCGGTGTCGGTACCGGGGCCACGAAGTCGCTGGGTGTGGTCCAGGCCGTGCAAGCCACACCCGGTGCGATCGGCTACGTCGAGAAAGGCTTCGCCGACCAAGCGGGTGTGCCATATGCCCAGATCGACACCGGCAACGGCGTGGTTGCGCTCACCAACGACACAGCCAGCAACGCCATCCGAACAGCCAGCTTCGTGGCCGATGGCAATGATCTTGTCGTCGATCTGAATTCGATATATACGTCCCAGGAGCCGGCCACTTACCCGTTGGTATTGGCCACTTACGAGATTGTGTGCTCGAAGGGCTACGACCCCGACACTTCCGGCGCGATCAAGTCTTTCCTCACCGTGGCCGCGAATAACGGGCAGACCGGCCTCTTGTCCGCCGGTTATGTTCCGCTGCCCGATAAGGTCAAGGAGCGATTGGTTACCGCGATCAATGCAATTCAGTAATCAATGGGTTTAAGGAGCGACAGCAGAACTGTGACGGGATCACAGTGACAGTGTCTTCAGTGCCGGACCCATCCGCCGCGGGTTCGGGTGCGGTCGTTGCTGCTCCTTTTCCCGAGTCGCCGGTGGTGCCCATCAGCCCGTGGGGGCGTGCCCAACCGCGGGTGGGGGACAGGATATTTCGTTGGCTGGCGCAAGGTTCGGGCGTACTGGCCGTCGTCCTGATCGCCGCGATCGGCGGATTCTTGCTGTTGCGTGCGATGCCGGCATTGAGGCGCAATCGGGAGAATTTCTTCAGCTACGGCGGCAACTGGATCACCGCCGACACTTCGGCGATGCATTTCGGAATCTTCCAGCTGATGCAGGTGACCGTTTTCGTGTCGCTGTTCGCTTTGATCCTGGCTATGCCGACCGCCCTTGGCGTTGCCATCTTCGTCACGCAGTACGCACCACGGCGGCTCGCTGGACCGCTTTCTTACGCGGTCGATCTGCTGGCCGCGATTCCCTCGATCGTCTACGGCGTATGGGGTCTGCATGTGTTGGCACCCCAGCTGCGCCCTCTTGCCACTTGGCTGAATCACGCAATGGGCTGGTGTTTCCTGTTCGCCGACGGCAATGTGCCGGTGACCAGCGGGGCCACCATCTTCACCGGCGGGATCGTGTTGGCCGTGATGATCCTGCCGATCATCACCGCGGTCACCCGCGAGGTGTTCGTCCAGACGCCGCAGGACGAGATCGAGGCCGCACTGGCACTCGGGGCCACCCGGTGGGAGGTGGTCAAGCTGACCGTGCTGCCCTTCGGGCGATCCGGGTACATCAGCGGCGCGATGCTTGGTCTGGGCCGCGCGCTTGGCGAGACCGTCGCGCTGCTGATCATCTTGCGGGGCACCCACGTCGCGTTCGGGTGGTCGTTATTCGACGGCGGTTCCACCCTCGCGACCAAGATCGCGGCCACCTCTTGGGAATTCGATGACCAATACAAGGCCGGCGCCTATATCGCCGCCGGCCTGGTCCTTTTCCTGCTGACCTTCCTGGTCGACGCCCTGGCGCGTAGCGCTGTCGGCGGAGCCGGGAGCAGACGGGGAGGCAGATGACCTCGCTTTTGGACCGCCCCCTCAAGCCGCGGACGTTCGCAGGCCTCGGCCGGCGCCGTCGGGCCGCGAACAACGTCGCGACCGCTTTGGTGACGTTGGCGATGCTGCTCGCCCTGACGCCGTTGGCGATGGTGCTTTGCTCGGTAATTGCCAAGGGCCTCAAGGCGATTACGTCCACCACGTGGTGGACGCATTCGCAAGCGGGTGCGACGGACTTCGTGACCGGCGGCGGTGCCTACCACGCGATCATCGGCTCGTTGCTGCAGGGACTGGTCTGCGCCGTCATCGCGATCCCGATAGGGATCATGCTGGCGATCTACCTGGTCGAATACGGTGGGGGCACCGCGCTGGGCAGGCTGGCCACATTCATGGTGGACATCTTGTCCGGCGTGCCCTCGATCGTGGCGGCTTTGTTCATCTACGCGCTGTGCGTGGCGACGCTGGGGCTTCCCCGTTCCGAATTCGTGGTGTCGTTGGCATTGGTCTTGTTAATGCTCCCGGTGATCGTGCGGGCCACCGAGGAGATGCTGCGGATCGTCCCGATCGACCTTCGTGAGGCCAGTTACGCATTGGGGATCCCGAAATGGAAAACCATTGCCAGAATTGTGATTCCCACCGGCCTGTCCGGCATCATCACCGGAATCATGTTGGCGGTGGCCAGAGTGATGGGCGAAACGGCCCCACTCCTGATCCTCGTCGGTTACGCGCAGTCGATGAACTTCAATATCTTCACGGCGTTCATGGAGTCGTTACCCGGCCTGATGTACGACCAGACAACGGCCGGCGCGGGCCTCAACCCGGTGCTCACGGATCGGTTGTGGGGTGCGGCATTAACCCTCATTCTGGTGATCGCCGTCATCAATGTCGGGGCCCGGGTGATCGCGAAAATCTATGCCCCCAAGAAGTCGTAGGCAGGAGCACTAGTGGCCAAGAGGTTGGACCTTAAAGCGGTCAACATCTACTACGGGTCGTTCAAGGCGGTAATGGATGTGACGCTGTCGGTTCTGCCCCGCAGCGTCACAGCGTTCATCGGTCCATCGGGCTGCGGCAAGACGACCGTACTGCGCACGCTGAACCGGATGCACGAGGTCATCCCGGGAGCCCGCGTCGAGGGTAGCGTGCTGCTCGACGATGAAGATATCTATGGCGCCGGCATCGACCCAGTCGGTGTACGCCGCGCGATCGGGATGGTGTTCCAGCGGCCGAATCCTTTCCCCGCCATGTCGATTCGGGACAACGTGGTAGCCGGTTTGAAGCTGCAGGGCGTGCGCAATCGCAAGCTGCTCGATGAGACGGCCGAATACTCGTTGCGCGGCGCGAATCTATGGGATGAGGTCAAGGATCGGTTGGACAAGCCCGGCGGCGGATTGTCCGGTGGGCAGCAGCAGCGCTTGTGCATCGCACGGGCCATCGCCGTACAGCCTGATGTGTTGTTGATGGATGAGCCGTGTTCCGCGCTGGATCCGATCTCGACGATGGCCATCGAAGAACTGATCAGTGAATTGAAACAGGAGTACACGATCGTCATCGTCACCCACAACATGCAGCAGGCGGCCCGTGTGAGTGATACGACGGCGTTCTTCAACCTGGAAGCCGTTGGAAAACCGGGCCGCTTGGTGGAGATCGACGACACCGAGAAGATCTTTTCCAACCCGACGGAGAAGGCGACCGAAGACTACATCTCGGGCCGCTTCGGCTAGCCCGACGACGATGCAGGCACGTAACGGGCGCCGGGTCTACCTTTTGTCGTCTTCGGGAAGTGTGCCGGTCGCCTGGAAGATGACGCGTCGTGCCACCTCCACCGCGTGGTCGGCGAAGCGCTCGTAGAAACGGCCCAGCAACGTCACGTCGACGGCGGTCGCCACGCCGTGCCGCCATTCCCGGTCCATCAGGACCGAGAACAGGTGGCGGTGCAGATCGTCCATGGCGTCGTCTTCGTCGGCGATCTGGGCGGCTTTCTCCGGGTCGCGCGACAACACCACCTCTTGGGCGCTGTTACCCAATTCGACTGCGACCCTGCCCATTTCGGCGAAATACCCGTTGACCTCCTCGGGCAACGCATGCTGAGGATGCCGTCGGCGGGCGATCTTGGCGACATGCAGGGCCAGTGCGCCCATCCGGTCGATGTCTGCCACCATCTGGATGGCGCTCACGATGGACCTGAGATCACCTGCAACCGGCGCCTGTAACGCCAGCAGCACGAAGGCGCTTTCCTCGGCTTTGATGCTCAGCGTCGCGATTTCTTCGTGGTCGGAGATTACCTGTTCGGCAAGCACCAGATCGGCCTGCAAGAGGGCTTGGGTTGCCCGCTCCATGGCCATCCCTGCCAGCCCGCACATTTCGCCGAGCCGCTCCGATAACTCCGAGAGCTGCTCATGATAGGCGGTTCGCATGCTGCCAAGCCTACGTTCTCGATGCTGAAAACGGGCTGCGCGTTGTCGCCAAACATCTTTACTCGCAGGTGGTGTCGGCCGCGTTGGTAACGGTGAGGTCCTCGGGCAGCTCGGTCGGCGCGTTGCCAGGGTCGCGTTCTATCTGCATGCTGATCGACGAACCGCTGGGTGCGGGAGTGGCGACCGCGTTGAAGTCGGGGCCGAGCACCACCTGAACAACCTGCCCGTAGCCGGAGACCCGCTGTATTTTTGCGTTGCCGAACGACGAGGCCACCGTGGCGGCCGCCTGCTCGTTGCCCGGTGAAAACAACACCGTCGTCGTGTTCACCGGGCTCGGGTAGTCATCCGGCGTCATCACGTTGAAGCCGTTCCGCTTGAGCTGGCTGGTTGCAGATGTCGCCAGTCCGCTCTGCGTGGTCGCGTTGGACACCCGCACCGTGACATCCTGCGGCGAGGTCGTCGTCATCTGCTGGTGCAGAGGTTCAGGGGTCGCAGCGGGCGTCGGCGACTTCTTCGTCGTGGGTGCCTTGGTCGCTTCCGACGTCTGTGGCGTGCCCAAACTCCCCGCGTTCTGGTCGTTTTCCTCAGGCAACGGATCATCGTTGATGATGGCGTCGAACAGCGCGCGCATATCGGCCATCCGCGGCGGCTCGTCGCCGTTCTGGTCGGTGACACCGGTCGGGACGGTGACGAACGTGATGTGTCCGGCCGCCATGCCCTGCAAGGACTGACCGAGCTGCACCAGGTCTTTGGTCTTCACGTTGTCGACGTAGGTGTCGCCGATGAGCATGTTGACGACGTTGTTCAGCTTGTTGAGGTCGAACAACGTGTCCTCGGAGATCAGCGACCGCAGCAGCGATGACAAGAACAACTGCTGGCGTTTGATGCGCCCGTAGTCACCGTTGGTTTCGGTGGTCACCTGCCGGGCGCGCACGTAGTTCAACGCGGTTGGGCCGTCGAGGACTTGGCGTCCCGCGTGGTCTAGGACCGTGCCCAGTTCGTAGTCATGCAGCGGGGTGCTGCTGCACACCTCGACGCCGCCGAGGGCGTCGACCATTTTCGCGAATCCGGCGAAGTCGACCGCGATGAAGCGGTTGATGCTCAGACCCGACAGCTTCTGGATCTCCTTCACCAGACACTTCGGTCCGCCGAAGGCGAACGTCGAGTTCAGTTTGGTCTCCGTGTAGACCATCTTGGGACCCCACGTCTTGGTCTTGGGGTCATAGATTGGTCCGTAGTTCCCGGTGCTGGGATTCCACGCCTCGCATTGCATGGGGGTGATCGCCAGGTCGCGGGGGAACGACACCGCGACCACCCGTTTGCGGTTTGCCGGGATGTTGACCAGCATCACGGTGTCCGACCGCGCGCCGTCGGCGTCATCGGTGTCGCCGGCGCCCATGTTGGCGTTGTCGCCGGCGCGCGAATCGCTCCCGACAATCAGAAAGTCTTCGTCGCCGTACTGGCCGTTGGGGTCGCGGATGTCGCTCGAGTGCGGGTCGAGCGCGCTGATGGTTTTCAGCCGGGCGTTCTTCGACGCGCTCCACTGCCATGCCCCGCCCGTCAGGGCCAGTGCGAGCACCGCGAACAATGCCGCCAATGACCGTCCGGCCACCAGGATCGGCCGACCGCGGGATTTGGATTTCGGATCGCGGACCTGGACCTCGGTCGGTTCCGCTACCTGCTCGTCGTAGTGCGGATAGTGGGCGGCCCCAAGGTCGGGAAGCTCCGAGCTGAGCTCGAGCAAGTAGGCCGGGGCGTCGATGACCTGGGTTTCCTGCAGCTCGACAGGCAGGTCCGGCACCTCCTCGGAAGCCTCGGCGTCGGCGGCGACGCGGTGGTGACGGGGGCGGTCCGAGGTAGTGACCCCGAATTTGGCCATCAGGTCCGCGACGGTAAGTCCGCCCTCTGCGTGACATCCCACCTTCTCGATCTCGCCTGTTTGGGGCTCGACGGACTCGACGGGCTCGACGGGCTCGGCTTGGGCCGGCTCGGCCTGCCATCGGTGAACGTTGTGATCGGCCGTCGATTCGGCGAACCGCTCCCACGGCGCGGCGCCTGGCGCCGCTTCGGGTCCCGCGGTGATTCGCTGGCCCTCGGGCGCACCGGTAGAGGGCCGATGGCCAAGAGTGGCGTCAGTCCCGCCGTCACTCATGTCCTATCGGCCTCCGAAGTTCTGATGCGGACGTCAGGTCTGTCCATGCGCGCGCTCAACGAATGCCCAAACGCGATGCCCCAGCGCGATGCAGCAAGGCCCATATCGTACTGAGATATCGCTTCGGACGCGATTTCGCGTGAGTTCCGGATCAGCCGCCCGAGTGCATGACGTCGGCTCCGGTCGGAACGGTGCAGTCGTCGGGGTCGGTCAGCCAGCCGTCGGGCAGGGCCACGCGAGCGGGTGAACCCTGTCGGCCTCGAGGGCCGGTCGCCGCGTCGGGAAATGGGACGGCGCCATCCAACCGGTCGAGCAGCGCGTCAAGCTCACCGAGTGTCTTGACCATCGCCAGCGCTCGTCGCAATTCGGATCCGGCCGGGAAACCGTGCAGGTACCAGGCGACGTGCTTGCGAATGTCGCGCATGCCCCTGTCCTCGCCGAAATGCGCGGCCAATAATTCGCCGTGCCGCCGGACGATGTGGGCGACCTCGCCGAGGGTGGGTGGAGTCGGGGGTGGGTTGCCGGTGAACGCGGCCGACAATTCGGCGAAGAGCCAGGGGCGCCCCAGGCAGCCGCGGCCGATGACGACGCCGTCGCATCCCGTGCTGGCCATCATCGCCAACGCGTCGCTGGCGTCGTAGATGTCCCCATTGCCCAGCACCGGAATCGTCTGTACGTGCTGCTTGAGCCTCGCGATCTGTTCCCAGTCGGCGGTGCCCGAATAACGTTGTGCCGCCGTGCGTGCGTGCAGGGCCACCGCGGCCGCGCCTTCGGTTTCGGCGATGCGGCCAGCGTCCAGGTGCGTGTGGTGCTCGTCGTCGATGCCTATGCGGAACTTGACGGTTACCGGGATGTCGGTGCCTTCGGTGGCACGGACGGCCGCGGCGACGATCTGGCCGAAGAGCTGCCGCTTGAACGGCAGTGCCGCCCCGCCGCCGCGCTTGGTGACCTTGGGCACCGGGCAGCCGAAATTCATGTCGATGTGGTCGGCCAGACCTTGGTCCGCGATCATTCTGGCGGCCGCATAGGTGGTCGCGGGGTCGACGGTGTAGAGCTGCAGCGACCGCGGCGACTCGTCCGACGAGAACGTCGTCATGTGCATCGTGACCGGATGCCGCTCGACGAGGGCACGCGCAGTGACCATCTCGCAGACGTAAAGACCGCTGACCGTGCCGACCTTCGTCTGTTCCAGCTCACGGCACAGCGTCCGGAACGCGACGTTCGTCACACCGGCCATCGGAGCCAACACCACCGGGCTGGCGAGCGAGATCGGACCGATGCGCAAGGCCGGGCTACCTACGGCTCATCACCAGCTTGCCTGCGGTTTGATGCAGCTCGTGGGCCGTGACCTTCTTGCCGGTACGGGCCTCCCGGTCGAGTTGGCGCTGCTTGGACACCTCGAACTTGTCGCAGGCAGCTTCGAGTTCTTTGATCAGCAGAGCAAGGTCGTCGCGCAACTCGGCCGCCTCACCGGTGATGTCGTCACGCTCGAAGAAGCGCCACTTTTTCAGCACCGGCATGACGACCTCTTCGAGGTGGATGCGGGGGTCGTAGACGCCGCCGACGGCGATGAAGACGGCCTTGCGCCGGAACTCCGGCACCTGGAAACCGGGCATCTGGAAGTTGCGCAGGATCTTGTGCAGAGACTTCGTCGCCCGGTTGGGGTTGATCTCGAACCCGGCATCGCTGACATCGCGGTAGAAGATCATGTGCAGGTTCTCGTCGGCCGAGATCTTGGCCAGCAACTGGTCGGCGATCGGCTCGTTGCAGGCTTTACCGGTGTTGCGGTGCGAGATCCGGGTCGCCAGCTCCTGGAATGTGACGTAGATGACCGAATCGAACAGGCTCTCGGCGAACAGGTCGTCGCGAACCTGGTGGTTCTGGCCCGGGCTGAAGCCCCGGTTCACCACCTCGATGCGCAACTTCTCCAATTCGACCGGGTCGACCGCGCGGGTCACCACCAGGTAGTCCCGCAGCGCGATCCCGTGCCGGTTCTCTTCGGCGGTCCAGCGGTTGACCCACTGCCCCCAGGCTCCGTCCAAGCCGAAGTTCATTGCGATCTCGCGGTGATACGACGGGAGATTGTCTTCGGTCATCAGGTTCTGCACCATCGCCACCTGGGCGAGGTCGGACAACTTCGACTGCCCCGGCTCCCAATCCTGCCCGCCGAGCGCGTAGAAGTTCTTGCCGTCCGACCACGGGATGTAGTCGTGCGGGTTCCAGTTCTTGTGCATGCTCTCGTGCCGGTTCAGGTACTTCTCGACGACCGGCTCGAGTTCGTGCAACAGCTGTAGGTCGGTCAGCTCGGCTGACATGGGCCCTCCAGTTATCTGTGTCTATGGGTTGCAGTCAATATATCTGTGTCCGTCGGTAGCATCAAGTTCCTGTTCGGCGTGGCGCGTCAATGCCGCTCATCGCACCGGTCGCGCCGTTACGGATTGCCCGCGTGGTGAGGGTGAAAACCGCGTTTAGTCGATTTTTCCCTGTTCGGACGCTGGCACATAGGGCGCTGCCGTGGTGAACAGCATGTTGACGCAGTAATCGATGAATTGCGTGCGGGTAGCCCCGAGCTGGCCATTCAGATACGCAGTGAACAGACTCGTCAGGCCGCCGACCAGGCTGGTGGCGATCATCTTCTGCAGCACCGGATCGCCGATCCGGGACAGCTTGCGCTGCAGCAGACCGATGAAGTTGGGCATCCACTCCGCGCCCGACTGGGTCAATACCGGCTCGACCGCCGGCGCCAGCAATAGAACCCGGCCCCGCACGGGATCGTCGACCATCAGCTCCACGAATTGTTCGACGGCTTCCCGCGGCGTCTTCGCCGAAGTAAGGGTGTTCATCGCCCGCGTGCAGACGTCGTCGTAGACGGCACGCACGAATTCGTCACGGTCGGAGAAGCTTTCGTAGAAGTAGCGCTCCGTGAGCGCAGCCTTGCGGCACACCGCACGGACGGTCAGCACCGGTCCGCGGTCGCTGCCCAGCAACTGCACGCCGGCGGTGATGAGATTGTCGCGGCGGAGGGCGAGGCGGCTCTCCAGAGGGACGCCGGTCCAACGGCCCCGTCGTTGACCGGTCTGCACATCGCTCCTAAGATTCGAAGTGACAACGCATGTAGTCAGAATTGCCGACACTTACAGGAATCTAATAGTGACTCAACATACGTCCGCAACCTGCCCTGTGACCAGCACCGGAGCGGCGAGCGACCCGACCGTCACGGGCATCGAGGCAAGTTTCGAGGCAATTTCTGGGGGGCCGGACTCAAGCGGAGTGGCCGGCGGCTGCCCGGTGTCACCGCTGGGCTACGACGGGCCGCCGACGCCGCTCGGCCCGGCTTCGTTGACCTGGCGGTACTTCGGGGATTGGCGCGGGATGTTGCAGGGTCCGTGGGCGGGATCCATGCAGAACATGCACCCACAACTGGGCGCGGCGGTCATCGACCACTCGACGTTCTTCCGGGAGCGCTGGCCGCGCTTGTTGCGTTCGCTGTACCCGATTGGCGGAGTCGTCTTCGACGGCGACCGTGCCCCGGTGACGGGCGCCGAGGTGCGCGACTACCACGTCGCGATCAAGGGCGTTGACGAACAGGGCCGCCGCTACCACGCGTTGAACCCCGATGTCTTCTACTGGGCGCACGCCACCTTCTTTGTCGGAACCATTCATGTGGCCGAACGGTTTTGCGGCGGTCTGACCGAAGCGCAACGACGTCGGCTGTTCGACGAACATGTCGACTGGTATCGCATGTACGGCATGAGCATGCGGCCGGTTCCGGCGTCCTGGGACGAATTCCAGGTGTATTGGGATCACATGTGCCGCAACGTATTAGAGAACAATGCGGCCGCGCGTGCGGTGCTCGATCTGTCGGAGCTGCCCAAACCTCCGTTCGTCCAATGGGTTCCGGATCTGCTATGGGCCGCACAGCGCCGATTGCTGGCCTCGTTCTTCGTGTGGCTCACCATCGGCCTCTACGATCCGCCGGTGCGCGACTTGATGGGCTATCGGTGGTCGCGCCGCGACGAATGGCTGCATCGGCGCTTCGGCGATTTGGTCCGCCTCGTCTTCGCCCTCGTGCCCAGCCGATACCGCAAGCACCCGCGGGCCCGCGCCGGCTGGGATCGTGCCACCGGACGGATCCCGGCCGGCGCGCCGCTGGTGCACACACCGGCGCGCAATCTGCCGCCGCTGGATGAGCGCGACAATCCGAAGCACTACTGTCCGAAGGTCCCGTAGGCCGGCTTGGCGCCGCGCGCCCTACCCGTGGGTGTGTTGGTGCACGTCTTGCAGGTCGGCCTGGTGCAGGTGCTGATGCGTGTGCTCGGTCCCGTCTTCGTGGGCGTGGGAATGCTCGTGGTTGACATGGTCGTGCTCATGCGTGGTGTGCGCGTGTGTATGGGCCACACCGTCATGGTCGTGCTCATGCGTGTGCGGCGCGTCGTGGTTGTGCTGTTCGGTCATGGCGTCATCTCCTTGTTGCGAAATATGTTGTGGTGGTTAATTTTTCAGTGGGAGCCTCCACGGGATCGAATGCTCGGTGACGCCTATTGGTCGGTGACTGCCTTGAGCCCTCTGTCGCCGCGATGGTGAAGGGGAACCCCGGGCCCGGCGTGCTCGACGTTGAAGACGGCGTCGATGACGAGTTGGCGGACGTGGTCGTTCTCGAGGCTGTAGAAGATGGTGGTTCCGTCCCGGCGGGTGCGGACCAGGCGCGCCATCCGCAGCTTCGCGAGGTGCTGGGAGACCGAAGGCGCGGGCTTGCCCACGTGCTCGGCGAGTTCGTTGACCGACATCTCGCGATGCGTCAGCGACCATAGGACCTGCACACGGGTGGCGTCGCCCAGCATCCGGAAAACCTCGACCACCAGACTGGCCTGATCGTCGGGCAGGCGGCTTTGGCTATTACCTGCATGCATACGCAGATAATAGCCAAAGGGCCCTACGGCTGCAATGTCACCTGGTTCAGCCCGGCGGAACGACGGTGGATCGGCGTTGGCCGCCGTTGCGCTCGTTCCAGAACCGGTAGACGTCCACCGCGGCGTCTTGAGGCTGGTAGCGCATCGGCAGGCGCCGGTCGTCCCAGCTCTTGGCGAATTCGTCGTAGAACGTCGCGACCTCGAAGTATCTGCGGTCATCGAGGTAGTACTGCTCGTAGGCCTCGCGTGTGATCAAGAAGACGACTTCCCTGGGAGAGCAGTAGTACAGCGAGCCCAGGCACATGGGGCACGGGTGGGCCATCACGTAAATCGTGCTGTCGACCAGGTGCTCGGTGCCCAGCTTCATGCACGCCTCGCGGATGGCGAGGATTTCGGCGTGGGCGGTCGGATCGTTGGTCTGGGCCACTTTGTTGGCGCTTTCGGCGAGAACTTTGCCGTCGTTGACGATTACCGTCGCGAACGGGCGACCGCCCTCTGCGACGTTCTGGCGGGCCAGCTCGATGGTCCGCTGGGCGAAATCCGTCACGGGTCCTCCGGCGGGAAATGGGGTAGCGGTCAAGTGGGAGGGTAGTCCCGAAGGGATCGCGACTGTGGTAGTAACTAGCCTGTCTATATTTTTCGGGTCGGGATGAGGGAACACCATGGCGCGCAGCGATCGTGATCGTTGGGATCTGGCGACGAGCGTCGGGGCGACGGCAACCATGGTCGCCGCCCAGCGGGCGCTGTCCTCCGACGAGGAGCTGATCGACGACCCCTATGCGGCGCCGTTGGTGCGCGCCGTCGGAATCGACGTCTACGTCCGCTTGGTGAACGGCCAGATTCCGGTTGGCGGGGATTCCGAATTCGATCCACACCGAATGGCCCAGGGGATGGCCTGCCGCACTAGGTTTTACGACAATTTCTTCCTGGACGCGACCGGGAGCGGCATTGCTCAGGCGGTGATCCTTGCGTCGGGGCTTGATGCGCGTGCCTACCGCCTGCCGTGGCCGGCGGGCACCGTCGTCTACGAGGTCGACATGCCGGACGTGATCGAGTTCAAGACCCTGACGCTGAGCGACCTCGGCGCCGAGCCGACCGCCGAGCGGCGCACCGTCGCCATCGACCTGCGCGATGACTGGGCCACAGCGCTGCAGGCCGCGGGATTCGATCCGCAGGCCCCCGCGGCGTGGAGCGCCGAAGGATTATTGGTCTACCTGCCCGGCGCGGCCCAGGATGCACTGTTCGACAACATCACCGCGTTAAGCGCCGCCGGCAGTCGCCTGGCCGTTGAATTCGTGCCCGACACCGCCGTTTTCGCCGACGAGCGGTGGCGTGCCCATCACGACCGGATGAGTGAGCGCGGGTTCGAGATCGACTTCAACGATCTCGTCTATCACGGTCAGCGCAGCCACGTCATCGACTACCTGACCGAGCAGGGCTGGCAGACCTCGTCGCAGACCGTCAAGGAGCTGCACGCTGCCAACGGATTCACCTATGCCGACGACGAGGTGGCCGAAGCCTTCGCCGATATCACCTACACCAGCGCGGTGCTTGCGCGATAGGGACGTGTCGCGACCGGGCCGTCAGCGGTGACGCGGCCTTATCGGCTGAGCAGGTCGTCCTTCAGGCGGCTGGTGAGCATCTCCTGGAAGACGGTGCGAGCGGGTTGGTAGAGATCCTGGAAGGTCGTCAGCACCGCGTTCTGGTCGTATTCGGGGATTGATCCGGTCGGAGTCCAGAAGCTGTCGATGTCCAACAGGAAAAAGGGCCCTTGTTGGGCCGGCATTGTCCGGCGCAGGTGGTAACTCGCGTCGAGCGCCTGACCCATACCCGGGCCGTACCGCACGATCATCGATTTGCCTGGTTGCGCCTCGCGGTACACCGCGGCGCCCTGCCACTCGGTCAGGGCGAGACCGGCCGGCGCCATGTGCTGCGGTCCCAGCAGCGGCTCCGCGATCCAGTTGCTCCACTGAACGCGGCCATCCACGCCGACGGGGACTCGGACCTCGAGGACATAGCGCAGACCGAGACGTTCCACCCCGACGATCGACGAAACTCGCGAGCGAGCGTCGATCACCCGCATCACCACGTCGAGCAACGCGTCGAAATTGGTGTACGCGGTGGTCTCGATCACGACCGCCTGGGTTTTCATCGAGGCGGCAAGCGTGTTGTCGCGGTTGACGTAACGGACGAAGCGCTCGGCGGCGGGCGTCGGACTTCCGCCGGCACCCATCGCCCAAGCCACGTCCTGTGCCTGCCGCTCGATCGGCAGCTGTTCGGCGAGCAGGCGTTTGAGCTCGCCGTTCGATGATTCGTTAAGAGAATCCGCTGCTGGGTGACGGATTTCCATCGTGACCAGGGCTACTGGCGCGTTTGGGTATGCCGCATCGACGCTCATCCTGCGAAGCATAGCCAAGCGGTTTGGCGATTAAACCACGGCCATGCCGCATGTCGGCCGGCATTCCGCGCGGCCCGCCTCGACGGGCCGGCGGCGGATGGACGACAAGGTTTAACGTCAGGCATCGGCCGAGCTAATACAGGGTTTCGGTGCCGTTTCGGTGCCCCCAGTAGGACTCGAACCTACGACCTGCGGATTAAAAGTCCGTAGCTCTACCAACTGAGCTATAGGGGCGCGGAGGTTCAGGATACTGGGTTGGAAACGAAGCTCGTTTGAGGATTCGGCCTGCGGTGACCTAAGCTGGCGTGGCTCCCAACGGTAACTACGTCTCGAGCACCCCGAAGAGATTCGGTTCTGGCCCCCTTCGTCTAGAGGCCTAGGACGCCGCCCTTTCAAGGCGGTAGCGCGGGTTCGAATCCCGTAGGGGGTACGCGACGCGGTGACGCGGAAGCAGCAGCAAGGCCCTGTGGCGCAGTTGGTTAGCGCGCCGCCCTGTCACGGCGGAGGTCGCGGGTTCGAGTCCCGTCAGGGTCGCCAACACGGCGAGGCACTCCATGCCTTCCGGCCAGGTAGCTCAGTCGGTATGAGCGTCCGCCTGAAAAGCGGAAGGTCGGCGGTTCGATCCCGCCCCTGGCCACAGTGAGAACTTGCTGGTAGGTGGTTTTTCGACCGCTCGAATGCGCCATTCGATCCACCCGGGCGCCCGGTTTATCCGCCGTTTATCCGCAGCCACAATTATCCTCCGAGGCCGTCGAGCGCGTTCGCCACACGATCCAGGTCGGAGTCATAGAGATCCGCGTAGGTGTGCGCCGTAACCACGATCGACGCGTGGCGCATCGTCACCTGCAACAGTTT
>Ga0210389_10001025_pt1 | contig 23396 bp, 16 predicted proteins | sample IncBWH28OmetaG_FD_160127 | JGI IMG/M metagenome (GOLD analysis project Ga0210389, IMG submission 160127) | Forest soil microbial communities from Barre Woods Harvard Forest LTER site, Petersham, Massachusetts, United States - Inc-BW-H-28-O ...
CAGACGCGGGGACATCGCACCAGCAGTCCACCGAGACGAAGATCTACACCGTCAAGCCCCCATCGGGCCGCTACCACGAATCGCTGTGGGAGATCGCGCAGAATCACCTCGGCGACGGCCGGCGGTACAAGGAGATCTTCGAGCTGAACAAGGACCGCGTCCAGCCCGACGGCGCCAAGCTCTCGAGCGTCTCGATCCTCCGGCCCGGCTGGACGCTCACCATGCCGTCGGACGCCTACGGCCCCGGCGTCGAGACCGTGACCCATCAGGCTCCGGTCCACCACGAGCAAGCCCAGACTCGCACCGACATGGTCGCGTACGTCGAGGCGCCCGCCCACGCCCAGGCCCCGAGCCAAGGCAGCAGCATCCACATGCTGGAAATGACGGAACTGGCCGCGGCGGGCCTGCTGTCGGCCGGCGTGCTTTCGGCACTGGGACGCCGTCGGCGGGAACGGCTCTGGCAGCGCGCGTTCGGCCGGCGCCTGGCCGCGCCCGGCGGGGACGCGGCGGCCGCGGAACGGGCGCTGCGGCTCGGGGCGGACGACCCCGCGGTCGCTCTGCTCGACCACAGCCTCCGGCACCTGTCGCGGGTGACCGCGTCGCGGCGCAAGCCGCTGCCGACCGTGTTCGCGGCGCACATGTCCGCGGGCACGCTGGACCTGTGGATCGCGCCGCCCGACAACGACCCGCCCGCGCCGTGGCGGTCCGAGAGCGACGGCCAGCTCTGGCGACTGCCCTCGGCCGCGGCCGGGATGCTCGACCCGGGCAGCGCGCTCGCCCCGTATCCGGGCCTGGTGACGCTCGGCACGAACGACAACGGCCGGGTCATGGTGGACCTGGAGGTCGCGCACGGGCTGATAGCCGTCCGCGGTCCCGACGAGACGGTGCGCGCCGCGCTGGCCGCCATCGCCGTCGAGTTGGTGACGAACAGCTGGTCCGACTCGATGCGGGTCACCCTCGTCGGCTTCGGCGAGGGCCTGGAGAACATCGCCCCCGAACGTACCGAGGTGGCGGCGTCGCTTGACGACGTCCTGCCCGCCCTGTCCAAGCGGTCACAGGCGCTGTCGGCCGAGATGTCGCTCGCGGGCGTGGACTCGGTGCTGACCGGGCGCGCCTTCAGCTCGGACTCGGCTCCGTGGGCGCCGCACTACCTGATCATGGGGACGCCGCCGACCCCGGAGCAGGCGGCGGAGCTGCTTGAGCTGGCGCGGACCAGGCAGCGGACCGCGCTCGGGTTCGTCGTGGCGGGCGATGTGCAGGGCGCGACGTGGACCTGGGACGTCACGGCCGAAGGGCGGATCAGCGCGCCCGCGCTCGGGTTCGAGCTCGGCGCGCAGTTGCTGCCCGCCGCGCAGTACGAGGCGATCGTCGAGCTGTTCCGCGAGCCGGACGGCGGGGAGCCGCTGGTCTCGGACCCGAGCCTGGGCGCGGCGCCGTCCGCGCACCTCGCGCCCGGGTTCCGGGCGGCCGTGGATGTCGCGCTGCTCGGCCCGGCCACGGTCAGCGCGCCGGGACCCATCGAGGCGGACCGCGTGGCACTGGCGACCGAGGTCGTCGTGTACCTCGCGGCGCACCCGGGCGGCGTGCACCTCAACGTCCTGACCGGGGCGGTGTGGCCGCGCGGGGTTCCGGGCGAGGTCAGGGACTCCGTCCTGGCACGCGTTGCCGCCTGGCTGGGGACGGATCCGTCCGGCACGCCGAACCTGGTGACGGACGCCGCGTCCGGCCGGCTGAGCCTCGGCCCGGATGTCCGGGTCGACTGGGACGTGTTCCGCGGGCTGGTCGCCCGGGCCGCTTCCAGCGGCGACGAGGAAGGCTGCCTGGAGCGGGCGCTCGAGCTGGTACGCGGGCAGGCGCTCGACGGACACGACACGTCGCGGTCCGGGTGGCTGGCGACCGACTCGTTCGCGTACGAGGTGCCCGCGATGGTGGCGGACACGGCGCACCGGCTGTCGGTGCTGCGTGCTGGCGCCGGCGATCCGGCCGGCGCGATGGAGGCGGCCCGCGCCGGACTGCGGCTGGCCTTTGACGACGAGACCTTGTGGCGCGACCTGCTGCGCGCCGCGGCCGCCACCGGTTCGGAGGAGACGCTCCGGTCGGTGGTGGAGGAGATCTCGGCGCGGGCGGCACTGGACGAGGTGCTGCCGCGCATGGCGCCGGATACCGAAGCGCTCATCGACGAACTGCTGCCGTCCTGGCGGACCTCGGCGGCATGATTGGAATGCGCATGCGAAAAGCGTTGACCGGAGTATCACTGGCCGCCTTGCTCGCGCTGGGCGCGGCCGCCTGCTCGACCAGCGCGGGCGGTTCCGGAGGTGGTTCCGGAGGCGGCGGGTCGAATGGCGTGCTCGATCCTGGCGGCGTGCCCGCGTCGGCGGGGACCGATGCCACCCCGGCGGCCGCGGCCACCACCCAGTCCGCCCCCGGACTGCGGAGCTTCACCTACCCGTCGGGTTTCCAGGTGCAGTTCCAGACCTCGCTGCCGGCCAGCGGGGCACAGCGCTCGGCGGTGATCGGCTACGAGAACTACATCGACTCGATGTGGGCGGCGGTCGCCACGGGCGGCGGGAACACGACGTACGAGAAGTACATCGGCGGTAACGCGCTGACGTTCGCGAAGAGCCTGATCTCGGAATTCAGGAACAGCGGCGACAAGCTCAGCGGGAAGGTCGTCTACTTCAACATCTCGGTCCCGCAGACCTTCTATGGCGACGGCGCCGTCGTGGATTCCTGCGTAGATTCCTCCGGCCTTTACATGGCGAACGCCACGACCGGCAAGACGGCCGGGACCGTTTTCGACTCCTCTTACCAGCACTACCAGGAACAGGCCGCGACCGCGAAGTCCCCGGCCGGCTACTGGACCGTCAGCCACACGGACAACTACCCCGCGTCTGGCGGGGGCGCCGCGGGAGAATGTATATGAATGGTGTTCGCAAGAGACACGGCCGCATTCGCGGGATGGGCATCCGGGTAGCACTGCCGACGATGCTCCTGGCCTTGGTGGCCAGCGCTTTGGTGGCTGGCCCGGCCGCACCGGCGCTGGCCGGCGGCTTCGGCGGCGTCCAGCCACCGTCGCCGACGGGCAGCGGATCCTCCAGCGGTTCGACGTACATCTCGACCATCGGCGGCGGCACCGCGACCGGTGGCGGGGGTGGGACGTGGACGCCACCTCCGTGCTGGATGCAGCCTTTCTTCCCGCAGACGAAGACGTACAAGTCGAGCGACCCGTCGGGCAAGACAACAACCGACGCCGACAGTTACTACTCCTGGTTCGTCAGCCAGGGCGCGCCCGCTACCGAAACGCCTACTCAGGTGGCGCAGGAATTCCAGAGCATCCAGAAGATGAAGGCGCCGGCCGGCTGGACCGGACCCTCGGACATCGCGGCCGACGACGTCTGGTGGGCACCGAACTGGGTGGGTAACTCAAGCGGGTTCGCGTGCGCCCTGGCATTGGCCGAGAAGAACAACCTGAGCAATACCTATATCGGCCTGGAACCGCCGCTGGGGAACGGCCAGCAGAGCCCGCTCATCGGCGCGATCAGCCCGTATGTGCTCTCGGAGATCGCGCGCGCCCAGATCACGTTGCCCACGATCTCCATCGTCACGAGCCCGCCCGGCACTCAGGCGCAGTCCGCCGTGGTCAACACGCCCACCTACGTGGCGGTGGAATACCACGGAAACATGGACCCGTCGAAAACCAAGAGGGCCTTCCTCTGGGGCTTGGCACCGATCTGGGCGAGCGTGCAGGCGACGGTCACCAACGTGACGATCTCGTCGCCGGGCAATAACATCTCGTCGCAGAAGGGCTTCGGCACCCAGGGTCAGACGTGCGCGACGGTCAACGGTCAGGCGACCTCCGCCTGCACCGTCACGTTCAACGCGCCGAGCAGTACCAGCGCACCCGACAACATCAGGGTGACCGTGACCTGGCAGGTGACATGGAGCACGAGCGGCGGCACGGGCGGCACGCTTAGCAGCGGGACCGCGTCAAAGACCCAGAGCATAGTGGTCAACGAAATCCAATCCCAGAGCTGACGCCGCCGCTCGCCCCTGCCCCACCCACCCACCCACCCACGCACCCAGCCAGCTACCCACCCAACCGGTCAGCCCTCGGCCCAACCGTCGGCCCTGCCCACTGACCCAGCCGGCCCGAATGCGCATTCGCGCACCCTGTGGCGTGTACAAATGCGCATTTGGGCTCGCAAGTTAGCGTGTACGAATGCGCGAATGAGCATGTTGACGACGTCTGCCCAACTGGTACCAGTGAGTCAGGAGTTATCCAGGAGACCCAGTGAGCGCGCCTTGGCAGCGGCTTCGGTGCGGGTGGCGGCGCCAACCTTGCCGAGGATGTTGGAGACGTGGACGCTCGCCGTCTTCGGGGAGATGAACAAGGCGGCGGCGATGTCCTTGTTCGACTGGCCGGCCGCGAGCAGACGGAGTACCTCGGATTCGCGACTGGTCAGAATGACACCGCCCCCGGCACCGGGCCGCGTGGCGGAACCGGGCAGATCGACTCCGGCCCGCCGGGCGAGATCGGTGATCCGCTCGCTGAGCGGGCGGGCACCCAGCCCTTCCGCGATCGGCGCCGCCCGCCGCAGGTGCTCCGCCGCTGCCTGACGATCCCCGCCGGACAGCGCGGCGCGGGCGGCGAGCGTCAGTGCGGTGGCCGTCTGCTGCGGCTGGCGCAAGCACTCCCATGCCGTCACGGCGGTGTTCCACGCGGCTAGCCCGGCGGCCGGATCCGGCTGGGCGGGCGTGTCCGCGTTGATCGCGGTGAACGTCAGCCGCCACGCGTCCTGGACGGGCCCGAAGCAGTCCAGTTTTTCCGCTATCGTCCGCAGTCGGTTAAGCAAGGCCGAGCCCGTGTCAGAAGTGCCGCCCCCAGCCGCCCAGGCGGTGACCGCGACAAACGGCCACAGATAGCGCGCGCCGCTCACCGGGAGATCGAACCGGTCGAGGAGATGGCCGGCCACGGCGACGGCGGCATCTGGTCCATCCGTGGCCAGCGCCAGGTCGATTTCGAGCAGGCCAAGGGCCGGATGGAACTGGTCTTCGTAGCGCAGGCGGGCCAGCACCGACCGGCCGTCCGTAGCCATCTTGGCGGCCGTACCCATGTCGCCGCGGGCGAGGGCGATCGAGCCCGACATCACCCACAGCGGTGTCCGGACTCGGGGTGGCGGAGCCAGTTCCAGCGTCCGTTCCGCGATGTCGAGCACCTCATCCCAGCGACCGAGGGCGAGCAATGGTTCGGCCACGTTGATGGCGAGGGCGGCACCGGCCGTCCGTGCCACGCCGTACTGCTCGGCATCCGCGATGCCCTGCCGGGCCACCGCGGCGGCACGCTCGTACTCGCCGTTTCCGCAGAGCAGGTGCGATTCGTATTGCGCCGCCTTCAGCCGCGGTTCATAAGCGTCGGCCCGCCGCGCCATGTCCCGGGCCTGCGCGATCAGCCGGATCGGCTCGGTGTCGCTGCCGGCGGCCGACGCGGGCAGGGACTTGAGAATCGCGAGCATCAGCAACGCCTGCGATTCCGCCTTGGGGTCTTCGGCCGCGCGCGCCGAACGCAGCGCCTCGTCCACCCACCGCGCGATTTGCGGCTGCTGCCAGTCGTCGGTGTTCGAGATCGAATCGGTCAGCAGCGAAAACCGAAGGGCCACCGGAACCGAGTCGGGCAGCAAGTCCAGGGCACGGTTGAGGTCTTCCGCGCTTCCCGGCAGTCCGAGATTCTCCTTGAAGACAGCCTGCCGGCCCAGCAGTTCCGCGATCCGGGCTGGCTCGGCCCGCTCGTCGAGTTCGGCGATCGCCGCGGCCGCGAACGCGAGGCCGCGCTGGAACTCGCCCGTGTCCATCGCGGCGCTGACGGCTTCCTCGATCACCCGAACGTGATCGGCGCCGATGCGGTCGGCGGCGTCGGGCACTTGATCCCAGAGATCGAGGACACGGGCGAGCAGCATGAGACGTTCGGCGTGGGCGAAGGAGCAGCCCGCCTGCCGGGCCGCCTGCCACGCGCTGATCAGCGCCCACGTGGTGTTGCGGGCGGCGTGCCAGTGGTGTGCCTTGACGATGTCCGCGCGGCCGGGTGGCACCAGGGACGGATCCGCGTCGATGGCCTCGGCATACCGGCTGTGGATGCGCCCGGGCTCACCGGGCAGCAGGTCGTCGCTGACCGCCTCGCGGATCAGTGCGTGCCGGAAGTCGTAGCCGTCGGCCGAGGCGACCAGGACGTTTCCGGTGACCGCGGGGCGCAGGATGCCTGCGAGTCCGTCCTCGCTTTGCCCGGTGACCGCCGCCAGCAGCCGGGAACCGACGGTGCCCGAACTCGCGCTGGCGACGCGCAGTACCTCCTGGGTCGGCTCCGGCATGCGGCGCACCGCCCGCAACAGCAAGTCCGCCAGCGACCAGGGCACGGCGTCCGTGCTGTTCGCGGCGGCGATCAGTTCCTCGGTGAACAGCGGGTTCCCCTCGGCCCGCGCGTACAGTGCGTCGACCAAGGCCGCGTCCGGCTCACGGCGCAAGATCGCGGCGGTGAGCTCCGCGGACTGCCGCCGGGTGAGACGGGGGAGATCGACGCTGTCGACCCAGTCGATACGGGATAGTTCGGCCAGCAGGGGCCGGAGCGGATGCGTGCGGTGCAGTTCGTCTGAGCGGAACGTGACCACGATGGCCACCCCGGGCAGCGAGCGCTGGTACCGGATGAGGAAGGCGAGCAGGTCACGGCTCGACCGGTCCGCCCAGTGCGCGTCCTCCACCACCAGGGCGAGCGGCGACCGCGCGGCGAGCCGCTCCAGCAGGGTCAGGAACGACTCGAACAGGAGCGCCCGCGACTCCTCCGCGGGCCGCGGGCCGTTGCCGTCGTTGCCGACGCCAGGGTCGGGAACGGGGGCGGTGCCCAGTTCCGGCAGCAATCGTGCCAGCTCCCGTGCGGCACGGCTGCCGCCGGGCAGCAGCGTGGTGATCTCTTCCGCGCCGGCCTCGCGTACGAGGTCGCGCAGCATCGCGGTGAACGGCGCGTAAGGCAGTCCGTCCGCCCCTATTTCAAGACAGGGGCCGCTGAGGAGATACCAGGGTTCGTTCGGGAAAGAGTCTTTGATGAGCCTCGTCTTGCCGACGCCGGCCTCGCCGCCGATGAGCAGGGTCGCCGGGTCGCCCTGGCGGACCGTGCGCAGCGTGTCCGCCAGGGCGGCCATCTCGGCCGTCCGCCCGATCAGGACGGGACTGACTCCCCGATTACTCATCTCCATTAGCGTGCCACGAATGTCCGGCATTTCGGCGTTCCGCTGCCTACAGGGTTACGCGGCGCGCTGCGTGTCGCTGAACATCGCGTCGATGTAGTCAGGGATCGGCGGTACGACGAACGTGCTGTCGACTTCGGCCAGGTCGCGCTGAGCGCGGCGCAGCTTCTTCGCCGACCTGGCCAGGCGCGCCGCGCGCGCGGTGGCGTGCGACTCGTTGGCGCGCTGGGTGATCAGCTCACGGATCATGTCCGGGTGCATCGCTTGCCTCCTTGTTGCGGGAACCGTCGTGGTTTCCCGATATCTAGAGGTTCGCGCTAAGGCGGCCCGGGACGCATCGGACGATCGCCTTATGTTCGGCACGAGATAGGTCTTAGGCCGCCTTAGCCGGGCCTTAGGGCGGGCCGACGGTCTTAGGAGGGGCCGCCGGGCGGGTAGTCAGCGGTCGGCCGGGGGCAGCGGTGACCGGGAGCAATAGACTGGAACCGGCCACGGGTTCACGTGGCGACCCACGACGCAGATTGCATGAGACTGAACCATGCCCGCTTCTGAGCAGATCACCACGACAGTGCCCGACGGGCAGACCGCGACCCGGGATGACCTGCGCAATGTCGCGATCGTCGCCCACGTCGACCACGGCAAGACCACTCTCGTGGACGCGATGCTATGGCAGTCCGGCGCGTTCGGTGAGCACGCGCACGTGAACGAGCGTGTCATGGACTCCAACGACCTGGAGCGCGAGAAGGGCATCACGATCCTCGCGAAGAACACCGCGGTCCAGCATGGCGGCATGACGATCAACATCATCGACACGCCCGGGCACGCGGACTTCGGCGGCGAGGTGGAGCGCGGCCTGTCGATGGTGGACGGCGTGATCCTGCTGGTGGACGCGAGCGAGGGGCCACTGCCGCAGACCCGGTTCGTGCTGCGCAAGACCCTCGAGGCCGGGATGCCGGTCATCGTCGTGATCAACAAGGTGGACCGCTCCGACGCGCGGATCGCCGAGGTCATCGACGCCGTGTACGAGCTGTTCATCGACCTCGACGCGACCGAGCAGCAGATCGAGTTCCCGATCGTGTACGCCGCCGCGAAGGCGGGCCGCGCGTCGCGCAACCGGCCGGAAGACGGCGGGATGCCGGACAGCGAGAACCTGGAGCCGCTGTTCGACGTGATCCGGGAGACCGTGCCGGCGCCCCGCTATACCGAGGGCGCGCCGCTCCAGGCGCACGTCACCAACCTCGACGCCTCGTCCTACCTCGGGCGCATCGCGCTCCTGCGGATCTACAACGGCACGATCGCCCGCGGCCAGCAAGTCGCCTGGTGCCGCCGTGACGGATCGGTCGAGCGGGTCAAGATCTCCGAGCTGTTCCGTACCGAGGCCCTGGAGCGGGTCCAGGCCGAGATCGCGCGGCCGGGCGACATCTGCGCGATCGCCGGCATCCCGGACATCATGATCGGCGAGACCCTCGCCGACCCGGAGGACCCGCGCCCGCTGCCGCTCATTCACGTGGAAGAGCCGGCCATCTCGATGACGATCGGCGCCAACAGCTCGCCCCTGGCGGGGCGTACCCCCGGCACCAAGGTGACCGCGCGGCTCGTCAAGGACCGGCTCGACCGCGAGCTGATCGGCAACGTGTCACTGCAGGTGATCCCGACGGGCCGGCCGGACGCGTGGGAAGTCCGCGGCCGTGGCGAGCTCGCGCTCGCGGTACTCGTGGAGACCATGCGCCGTGAGGGCTATGAGCTGACCGTCGGCCGGCCCGCCGCCGTGACCAGGGAGATCGACGGCAAGGTGCACGAGCCGGTCGAGCGGCTGTCGGTCGACGTGCCCGAGGAGTTCCTCGGCGCCGTCACCCAGCTGGTGTCGGTCCGGCGCGGGCGGATGGAGTCGATGACCAACCACGGCACCGGCTGGGTGCGCCTGCAGTTCCTCGTCCCGTCGCGCGGCCTGATCGGATTCCGTACCCAGTTCCTCACCGAGACCCGGGGCACCGGCATCGCGCACCACGTCTTCGAGGCCTATGAGCCCTTCGCCGGCGTGATCCGCGGCCGGGCGACCGGGTCGCTGGTCGCCGACCGGACGGGATCCTCGGCCGCGTATGCGATGTTCAACCTCCAGGAGCGCGGCTCGCTGTTCGTCTCGCCGGGCACCGAGGTCTACGAGGGCATGATCGTCGGCGAGAACTCCCGGACCGACGATATGGACGTGAATATCACCAAGGAGAAAAAGGTCACTAACGTCCGTCAATCTACCGCCGATGAACTTGAGCGACTCGTGCCGCCCCGGCTGCTCAGCCTGGAGCAGGCGCTGGAATTCTGTGCCGAGGACGAATGCGTCGAGGTGACCCCTTCCGCGGTCCGCCTGCGCAAAGTGGTGCTCGACCAGAAGGAGCGCGGCCGGATGCGGGGTCGTATCTCTCGGGGCGAACAGGCCTAATTCGTACCTTACTTATCGGTAACCAACCGGGCATCGGTATACCCATATCTACCGACTAGGTACGACTGAGTGCGCATGTGTCCGCGTAATATCTAGAAGTGCGCGGGGGGGCGAATGCGCCGCGTGCGCCACGGGGGCGCGCGCGGGCGCTTCGCCTGTCTGCATAAGGATTTCGGGGTAGGGTATTCCTCACTTACGCACAGTGAAAGCCAGGCGCTCGCAATTCGGAGCGCGGCAGAGCTGCCAAAAGGGGGAATATATGAGCCAACCACTGGCTTCGGTTAGCGTTAGCTCGAGCTTCCAGGATCTGCTCACCACGGTCTTCCATTCCATTCCAAAGATCCTGATTTTCCTGGTTATCCTGATCGTCGGATGGATAATCGCGAAAGTTCTAGCGCGAATCGTCGATATGGTCCTCAGGCGGATCAACTTCGACAAATTCGTGGAACGGGGCGTTGTCGGACAGGCGCTGAAGCGCTCGAATACCGACGCGACCATGCTGATCTCGAAGATCGTCTACTACGCGATCTTGCTGATCGCGCTGCAGATGGCGTTCGGCGTCTGGGGCCCGAACCCGGTCTCGAGCATGCTCAACGCGATCGTCGGATGGCTGCCGAAGGCGATTGTCGCGATCATCATCATCGTCGTGGCCTCCGCCATCGCGAAGGTCGTCAAGGACCTGATCACCTCGACGATCGGTGGCCTCTCGTACGGGCCGTTCCTGGCCAACGTGGCCTCGATTGTCATCATCGCGCTCGGCGTCATCGCGGCGCTTGGCCAGGTCGGCATCGCGGGGGCGATCACTCAGCCGATCCTGTACACGGTCCTGGTGACCTGCGGCGCGGTTGTGGCCATCGGCGTCGGCGGCGGCCTGGTCCGCCCGATGCAGGACCGGTGGGAGCGGATGCTGACCGCGGCCGAGCGCGAGACGAACACCCAGCTCGCCGCCTACCAGCAGGGCCGCAGCGACGCGATGAGCGCGCCGGCGCAGCCGCGCCCGGAGCAGCCCGCCGCGCAGACCGCGCCGCAGGCTACCCAGCAGCAGGGTGGATACGGCGAGGACCCGCAGCCGGGTGGCGGATACGGCGACGACCCGCAGCAGGGTCAGGGCGACTGGCCGTCAGGCGGACCGTACGCCTGACCAAAAGGATCAGGGCCCGCGGGGATGTTTCTCCGGCGGGCCCTTTTCTGTGACCTAGCGCCCATTGACCCGCCGCTCCGTCGCACCCGGACTCGCCGCTCCGTCGCCCCTGGACCCACCGCTCCGTTCCGTTTTCATGGGTCAAACCCGCCAAAGCCAAGATTTGACGAGTTTCAGTCGACCACCTTATATCGAAATATCACAGTGAATGTGTCATTCCGGGATACCCATGCATGGTATCAATTCCATGATCATGGGTCGGAGCTGCCGATATATGGCATGAACGACCCATGATCACGAAAACAAGTCCGAAAAGGCATTTCCCGAAACGTCGAGTCACCGGATATAAAGTGATATTTCCGGGCGTTAGGCCAACTCTGGCTGCCCCGGCAGCCCAAATGGCACGATCGACCCATGAATCCGCGAACTACCCGCGCTATGGGGCAGGGTCAATGGCCGGGTTAGATGCCCAGACCCTGCGCCTCGATCAGCATCCGGCACACGGCGGCGAGGCGGAGCGACTCCCAGTCGAGCAAGCTGTCGTGCTCGCCATGCAAGGTGTCGCGCTCGCCGAACGAGCCGTCGTAATCGCCAACCAGGCTGTTACCGATCAGGCTGCCGCCGATCAGGCCGTCGCCGATCAGGCTGTCACCGATCAGGCTGTCACCTAGCAAGACATCGTCGAAGAAGCCGTCGTCGAACACGCTCGCGTTCCTGGCGCGCGCTCGGCGGTGCGGCGGCCACCACCCGCGCGCGATCGCGGCTTCCATGAACCCCTGTGCGTAGCTGAGCAGCGCCGCGGGCGTGAGCTTGCCTCCCTGCCTGGTCAGCGCGTCCCTGATCTCGCAGACGTGCTGGTCCACGCTGGCGCGTGCGCGGGCGGTATCTGCGCTGCGGGCGAGGCTGACCTGGCCCGCTTCGCCGGCCAGGCGCAGCACCATTCCCGACAAATCGCTACAAAGCCACTCAGAGTAGGGCATACACCCAAGATTACCGCATGTGTCCGGTTTCTCGGTGGTCGATACTCAAGTCACCCCGTTCCGGCGGTGGTTACCAGATACCAAGGTATATTGCGCTACCGATGCCCACTACCAGGCAATATACGGCGAACGGGGCGAGCGTGCGCTTGCTATCCGACAGGTAGCGGACGAAGAAGCGCAACGCCAGGTAAGCGGCGACCCCCGACCCGCTCGAGCCCACGAGCACTTGCCCCCGGATGCCGTCGCCGAGCGGCCCGAGTAGGTCGCTGACCTTCAACACGCCCGCCGCCAGGATTACCGGGGCGGAGAGCAGGAACGAGAACCGGGCCGCGTCCTGCCGGGACAGGCCCCTGAACATGCCGGAGACCATCACGATGCCGTCCCGGCTGATCCCCGGGCACAGGGCGAATATCTGCACCGCCCCGAGGATGAACGACGTCCACCAGCCGACGCCGGTCAGCCGCCGGTCGGCCTGCACGGCGAGGCTGGCGTCGCGTTCCTTCCGCGCACGTTGCCCCGTCACCCCAGCTGGCGCTGCGCCGGGTTGCGCTGCCCCAGCTGGCGCTGCCCCGGGTGGCCCGGTGGCCGCGGCGGCAGCAGTCCCTGAAGCCCCCGAGCCGGCCCCGGCGGTGACCACCTCGTGGTCGGTCGCGGCCTGCTGCTCGTCGAGGTCGGCCCGGCGTTTACGCAGGGCCTCGCCGCCGAGAAGGATGACGCCGTTGAGGGTGAGGAACCCGGCGGTCAGGACCGGCTTGCTCAGGTACACGCGGAACGCGTGCTCAAGCAGCAGGCCGGCGATACCCACCGGGATCGTCGCCCAGATGATCATCCAGGCCAGCCGCTGGTCGGTGGTCTGCGGCGCCCAGCGCCTCGTGCCGGGCGCTGGGCTGATGACGTGGCCAATCGACGCGATGAAGGCGCGGATGATCCGATTCCAGTCGCGCCAGAAGTAGATGATCATCGCGATCGCGGTCGCGACGTGCAGCCCGACGATGAACGCCAGGTAGGGGGATTCGGGCGCGGAGACGTTCAGGTCTTGCGCCCAGCTGCCACCCACGAGCGCGGGGATGAGCACGTTGTGGCCTAGGGAGGACAGCGGGAACAGTTCGGTGACGCCCTGGATGAGCCCCACAACGATGGCTTCGGGATACGTAAGATGCGGATCCATCACGTCGCCCCTCGCGCGTTCGTGTCCGTTATCGGCTGCTTCGGGGAGAGGCGGCCGCCGTGGCCCGCCTGCTGGTCATCGTAGCCCGACCTGGCGAATTCGGAGGTTCGCCGGCGTTTCGCCAGTTGATTCGCGATCATCGATGGTTACATTCTGTTCAATGAGTGCAGCGTCTTGTAACAAGATCGTGCACGCGGTGTGCCTAACGGCGGCCGTCGTGCTGATTCCGGCGGTGACTCTTCCGGCTCTCCCGGCCGCGGCGGCCGTGGTGGGCAGTTCGGCCGTGGCCGACTCGGCGAAGAAGCCGATGAAGCCGGCCGGGGAGAAGAAGCGGGTCAGCGAGAAGAAGCCGGCCGGGGCGAAGAAGTCGGCCGGGGAGAAGAAGTCGGCCGGGGAGAAGAAGCCGGTCAGGGAGAAGCCGAAGCAGGCGAAGACACGGCCTTCCCCGATTCTCCGCGGCCTCGACGTCTCGTCCTTCCAGCACCGTGACGGGAATCCGATCGACTGGCAGACCCTGGTCCGTGACGGGATCAGCTTTGTGGGCATCAAGGTGTCCGAAGGTACCTACTACGCCAATCCGTACTATCGCACCGACGCGGAAGCGGCCCACTCCGCGGGGCTTGACGTCCTGCCCTACGTCTTCGCTAATCCGCGGTCGGCCGGCGGCGCGGCGACCGCGGCCTTCGGGATCGGGACGTCGGCGTACCACGATGGGGATCGCATGCTGCCCCTGGCGGTGGACCTGGAAAACGATCCCTATTCGGTCAAGGGGAAGCCGGGCAACTGCTACGGGCTGCGGCGCCCGGCGATGATCGCCTGGATCAGGGCTTTCATGACCGAGGCGAAAACGCTGACCGGAACGCGGCCCATCATCTACACGACCGCGGACTGGTGGCGGCAGTGCACGGGGGACACGGGCCAGTTCCAGCGCTCCTCGCTCTGGGTGGCGGACTACGGCGTCGGCACACCTGCGGTCCCCGCGCCCTGGCAGCAGTGGACGTTCTGGCAGTACAGCGACAGTGCCCGATTGCCGGGCGTGGGCGTGACTGACCTGGACTACTACCGTCGTTGATTGTCCCGATTAGCTACTAATTGGGAGATAAGAAGGCAAATGGAGATTGCGGACTGATAATGTCCGGCCGTGAGTAAACTCCGGGGAAGCGGCGCCATCGTGAGTGGCGCGCTCATCATCCTGGCCGGTGTCGGAGTCCCGGCCGCGATTGTTACGCAAGCTGCCGCCTCGACCGCCGTAGCGGCGCCCGCCATGGGCGTTGACGTCTCCAACCTCAACACGATCACCAGCTGGCCGGGTGTGAAGCAGGCGGGAAACAGCTTCACTGGCGTGCTGGTGTCGGAAGGAAATTTCTTCCAGAACAAGTACTTCGGCTCTCAGGTCGCGGGTGCGACTTCCGCCGGAATGTACACGCTGCCCTACGTGTTCGGCTTTCCCTACGGGGCGTATGAGGCCAGTCCGCCCAACGGCACCGCCAAACAGCAGGCGGATTACGCCGTCAAGTACATGGCCGCGCAGTTCAATCAGACCGCGCCGTCCGGCGGCCTCATGGAACCGTTCGCGCTGGACCTGGAGAATGACCCCAACTCCAGCACGGAAACGAACAGCAACGAGTGCTACGGGCTGACCCCCACGCAGATGGTGGACTGGATCCAGAGCTTCATGACCGAGGCGAACGCCGACCTCAGCGCCCTCGGGACCTCCTTTCCCGTCCCCGACACGACGCCGGTCATCTACACGACCGCGAGCTGGTGGGACACGTGCACGGGCGACAGCACGGCCTTCGGGAACTACCCGCTCTGGGTCGCGGACTACGAGGTAAGCGCCCCGGCGATCCCGGCGGGATGGGGCAACTACACCTTCTGGCAGTACGCGGACAGTGGCACGGTCAGCGGAATCGCGAACACGGTCGACCAGGACTATCTCGGTCCGACGGTACTCACCAGCGCGGTGAACAGCCCGGTTAGCACCGTCCGGATATCGACGCTGACCTCACTGCGCGGCAACGGTGACACGTTCACGTCCACTTCGCTGCCCCCTGGGCTGTCGATCAGCTCATCTGGTCAGGTGACTGGCACGCCGACGACGATCGGGCAGTACAGCGTGGTCGTGACACCGTCGTCGGGCGCGGTCCCGTCCTCGATTCCGTTTACCTGGGACGTGCACGGGGCGATCACGGTCACGGGGTCCGCCAAGTCGGGGACCGCCGGCACTCCGATCATTTACCAGGTCCCCAGCTCAGGGCCGGACCAGAGCGCTGGATTCGCTCCGTCGTTCACGGCGAGCGGGCTGCCGACGGGGCTGTCCATTAGCTCCTCCGGCCTGATCACCGGATGGCCGTCTAAGCCTGGCGCCTACAACGTGACGGTCCATGCCACCGACCGCATCGGCGGGTCCGGCTCGGTGACCTTCACCTGGACGATCGGCGCCGCCGCGAACAGCGGCACGACCGGGACCATCAAGCAGATCGGCGGCTCCGGCAAGTGCCTGTACGACACGGGCGGCAAGACGACCAACGGCAACCAGCCGGAGATGTGGACCTGCGGGACGAGCGACGAGAACTGGACGTGGGTCCAGGACGGCACGATCAGGTACAGCGGCAAGTGCCTCCAGCTGGCGGGCAGCGGCTCGGCGGCCGACACACCGCTCGAACTGGAGACCTGCAGTTCAGGCAACACTGAGCAGCAGTGGCGGGCGGGAAGCGACAGCGAGATCGTCAACCCGGCGTCGGGCAAGTGCTTCTACGTCGGCGAGAACGATCCGGGCAACGGCTACAAGCCCGACGCCCACGCCTGCGGGAACGACTTGCGGCATCACTTCTTGCGGCCGGCCGCGCCGGTCACCGCGGGCGTGCCCGGCCGGTGTCTGGCCCTGTCCGCATCGGCGATCGAGGAGGCGACTTGTGCCAACGTCTCCACGCAGCACTGGGTGGCGGAGTCGAACGGCGAATTCGAGGCGGGCAGCAACAGCAGCTGCCTCAAGGAGAACGGCACCACGGCGGGTTCGACGGTATCGACCGGCCCCTGCTCGGCGTCCAGCACGTTCGACCTGTGGACGGTGACGGCGGCGTCGAGCATGCCCATCGGCGTGGAACTGAAGAACGCCGCGTCCGGCCTGTGCGTGACGGTGCCGTCCGTTTCCGCGGCCAGCGGCACCAGGGTGCTGATGGAGGCTTGCGCCGCTACGCCAGGTACTCCGGAGGACACCTGGCACATCGGCTAGCTGACGCGGATCGGCCCAATTAGCGTGTTGGCGCCAGCGCACCAATCAGATTGGTGCGCTGGCGCCAACGACCCAGTCGCTACGCGCGCTTCCCGGGGACGGCGGGAGTGCCCTCCGTCTTCGAACGGCGGGAGATCTTCGAGCCGAGCCAGACCAGCGGGTCGTACTTGTGGCCCGCCACGCGCTCCTTCAGGGGAATGAGCGCGTTGTCGGTGATCTTGATGTGCTCGGGGCAGACCTCGGTGCAACACTTGGTGATGTTGCAGTAGCCGAGACCGAAGTCGTCCTGCGCAATGTCGCGCCGGTCGGCCGTGTCCGCCGGGTGCATCTCGAGTTCCGCGACCCGCATCAGGAACCGCGGGCCCGCGTACGCCCCCTCGTTCTCATCGTGGTCGCGGATCACGTGACAGGTGTTCTGGCACAGGTAGCACTCGATGCACTTGCGGAACTCCTGTGACCGGTTCACGTCCTCCTGCTGCATCCGGAACTCGCCCGGCTTGATGTCAGGGTCGGGCGTGAACGACGGGACGGTCCGTGCCTTCTCGTAGTTGAAGGACACGTCGGTGACCAGGTCCCTGATCACCGGGAACGTCCGCATCGGCGTGATGGTCAGGGTCTCCTCCGGGGAGAAGATCGACATCCGCGTCATGCAGCCCAGCCGCGGGCGGCCGTTGATCTCCATCGAGCAGGAGCCGCACTTCCCGGCCTTGCAGTTCCACCGGAGGGCCAAGTCGGACGCCTGCGTGGCCTGGAGCCGGTGCAGCACGTCGAGGACGACCTCACCCTCATTCACCTCGACCTGGTAGTCCTGCAGCGAGCCTGACCCCGCGTCGCCGCGCCAGACCCGGAGAGATGTCGTGTATCCCATCAGTGCCCCTCTTCCCTCGACGCAGACTGAGACCCAGACACGGGCTCAGCGGAAGCCGGAGCGGGCAGCACGTCCAGCTCTTCCTCGGTCATGTACTTCTTCAGCTCGCTCCGCTCGAACAACCCGAGCAGCTCCGGCGGGACCTTCGGCAGCGGCTGGCGGCTGAGCTCGACCTTCTCGCCGGACAGCGAGACGATGAGGTTCAGCTTGCGCCATTCCGGCGACATCTCCGGGTAGTCGTCGCGCGTGTGGCCGCCGCGGGACTCCTGGCGTTCCAGCGCGGCGAGCGCCACGCACTCGGCGACCAGCAGCATGTTCCGCAGGTCGAGCGCGTAGTGCCAGCCGGGGTTGTAGGCCGGCTCGCCCGGCACCGCCACGCGGGCCGTGCGCTCCTTGAACTTCTCGAGCTCGGTGAGTGCCTGCTTGAGCTCCGACTCGCGGCGGATGAGGCCGACCAGGTCGTTCATCGTCTGCTGGAGCTCGGCGTGCACGGTGTAGGGGTTCTCGCCCTCGGACCGCTCCAGCGGCGCGAGCGCCTCCGCGATCGCCGCCTGCAGCACCGCTTCGGGCACCTCGGGCTTGGCGTCCAGCGATTCGAGGTAGTCGACGGCGCCGTCGCCGGCGCGCTTCCCGAACACCAGCAGGTCCGACAGCGAGTTGCCGCCCAGCCGGTTGGAGCCGTGCATGCCGCCGGACACCTCGCCGGCCGCGAACAGGCCGGGCACCGAGGACGCGGCGGTATCCGGGTCGACTTCCACGCCGCCCATCACGTAGTGGCAGGTCGGCCCGATCTCCATCGGTTCCTGCGTGATGTCCACGTCCGCCAGCTCCTTGAACTGGTGGTGCATGGAGGGGAGCCGCTGCAGGATGTAGTCGGGGGAGCGCCTGGATGCGATGTCGAGGAAGATGCCGCCGTGCGGTGATCCCCGGCCGGCCTTGATCTCGGAGTTGATGGAGCGCGCCACCTCGTCACGGGGCAGCAGCTCCGGCGGGCGCCGGTTGTTGTCCGGGTCGGTGTACCAGCGGTCGGCCTCTTCTTCGGTCTCCGCGTACTGGGCGCGGAACACGTCGGGCACGTAGTCGAACATGAACCGCTTGCCCTCGGAGTTCCGCAGCACGCCGCCGTCGCCGCGGACCGACTCGGTGACGAGGATGCCGCGCACCGACGGCGGCCAGACCATGCCGGTCGGGTGGAACTGGACGAACTCCATGTTCAGCAGCTTGGCACCGGCCAGCAGCGCGAGGGCGTGCCCGTCGCCGCTGTACTCCCAGGAGTTCGACGTGACCTTGAACGTCCGGCCGATGCCGCCCGTGGCGAGGATGACCGTGGGCGCCTCGAACAGGACAAACCGTCCCGTGTCCCGGATGTAGCCGAAGGCGCCGGCGATCCGCCCCGACGAGTCCTTCACCAGCCGCGTGATCGTCGTCTCGGCGAAGACGCGGATCATGGCCTCGGGGTCGCCCTCGGCGATCGAGTCCGCCTGCTGCAGCGCGACGACGCGCTGCTGCAGCGTGCGGATCATCTCCAGACCGGTCCGGTCACCCACGTGCGCGAGCCGCGGGTACTCGTGACCGCCGAAGTTCCGCTGCGAAATCTTGCCGTCCTTGGTGCGGTCGAAGATCGCGCCCCACGCCTCGAGTTCCCAGACACGGTCCGGGGCCTCCTTGGCATGCAGTTCCGCCATGCGGGGGTTGTTCAGGAACTTCCCGCCGCGCAGCGTGTCGCGAAAGTGGACCTGCCAGTTGTCGTTGGGGTTCGCGTTCCCCATGGCCGCCGCGGCGCCGCCTTCGGCCATGACGGTGTGGGCCTTGCCGAACAGTGACTTGCTGATGATCGCGGTCTTCTTGCCCCGAGCCCGGGCCTCGATCGCGGCGCGCAGTCCAGAGCCGCCGGCGCCGATCACTACCACGTCGTAGGAATAACGCTCGATTGTGTCCGGAGAAACAGTGTTGTCCGGAGACACAGTGTTGGAAGACATTGGTCAGCCTCAGTTGAAGATGCGGGGGTCGCTGAAGGCGCCGCTGGCCACCAGCATGATGTACAGGTCGGTCAGCATCAGCGTGCCGAGCGTGGTCCACGCGAGCTGCTGGTGACGCGAGTTAAGCCAGGAGACCTTCGTCCAGGTCCAGTACCGCACGGGGTGCTTGGAGAAGTTCTTCAGCCGTCCGCCGGTGATGTGGCGGCAGGAGTGACACGACAGTGTGTACGCCCACAGCAGGACCACGTTCGCCAGCATGATCAGCGAACCGAGCCCGATCCCGAAGTTACCGTCCGGCCCGCGGAAGGCCTGGGCGAGGTCGTAGGTGTTGAGGATCGAGATCAGGATCGCCATGTAGAAGAAGAACCGGTGCAGGTTCTGCATGATGAGCGGGAACCGGGTCTCACCGGAGTACGTGGCGTGGGGCTCGCGTACGGCGCACGCGGTAGGGGCGCGCCAGAACGCCTTGTAATAGGCCCCGCGGTAGTAGTAGCACGAGAGCCGGAAGCCCAGCACGAACGGGAGCGAGACGAACGCGTAGGGGATGATCGGCGGGATCGCCGGAATCCACTGGCCTAGTGAGGAAGAACCGGGCACGCATTCGCCGTTAACACATGGCGAGTAGAAAGGCGTCAGGTAGTGGTACTGCGGCACCCAGTACCAGTGCCCCATGAAGACCCGCACGGTCGCGTACAGCACCCAGATAGTGAGCAGCGTCGCGACGAGGGCGGGTTTCTGCCACCATTTGTCCTTGCGGAGCGTCCGCTCGGAGATTTGCGCCCGCGTTCTGGCGGGCGCCTCGGATAGTTGTGTCATATTTTCAGCGTCCTCGCTGCCTCATCGGTGATCGTTGCGCGGCGCGCTATGGGGGTGCGCATACCGCGATCGAACCTGATCCCGCTATTCCAAGCATGCCGTATCAGGTAGTCAATCTCTCATGTGAGCCTTACTACACTCTCGCGTCTATCAGCTGGAGGCGCTTGTGACGTTCGACACAGCCCCCAGTGCGGAGCTCAGGAAGTCGGCCTGCAAGACGAGCAGGTTCTCGGCGACCGTCGGCTGCGGCGTCATGTGCGTCACCCCGGACAGCGGCACCACGGCGTGCGGATAGCCCGCCGCCAGCAGGGCCGAGGACAGCCGCAGCGTGTGGGCCACGAGCACGTTGTCATCCGCCAGGCCGTGGACGAACAGCAGCGGGCGAGTGCCGGCCGCCACGGATCGTTCCGGATCAGCGAGCAGCGAACTGCGCGCGTACGCGTCCGGATTCGCGGCGGGATCGCCCAGGTAGCGCTCGGTGTAGTGCGTGTCGTAGAGGGTCCAGTCAGTGACCGGCGCGCCCGCGACGGCCGCGTGGAAGACGTCCGGCCGCCGCAGCACGGCGAGCGCCGACAGGTACCCGCCGAAGGACCAGCCGAGAATCCCGACCCGGCTCGTGTCCAGCTCCGTGAAGGCGGAAGCTGCCGCGTGCAGCGCCGTCACCTGGTCCTCGAGCACGCGGGTGGCGAAGTCGCCCGCGATGGCGTGCTCCCACGCCCAGCCCCGGCCGTGGGTGCCGCGGCCGTCGGCGACGATCACCGCGAAGCCCTGTTCGGCGAACCACTGCGGCTGCAGGAAGACGGCGGAGGCTTTCAGCACTCGCTGCGCGCCCGGCCCGCCGTACGGGGACATGAGGACCGGGAGCTTCGTGCCCGGCTCGTGCCAGGACGGGAACAGGACCGCGGTCCGGATGCCGTCGGGTCCGGCGTCGAGGAAGCGCGGCGCGGGCCGGGGGAGGTTGGGCGTCTCCGCGACGGACGCGATCGCCAGGCTCTCGTTTCCGGCGACGCGCACCAACGCCGAAGCGTCGGCGAGCGTCCGGCTGACCACGATCGTCATGCCGCCGCCCGCGGACGCGGTGTGCACGCCGGGTTCCGTCGTGACCTCGGTGAGGCCGTCCGGGCCGTAGCGCCATACGCCCAGTTCGGTCGGCTCGGGGGAGGCGGCGAACACGACCGCGTCGCCGTCGGTGCCAAGAATCCGCCGCACGTGCAGGCCGGCCGGGGTAACCGGCGCCGCCGTGGCCAGCTCGGCGGGCGCGGCGACGACCAGCCGCCGGGTGTCCTCGCTGACCCGCGTCCACACGATGTGGCCGTCCGGCAGTTGCGCGGGCGCGCCGTCGATGACGTCGGTCCAGTGCTCGTCGGTGTCCTCGGCCAGGACCTCGCCGGTGAGCGCCCTGGTCACCCGGATCGTCCGCTGATCCCGGGTCTGCGTGACGATCAGCAGGTCCTTGCCCCAGCTGGCGCCGACCAGGTAGGGGAACGCGGCGGTGTCCCAGGCAACCGGCGTCAGCGCCCCGGACGCGACATCGGCGATATAGAGCGATACGTCGGCGTTCGCGGTGCCGGCCGACGGGTACTTCCAGCGGACTGGCTCGCGGTCGGGGTGGGCGGGATCGGCGATGTGCCAGGAGTTCACGGGGCGTTCATCCACGCGCGCGAGCAGCACCCGCGTGCCGTCCGGCGACCACCAGTAGCCGCGGGCACGGCCCATCTCCTCGGCCGCGACGAATTCCGCGAGCCCGAAGGTAACCCCGTCCTCCGCCGCGATCTGACGATCCGTGCCGCTTTCACGATCATTTACCCTAAACGTCGCTTGGTGTACGTAGCCGATCCGCTTCCCCGTGGGATCGAGCCGGGCGTCGAGCGCGGGCGTCTCGGTCGCGATCAGCCGCGGCTCGGCCCGGTCGTCCCCGAGGCCGACGGTATAGACCTGCCCGGACAGGACGAAGGCGGCCAGCGTATGTGCGGAGTCGGTCGTGAACGACACGATGCCGGCGCCGGTTTCCCGGACGCGTTCCCGGCGCGCCCGCTCCTGCGGCGGCAGGTTCTCTTCATCGGCGCCGATCTGCCGCGGATCGGCGATCAGGCGTTCCTCGCCGGTGGCGGTATCCACTTGCCACAGGCAGTGCACTGGGTCGGCGCCGTCTTTGGTCCTGACGAACGAAATCCGGCTGCCGTCCGGGGAGATCTGGAAGGCCCGGGGCACGCCGAGCGTGAAGTTGCGGGTCCGTGCGCGCTGCCTGGGAAAGCTCTCGGTCATGCCCCATGATCATGCCAGGCCGCCGGGGCCGGCGATAATCGCGGTATGCCAGCCGAACGCAGCCTGCTGCTTGTCCACGCGCACCCGGATGACGAGTCGATCGGGACCGGGGCGACCATGGCCAGGTACGCGGCCGAAGGGGCACGCGTCACGCTTGTCACCTGCACACTCGGCGAGCTCGGGGAGATCATCCCGCCGGACCTGCGGCACCTGCTGCCGGATGAGCTCGGCCAGCACCGGATCGGCGAGCTGGAGCGGGCGTGCCGCGCGCTCGGGGTGAGCGATCACCGGTTTCTCGGCGGCGAGGGCCGGTTCCGTGATTCCGGGATGATGGGGCTGCCCGACAACGACGACCCGCGCTGCTTCTGGCAGGCGGACGTGTCGGCGGCGGCCGCGCTGCTGGTGCCGATCATCGAGGAGGTCGCGCCCACCGCGATCGTCACGTACAACGCCAATGGGTTCTACGGGCACCCAGACCACATCCAGGCGCACCGCGTCGCCTGGCGCGCGTTCGAGATGACGGATAAGAAGGGGAAGTTCTACGCGACGGCGATGCCGCGCCGTGTCCTGGAGGCGGCGAGCGTGCTGCCGGAGGACTCGTGGTTCATCCGCGCGTCCGCGTCGGACATGTCGGTGGGTGTCCCTGATGATGAGGTCACGACGTCGGTCGAAGCGTCCAGGTTCCTGGAGGTGAAGATGGCGGCGATGCGCGCACACGAAACCCAGATCACGGTGGACGGGAAGTTCTACGCGCTGAGCAACGAGATCGGGCACCGGGTGCTGGGCACGGAGTACTACACGCTGCTGGCCGGGACCCGGGGCGCGAGCGACCCGTACGAACGCGACCTGTTCGCCGAGTAGCCTGCACCTATGGAAACCCCGCGGGTACGGCCGGAGACGGAATCGCGCGCCATCACGGTCGCTATCTACGTCGTGCTGTTCGTGCTCGGCGCCCTGCAGGGCCTGATCGGCAGTTTCCAGTACAGCCAGAGCCCGGTGCCACTGATCGCGATCATCCTCGACGTGGCGATCTTCGCGACGTGCGTGCTCGGCGGCTGGGCGATGCGCTCCCTGAGCGGCGGCCTGTACCCCGCCATCGGCTGGCTCCTGGCCTCGTTCATCATGTCGATGGGCAACCACGAGGGCACCGTGATCATCACGGCCACGACAGCGGGCGAGTGGTACCTCTACGGCGGCGCCCTCGCCGCCGCCTCCGGCGCGGCCGCGGCCTTCGTCCGCTCCGCCGCTCGCCCCCAACCCCGCCGCTAAGCGCCC
>Ga0210389_10001026_pt1 | contig 23395 bp, 22 predicted proteins | sample IncBWH28OmetaG_FD_160127 | JGI IMG/M metagenome (GOLD analysis project Ga0210389, IMG submission 160127) | Forest soil microbial communities from Barre Woods Harvard Forest LTER site, Petersham, Massachusetts, United States - Inc-BW-H-28-O ...
GGCAGCCAGCGCGCCGGCGGTGTCGTTGACGACGACGGTGGCGCCCAGCCGGGCCAGGCCGAGCGCTTCGGCCCGTCCCAGGCCCGCCGCCGCACCGGTCACCACCGCGACCTTCCCGGACAGGTCTGTCGCGTTCGCGCTGCTGCCATTAGCCGCAGTCAATTTGTGAATACCTCTAGTCTCTGTTTAGTCGCTGCGGGACAGAGCTGCCCGCGGGCACTCGGCGATCGCCTGTTCGGCCAGCTGCTCTTGGTCGGACGGAATCGGATCGGTCTTCACGACGGCGTAGTCTTCATCGTCCAGGTCGAAGATGTCCGGCGCGATTCCCAAGCACACCGCGTTACCTTCACACCTGTCACGATCCACGATCACCCGCACGGCACCCTCCTTGAAACTGGCCGTCGTCAGAGCACACGCCCCGTCGGTATGTAGCTCCACCATAGGGCCCCGGCGCGTCCGGGGAAACGGTCGCTGGATTCCCAGACTAGAACGTGTTACAACCGGGAAGACGAACGGGTAGCCATTATCGAGCTTTGGCCTATCACGTGGCTCTCTATTTGACAGACGCTTAACGAACGAGGACGGCCGGAATGCGAATCAGTTATACCCCTGAACAGGAGGAGCTGCGTCGCGAGCTGCGGTCGTACTTCACCACCCTGATAACGCCGGAGCGCCGCGAGGCGCTGAGCTCGGTCCAGGGGGAATACGGCGTCGGCAACGTCTACCGCGAGACGGTCGCGCAGATGGGCAAGGACGGATGGCTCACCCTGAACTGGCCGAAGGAATACGGCGGCCAGGGCCGCTCGCCGATGGATTCGCTGATTTTCACCGACGAAGCGGCCATCGCCGGTGCACCGGTACCCTTCCTGACGATCAACAGCGTGGCGCCGACGATCATGGCCTACGGCACCGACGAACAGAAAAAGTTCTTCCTGCCCAAGATCGCCGCCGGGGACCTGCACTTCTCGATCGGCTACTCCGAGCCCGGTGCCGGCACCGACCTGGCCAACCTGCGCACGACTGCGGTCCGCGATGGCGACGACTACGTGGTCAACGGCCAGAAGATGTGGACCAGCCTGATTCAGTACGCCGACTATGTCTGGCTGGCGGTGCGCACCAACGCCGAGGCGAAAAAACACCGCGGCATCTCGGTGCTGATCGTGCCGACTACTGCCGAGGGTTTTTCCTGGACGCCGGTACACACCATGGCCGGCCCCGATACCAGCGCCACCTACTACACCGACGTACGCGTGCCGGTGAGCAACCGGGTCGGTGAGGAGAACGGCGGCTGGCGGCTGGTGACCAACCAGCTCAACCACGAGCGGGTCGCCCTGGTGTCGCCGGCGCCGATTTTCATGTGCCTGCGCGAGGTGCGTGAATGGGCGCAGAACACCAAGGACGCCAGCGGAGCACGGCACATCGACTCGGAGTGGGTACAGCTCAACCTGGCCCGGGTGCACGCCAAGGCCGAGGTTCTCAAGCTGATCAACTGGGAGCTGGCGTCATCGGACAGCGAGGCGCTCGGGCCTGCGGATGCGTCAGCGGCCAAGGTGTACGGCACCGAGCTGGCCACCGAGGCCTACCGCCTGTTGATGGAGGTGCTCGGTACGGCGGCGACGGTGCGTCAGGATTCGCCGGGCGCGTTGCTGCGCGGACGGGTCGAGCGGATGCACCGGGCTTGCCTGATCTTGACGTTCGGTGGCGGAACGAACGAAGTGCAGCGCGACATCATCGGGATGGTCGCGCTGGGACTGCCCCGGGCCAACCGCTGAGCTTCTGGTTATTAAGGACGAGGATTCATGGATTTCACAACAACCGAAGCCGCGCACGACCTCGGTGGTTTGGTCGACACGATCGTGGACGCGGTGTGCACGCCGCAGCACCAACGTGAGCTGGACGGGCTCGACCAACGATTCGACCGCGCGCTGTGGGGCAAGCTGATCGAGTCCGGCATCTTGACCAGCGCAGCGCCGGCAGCATTCGACGGCGACGGTTTCGGAGTCCTCGAGCAGCTGGCAGTCCTGGTCGCGCTGGGCCACCAACTGGCCGCGGTGCCGTACCTGGAGTCGGTGGTGCTGGCCGCCGGGGCGCTGGCCCGGTTCGGCTCCGAGGATCTGCAGCAGACGTGGGGTGTGCCGGCGATCCGCGGCGAGAAGGTCCTCACCGTCGCGCTCGACGGCGACATGGGCGAGGGGCCGGTCCAGGCCACCCGTGCCGGTGACGGCTACCGGCTGACCGGCACCCGCACCCAGGTCGGCTTCGGCCCGGTCGCCGACGCTTTCCTGGTTCCGGCCGAAACCGATTCCGGCACGGCGGTTTTCCTGGTTGCTGCCGACGACCCGGGCGTCACGGTGACAGCGATGGAGACGACCGGCTTGGGCAGCGTCGGGCATCTGGCGCTGGACGGGACCGAGGTGGACGGCGGGCGGAAGGTCAGCGACGCCGCCGACGGCATTGACCGCAGAGTCGCTGGCTGGCTTGGCACGCTTGCAACCCTGGGCCGCAGCGCTTTTCAGCTCGGTGTGCTAGAGCGCGGGTTGCAGATGACGGCCGAATACGCCCGCACCCGCGAGCAGTTCGACCGCCCGATCGGCAGCTTCCAGGCGGTGGCGCAGCGACTGGCCGATGGCTACATCGATGTCAAAGGGTTGCGGCTCACACTCACCCAAGCGGCATGGCGAGTCTCGGAAGACATTCCGGCCGAAATCGACGTAGCGAGCGCGGCGTTCTGGGCCGCCGACGCCGGCCACCGGGTGGCGCACACCATCGTGCACGTGCACGGCGGTGTCGGCGTCGACACCGATCACCCGGTACACCGCTACTTCCTGGCAGCCAAGGAGACCGAGTTCGCATTGGGCGGCGCCACCAGGCAGCTGCGCCGGATCGGCCGCGAACTGGCCGAAACACCCGCCTAGCCGACGTGATTCCGACCGACCCGACCGTCACCGGGCTGTTGGCGCCGCTGGCCGAGATCGTTGACCGGGGTGTCTATTTCGAAGACTCGTTCACCTGCTGGCGTGACCACGTCCGGCACGGCGCCGCGATCGCGGCAACGCTGCGTGAACGCCTCGATCCGGCAAAGCCGCCGCACGTCGGAGTGCTGCTGGAGAACACGCCCTTCTTTTCGGCGATGTTGGTGGCGGCCGGGATGTCCGGAATCGTGCCGGTGGGGCTCAATCCGGTGCGCCGCGGCCAAGCGCTGGCCCGCGATGTCGCCCACGCCGACTGCCAATTGGTGCTGACCGACTCGAAATCTGCTGCACCACTGGACGATATCGAACATCTGAACGTCGATTCGGCCGAGTGGGCCGACGAGCTGGCCGCACATCGTGATGCCGAACCGCTGTTCCGGCCCGCGTCGCCCGCCGACCTGTTCATGCTGATGTTCACGTCGGGCACCAGCGGCGAGCCGAAGGCCGTGAAGTGCAGCCACGGCAAGGTCGCGATCGCCGGCGTGACAATGACACAGCGGTTCGACCTCGACCGCCACGACGTCTGCTACGTGTCGATGCCGTTGTTTCATTCCAACGCGGTGCTGGTCGGCTGGGCGGTGGCCGCGGCGTGCCAGGGTTCAATGGTGTTGCGGCGCAAGTTCTCCGCGTCGAACTTCTTGATCGATGTCCGCCGCTACGGTGCCACCTACGCCAACTACGTAGGCAAGTCGTTGTCCTACCTGCTCGCCACGCCCGAGCGGCCCGACGACGCGGACACCCCGCTGCGCGCGGTGTACGGCAACGAAGGCGTCCCCGCCGACGTCGACCGGTTCGGCCGCAGATTCGGTTGCGTCGTCCAGGACGGGTTCGGTTCGACCGAGGGCGGGGTGGCGATCGTCCGGACCCCCGACACCCCGCAGGGTGCATTGGGTCCGCTACCCGAGGGGATCGACATCGTGGACCCCGACACGGGCATTCCGTGCCCGGCGGGGGTGGTGGGCGAGCTGGTGAACACCGCCGGTCCGGGCCGTTTCGAGGGTTACTACAACGACGAGGCCGCGGAGGCCGAGCGGATGGCCGGCGGCGTCTACCACAGCGGCGACCTCGCCTATCGTGACGAGGTCGGCTATGCGTACTTTGCTGGGCGGCTTGGTGATTGGATGCGGGTCGACGGCGAGAATCTCGGCACGGCCCCCATCGAGCGGGTGCTGCTGCGCTATCCCGATGCCACCGAGGTAGCGGTGTATGCGGTGCCCGACCCGGTGGTCGGCGACCAGGTGATGGCCGCATTGGTCATGACGCCGGGCGCTGAGTTCAATCCGGTGAAATTCCGGGCCTTCCTGGCCGAGCAGCCCGACTTGGGGCCCAAGCAGTGGCCGTCGTACGTCCGGATCGGCGCGGCGTTGCCGCGCACGGTGACCTTCAAGGTGCTCAAGCGCCAGCTGTCAGCGCAGGGCGTTGACTGCGCCGATCCGGTGTGGCCGATTCGCCGCTAGTCTGGCCGGGGCGACCCCTCCCAACGGATTACGTCGAATCGCAACCAGGCAGGACATGACCCTTCCACGGCCCAACCTCGAACAAAGCTTCGAAGAGCTTGCCGCCGCCGTCCCGGCGACCATCGGTGTCGCGATCTCTGGACCGGATCGGACCGAGCCGCGTGCGCTTGGCCGCTGGTCGTCCGGTGTGGCGTGGTCCACGATCAAAGTGCCTCTGGCGATAGCCGCCTTGCGTCGCGACCGGCCGGGCGCCCAAGACTTGGTCGTCAAGGCCATCACCGAATCCGACAACGACGCGTCCGAGCGATTGTGGACTCAACTGGGTGCGCCGGCGGGCGCCGCCCAACAGGTGCAAGCCGTCATCGACGAATCCGGTGATACGGCCACCGTGGTCGAGTCACACCGACTTCGGCCTAGCTTTACCGCGTTTGGCCAAACGCAATGGGCCCTGGCTCGGCAGGCGCGATTCGCCGCGCAGCTGCCGTACCTCGACCACGGGGCGACCATCGTCGACCTGATGCGCCAACTCGCGAGCCACCAGCGCTGGGGCCTGGCCGCCAAAGGCCTTGCCGCCAAAGGTGGTTGGGGGCCTGGGATTCGCGGCGATTATCTGGTCCGCCAATTCGGAATCATTCCGGCGGAGTTCGGGCAGGTAGGTGTGGCGTTGGCGGCCCAAGCCGACGCGTTCGAGACCGGAGTCGACGTCCTCAACACGATGACGGACTGGGTCGTCAGCCACCTTCGTGTGCTAACCGAACAGTGACGGCACCACCGCATCGATCAGGTGCGGTCCGGGTTCGGCGAAAGCTGCGCGCAGGGCGTCGGCGAATTCATCCGCGGTGGTGACGCGCCGCGCCGGAACTCCCATACCCTCGGCGATCTTGACGAAATCCATTGTGGGGCGGGATAAATCGAGGAGATCGAGCGCATTGGGGCCGGGAGCCGAGCCGGCACCGACGCGTTGTAGCTCAACTCGCAAAATGTCGTAGGCGCTGTTGTCGTAGAGCACGGTGGTCACATCGAGTTTCTCGCGCGCCTGGCTCCACAGCCCAGAAATCGTGTACATCGCAGACCCGTCGGACTCCAGGCACAGCACCGGACGATCCGGCGCTGCCACCGCGGCACCGACAGCGGCGGGAATGCCGTAGCCGATCGCTCCCCCGGTCAGGGTCAGCCAATCGTGGGCCGGCGCACCGGCGGTAGCCTGTGCCAGCAGCAGCCCGGACGTGTTCGACTCGTCGACGACGATCGTCCGTTCGGGCATCAACGCTCCGATGACGTCGGCAGCCGACGCGGACGTCAGGGCACCCGTCGGCAGCTGCGGACGTGACGCTTCGGCCAGCGGCGCAACCGTACCGGGTGCCACCTCGTCGGCCACCGCGGCAAGCGCGTCGGCCGCACCAGCGTGCCCGGCGAGCACGTGCACCTCGCATCCGGCCGGCACCAGGTCGCTGGGCATGCCAGGGTAGGCGAAGAAGGACACCGGCGACTTGGCGCCCGCCAGCACCAGATGCTTGGCACCATCCAGCTGGGACGTCGCGGCCTCGGCGAAATAGGCGAGCCGCTCGACGACGGGCACGCCCGCGCCGCGTTCCAGCCGCGTCGGGAACGTCTCGCACAACAGCCGGGCCCCCGTCGCCTGGGTGATCCGCGCGGCGGCGGCCAGCCCTCGTCCACGGGTCGCGTCCCCGCCGACCATGAGCACCGTCGGTTCGCCGGAGCGCAACACCTCGAGTACCCCGCGCGCCGATTGCGGGTCGGCGGATGCAGAGTGCGCGGGCACCGTGGAAGCGGGGTGCGCGCCGTCGGACCAGGACACGTCGGCGGGCAGAATCAACGTTGAGATCTGCGAGCCGGACAGGCTGGCGACGATCGCCTCGGCGGCGTCGGTGGCGACGTCGGCGGTGTGCTCGGTGCGGCGCATCCATCCCGAGACGCTGCCGGCCAGCGCGTCGATGTCGGATTCCAGTGGGGCGTCGTACTTTTTGTGATAGGTGGCGTGGTCGCCAACGACAACCACCATCGGCACCCGGGCGCGGCGCGCATTGTGCAGGTTGGCAAGGCCGTTACCCAATCCGGGGCCCAGGTGCAGCAGCACCGCGGCCGGCCGATCGGCAATGCGGGCATAACCGTCGGCGGCGCCGGTGGCCACGCCCTCGAAAAGCGCTAGCACGCCACGCATTTGCGGAACGGCGTCCAGGGCGGCCACGAAGTGCATCTCGGACGTGCCGGGGTTGGCGAAACACACGTCGACGCCGCCGTCGACCAGGGTGTTGATCAGGGCCTGAGCGCCGTTCACCTGATTGCCTCCAGTCCGAAAACACCCTCGGCGTTGCGGTGCAGAAAGTCTCGGCGGGCCTGATCGCTGAGCCCGAGTTCATCGAGCCCCGCCAGCGCGTGCCGGTGGGTCATCATCGGGTAGTTGGTGCCGAACAACACTTTGCGTTGTCCGGTACCGGTTTTCATGAACCGGGTGAGCTCTTGTGGCAGTCGCCTGATCGTGTAGGCCGACGTGTCGATGTAGACGTTCTCGTGTTTGCGGGCGACCGCGACCATCTCCTCGGTCCATGGATAGCCGACGTGGCCGCAGACGATGACGAGTTCGGGAAAATCGAGGGCCACCTGGTCGATGTAGGGAATCGGGCGCCCGGTCTCCGATGGCCGCAGTGGACCGGTGTGTCCGACCTGGGTGCAGAACGGCACACCGGACTCCACACATTCGGCGAACAATGGGTAGTAACGCCGGTCGGTGGGCGGCGCGTCCCACAGCCAGGGCACCACCCGCAGACCCACGAATCCGCCCTCGCGCACCCGGCCGCGTAGCTCGCGGACGGCGGCCATCGGCCGGTCGAGGTCGACCGTGGCCAGACCGGCGAACCGGCTCGGGTAGAGCCGGATCCATTCCGCGACCTCGTCGTTGGATATCAAGTCCTGGCCGCCCGGGCCGCGCCACGCACTCAGCAGGCCGAAGTCGACCCCGGCCGCGTCCATCGACGCAACGGTCGCCTCGATCGGAATTTCGGAGTCGGGGATCGACCCGCCCGTCCACCGCCGCAGCGAGGCCAACATATCGCTGCGCAGGAACCTGTGCGTCGGGTGCTGCATCCAGACATCGATCGTCATCGCGTTCCGACACTAGCCCGCCGACGATGCACGCCGTGAAGCGGCGGGAGGAGGAGCGGGCAATCCAACACTAGCCCGCCGACGATGCACGCCGTGAAGCGGCGGGAGGAGGAGCGGGCAATCCAACACCAGCCCGCCGACGATGCACGCCGTGAAGCGGCGGGAGGAGGAGCGGGCGATCCGACACTAGACGGAGGTCAGGCCGCCAGTGCGGCCTGGGCGGCGGCATTCGTCTGCCGTGCGTACCCGCCGCCGAACAGCACCACATGCGCCAGCAGCGGGAAGAGCTGGTGCAGCCCGACCCGGTTGCGCCAGCCGGGTTTCAGCGACCGGACCCGCTGGTAACCACCGAGGACGGCGTCATAATGCGGGCAGCCGAACAGCGCGAGCATCGCCAGGTCGGTCTCGCGGTTACCCCCATGCGCAGCCGGATCGATCAACACCACCCCAGCGGGCGTCCACATCACGTTGCCGCTCCACAAGTCGCCGTGCAGCCGAGCCGGCGGGTCGTCGTCGTCGAAGTCGCCGGCACGGCATCGCGCCGCGACCGCGTCGATCGCGGCCCGGGTCGACGCATCGAGCCGCGCCGCGGCAAGCTCGCCCATCGGGGCCAGCCGCTCGTCGGCGTAGAACTCGCCCCAGCGTGGATGTTGCCGCAACGACATCGGCAATGGCTGCGATAACGGCCCGAAGAACCCCGGCCCGTCCCACCCGTCGGGCCCTGCGCCGAACGCCGCGGCACCCGCGTCGTGCGTGACGGCCAGCCGGCTGCCGAACACGTGCGCGGCCTCGCGGGTCGGAGTCACCGACCCAAGCCGCCGCAGGGTCAGGCTCGTCGCGTCAACAGCGACGAGCTGCGCGCAAGGCACGCCGCCGTCAACACTTGAAAGCCACCGCAACCCTGCGGCTTCGCAAGCGAAGAAGCCGTTGGGCGCGCCCGGATGGTGCTTGACGAAGTCGGTCACGCAATCCGGCGCATCAGGCAGTCACGTGAGCGGCATGCACATCGTCGGCGGGCCGTGCCTCGGTCTGTTGCTTGGCCCATCGGTAGTCGGGTTTGCCGGCTGGCGAGCGCTTCACCTCGTCGACCAGCCAAAGGCTGCGCGGCACTTTGTATCCCGCGATCTCGGAGCGCACGAAACGGCCCAGCTCCGACAACGACGGCCGGCGTCCGGGCCTGGCCTGCACGACGGCGGCCACCTGCTGGCCGTAACGAGGATCGGGCACCCCGACCACCAGCGCGTCGAACACGTGGGGATGAGCTTTGAGCGCGGCCTCGACCTCCTCGGGATAGATCTTTTCGCCGCCGCTGTTGATGGACACCGAACCGCGGCCCAGCATCGTGACCGACCCATCCTCCTCGACCTGCGCGTAGTCGCCAGGAATCGCATACCGGACGCCGTTGATGGTCCGAAACGTCTCGGCCGTCTTCTTCTCGTCCTTGTAGTAACCGACCGGAATGTTGCCCTTCTTGGCAATGAATCCGCGCACGCCGGAGCCGGGTTTCACCTCGTTGCCGTCTTCGTCGAGGACGACGGTGCGGTGGTCGATGGTCACTCGCGGCCCACCGCCGTGCGGCGCATCCTTGGCCACAATGCTGGTGCCGCCGAAGCCGGTCTCCGAGGAGCCGATCGAGTCGGTGATGATCCGGTTGGGCAGCAACTCGAGGAGCTTCTCCTTGATGCTCGGCGAGAACAGCGCCGCGGTGCTGGCCAGCAAGAACAGAGACGACAGGTCGTAGTCGTTCTTGGTGGTGAGCGCGTCGAGCAGCGGCCGCGCCATGGCGTCGCCGGTGAAGAACAGCAGGTTCACTTTTCGGTCGTGAACCGTGCGCCATACCTCCTCGGCGTCGAATTCCGGTGCGAGCACGGTCGTTTGACCCGAAAAGATCGACATCCAGGTGGCAGACTGGGTGGCGCCGTGGATCATTGGCGGGATCGGATAGCGGATCATCGGCGGGTTGGCGGCGGCGGCCTTGGCCAGGTCGTATTCGTCCTTGACGAATTCGCCTGTGGCAAAGTCGGTTCCACCGAAGAGAACCCGATAGATGTCCTCGTGGCGCCACATCACCCCCTTCGGGAAGCCGGTAGTACCACCCGTGTACAGCAGGTAGATGGCGTCTGCGCTGCGGTCGCCGAAGTCACGTTCCGGGGAGCCTTGTGCGATCGCCGAATAGAATTCGACGCCGCCATAACGCCGATAGTCCTTGTCGGTCCCGTCCTCGACAACGAGGACCGTCTTGACATTCGGGGTGTCCGGCAGCACGTTGGCGACCCGGTCGCTGTACTCGCGCTCGTGCACCAGGGCGACCATGTCGGAGTTGTCGAAGAGGTAGCGAAGTTCGCCCTCGACGTAGCGGTAGTTGACGTTCACGAGGATGGCGCCCGCCTTCACGATGCCGAGCATCGCGATGACGATCTCGATGCGGTTGCGGCAATACAACCCGACCTTGTCGTCCTTCCTCACACCCCGATCGATCAGATAGTGCGCGAGGCGGTTGGCCTTCTCCTCCAGTTGGGCGTAGGTCAGGTGTTCGTCACCGCAGACAAGGGCTACACGGTCAGGCACCGCGTCAATGGCGTGCTCGGCGAGATCAGCAATGTTCAGGGCCACGGACCCCAAATTAGAACGTGTTACATTTCCTGACAAGTCCGAGGGAAGGCGACCACCCGTGAGCGAGTCCGGAAAAAAGGCCGACGCCATCATTGAGCAGCGCGGACACACCCTGATCCTGACGCTGAACCGTCCCGAGGCCCGCAATGCACTCTCGACCGAGATGCTCTCGATCATGGTCGAGGCGTGGGACCGCGTCGACAACGATCCCGACATCCGGTGCTGCATCCTCACCGGGGCCGGTGGCTACTTCTGCGCCGGCATGGATCTGAAGGCGGCAACCAAGAAGCCGCCGGGCGACTCCTTCAAGGACGGCAGCTACGACCCGTCGCGGATCGACGCCTTACTGAAAGGTCGCCGGCTGACGAAGCCCCTGATTGCAGCGGTCGAAGGACCGGCGATCGCCGGGGGCACCGAGATCCTGCAGGGCACCGACATCCGGGTCGCCGGAGTGAGCGCCAAATTCGGCATCTCCGAGGCCAAGTGGAGCCTGTACCCGATGGGCGGTTCTGCGGTGCGACTGGTGCGGCAGATCCCCTACACGGTTGCGTGCGACCTGCTGCTGACCGGCCGCCACATCAGCGCGGCCGAGGCTAAGGAAATCGGCTTGATAGGGCATCTAGTGCCCGACGGCCAGGCGCTGACCAAAGCGCTCGAACTCGCGGACGTCATATCGGCTAACGGCCCGCTCGCCGTGCAGGCGATCCTGCGGACGATCCGCGAGACAGAGTGCCTCAACGAAAACGACGCCTTCAAGATCGACACCCAAATCGGCATCCAGGTGTTCCTGTCCGACGACGCCAAAGAAGGCCCGAAGGCGTTCGCGGAGAAGCGTAAGCCCCACTTCCACAATCGCTAAGGCATCCGGGTCACCTTCAGTCGCGACCAGACGCAAAATCGCATTTTTTCGGGATGGTTCGTGCGAGTCTGCGTCTGCTCGCGAGTGGGCGAGCCTCAGCTCGCTCAGCCCACCGGCGCGGTCGGGGTGAACACCACCGGCATCGACTCCAGGCCGCTGACGAAGTTCGCCGGCCGCAACGGCAACGACGAGTCGTCGGCCAGCCGCAGATCGGGCAGCCGCTGGAGCACCCGTCCCGTCATCAGCGACAGCTCCAAACGGGCCAGCTGATTGCCCAAACAGAAATGGGTGCCGAACCCGAAAGCCAAGTGGCTGTTGGGGTTGCGCTGGACATCGAATTTGTCCGGCTGTTCGAACACCGCCGCGTCGAAGTTGGCGGACTCGAACAACAGCATCATCTTCTCGCCCGCGCGGAGCGCGGTGCCGTGAAATTCGGTGTCGGTGTTCAAAATTCGGCACATGTTCTTCACCGGCGCGGTCCAGCGCAGCATCTCCTCGATGGCATCCGGCAGCAACGACGGGTCACGCCGCAGCAGGTCCCACTGATCGCGGTTGCGCAACAGCTGCTCGGTACCGCCGCTCAACGTGTGTCGCGTGGTCTCGTCGCCACCGATCAGAATGAGCAGCGTCTCCATGATGAGCTCGTCATCGGTGAGCCGCTCCCCGTCGACTTCAGAACTCACCAGCACGCTGACCAAGTCATCGGTGGGCTCTTCGCGCCGAGCCGCGATGGTGGCGCGGGTGAATTCGTTATAAGCCGCGAAGGCGTCCATCGTGACCTGGAAATCCTCTTCGGACACATGAGAACTCAGGAAAGTCACCAGGTCGTCGGACCACTTGAGGAACATCTCGCGCTGCTCTGGACGCACCCCGAGCATGTCACCGATGACAGCCATCGGCAGCGGGGCGGCCAGGTGCCGGACAAAATCACACTCGCCGCGTTCGCATACCGCGTCGATCAGCGTGTCGCACAACGCCTGGATCGACGCCTCTTTGTCTTTTACCCGCTTGCGGGTGAAGCCGGCGTTGACCAGTTTGCGCCGCAACAGATGTGCGGGATCGTCCATGTCGATCATCATCGGCAGCGCGGGGTGGTCGGGCCGGATGCCACCGGCGTTGGAGAACAGTTCCGGCTGCCGTTCGGCCTCGATCACAGCCTGGTAGGTCGACGCGGCGGCCAGCCCATTGCGGTCCCGGAACACCGGTTCGTTGGCCCGCATCCACCGATACGCCTCGCGTGCCTCGCGGCTGCCGTAAAAGGTCCCGTCGGTCAGATCGAGGTCTGGCCTGTTCTCCAATTTGGTCTTAGAAAAGGCTTCAGTCATGAGATCTCATGAGCGTCACCGAATGACATCTGAACCCGGTCAACGGAGCTGGACAACAACGCGCGCTTCGGAAGGCCCAGTGACGCCAGCTCGTTCGAGTAGGGATGATCGCCCAGCCAGACGCGTACGCCACCGATCCGATTGCGCACGCCGTCGAGAGTGTGTTCGAAAGTGGTTTCGCGGGTGACTCCGTCGCGGTGCGAGTAGGTGCGCTGCTCTTGCCGGCGCGGCGTCAATCGGATCGGCAGGCCGGGGCGGAACTCCATGCCGATCACCAATCGTCCGCCGATGCCGAGGTCAAAACCGAACTGACGGCCCTCGCGAACGGTGAAGTCCGCCATCACTTTCGGGTAGCCCCAAATCGTGGTGCCGGCTTCCAACGTGAACGCCTGATCGACGGGCAGGTGGTGGATGAAGGCGCCGGCCGACTGGAGGGCACGCGTTCCGCTCGCCTTTACCCCCGGCGGGTTGACCATCACGCTGGTGCCGAACTCGTAGTACTGACCCAGGTCTCCGTCGATGTAGCGCATCAACATCAGGACCACGATCGCGCGCCCGGGCAGGTATCGGCAGACCTGCAGGCCGCTGTAATCGATCAGCCGCTGCGCCGCGTCGGCGTCGACCGAGAACATCGCCATGTGCTGATTTGCCCTGCGGATCTGCACCGGCATCGTGAGTACCGTGCCCGCGATGGTGTGCTGCGAGGCTGTCATCGGGCCAATCTAGAACGTGTTCTATTCGCCTGGCAAGGACCGCCTAGATCAACGCGGCCACCTCACGGACCTGCTCCGGGCTGCGGCCGCTCACCACCATCATCGTGACGCCCGCTGCCGCCCACACCTTGACCTGCTTATGCACGTAGTCCAAATTACCGACGATCGCGGCGTCGTCGACGAGCTCGTCGGGGATGATCGTCGCCGCTTTGTCCTTCTGGTTGTTCCGGAAGAGCTTCGTCACATCGTCGACGACCTCGGCGTAGCCCATCCGCCGATAGACGTCGGCGTGGAAATTGGTGTCCTCGGCGCCCATGCCACCCATATAGAGAGCCAGATAGGGCTTCATGGCGGCGAAGGCGGCGCTGCGGTCGTCCGTGACGACGATGTTGGCTGTCGCGCAGATCTCGAAGTCCTCGCGGCTGCGGCGGGCGCCGGCTCGCGCGAATCCTTCGTCGAGCCATTCGTTGTACATGTCGGCCAACCGCGGCGTGTAGAAGATCGGCAGCCAGCCGTCACAGATCTCGGCGGCCAAAGCGACATTCTTCGGCCCCTCGGCGCCCAGCATGATCGGGATGTCGGCGCGCAGTGGATGAGTGATGGGTTTGAGAGGTTTGCCCAGGCCGGTCACCGGTCGCCCGCGGCCCTCCTGCCCCTTCTTCAGCGGCAGCGGGTAGTGGGGCCCGTCGCTGGTCACCGGCCCTTTCCGGGCCCACACCTGCCGGACAATGTCGATGTATTCGCGGGTACGGGCCAGCGGCTTGGGGAACGACTGCCCATACCAGCCCTCGACCACCTGCGGTCCGGATACCCCCAGCCCGAGAATGTGGCGGCCCCCGGACAGGTGATCGAGCGTCAGTGCCGCCATCGCGCATGCCGTCGGGGTGCGCGCGGACAGCTGAACCACCGACGTGCCCAGCCGCACTCGCGACGTCGACGAGCCCCACCAGGCCAGCGGAGTGTAGGCGTCGGACCCCCACGCCTCGGCGGTGAAGACCGCGTCGAATCCGGCCTCCTCGGCCGCGGCGACGAGTTCCCCGTGGTTCTCGGGCTGCTGAGCGCCCCAATACCCCAGCTGCAACCCCAGCTTCATGATCGCTCACCTTTCCCGGGTGTCGTCGGCCGATCCCGACCCAATATTGAAACGATTGTTAGAACCTGTTCTACTCGAAGGCGTGACAGCCAGTCCGAGCAGCCCAACCCTGATCGACCACCTTGAGCCACCGCTCTCCGCGCCACTGACGTTGTCATTCGACTACACCCGTTCGGTCGGCCCCACGCTGAGCAAGTTCTTCACCGCGCTGCGTGAGCGCCACATTCTGGGTGTGCGCGGATCGGACGGCCGGGTACATGTGCCGCCGGCGGAATACGACCCGGTCACCTACGAGCCGCTGGGCGAAATGGTACCGGTGTCCAGCGCGGGGGCCGTTGTCTCCTGGACCTGGCAGCCCGAGCCGTTGGAGGGGCAGCCGCTGGACCGCCCGTTCGCCTGGGCGCTGATCAAGCTCGACGGTGCGGACACCCCGCTGCTGCACGCTGTTGATGTGGGAGCTGCCGGCCCGTCGGCCATCCGCACCGGCGCGCGCGTCCACGTGCACTGGGCCGACAAACCGGTCGGTGCGATCACCGACATCGCCTACTTCGCGCTGGGTGAGGACACCGAGCCCGTCCCGGATTCGCCTGCAGGCGACCAGGAACCGGTCACGATGATCGTCACCCCGATCTCGCTGACCATCCAGCACACCGCCTCTCACGAGGAAAGCGCTTACCTGCGGGCCATTGCCGAGGGGAAACTCGTCGGCGCGCGTACGGGTGAGAGCGGCAAGGTCTACTTCCCGCCGCACGGTGCCGACCCGGCCACCGGCCTGCCGACGACCGAGTTCGTCGAACTGCCGGACAGGGGCACGGTGACGACGTTCGCGATCATCAACATCCCCTTCCAGGGGCAGCGCATCAAGCCGCCCTACGTCGCGGGCTATGTGCTGCTCGACGGCGCCGACATTCCGTTCCTGCATCTGGTCGCCGACATCGACGCGCACGACGTGCGGATGGGCATGCGCGTCGAGGCGGTGTGGAAACCCCGCGACCAGTGGGGCTTTGGCATCGACAACATCGAGTACTTCCGGCCCACCGGGGAACCCGACGCCAAGTACGACACCTACAAGCACCATCTGTAAAGGGCTTATCCGCACATGAGCGCTCGCAACGTTGCGGTGGTCGGCTTTGCCCACGCCCCGCATGTCCGCCGCACCGACGGCACCACCAACGGCGTCGAGATGTTGATGCCATGCTTCGCCCAGCTCTACGAGGATCTCGGCATCACCAAGGCCGATATCGGTTTCTGGTGCTCGGGATCATCCGATTACCTTGCTGGACGGGCATTTTCATTTATCTCGGCGATCGACTCGATCGGTGCCGTGCCGCCGATCAACGAATCGCACGTCGAGATGGATGCGGCCTGGGCCCTCTACGAGGCCTACATCAAGTTGCTGACCGGTGAGGTTGACACTGCCCTGGTGTACGGCTTCGGCAAGTCCTCGGCCGGAATCCTGCGTCGCGTCTTATCCCGGCAGACCGACCCATACACGGTCGCGCCGCTCTGGCCGGACTCCGTGTCGATGGCCGGGTTGCAGGCCCGCATGGGGCTGGACACCGGCAAGTGGACCCCGGAGCAGATGGCGCGCGTCGCGTTCGAATCGTGGGCGCAGGGCCGCCGGGTCGACTCCGTGGAGGCGCCGATCAGCGTCGACGAGTTGCTGGAGCGGCCGTTCTTCGCCGACCCGCTACGCCGGCATGACATCGCGCCGATCACCGACGGCGCGGCCGCGATCGTGCTCGCGGCCGACGAGCGTGCCCGCGAGTTGCGCGAGAACCCTGCCTGGATCACCGGAATCGAACACCGGATCGAGTCGCCGGCGTTGGGCGTACGCGACCTCACCCAGTCGCCGTCCACCAAAGCAGCGGCCAGGGCGGCCACCGGCGACAACACCCACACCCTCGACGTCGCTGAGATCCACGCGCCTTTCACCCACCAGCACCTGATCCTCAAGGAGGCGATCGGGATACCGGGGAAAACCAGGGTCAACCCTTCCGGCGGCGCGCTGGCGGCCAACCCCATGTTCGTCGCCGGCCTTGAGCGTATCGGCTTTGCGGCACAACATATCTGGAACGGCTCGGCCGAACGGGTGCTGGCGCACGCCACCAGCGGGCCTGCCCTGCAACAGAATTTGGTCGCCGTCATGGAAGGGAAGAACTGATGGCCGGCGCAGGCGCGCACCTCGCCGCGGTGCTGGGTACCGGGCAGACGAAATACGTCGCCAAGCGCCAAGATGTTTCGATGAACGGCCTGGTGCGAGAGGCTATCGACCGGGCGCTCGCCGACTCCGGTTCGACCTTCGACGACATCGACGCCGTCGTGGTCGGCAAGGCACCCGACTTCTTCGAGGGTGTGATGATGCCGGAGCTGTTCATGGCCGACGCCGTGGGAGCTACCGGCAAGCCGCTGATCCGAGTGCACACCGCGGGCTCGGTGGGCGGATCAACCGGTGTGGTCGCCACCAGCCTCGTGCAGTCGGGCAAATACCGGCGCGTGCTGGCGATGGCCTGGGAAAAGCAGTCGGAATCAAATGCCATGTGGGCGTTGTCGATTCCGATCCCCTTCATCAAGCCGGTCGGCGCGGGCGCAGGCGGGTACTTCGCTCCGCACGTGCGGGCCTACATCCGGCGCTCGGGCGCTCCGACCAACATCGGTGCCATGGTCGCCGTCAAGGACCGGCTCAACGGCAGCCGGAACCCACTGGCACACCTGCACCAACCCGACATCACCCTGGAAAAGGTGATGCAGTCGCCGATGCTGTGGGATCCGATCCGCTACGACGAGACCTGCCCATCGTCGGACGGCGCATGCGCGGTGGTGATCGGCGACGAGGAGATCGCCGAGGCCCGACGGGCGCAAGGACATCCGGTGGCGTGGATCCATGCCACCGCGTTGCGCACCGAGCCGCTGGCGTTCTCCGGGCGCGACCAAGTCAGCCCGCAGGCCGGCCGTGACGCGGCGGCCGCGCTGTGGAAGGCCGCCGGTATCACCAGTCCCATCGACGAGATCGACGCCGCCGAGATCTACGTGCCGTTCTCCTGGTTCGAGCCGATGTGGCTGGAAAACCTCGGGTTCGCCCCCGAGGGCGAGGGCTGGAAGCTGACCGAAGCCGGCGAGACCCGGATCGGCGGACGGATTCCGGTCAACCCGTCCGGCGGCGTGCTGTCGTCGAACCCGATCGGCGCCTCGGGTCTGATTCGCTTCGCCGAGGCGGCGATCCAGGTGATGGGCAAGGGTGGAGATCACCAAGTTCCCGGCGCGCGAAAGGCTTTGGGCCACGCCTACGGCGGCGGCTCGCAGTACTACTCCATGTGGGTGGTCGGCTCTGACAAGCCCGACCAGCCCGCCAAGCCCGTCAAACCCGAAAGGGCTTGAGAATGAGCGGCATCCAGACCAGTATCAAGCACCCTGCCCACGACGCCGGCCGCCGTTCGCGCGAGGCGGTCATGGCCAGGAACAAAGAAGCGTGGCTGGCGGTGTTCGCCGACGACGCGATCGTCGAGGATCCGATCGGGCCATCGGCTTTCGATCCCGAAGGCAAGGGGCATCGGGGGCGCGACGCGATCTCGGCGTTCTGGGACATGGCCATTGCCAATACGACCAAGATCGAGTTCGTCTTCCGCGACACCTACCAGTGCGGCGACGAGGAAGCCAACGTCGGGCACATCCTGATCACGACCGGCGATTATCAGATCACTGCCGACGGCGTGTTCACTTACAAGGCCAACGACGAGGGCAAACTCGTTGCTCTGCGCGCATATTGGGAGATGGACCGAGCGGCCGCGAGCACGCGGAAGGTCTCGACGCCGGGCTGACGTGGCCAACCGGCGCGCGCCTGTGTGCCAGACGTTCGCCTAGATCGGCTCTAGTCCGGCCAAATGCCGCTGCGCCAGTTCGCGGTAAGCCTGCGGGTTGAGGTTGACCCACATTTCCGCACCCGTTCCCGCGATCGGGCCCTTCACCTGGGCGGGCGAACCCACTACCAGTACCCCGGCCGGGATCTGCGTGCCGGCCAGCACCAACGACCCGGCCGCGACCAGACTGCGCGCGCCGATCACCGCGCCGTCGAGAACGGTGGCGTGGTTGGCGATCAGCGCCTCCGACCCGACGTGAACCCCGTGAATGACGCACATGTGCGCAACCGTCGCACCGGGACCGATGTCGACCGGAATGCCCGGCGGCGCATGTAACACCGAACCGTCCTGCACGTTGGCGCCCTCCCGCACCACGATGGGCCCGTAGTCGCCGCGCAGCACTGCGTTGAACCAGACCGAGGCACCCGCTTCGACAGTGACGTCGCCGATCAGGGTGGCTGTCGGGGCCACGAACGCGGTGGGATCGACGCGAGGCGACCGACCCTCGAAAGAAAACAGCGGCATCGTTTACATATACAGCAGCATGAATATCGTCGTGGCTAGCACCGCCCGACCCGCCGTCGTTGCAAAGGCCAACCATAAAACTGTAACGTGTTCTAGTTAGACACGAGTTGGAGGTGACAGGTGAGTACCGACGCCAATGCGGTCGGCATCCGGGAAATCGATTCCGGCGCCTTGCCGACCAGATACGCGCGGGGCTGGCACTGCCTGGGCGTCGCAAAGGAATTCCTTGACGGAAAGCCACACGCTGTCGAGGCGTTCGGCACCAAGCTGGTGGTTTTCGCCGACTCACACGGGGACCTCAAGGTGCTCGATGGTTACTGCCGCCACATGGGCGGCGACCTGTCCACGGGCACCATCAAGGGCGACGAGGTTGCCTGCCCGTTCCACGACTGGCGCTGGGGCGGCGACGGCCGCTGCAAGCTGGTGCCGTACGCAAAGCGCACCCCCAAAACTGCGCGCACCCGGTCCTGGACGACCGACGTGCGCAGCGGCCTGCTGTTCGTCTGGCACGACCACGAAGGCAACCCGCCGGACCCTGCGGTCAGGATCCCCGAGATTCCCGAATTCGCCAGCGACGAATGGACCGACTGGCGGTGGAACCGCATCCTGATCGAAGGATCCAACTGCCGCGACATCATCGACAACGTCACCGACATGGCGCACTTCTTCTACATCCATTTCGGGTTGCCGACGTACTTCAAGAACGTCTTCGAAGGCCACATCGCCTCGCAGTACCTGCACAACGTGGGCAGGCCCGACGTGAACGACTTAGGAACCTCCTACGGTGAAGCGCATCTGGATTCAGAGGCGTCGTATTTCGGGCCGTCGTTCATGATCAACTGGCTGCACAACAGTTACGGCGACTACAAGGCGGAGTCGATCCTGATCAACTGCCACTACCCGGTGACGCAGAATTCTTTCGTCTTGCAGTGGGGCGTCATCGTCGAAAAGCCCAAGGGCATGGATGAGAAAATGACCGACAAGTTGTCCAGGGTCTTCACCGAAGGCGTCAGCAAGGGCTTCCTGCAGGATGTCGAGATCTGGCAGCACAAGACGCGCATCGACAATCCGCTACTGGTCGAGGAGGACGGCGCGGTCTACCAGTTGCGTCGTTGGTACGAGCAGTTTTATGTGGACCTGGCCGACATCAAGCCGGAAATGGTTGAGCGCTTCGAGATCGAGGTGGACACCACACGCGCCAACGAGTATTGGAACGCCGAGGTCAAGGAGAACTTGAAGGCACGCGAAATGTCCGATGACGTTCCCGCGGATCAACACTGACCGACATGTCCGACTATGAGCCGACGGTTCCCGACGTCGATCGCCTGGCCCACTCGATGTTGTCGCTGCATGGTGCGCATCACGATCACGACGAGCGCCCCGCCGCGACGGGCCGCATACCTGACACCTGGTCGAAGTCAAGGGATTTCGCCGACGATCCGCAGCGCGCCGCCGCGGTTTCCGAGGCCACCCGTGCCGACCGCGAGCGCTACCTGACGTCCGGGATGCTGCCGGTGGATTGCCGGTTCTGCCATGTAACGGTCACGGTCCGTCGGCTGGGCCCGGGTCACACCGCGGTGCAATGGAATTCCGAAGCCTCGCAGCGTTGCGCGCATTTCGCCGAAGTGCGCGAGTCCGGCGGGGATACCGCACGCACCCGGTCTTGCCCGAAACTGAGCGACAGCATCGAACACGCGGTCGCGGAGGGTTATCTGGATTCGGTGCCGGACCACGACTGATGTGCGTCGTCCCATCCGTCACCCGTCCCTCGCCGAATAGCCCTGTGCTCGTGAGGAATTTGTCGCTGCGAGGCGGGCACATTGCGTGTCTGCCGACGCAGCGTCTGATGTGACTGCTGTGACGCGATTACAGCCCTGCGAACCGTTCCTTGACCGATTCGACGGTGAGCCCGTAGTCGGCCAGCGAGTAGGAATGCTTGGGAGCCCGTGCGCCGGACTGGCTTTCGGCGTGGCTCATTTCCATGGCCCGCCGAGCCTCGTCCGTCAGCGTCAGGCCAAAGTACCGGTAGACGTCGGCCACGGTACCCATCGGGTCGGCGATCAGCTCGCGGTAGTCGACATCGTAAAACTGGGCCGAATCGTATTTGGCGCGTGCGGTGTTGAACCGTTCCAGTCCGCGCGACCAGGTTTCCATTGCGTCGGCTCCGATTTGGGCGCCGACGAAGGTCGTCGACCATCCGTCGGCGGTGTGCTGTGCCAGCGAACACATCGAGGCCATGATCGTTTCGACCGGTCGGTGGGTTTGGATCACCAGCGCGTCCGGGTATGTGGCCATCAGGGCGTCCAACGCGAACAGGTGACTCGGGTTCTTCAGCACCCACCGCTTGTCGGCGTCGTTGAGCCCGATCAGCTGTAGATTCTTGCGGTGTCGCTGATATGACGGTGTCCAGTCCTGCTGCGACAACCACGTTGAGTAGCCAGGCAGGTGCGACAGCGTTTCGTAGGACACCGAATGCAACGACTGCCGCAGCAGCTGCCAGCATTCCTCCAGCTCGTATGCCGCCATGAAATGCAGGCCCGTGTAGCCGGGGTTGTCTTCGTGATGCTGGGTGAACTGCGCGTCGAGCTGTCGATACAGCGGATTTGATTCCCACGTTTCCCGAGGCGGGCGCGGCTGCGGGAACTCTGCCAGCCACAGGTGCAGGCCCTGATGTGTCGGGTCGGCACCGAGTAGCCGGTGCAGCGCCGTAGTGCCGGTACGTACCAGGCCGGTGACGAAGATCGGCCGTTCGATGGCCACGTCGGCGTGCTGCGGGTACTGCTTCCAAGCGGATTCGGACAGCAGCCGGGCCACCAGTGCGCCACGCAGAAAGAACCGGTTCATCTTGCTGCCCAGCACGGTGAGGCCGGCTTCACGGTGGTAGGAGTCCAGCAGCACCGCCAGCGCCTCGCGATAGTTGTCCTCGTCGGCACCGAAGTCGTCGAGCCCGGTCAGCTTGGTGGCCGATGCGTGCAGTTCGTCGACGGTGCCGACATCGGTACGATCGGTCATCGTCGCGCCGCCTCTCCCCCGCAAGCGGGAGGTGCCCCCACCTCATCGCTCCGTCCCCCGCAAGCGGGTGGTACCCCCACTGCATCGTCAGCGGCGGCCATTAGCTGTGGTACTCCCCGCAGTTGACGTCCAGGGTTTGCCCGGTGATGCCACTGGACAGGTCACTGGCGAGAAAGAGAATCGCCGAAGCCACCTCGTCCTCGGTGGGCAGTCGCTTGAGGTCGGAGTTCGCGGCGGTGGCCTGGTAGATCTGGTCCACCGTGGTTCCGTATTTGCCGGCCTGATGCTCGAAGTACGACTGCAATGTGTCACCCCAGATATAGCCGGGTGCAACGGAATTGACGCGGATGCCCTTCTCGCCGAGTTCGGTGGCCAGCGACTGTGACATAGCCAGCAGAGCCGATTTGGCCATCTTGTAGGCGCCGTATTTCGCCTGGGAATGCCGCAGCACCATGGAGTTGACGTTGACGATCGATCCGCCGGAGGATTCCAGCGCGGGCGTGAAGGCCTGGACGAGGCGCAACGCCCCCAGCGCGCTGAGTTCAATGGCATCACGGATGTGCTGGAATGTGGTGCCGGCCAACGGTTTCATCGACGGAACCCGGAACGCGTTGTTGACCAGCACGTCGACCTTGCCGTACGCATCCATGGTCGCCTCGACGAGCTTGCTCACTTCGTCGTCATCGGTGATATCGGCGCGCACCGCCAGCGCCCGGTGGCCGGAGTCGTTCACCTGCTTGGCGACTTCCTCCAGCCGCTCCAGAGTGCGGGCGGCCAGCACCAGGTCGGCGCCGTCGCGCGCACATCGATGCGCCAGCGTGGTACCGAGTCCGGGCCCGACGCCGCTGATCACCACCACTTTTCGTTTGAGCATCCCCGTCATCGCTGATTCCTTTTCAACCCAGCATCCTGGCCGCAATTTGGCTTTGTCGCAACGCAATTCGCGCGCGCCATTGGTCATCGGAAATCTTGTTGTGGTCGAAGTAGGGCAAGCTGGCCGGGATGGCGTCGAAGTCGACGAGCTCGACGGTCGGCCCATCGGCCGCGGTGAGCGCCCGAGACACCCGCTGCCAGCGGAACTGCAAAAACCCACGCCGATGTCCAAGAATTTCAACCCAGTTGGTCACTCCCGGATTCCGGTCGGCGACGACGATGCGGACGTTGCCGTCCGGATCCGCCTGCGCCTGCGTGTTGTTCAGCGATGTCTGGTGGTTGATGTAATCCAGCGAGATGTACCACATGCTGCCCAGCTGAAAACCAAGGTAAGGGGCATCGCTGACCGGCAGCGTGATCACCAGCGCCTGATCCGGCTCCAGCTCGAAATGGCCGGCCGAAGAGTATTGCGTGGCAAGACCGCCCGGGGTGAGCCTGGGCGCGACCATCGTGTTCACCGGGATGTTGAGGTAGAACCACTGCGGAAATTGCAACCAGGTCTTCACCCGGTTCACCAGTTGCTTTCCTGCTGTGGCATAACGTTTTTCGATGGTCTGACGGGTCAGCGGCGGTGGCGCGGTGCCTGCGGTGTCCAGCCGGGAAATTGTCAGCGTGCCACGCCGGGCCGACCAGTCGCCGTACACCTCACGAATCACCAACTGCCCGGAGTTGGTCGGTCGCACCCGCCACTCGAAGGCTCCGTCCGCGCCGATATCGAGTTCGCGATCGTCGAACGCGGCCTGGCTGGCGGGCACATTGTCGTCGGTGTACTCGCCGCCGAGCAGTTGGAAACTCAGGTCGGTGGTGGTGCCGCGCCGGCCGGTGACCACGTAGTCGCGGTCGGCGTGCACCCGGGTGCCGAAGTAAAGGGTGTCGGGGTTGTCCAGGCCCATCTTGGTGAACGGACCGGTGC
>Ga0210389_10001027_pt1 | contig 23384 bp, 16 predicted proteins | sample IncBWH28OmetaG_FD_160127 | JGI IMG/M metagenome (GOLD analysis project Ga0210389, IMG submission 160127) | Forest soil microbial communities from Barre Woods Harvard Forest LTER site, Petersham, Massachusetts, United States - Inc-BW-H-28-O ...
ACCGAGATCGTCTTGCAGGGTCGAAGCCGATGGCCCATTCGCCTTGCCTTCGACGCCGTGGCACTTCCAGCACTGCACCCGATTGAAGACATCCTGCCCGGCTTTGATCCTGTCCGCCGTAACTTCCGGTTCCGGTGGCACGACGATCGGTGTTCCGGATTTTTCGGTCTGCCAGCGCGGGGAGTAGTGCTTGATCCAGGCAACCAGGTCGGCACGTTCCTGATTCGTGAACGAACTCCATTGCGGCATATTGGATCGGTCCAAACCGCGCGCGATGGTGTCGAAAAGATCCTGATCCGTTGGCAGAGTGCCAGTCGGCGTAGACCGGCACTTGAAAACGCCGAGAGTGAAATCGCGGGGCTTGGGATCGAGCCACTGAGCGCTTTCTCCGTTCCCGTCGCCGAGGTCACCATGACAACCCACGCAGTAGCGCCGGTAAACCAACGCCGCCTCGTGAGGATGGCCTTCGAGGTTGCCGATGTGGCTGGAAGCCGCGGCCGAGTTAAGCCACTCTTTTTCCTGATATTGCGAAACCTGGGCAAATGATGCGGCGCACAAGAGAACAACGACCGCGCTCACCAACCCTGCGCTGACCAACCCTGCACCGGCCAAGAATGACGACTGCAGTAGTTTTCTCCGCATTGCTGTTCTCCTGTTTAGAAATCGAAGTCAAATCCGAGCATCAAGCTGCTGCTCGTCAGATCGGTGGCCGTCACGGGCGAAGTGCCTCGTTGCCGGAACCACGCGTATTCGTTATGTAGCGCAAAACCAGCCCGATTGTTCATGAACGGGTTATAGCGCCATCCAAAGACGTAGTTGTCGATGTTGCCCAGATCCGATGGGTTCGCCGAATTAGCCTGTTGCGACATCCTCACCCACTCAGAACGCTGGATGATGACGAACTGCGGATTCCAGACGTAATGGGTTTCGACGAAAGCGCCATTCCAGGTCGGCCTTCTCGAACCCGCCGGCAGAGGACTACCAGTATTGTTATTGGTGCAACCACCGGGATCGATGATGTCACCGTAACATGCACCAAACCACGCGCTATCCGATCCGTGTTGGGTATAGACCTGGAAGTCGAGGTGATTCGTAAGGTAGAACAATCCCTCGAAGCCATAGCGTTCGAAGTCCTTGTTAGAAGTGCCGGAACCCGGTATGGGGACGCCGCCCTGCGTTAGATACGCGGTCGGGGCCACTCCAATCATGGCGTAGGCGCCGACTCGCTGAACCCCGAGTTTCCCGGTATCAAACGCCTGGCTGGCTGCGAAGAAACCGGTATAGGAGTTGCGGCCGTACTGGAGATCGACGTTGCCATCCGTCGAACTGAACACCGCCGCGGAGAGACGTGTGCGGTCATTCAACGAGTGCCCCATATACTCCACACCCAGCTGGTTGTCTCCTGCCTGGCCAAAGATGTTTCCATCACCCACCGGGATGAAGTGGTAAAGCTGAAATGCGCCGCTGTTAGCCGAAATCGTCAGAATGCGCTTTTCAGAGATGAAGTTGTCCAACTCGAATTTCCCGAATTTGACGTTCAGCCAGGGGCTGCCGAAAAGATTATCGAACCGCGCGTTGACGGATTCGAAGTGGAAGGCCCCCGTTTCATCGGAGGACGGCACGAGCAGGAAGGAGACGTTTTTCTCGAGCGTTCCGCCGGTGAGGATGTCGAGGCCGCTTAAGTTGAAACCGGTCTGCGTCAGACTCATCTCACCAGTTGCCGAGCCATCGACGGCCACCTTGTTGGTGTTCTCGCGGCTCCAGAATGGCGTAATGCGCAAGGTGATCGGCCAATATCCGGGATTCTGCCAGATTGGCGAATCGCGATCGTTCATCAGCTGGTAGCCGTTGTCTTTGAATTTTTGACCGAAGTAGTTGAGCATCGGCCAGCTTTCATGGCAGGCCGAACAGCGCAAGCCATACTTCCTCGCGAATGCAGGAAGGGCATTGGCTGTCTGAGTTGTGCTCAGGATCAAAACGGCTAACGCGAATACAGCGGTCAGTAGAGAAACCGCTCGCCGCGGCTTCTGACAGAGGTGAGACTGCGTCCACATACGCATGCTGCACTCCTCAGATACATAACTGATTTTTGAAAAACTACTAGCACTTCCCCACAGACTACGCCCAAAAACGCCAGCCGCTCACGCGAAATGAATCGGTTCCCAATAGCTCAATCCCAAAAACGATCGCGAACTTTTGTGGTGGAGTGGTCCAACCACAACTGGCGGGGAGAATACTACTACCGGTCGCGCTCAAAGTGCAATAGTATTAACCAGATTTTTTTTACAGAGTGTTTACAGGGCTTCAAGCATCTCGGTTGCGCATGGCCAGCGCGAAGACGCCCGCGACGGGCTGTGAGTTGACAGCACGAAGACGACGTATCAATCTTGCATCTGGGCGTATGGGGCCGGTACTTCCAATGGAGCGAGGGGTTTTGGGCAAACGGATGCGCCACGCACATGCGCTCGATCTTCAAAGGGCCGCATGGATTCTCGTGCTCACGCTGCTTGCGGGTCCCCTGCAGGCACGCGAAAAAAATTCCATGCAGTACGGGGTTGGACTGATCGTCAACATTCCCACACCCGTCGCCGAAGTATCCGAGGCCGTCGCCGATGTCGCGGGCAACGGCATCATTCGAGGAACCAAGGAATACAACAAGGACGAGTACATCACGGGCGCAGTACCAGCCAAATCGACTCCGCTATTTCCCGCCTTTAAAGACCCCGGCAAAGTTTTCTACAAGGTGAGGAAGGCGGCGCTCAACCCCTGGAACTTCAAGGACAGCGCCGACGTCGGAACGGTTGTGGTGCGCTATATCGTGCAGCCGCAAGGTGAAAAGAATTCCATTCTGCGAATCGACGCACTCTACGTGGAAGATTTCCGGCGCGCCGTTCACCAGTCCAACGGCTCGGTCGAGTCCAGCGAGTACAAGGACATTCAAGACCACCTTGGTCAGATGGAGTTGGTGAAAAAGGAAACCGAAGAGGCGCTCCGGGAAAAACAGGAACACATTGCGAAAAAGGAATTTGACTTAGGCAATGACACCGAGCTACTGAGTACGCCCTCGCCTTCGGCTCAAGGCGAGAGTTCGAGCCGCGCCGACGATTCGGCGGACGACTCGAAAACGAGCGGAAGGTCGCCGCTCAGCCATTCGTCGTCGTCGGCTGGATCGTCCTTGGCTGGGTCGTCCTCGGCTGGGTCGTCCACACTTGGGTCGTCCACGTCCAACTCGATGCTCTCCTCAATCCTGGCCGAGGATCCGGATGAGACGCCGGATCAGCGCGTCGCCCGGCTACGGCGCGAGGTGCAGCGGATCGTGAAAAAGCCTGGGGCGCCCCTCAAGTCCGCTCCGTTTCACTCAGCGACCACTGTAAAGACGCTGGCTCCCGGCACTGAACTTCTGGTTGTGGTTTTGAGTAGATACTGGCTCGGAGTCGAGACTCATGAAGGGGCGCACGGCTGGATCAAACGGAACGAACTGGAGTTCGTGCCATGAGAAGCCGACGTATCCTGAAACGGTTTGCTTTTCGACGCCCTGCGCTGAAGCTCTTCGCGTCTGTGGCGCTCATCGGCCTGGCGGCCTTCTCGGTAACCGCAGACACTGGCACGCAGACCAGCCAAGTCGAGCGCACGTTCCGCGCTCCGAAAAGCGCGGTTGAAAAAGCACTCAAACAATTGCAACCCGCGATGAGCGGACATCTCCCAACCCTGGAAGGATTCGTGCAAGTCGGCGATCATCCTTTGAATCGCTATCAGCGCGCGTTTTACCAGTGCACTACGCATGTGACAGAAACGCCGGCAGGGTCGGTGGTGCGCGTGAGCGCCGAGGTCACGGCCTGGTACAAAGATGCCGCGCACTCGGGCTACCAGTTGCTCAAATCGAATGGCCGGATCGAAGCCGATCTGCTTGACCAGCTGAGCGATCAGGTGTCGGATGCCTCCACGCAGAAGAGCGTTGACGACAAGCCGGAGAGATCTGTCGCCGCAACCACGCCGAGCGTCGCGCCTTCGCCCCAGTCGGACCTGCCGATTATTTCAACTCCGCTGCCCAACGCGCCCGAATCCGGCGTCGGCAACCGCTTGCCCCTGCCGTCCGTACCCTCCCGAGCGCTGGCCGAGACCAAACCCGGTGACAAGAAAGCCGCCGACTTGCGCGCCGAAACGTCGAGTTTGGAGGACGCCCTAAGAAATCAATCACGCCCCAAGAACCTGGTGGCTGTCAAGAAATCGGGAACGCCGGTAGTTGCGTCTCCGAGCCTGAGCGGCAAAACATTATTCTTGGCGGACGCGCAGGATGAGTTCGAGATGCTGGACTTCAATGCCGATTGGGTTCACGTACGCATTTCAGGCTTGTCACGGGGCTGGATGTGGCGCACTGGCCTTGAAATGCCCGAGGGGATTCCGGATGTTCCTCCATCGGTCGTCACCTCCGCGCCCACCGCCGCCGACCTCTTCCAGGTAAGCCGCGAAGAGTTGGCGCAATTTCCGGGAGATTGGGCGCCGCTGCGCGGCAAAAACGTAAAGATCATGTCGGTACAAAAAATCCGCGAAGACGAAAAAGGCAGCGGACCGAGCGCGAAGCTCGAGTTCGCCAAATCATTGCTTGACCGTACCTATGAGGAGTTGGCCAAGTCCCCTGACGTTGCCGGCCTGGTGTTGATTTACGATTCCGCGGATGGCGGTATGATCGCGGCAACCATGGGGACGATTCGGAAGTGGAAGGCAGGCGGCCTGACCGACGCAGCGCTCTGGCATCAGTGCTATTTTGATCCGCCGGAGACGTTCACGATCTCGAAAGCGGAATAGCCATCCGTTGTGAAGTCAATTGGTAGGGACGCGGTTTGGTGTGAACAAGTTTTGCGGATCTCGCCGTTTCCGAATTTTGTGTTGACATTGCACATGGGACACGGTACGAATGCTATCCTTTGTGAGTTCGAATCATTGTGTTCCGATAACTGAGAGTTCTGATAATGGCCTCGTCGAGTCGAGACCTCGCAGGTGTGGGATTCATGGCACATAGAAATTCTCTTCGGCAAATAGCGGGCCTGTTGCGCGATTACAGCGAATTGACCAAGTCGAACATCACGACTCTGATCGTGCTGACGGCCTGGTGTGGATATTTTTTCGGAGCGCACCGTGCAGGCGTATCCTGGTTGTCATTCGGGCTCTTCCACGCATTGTTCGGAATAGCGCTCGTGTCGAGCGGAACCGCCGCCTTGAATGAAGTTCTGGAATCGAAAGTGGACGCGCGCATGCGCCGCACCGCTACACGCCCCCTGCCTTCTGGAAGGATGTCGCGAGCCCACGCCATCACCGTAGGATTGGCGCTGACGCTGGGTGGTTCAGTCTATCTCGCGATCTTCACAAACCTGCTGACAGGATTGCTGGTCTTTCTTACCGCTCTCGTTTATCTCGCGGCCTACACCCCGTTAAAAAAGGTTTCGCCGATATGCACATTCGTCGGCGCGTTTCCGGGAGCAATGCCCGTGGTGCTGGGATGGACCGCCGTGCGCGGCCGCATTGAACTTGAGACCGTAATTCTTTTTGCCATTATGTTCATCTGGCAATTCCCACATTTTCTCTCGATCGCATGGCTCTATCGCGAAGACTACGCGCAAGGCGAGATTCGCATGCTGCCGGTAGTTGATTCGAACGGAAAGTCCACTATCTGGCGGATTCTGGCCTACTCGGCCGCTCTGATTCCGGTGAGCATTTTGCCGGTCGCCCTGGGAATGACTGGCCGCATATATCTGGTGGGAGCGGTGCTGATGGGCGCGATGCTCTTCCGCTACTCGATGGGAATGGCGTTGCCGCAATTGCCCGCGACAGCCCCGGCTTCGAAAGCCCCCGCACGACGCCTGCTGCAAGCTACGATCGTCTACTTGCCGGCGCTCTTCGCGTTGATGATGATCAACGCGGGCCGGTAGAGCCCTCTGCGGACCAACTACCCCAAGTCCAACTCAATCTTCTTGGCCGGTGCGTCGAGCTTCGCAATCCGGAATTCACGCACTTGCCCCGAACGCAAGCCTTCCGGTTTAGCCACACTTGCAGGCACCCCACTCTTCCACCTTGCCTGGAGCATCGACCCGAGCGAGGAAAGGTCGGCCTTCGCGGGAGAAGAGGCGGCAGGCTTCATTTCCCGCGATGCCTCATCCTCAGTTCCCTGTTTTGGAATTCGGCATTGCGCCTGAATACCTTCTCCGAGTTCCACGCGCAGGCGCTCGCCGGAAATGTCAATAATGCGGCCCGTGACCAAGTCCCCTTCTTTATGCTCGGCGAGATATTCGTCGAGACCGGTGGGCACAAGTTGCTTCATGCTTAACCGAATGTTGCGCTTCTCGGGGTCAATCGCGATCACCTGCGCCTGCACAACCTGCCCTGACTTAAGGACCTCTTGGGGATGGTTGATGCGCTTCTCGGCGCTGATCTCGCTGACGTGAATCATGCCCTCGATGCCTTCGGCGAGTTGTACAAACGCTCCGAACTTCGTGATGTTCGTAATGGGTCCTTCGATCACAGTGCCGGGGGCAAACTTTTCCGATGCTCCGACCCACGGGTCGCCGAGCGCCTGTTTCAGACCGAGCGACATACGCCGCTCACCTAAATTCATCCCGAGGACGACGGCATCGACGGTCTCGGCAACTTTGACGAGGTCGCTCGGATGCCGGACCTTTTTTGTTGCCCACGACATTTCGGAAATATGGATCAGCCCTTCAATGCCAGGCTCGACTTCGACGAACGCACCAAAATCGGCAAGGCGCGTGATCGTGCCGCGCACGCGGTCGCCGGCCTTATATTTTTCCGCAATCGAATCCCACGGATGCGCCAGCAGTTGCTTCATGCTGATCGCAATCCGCTTCTTCTCGGGTTCGATCCGGATGATCTTTGCTTCGATCTGCTGTCCCGCTGAAAGCACGTCGGACGGCCTGTGCACACGATGCCATGAAATTTCTCCCACATGCAGGAGCGCATCGGCGCCGCCAATATCAACGAATGCGCCATAGTCGGTGAGGCTGCGCACTTCTCCACGCACCGTGTCGCCTTCTTTGAGTTCGCCAAAGCGGCGCTGCTTGGTTGCAGTCTCTTCGTCCTCCGCAATTACGCGGCGATCGACCACCACATCTTCATCGTCTACGTCGAGTTTGATGATGCGGCAGCGAATTTCCTGCTCGACGAGTTTTGCCATCTCAGCAGCGTCGCGCGTTCCAGTGCGCGAAGCGGGCATGAAGGCGCGCACACCGACGTCGACGCTAAGCCCGCCTTTAATCACACCGGTAACGGTCCCAACGATCGTCGCCTTTTCCGCAAACGCCTTTTCGAGCGAAGCCCAATCGACGATGCGCGCCACCTTGCCGCGTGTCAGCTCGTAATAGCCCTCGGGATCGCGACCTTTGACGGTGACTTTGAGCTTGTCGCCGGGCTTCACTGGAGTGCCGTGCATCTCCGCCAGCGGCAAGAGACCTTCGCTCTTGAAACCGATGTCGAGAATGAACGCGTCGGCTGTAACCGCGATGACCGTGCCTTCGCGGCTCTGCGAGCCCGCTTCGGGCTTGCGCGCATGGCTCTTTTCGTATTCGGAAAAAATATTCTGGAAAGACTCTTCCGGTTCGGTTGCCGGTTCAGTTGCCGGTTTGGTGACCGCTTCGCTGGCCATCGAAGATTCCGGCAGCTTTGGTTTTGACTCTATCGCTTCAGAATTGATTGGATCGGACATGATGGATTGGGCACGACGTTCGGGAATTTGAGGCGCGAACCGTCATAAGGATACCATCGCGCGCGGCTGCTCTCAGCCCCGCGCCGTGACCGCACCTATTTCAGAACAATCTTCCCGCCGTTGTAGACTAATGAACGTCTTGGGAGTCAAAGAATCGACCAGCTGGGTCCCCGGTTTTTATCCCCATTCCTTCGGAGGTTGTTGATGCGGACGAAATTTGCAATCTTGATCTTCAGTCTTGCCGCCCTCGCAATGGGCTGTTCGGCACAGGCCGGCGCACCTGTGAAAACAGCAGCGCAAGCACCATCGCAAAAATCAGCGGAGAAATCGGAAAAATCTGCAAAGGCATCTTCTTCGAAAAACGACATCGATATTCCCTACACGCGCTTCGTGCTGGATAACGGCCTGACCGTCATCGTCCACGAAGATCACAAAGCACCGATCGTCGCCGTCAACATGTGGTACCACGTGGGCTCAAAAAATGAAAAGCTCGGCAAGACCGGATTCGCCCACCTCTTCGAGCACCTGATGTTTGGCGGCAGTGAGCACGCTCCGGGCCGTTACATCGAGACGATGGAAAAGATCGGCGCAACCGATTTGAACGGCACCACCAATAACGACCGCACCAATTATTTCGAGGACGTCCCGACATCGGCTGTCGACCTCACGCTCTGGATGGAATCCGACCGCCTCGGCCACCTGCTCGGCGCATTCGACGAGAAGACGCTCACCCTCCAGCGCGGCGTCGTGCAGAACGAAAAGCGCCAGGGCGAAAATCAGCCGTATGGAGTGACCCGACAACTCATCACGCAGAATACCTATCCCGCGGGACATCCGTACTCATGGACCGTGATCGGAGAGATGGCCGATCTCGACGCTGCCTCGATGAACGACGTGAAGGAGTGGTTCCGTACCTACTACGGGCCGTCGAACGTGGTGATGGTGATTGCCGGCGACATCGACGTGAAAACCGCACGCGAAAAAGCCGAGAAGTATTTTGGCGACATTCCCGCTGGGCCGCCGGTCGCGCATCAAGAAGTGTGGATCGCGAAGATGACCGGGACGCACCGCCAGATCGTCCAGGATCGCGTTCCGCAGGCGCGTATTTACAAGATTTGGAACACTCCTGAATACGGCAGCGCCGATACCGATTACCTCAGCATGGTGAGCGATTGCCTCAGCGAAGGCAAGTCGTCGCGCTTCTATAAACGACTCGTATACGAAGACCAGATCGCAACCGACGCATCGTCATTTACTGATGAGCGGGAAATCGGAAGCCAGTTCTATGTGCGCGCGACCGTGCGGGCTGGGCAGAGTACAGCCAAAGTTGAAAAAGAACTCGATGAAGAGTTAGCGCGGTTTTTGAAGAACGGTCCGACTCCCGAAGAACTCCAGCGCGTGAAAGCGCAACACGAAGCACAATTCCTGCGCGGCATCGAGCGCATCGGCGGCTTCGGTGGCAAGTCAGATCAACTGGCAATCAGCGAGGTATTTCGCGGTAGCCCCGACGCATACAAAATCTCGCTCAAACGCACCCGCGAGGCGACTGCCGAAGATCTCAAATCGGCCGCCAATCGCTGGCTTTCTGATGGCGTCTACATTCTCGAAGTCGATCCATTTCCCGAATACAAAACGGCATCGACCGGAGCCGATCGCAGCGCCCCTCCGGTTCCCGGCGCTCCTCCCGAGTTGAAGCTGCCAAAGCTCCAGCACGCGACGCTCTCGAATGGCCTGAAGGTAGTACTCGCAGAGCGCCACGAGACTCCGATCGTCGACTTCAAACTGGTGAGCGATGCCGGGTTCGCATCTGACGCGATGTCCGCAGCGGGCACCGCCAATCTCGCCATGAAGGTGCTGATGGATGGAACGCGCACGCGCAACGCCCTCCAGATCAGCGACGAACAAGAAAGCCTGGGCGCGGAGCTGGCGGCGGGTTCGAATCTTGACCTTTCCTCCGTCTCTTTGTCAGCGCTCAGCGCGAAGCTGGATCCGTCACTCAATCTTTTCGCTGACGTGATCCTGAACCCGTCTTTTCCAGAAGATGACGTCAAACGTGAGCAGAAACTGGTGCTCTCTGCCATCGAACGCGAACAGAACACGCCGCAGTTGATGGCCTACCGAGTTATGCCGGCGCTGCTTTATGGCGAGAAACATCCCTACGGCAATCCGTTTACCGGCTCGGGCACGAGTGCCAGCGTTTCGAAGATGACGCGCGCGGACCTCGTGAAGTTTCACGACACATGGTTCCGTCCCAACAACTCAACCATGATCGTGGTGGGCGACACTACGATGGAACAGATCAAGCCCAAGCTCGAGAAACTTTTTGCCGGCTGGAAGAGCGGCGAGGTTCCGAAGAAGAACGTGAGCTCGGTTGCGATGGCGTCGAAGTCGGAAGTTTATTTGATCGATAAACCGGGCGCGTTGCAATCGGTAATCGTCGCGGGAGTCGTAGCGCCGCCGCGGGCGAATCCCGACGAGATTGCCATCGAGGCGGCCAACGACGCTCTGGGCGGGACGTTTGGCGGGCGGATCAATATGAATTTGCGCGAAGACAAACACTGGTCTTACGGAGCGCGTACGGTGTTGCGCGACGCGCGCTCGCAGCGGCCTTATCTGGCGATCGCTCCGGTGCAGACCGACAAGACCAAGGAATCGATGGAAGAGATGAACAAAGAATTCCGCGGCATCGTCGGCGATCATCCGGTGGGCGATGCGGAGTTGAAGAAAATTCAGGCCAACGAAACTTTGAAGGTGCCTGGATCGCGCGAGACTTTGGACGAACTCGAACAGGCGGTCGCTGACATCGTGCAATTTGGACTGCCCGATGACTACTACGTGACCTATGGCGCGAAAGTGAATGCGCTCCAGTTATCGGATGTGAACGGGGGCGTGAAGGAGATCGTACGTCCCGATAATTTGATCTGGGTCGTGGTGGGTGATCGCGGCAAGATTGAGTCGGGCGTGAAGGAGCTGAATCTTGGCGAATTTCACCTAATGAGCGCGGACGGGAAGGTGATGTAGGATCGGTCGCTGGCGTCGCCTAAAGGCCCACAATTCAGAAGGTGGGCTGGGTGCGCTCTTTCGAGAATATCCGCTCCCTTGTTCGAAAGACCTTTACGCTTTACAAAAGCATTCAGTGAGTGTCTATGACGCTTGAGGAGCTCGACGACAAGTTGGATTTGCATGATGCTCAAATCCGGTCGTACAGGAGAGATTTTGAGTCGGCAACATTTACGCTTCTTGCAAAGATCGTAGTGGGTCTTTCACAAGATGGTAAGAATCGGCTTCTATATCGCGATGGAGAAATCAGCTTTCACGGTGTCCAATACGTCGTGTCTGAGTTTCCGGGCGCCGAGTCCACTTTTCGCGATCCCGGATGTGGTGGTTTAGTTTCAACCGCACAGACGCTACGGTAGTCTCGGGAGATCTCATCGAAGTACTAACGCCGGATATTCTGAGATATTCCTTGTTTGTGTTGGAGTGGCATTCGAATATACATATCGCCGCGCGTGAGGTCACCTTCATTTGGTCTTCGTGACTCCCTACGCAGTCACCGGCTCCGGCTGCGTTTTCCCCGCCAGCAATTGGCGCAGTACATATTGCAGAATGCCGCCGTTCGCATAGTAGAGAGCTTCCTGCGGCGTATCGATTCGGACCACCGCCTGAAATTCGCGGGCCTTGCCATCTTTACCTTTCACACTCACGGCAATCTTTCGTCCGGAAGAAAATTTCTCGACCACATCACGAATCCCGGCGATCTCAAAGATTTCTTCGCCGTTCAGCTTGAGCGATTCGGCATTCTCTCCCGGCAAAAACTGCAAGGGCAGAATGCCCATGCCGACGAGGTTCGAGCGGTGAATGCGCTCGTAGCTTTCGGCGATTACAGCGCGCACGCCTAAGAGACGCGGCCCTTTGGCTGCCCAATCGCGCGATGAACCCGACCCATATTCCTTGCCCGCAAGAATCACGAGGGGAATTTTCTCAGACTGATATTTCTCGGAGGCATCGAAGATGGACATCTCAGTGCCATCGGGCAGGTGCCGCGCGAATCCGCCTTCGGTGTTCACCATTTTGTTGCGGAGGCGAACGTTGGCAAATGTTCCGCGAACCATCACTTCATGATTGCCGCGGCGCGAGCCATAGGAGTTGAAGTCCCCGGGCTGCACGCCATGCGCGATCAGGTATTTTCCGGCAGGGCCGTCTTTCTTGATTGAGCCGGCAGGCGAAATGTGATCGGTAGTGACGCTATCGCCGAGCACGGCCAGCACGCGCGCTCCGTGAATGTCTTCCACGCCCGACGGCTTTATCTTCATGCCATCGAAGTACGGCGCCTGGCGAATGTAAGTCGAGTCTTTTTCCCACGCGTAAGTTTCGCCCTTGGGAACCGGCAGCCCGCGCCAGCGCTCGTCGCCCGAGTAAACCTCGGCGTAGCTCTTGCGGAACATGTGCGAAGTGATCGAACTCGCAACCGTTTCCTCAATCTCCTGCTGCGTCGGCCAGATGTCGGCGAGGTAGATGTGCTCGTCGTGCTTGCCTTTGCCGATCGGCTCCTTGCGCAGATCGATATCAATGCGGCCAGCCAACGCAAACGCCACCACCAGCGGCGGCGACATCAGATAGTTGGCGCGAACTTCAGAATTGATGCGGCCTTCAAAATTGCGATTGCCCGAAAGCACTGACGCAACTACCAGATTCTTATCTTCGATTGCACCCGACACTTCGGCCGGCAACGGTCCCGAATTGCCGATGCAGGTGGTACAGCCATAGCCCACCAGATGAAATTTCAGCTTCTCGAGATAAGACAGGAGACCGGCGGTATGCAGGTAGTCGGTCACCACTTTCGATCCAGGAGCGAGCGAAGTCTTCACCCAGGGCGGGACCGACAAGCCCTTCTCGACGGCTTTCTTCGCCAACAATCCGGCGGCGATCAGGACGGATGGGTTCGAGGTATTGGTGCACGAAGTGATCGCCGCGATGACTACGCTCCCGTGCTTGAGTGAGTTTGCCGAATTAGCGGCAACGTGCTCAATCACATTGGGATCTTCGACGCCGACGGCGGACGGGTTGCCGCCTTCGCCCTCCCACCGCTTAAGATTAGCAGCGGATGTTGTTGCCGACGCGGCGGCCGCAGCCGTCGTGGCTACGGCCTTCGGAGGCTTGATCAAAGAAGGCAGCGCTTGCGTGAAGGACTCCCCGGCTTGCGAAAGCAGCACGCGATCCTGTGGCCGCTTCGGTCCAGCAAGGCACGCTTCGACTGTCGAGAGATCGAGGCTGAGAAGCTCTGAGTATTCCGCAGAAGGCGTGCGCGCGTCGTGGAACAGTCCCTGCTCGCGAGCATAAGCTTCGACGAGCGCAACCTGCTCATCGGTGCGGCCAGTGAGTTTCAGGTAGCGCAGGGTTTCCTTGTCGATCGGGAAAATGCCACAGGTGGCGCCGTATTCCGGCGACATGTTGGCAATCGTCGCGCGGTCGGCGAGCGGAAGATCCTGCAAGCCCGGCCCAAAGTATTCGACAAACTTGCCGACGACTCCATGTTTGCGCAGCATTTCGGTGATTGTCAGCACAAGGTCGGTGGCGGTCGCGCCTTCGCGCAGGCGGCCTGTGAGCTTCACGCCGACAACAAGCGGAATGAGCATCGACACGGGCTGCCCGAGCATGGCGGCCTCGGCTTCAATTCCGCCGACGCCCCAGCCGAGCACGCCGAGTCCGTTGATCATAGTTGTGTGCGAGTCGGTGCCGACCAGCGTGTCAGGATAAGCGATGCGCTTGCCGCCTTCTTCGTTCACGAAGACCACGCGCGCCAGATATTCGAGATTGACCTGATGCACGATGCCGGTATCGGGCGGCACAATGGCGAGATTACGGAAACCGGTCTGTCCCCAGCGCAGGAAGGCATAACGTTCTTTGTTGCGCTGAAATTCGAGGAGCGCGTTCATGTCGAATGCGCCGGCTGTGCCGAATTCATCGACCTGCACCGAATGATCGATCACGAGTTCAGCGGGCTGAAGCGGGTTAATTAACGTCGGGTCGCCGCCGAGATGCCGCATGGCGTCGCGCATGGCGGCGAGATCGACGACCGCTGGCACGCCTGTGAAGTCCTGGAGCAGAACGCGGCTGGGCGTGAAGGCGATTTCCTTTTCCGGCTTCGTATTCTTGTTCCAAGCGGCGAGCGCGCGAATTTCCTGCGGCGTGACGTTGCGGCCGTCTTCGTTGCGCAATAGGTTTTCAAGCAAAATGCGGAGCGAAAAAGGCAGGTGCTTGGTCGATAGGCCTTGCTTATCGAGAGCGTCAAGGCGGTAGATTTCGTATTCCTTGTGGCCGACTTTGAAAGTTGCGCGGGCGCCAAAACTATTTGCAGACATGATTGCCTTCCTGATTTATGGATGATGAAACATGTTCGCGCGATTCGTCCAGCGAGGACTGCGATGCCGGTAAATTTCCCAAAGACGCCGCAACTTCAGTTTATTACTTTGTCCGGGAATTATGTAGGTGGAGGGGACTCATCTTATGGGCGGAACCGATTACGCTTCCGCGCCTATTTCGCTTTAAGCAGCAGCACGGGCGTACTAATGCTATGGCGTACGCGCGTGGCCGTCGCGCCCAGAAATATATCGGCAAGTAAGCGATGCCCGTGTGTGCTCATGGCAACCAGATCGCATCCTTTTTGCTGAACCCATTTGATGATTTCACTCGCCGGTTCGCCGAACGCCAGTTCCGCCTGCGCGGGGATACTGGCCACCTCGAACTCCTCGCGCACCTTCTCGAGATATGCCGTGTCTTCCCCAATTTCAGGGCTGACCGCATCGGGACCATAAGTTCGCGCGGCCCAGCCATCAGCGACGTGCAATAGAACGAGGCGGCTATGCGCAAGCTTGGCGAGCTCTTTAATGTGCTCGATGATGGCGCGGTCCGATGGCGTTCCGTCCAGGGTTACGAGAATCGTGTCATACATGGGATTTGACTTATCCGCCAATCAGCATCTGCCACGCGGCTTTGATCGACTCGGGCAGGCCGTAGAGGTCCATGGCGGTGATCAGAATAGCACTGGACCACCCGGCGATCAGCAGAAGCGAGCCATTCTTCCACTTTCCCATGCGGCTGCGGGAACTGGTGAATTGCAGCAATGGAAACATGGCGAAGGGCAACTGGAGCGCGAGCACCACTTGGCTCAGCGTGAGCAAGTCGGTAACGCTGCTGTCGCCGCGCAGGCCGATAATAAACACTGCCGGCAGAATCGCGAGTGTGCGCGTGATAAGGCGGCGCACCCAGGGTTTGATCCGCCAGTGCATAAAGCCTTCCATCACAACTTGCCCGGCGAGCGTGCCGGTGATGGTGCTGCTTTGTCCGCTGGCGAGAAGAGCTACGGCGAACAGAGTGCTGGCCGCGGTCGTGCCTAGGAGCGGCGCTAAAGTTAAGTAGGCGACGCGAATCCAATCGCTGTTGGCGTTGAAGGCTACGACGTGGCCGCCCGCGACCGTGACGCTTTCTTTGCCGAAGAAGACCATGGCGGCAAGCACGAGGATTGCCGCATTCACAAAGAACGCGACCGTAAGCGCGGCGGTGGAGTCGATGGTATTGAACTGAATGGCGCGACGGATCGACTTGTCGTCCTTCTGCAATTGGCGGCTCTGCACCAGCGCCGAGTGCAGATAGAGGTTGTGCGGCATGACCGTTGCGCCGATGATGCCGATCGCGATGTAAACCATTCCGAAATGGTTGAGGCGCGGGACGATCAGGGCTCTGCCCATTTCAAGGAAGCTGGGCTGAGTCGCCGGCAAAACGAAAATCTCGATGAAGTAGCAGACCGAGATGGTCGAGATCAGCAATAGAACCACGGCTTCGATGGTGCGCATGCCGAAGTTTTGCAGGCCGAGCAGCAGAAGCACGTCGAGTCCTGTGATGATGACGGCCCAGAACAATGGAACGTGAAAAAGCAAATTAAGCGCGACGGCGCTGCCAAGGACTTCAGCGAGATCGCAGGCCCCAATGGCAATTTCGCTCATCAGCCAGTTGGGCCAGCGCGTCCAGGCGGGATACCAGTCGCGGCAGCATTGAGCAAGATCCTTGCCCGTGACCACTCCGAGGCGAGCGGAAATCACTTGCATGAAGATCGCCATCAGGCTGGCGACGCCGACCACCCATAGCAGACCGTACTTGAACTGCGCACCGGCTTGCAGGTCCGTTCCCCAATTGCCGGGATCCATGTAGCCGACGCTGACGAGGATGGCCGGGCCGACGAAAGCGCGCCACTGGCGCCAGAATCCGGCTTCGTGATGCGGGACAGCGATGGTGTGATGTACGCCTTCCAGGGAGACGTGAGTCCGCGCCGGAATCGCGACGGCGTCCTCGGCTGGGGACGTGGCGTCTTCTTGAGCGCGTGGGACGGATGGTTCCAGAGTGACTCCACAGTCAACTGGCGTACATGCCAGGATATTAACTGTGGTTAATTATACGGAACGGGAAGACAAACGGGAAGATAAACGCGAAACCCAAATTCTTTCGGCCGCGGAACGGCCGAGAACCGTTGGCCCATTGGCCGTTCGGATGGAGATCGTCTTGTCGTAGTTGCGCTCAGTCAGGCTGATCTTGCCTCCTGGGCGAATGCCGCGCGCTTCGAGAAATTCCAGCAACTTTCGGTCGCGCTCGTGGATGCCGCTGACCGCATAGCTCTGGCCGGCCTCGGCTTCGGAGAGCAGCACCAGCCCCCGGCGGCGACGGCTGGCTGGACTTTCCAGTTCGCTTAGATTGCCGTGCGGGCAAGGGCGTCCGCGGCCGAGTTTGGCGACGAGCTTGGCCTCGAAGGCTGGGGAAACGGCATGTTCCAGACGCTCGGCCTCATCATGCACCTGATACCACTCCATGCCGAAAATTTCGCAGAGCATGCGCTCGATCAGGTGATGGCGCTCGGTCAGCTTGCGGGCAATCCTCAGTCCAGCGGCAGTCAGACGAACGCGGCCGTCGGTGCCTACGCGCACGAGCCCGTCTTTCTTTAGCCGTCGAACCGCCATCGTCACGGCCGGCGGAGAGACGCTGAGCCAGTGTGCAAGCGTCGCCGAAATTACTGTTTCGCCCTCGCCTTCGGCGACCAGGATGGCCTTAAGGTAGTCCTCCTTGGAGACGGTAATCATGTGAGCGAATTATACGAAACCGTTGACCACCAAGGTCACGAAGGCAGAGGAAGGAGACCAGAAGGCCTTCGTGATGCTTCTTGTCCTTGGTGGTTCCCTAGCAGGCTGCGGGAAAAATGCTTCCTGCGCCGCAGTCTCACCTCCGCGGCTAAAGCCGACTCTGAAAAGAAGCCAGTTACCGCAGCGGTTAACCGCTGCGCCACCCAAAATCAATTACAACACCGACTTTTTCCGCAGCCCGCTAGTGATCTCTATTCCCGGACCCGCCGAAATCCAACCTTTACGCCGATAAAAATAACGGTGCAGAATGCGAAGTCCACAAGCAGGCCCCAGTCTTCCTTGAAGAGCGAATGGCGCATGGCTGGCGGCAGGTGAGGCATGAGCAGGAAATAGATCGCATTACCGGCCAGCACGGCGGCGAGTGCATCGAGGAAATTCTTGAGCGTAATTCTGGCTGGGCTGCGACTCACCTTTCGAACTTCCTCCTGCTAACATCCCCTAAGATGCTGGAACCATCGACCGCAGTGCAGTACGTCAAAGGAATTGGCCCGCGGCTGGCCGAAGTGCTGGCCGCCAAGGGCATTGATACGGTCGACGATCTGCTGCATTATCTGCCTTTTCGCTATGAAGATCGATTGAACCCGCGCTCGGTGGCGGAGCTGCGCGCGGGCGAGATGGCAACGGTAATTGCCGAAGTGCGTAACTCGGGATTATTTCGCACGCGACGCATGCCGATCTTTCAGCTGACGGTTGGCCAGGGACGCAGCCGGCTGAAGTGCCTGTGGTTCAACGCGACGTACCTGCAGGGCCGCTTTCAGCCGGGTCAGATGCTGGCGTTGTATGGCAAGGTCGAGGAAGACCGCGACGGACATTTGCAGATTATTCAGCCGCAGTTTGAAATTCTTGGGGACATCAATGAAGAAGGCGGCGCGGACGAGGCCGAAAAGAAGGCTGCCGCATCGCTGGAGATTGGGCGCATTGTTCCAATTTATGAATCGACCGGGCAGGGAAAGCTTACGCCGCGCTGGTTTCGGCGGATTATTCGCTGGACGCTGGAGAACCTGAATCCCGATCTGCCGGATCCGGTTCCGGCCGCGGTGCGCGCGCACCTAAGTCTCGTTTCTCCGCAGGAGGCTCTGTGGAGAGTGCATTGGCCGGAAGCGGGCGAGAGTTTTACCGATTTGCAGTCGTCGCGCACGGCTGCGCATATCCGGATGATCTTCGATGAACTCTTCTTCATCGAGCTAGGGATTGAACTCAAGCGGCGAGAGCAAAAAGCGCAGACGGGGATCACCTTCCAGATCAACGACGGCGTTCGGCAGGCGATCAAGAAGATTCTGCCGTTCCATCCGACGGCGGCGCAGAAGCGCGTGCTGAAGGAAATCGCGACCGACATGCAAACGCCTTACCCCATGCGGCGATTGCTACAGGGGGATGTGGGTTCGGGCAAGACGATCGTGGCGTTTGAGGCGGCAATCATCGCAATCGAAAACGGATGCCAGGTCGCGTTTATGGCTCCGACGGAAATCCTGGCGCAGCAGCATTATTTTTCGGCGCGCCAGATTCTGGAAAAGGCTGGCTATCGGATCGTGCTGCTGACCGGATCGATGGAGCAGGATCGCAAGCGGATGGTGCAGCGGCACATTGCGCAGGGGAATGCGCAGCTGGTCATTGGCACGCATGCGTTGATTCAGGACCGCGTCGAATTCGAAAAGCTTGGGTTGGTCATCGTCGACGAGCAGCACCGCTTCGGCGTGATGCAACGGCTCAAGCTAATGAAGAAAGACGCCGGAGCGCCAGAGCCAGATGTACTGGTCATGACCGCGACGCCCATTCCGCGCACTTTGGCGCTAACGCTTTATGGCGATCTGGATGTGTCGGTGGTCGACGAGCTGCCGCCGGGGCGGACACGGGTCATCACGAAGGCTGTGCCTGACGAACGCGCAGCTGATGTGTGGGAGTTTGTTCGACGCGAGGTCGCCGCTGGACATCAGGCCTATGTCGTCTATCCCGTGATCGAGGAAAACGAAGAACGCGAATTGAAGGCGGCGGAACAGATGTACCGTCAGCTGCGCGAGAAGATTTTCCCCAGCCTGCATGTCGGACTCCTGCATGGGCGGCTTGATCCTGAAGTAAAGGAACGGATCATGCGGGAATTTCAGCGGGGTGAGATTGAGATTCTGGTCGCGACTACCGTCATTGAAGTCGGCGTCGATGTGTCGAATGCGACGGTTATGGTTATCGAACATGCCGACCGTTTTGGGCTCGCGCAATTGCATCAACTTCGCGGACGCATTGGACGCGGGGCGGCGAAGTCGTATTGCGTGCTGATGCATGGCGGCAAGGTTTCCGAAGAGGGCGAGCGGCGGCTCGACGCGATGGTGAAGAATAATGATGGCTTCAAGATCGCGGAACTCGATCTCGAGCTGCGCGGGCCGGGTGATTTCTTTGGCACCAAGCAGGCGGGCATTCCGAGCTTTCGGGTCGCCAATTTGATCCGCGACCACGAATTGCTCGAGGCTGCCAAGCGCGAGGCAGCGTTTGTGGTCGCGGGCCCGAATGCGGCGCTTTCGAAAGAAGAAATTGAGCGTGCACTGAGAGCGATGCGGGCGCGCTGGTCGCTGAGCTACGGACTGGCGGAGGTGGGGTAAAGCGCTTGGTTGGTGGACGGCGGCAGGACCGACCAGCCGTCTACTCATTCTGCTATCATCGCGCCAAGGCACGGTGTAACGGAGGCATATCGCCGAACTGACCACTGAGCACTCTATTTCGGAGGAGTTCCACTTATGGATGCATCCGCACTTTCTCTCGGCAGTCGCCGGAATGAAGATATTGCGCTTGATCTGATGAAGTTTGTGGCTATGACGACGAGCTATGGCCGGACGGCCGGCGCTGGAGGAAGTGTTGGGTTTCAGGGCGGGGCGGCTGCCGCCAAGCCGGAGGAGTATGCCGATCAGTTGCTCGAGCTTTATGGGAAATGCCTGAAGGCGGTGGACGGGAAGTAGCGTCGCGACACGCAGAGGGCGCGAAGATTGCGGAGTGAGACGGGTCAGGCCCCGTCTCTACCATCAGGTTCTCCCGGTAACCCCTTTCTCCTGAATCTCTTCGTTGACAACGTCGCCGGTGGTCAGCTATTCTAGAAACCTTTGGAAGTCCTGCGGCTGCCCGCCTGAACACCTTGCGCGCATTCTGCGTCGAGAGCATTCTTAAGCGAGCATTCTTAAGATCGATCTTTATTAGTTAAAGATCTTTTATTAATAAAGATCAGGGCACTCAGTGGTCTTCATCATTAGTTCTTTTAATTTCTGGGAGAGTTGCAATGTCTACCTATTTCCCTAAAGAAGGGGAAATCGCGCGCAAGTGGTTTGTAGTGGATGCGACCGGGCAGCCGCTCGGGCGTCTGGCTTCGCGCGTGGCCCGCATTCTGATGGGCAAAGAAAATCCGCAATATACGCCGTTTATCGACACGGGCGATCACGTGGTCGTGATCAATGCCGAACACGTGAAGATGACGGGCATGAAGATTGAACAGAAGGCCTATCACCACTACACCGGCTATCCTGGCGGATTGCGCTCGGAAGACATGAAGAAGCGTCTGGTCCGCAAGCCGGAGCTGATCATTGAACAGGCGATTTCGCGCATGCTGCCGAAGAACAAGCTCGGCAAGCAGATGTTCACCAAGCTGAAGGTGTACAGGGGCGACAAGCATCCGCACGAGGCGCAGAAGCCGGAAGCGAAGGTGTTTGCGTAGAACCAGCTTTTTTAGCTAAGAGCTTTTGGCTCTTAGCTAAGGCCGAAAAATTTGCATTACTCGAATTTGAGAATCTTGAGGAAAGGTACAAAGCTGGCGCTTGGCGTTGGAAACGCTAAGAGCTAACAGCTAAGAGCTCATGGCTGATTTAGTTCAATACTACGGAACGGGACGGCGGAAAGCGGCGATTGCGCGTGTTTTTCTGCGTCCGGGCAGCGGCGAATTCAAGGTTAACGGCAAGGCGTTCGATGAGTACTTTGTGACGCCTTCGCAGCGCATCAGCGCTAAGCAGGCCATGGTTCTTACCGATACCAGCGCGAACTTCAATGTGTTGGCGCGGGTAAATGGCGGCGGAGTCGCCGGACAAGCCGAAGCGGTGCGCCTGGGAATTACGCGCGCGCTCATGCTGTTTAACGCGGAGCTGCGCAAGAAATTAAAGGCCGAAGGCATGGTCACTCGCGATCCACGCGCGAAAGAGCGCAAGAAGTATGGACAGAAGGGCGCGAGAAAACGGTTCCAGTTCTCGAAGAGATAGTTTTTGTAGAGACGGGGCCTGCCCCGTCTCCATGGGCGCCATTGATGCGCCCGCGGCAAGAGACACGGCAGGCCGCGTCTCTACAAAGGTTCCTGCAAGACAGCGATTTTAGGTGTTAAATTCATCCCCCCACCTCCCCCGAGTTGGGGTGGACGGGAATGGCAATCCGGGGCCGGTTGCGTCCGGATGTAGACCACATAAGGAGGTTAATTGGCAAACATCACCATGAAGGAGTTGCTCGAAGCAGGTGTTCACTTCGGGCATCAAACGAAGCGGTGGAACCCGCGCATGAAGGAGTACATCTTCGGCGAGCGCAATGGGATCTACATTATTGACCTGCAGAAGACGCTGAAGATGTTCAAAGAGGCGTCGAAGTTTGTGCAGGACCTGGCCGCCGATGGGAGAATCGTTCTCTTCGTGGGCACGAAGCGCCAGGCGCAGGACGCCATTGCCGAAGAGGCAACGCGCTGCTCGATGTTCTACGTGAACCAGCGCTGGCTGGGCGGTCTGCTCACCAACTGGATCACCGTGCAGAAATCTGTGAAGCGGCTGAAAGAGCTCGACGAGATGGCCACCGATGGCCGCTACGACCTTCTGCCGAAGAAAGAAGTTATTAAGCTCGAACGCGAGCGCAAGCATCTCCAGGCAAACCTGGCTGGCATCAAGAATATGTCGCGGCTGCCCGATGCAATTTTTGTCATTGACTCCAATAAAGAGCAGATCGCAGTGCGCGAGGCGCGCAAACTCGGGATTCCGGTGGTTGCAGTCGTCGATACGAACTGCGATCCGACCGAAGTCGATTATGTGATTCCGGGCAACGACGACGCACTGCGCGCGATCCGACTCTTTACGTCGAAGATTTCGGAATCGATCGCCGAAGGCGTAAACGCGATCAGCGACAAGCAGATGGCTGACATTCAGGCGGTGGCTGAGATTTCCCCGGAGGCTGAAGGAGTTGCTCCAGAAGCCGTGGAAGGCGAGCTGCCTGCGGAAGGCGAGGTCGCTGCCGTTGCGGTGGTCCCGGAAGGCGAGGACATTCGCATGGAAGACGTGCTCGGCACTGGAACGCGGAAGCGGCCTTCAGCCGTGGCTGAGGATATTGACGAGCTTCAGGCGGAGACGCGCCGGTCATAATACGTCCGGCCAAAACAGCTACTAGCTTTTTGGCTACTAGCTATCAGCAAACCCGAAACAGTCTGACCCGCGTGGTTAGTCTCGGCGCGGGTCGAGTTTTGTAGAAAGGTTTTCAACATTTATCATGAGTACGACTATGGCAAATATTTCAGCAGCACACGTTAAAGAGCTCCGGGAAAAGACCGGGGCGCCCATGATGGATTGCAAGAACGCGCTCACCGAGAGCAACGGTGACCTGGAAGCGGCGATTGTCTGGCTGCGCAAAAAGGGCGTTTCCGTCGCGGCCAAGAAGGCTACTCGCGTGACCAGCGAGGGGTCAGTCGGCCACTACATTCATGCCGGCGGAAAGATCGGCGTGCTGGTCGAAGTCAACTGCGAAAGCGATTTCGTGGCTCGCACCGACGACTTCAAAGAACTCGTGCACGATATCGCCATGCACATCGCAGCGAGCGATCCGAAGTTTGTGCGCAAGGAAGATGTTACGGCGGCGGATTTCGCGCGCGAAAAAGACATTTACCTGGCGCAGGCCATGGCCAGCGGCAAGCCGGCAAATATCGCGGAGAAGATGGTTGCCGGCAAGATGGAAAAGTTCTACGAGGAGGTCTGCCTTCTAGAGCAGCCCTTCATCAAGGACCAGACCCTTAGCATCTCGCAGCTGATTGCGGCAAAGATCGGCAAGCTGGGCGAGAACATTTCGGTGCGCCGTTTCGCGCGCTTCAAAGTTGGCGACGCGACCGCGACCATGGCATTCACCACCACAAAACCCGACGAAGCTGAAGCGGCCGAGCCGGCTGCCAAGTAATTAAGGGGCGCTTCGGCGCCCCTTTTGTTTTATGCTTCCCTGTAAGCGCTCGAACTGAAAAAGTTCGTGCTGAGAAGTTCGCGCTCAAAACAACGTTTGTCATCCTGAGCGAAGCGAAGGACCTGCTTTCCGATGCCGACTCCCGTCTTTAAACGCATCCTCCTGAAGCTTTCCGGCGAGGCCCTGGCGGCCGACAAGGGTGTTGGCATCGACACCACCCACATCCATTCCATCGCGGGCGAGATCGCGGACGTTCACCGCCTTGGCATCCAGATCGCCATCGTAGTTGGCGGCGGAAATTTCTTTCGCGGCGTTGCCGA
>Ga0210389_10001028_pt1 | contig 23374 bp, 18 predicted proteins | sample IncBWH28OmetaG_FD_160127 | JGI IMG/M metagenome (GOLD analysis project Ga0210389, IMG submission 160127) | Forest soil microbial communities from Barre Woods Harvard Forest LTER site, Petersham, Massachusetts, United States - Inc-BW-H-28-O ...
CCCTGGGCAGCCTGGCGCCCAGTTCGGTGTCGTCGGCCTGCTCGGTGAGCTGATTGATCAACGCATGTTGGGGCACCGGCAGCCGCCGTGTCACCCGTTCCAAGCGGTCCAACAGCCGCAACCGCTCCGGAGTGGTCAACGCGTCGAACGACAGCTCGCACGCGCGGCTCACGACGGCGTCGAGCGCGTCGAAGACCCCGACGATCTCCTCACGGCTACTCGAACCCATGTTCGAATACTATCGCGGCCCACCGACAGGAAACTTTTGAAACCAAAGTGGCGCAAGTGATTTAAGCGGATGCTAAGCCGCGGTGCGCTCGGCGGCCGCTGCCTGCTCGAAACGATCCAGCACGGTCTCGGCCACCAGCGGGTCGGCGCCCAACGGAGCTGCCATCTCGATGCCGGCGCCGTCCGCGAATCTCCGCACTCGGTCCGGCAGTCGTCCGGGCGCCAGGAACCACGGCGCGATAACCACCCGGCGTGCGCCTTGACGGCGCAATCTGCCGACGGCTTCGGCCAGCGAACGTTGCGGTCTCGTGGCGAAGGCCGTCGTCGCACCAGCCCACCCCGTGCCCGCCAGCAATTTGGGCGCTACCCGCGCGGTGCGAGCGTTCGCCGCGGGGTTCGATGAGCCGATCGCCACCACGAGCACACCGAGCGTGTCGTCGAGCCGGGAAACCCCCAACTCAGCGACCCGCTGACGCAGCACCGACACCAACCGGTCGTCCTCGCCGAGCACGGACGCTTGCCACACCCACTCGTGGGTTGCGCAACTGGCGATTTGGCGCGGGATGTCGATGCGGGCGTGGTAAGCGTTCGCCAACAGCAACGGGGTGACGACAGCCCTGCGTGTGCCCGACAGGCCGCTGAGCACGTCGACCAGACTCGGCGCATTCAGCTCGCAGAACGCCAGCCGCACGTCGAGGCCGGGCCGCATGTGCGCCACCTTGCGCGCGACGGCCCGTGCGTTGGCCGCCGACCGTGGATCCGCACTTCCGTGCGCGGTCAGAACGAGCGTGGTCACGAGGCGTGCAACCCACATTCGGTCTTGGCCAGTCCCTGCCAGCGCCCGCTGCGCGGGTCGGCGCCGTCGGCAGGCTTGGCCGTGCATGGAGCGCAGCCGATCGACGGATAGCCTTCGTAGACAAGCGGATTGACCAGCACATCATGCTTGTCGATGTAGTCCTGCATGTCCTCGTCGGACCACGTCGCCAGCGGGTTGACCTTCACCAGCTTGAAGGCCTCGTCGAAGCTGACCAGCGCGGCGTTGGCGCGGGTGGGGGCCTCTACCCGGCGCAGCCCGGTCACCCAAGCGGAGTAGCCACGCAGGGCTTTGCCCAACGGGGCAACCTTGCGCGCCCGGCAGCACTCGCCAGGGTCACGGGCAAACAAGTCCTTGCCCAGCAGTTCGTCCTGCTCGGCCACGGTGTGCTCTGGGGTGACGTTGAGTACCCGGATGTCGTAGACGGATTCGACCGCATCCCGGGTGCCGATGGTTTCCACGAAGTGGTAGCCGGTGTCCAGAAAGATCACCGGAACGCCCGGGCGCACCTTGGCGGCCAGATCCACCAGCACGGCGTCTTGCATATTGGAAGCCACCACGTAATTGCACGTCGCCCAGCCGCGGGGTCCGTTGACACCACCGAAGTTCTCTTCGGTCCAGCGCAGAAGGTCGGTCGCGCTGGCACCCTCGAGTTCCGCAGCGCCACGCGCCGCCAGCTCACGCAGCTCGTTCTCGGTCCGTTTGGTCGTTTGTCCGTTCATCGGAGGTCGCCTTCCTCGGCGCGAAGTGCCCACTGCGCGAACCGTTCACCGCCGCTGCGGTGTTTCACGAAATTGCGCACCACCCGCTCGATATAATCGCCCAGCTCGTCGCTGGTGACTTTGTGCTGGCGCAGTTTTCGGCCGAATCCGCTGTCCAGGCCGAGGCTGCCACCCAGGTGCACCTGGAAGCCCTCGACTGAGCCGCCGTGGCCGTCGTCGACCATCTGGCCCTTAAACCCGATGTCGGCAACTTGAATTCGCGCACACGAGTTAGGGCAGCCGTTGATGTTCACGGTAATCGGCACGTCAAGCTGTGAGTTGATGTCTTCGAGCCGACGCTCCAGTTCAGGCACCAACCCCTGTGCCCTGACCCGGGTTTCGGCGAACGACAACTTGCAAAACTCAATCCCGCTGCACGCCATCAGATTTCGACGCCAATGCGAAGGTCGCGACTGCAGACCCAACGTCTCCAGGCCGGCAACCATGTCGTTGACCCTGTCGTCGGGTATGTCGAGGATGACCAGCTTTTGGTAGGGCGTGAACCGAATCCGGTCCGAGCCGGCTTGTTCGGCCAGGTCTGCTACCGCCGAGAGGATGGTGCCGGAGACCCGCCCGGCTATCGGGGCAGCCCCGACGGCGTTGAGCCCGTTTTTCAGCCGCTGGACTCCGACGTGATCCACCGGATGCTTGACCGGCTCGGGGGCGGGGCCGTCGATCAGCCGACGTTTGAGGTACTCGGTTTCGACAACTTCCCTGAACTTTTCGATGCCCCAGTCCTTGATCAGGAACTTCAGCCGCGCCTTGGCGCGCAGCCGGCGGTAGCCGTAGTCGCGGAATACCGAGGTCACCGCCGCCCAAACCTCGGGCACCTCTTCTAATGGGACCCAGGCACCGACCCGCTGGCCCAGCATTGGGTTGGTCGAAAGACCGCCGCCGACCCACAGGTCCAGCCCGGGCCCGTGCTCCGGATGATTGACGCCGATAAACGCGATGTCGTTGACCTCGTGTACGACATCCTGCAGACCAGAGATGGCGGTCTTGTACTTACGCGGTAAGTCGGCGAAGTCGGGCTTGCCGATGTAGCGGCGCACGATCTCCTCGATCGCCCAAGTCGGGTCGATCACCTCGTCGAGCGACTCACCTGCCAGTGGTGAGCCCAGGATTACCCGCGGGCAATCGCCGCACGCCTCAGCGGTCTGCAGTCCGACCTCGTCGAGCCGACGCCAGATCTCGGGGACGTTCTCCACCTCGACCCAGTGCATCTGCAGGTTCTGCCGGTCGGAGATGTCGGCGGTGTCGCGGGCGAATTCGGTCGAGATCTGGCCCAGCGTGCGCAGCGCGGCGGTCGAGAGCGCGCCGCCGTCGCAGCGCACACGCATCATGAAGTACTTGGCTTCGAGCTTGTCGGTGTTCTCGTCACCAGTCCAGCTGCCGTCGTAGCCTTCCGCACGTTGGGTGTAGAGACCCCACCAGCGGAAGCGCCCACGCAGATCGGTTTTTTCAATGCTGTCGAATCCGGACTTGGCATACACATTTTCGATGCGTTCCCGCACGTCGAGCGGGGCACCGGCCTGTTTGAACTCTTCGTTGGCGTTCAGTGGCTCGCGATTTCCCAGTGCCCACTGGCCCTCATTGCGGGCTTTTGCCGGACGTGCTGTGGTCATTCGGGGGACTCCTTCGCGAACGTTGTCAGCCTTGGAACGCGCAAGACACCGGTTCTCTTCCGGCGGCGCAGATCCGGTGGCCTTGCTGGAGGTACAGGGAGGCTGGGTCTACGACATCAAGGCAGACAGCAACAGCTACAGACGCGCTTGAGGTCGATATGCCGCCGCGCCACCAACGCGACGCGCGGGTACGGGCTGGCGGCGGTCACGCGCCCATTCTGCCATGAACGGCGACCAGCGGCGCAACCAGGTCAAATTTCTTCTCACGCTGATTAAAACTACCGGACAAGCCTGGGTGATTCGGTAAACAAAACCGAGAATCCGCTGAGAGTGGCACCGAGGCGGTCCGAGTCTCCCGGCCTGGCCCGATCGCCATGCAAAGATTTGGTATGACCCTTCGCCAGGCACCGGTGGATCTGCCCGCCATGCAGCCGAATTCCGGGCAGCCGTTTGGGGTGTACGTGCATGTCCCGTTCTGCATAACCCGTTGTGGTTATTGCGATTTCAACACCTACACCCCAGCCGAGTTGGGTGGCGTCAACCCGGACGCCTGGCTGCAGGCGCTGGGGACGGAGCTCGAGCTGGCGGCCGCGCGGGTAGACGCACCGCCGGTGAACACCGTTTTCGTCGGTGGTGGGACGCCGTCCTTGCTGGGCGGTCAGCGCCTGGCCACGCTGCTCGACATGGTGCGCGAGCACTTCACGGTGGCCCCGGATGCCGAGGTCAGCACCGAGGCCAACCCCGAGTCGACGTGGCCAGAATTTTTCGCAGCGATCCGCACGGCCGGTTATACGCGGGTGTCGCTCGGCATGCAGTCGGTGGCGCCGCGGGTGCTGGCCACCCTGGACCGAGTGCATTCGCCCGGCCGGGCGGCGGCGGCTGCCCGCGAGGCGATGGCCGAGGGCTTCGAGCACATCAACCTCGACCTGATCTACGGAACTCCGGGCGAGTCCGATGACGACCTGATCCGCTCCGTCGAGGCGGCTGTCGAGGCCGGCGTCGATCATGTGTCCGCGTATGCCCTACTCGTCGAGGACGGCACCGCGCTGGCACGGCGGGTCCGTAGCGGTGAGCTGGCGGCCCCCGACGACGACGTGCTGGCGCATCGCTACGAGCTGGTCGATGCGCGGCTGTCCGCCGCCGGGTTGGCCTGGTACGAGGTGTCCAACTGGTCCCGGCCGGGCGGTGAATGCCGGCACAACCTCGGCTACTGGGACGGTGGCCAGTGGTGGGGTGCGGGTCCGGGGGCGCACGGTTACATCGGCACGACGCGCTGGTGGAACGTCAAGCACCCCAACGCCTATGCAGAGAAGCTGGCCGGTGCCATGCTGCCGGCAGCCGGCTTCGAGCAGCTCGGCCCGGACGCCCTGCACACCGAAGAAGTGCTGTTGAAAACCCGGCTGCGTCAAGGGCTTCCGCTAGACAGGCTGGGCACCGCCGAACGCGAACGCGCCCAGGTGGCGGTCACCGACGGGCTGTTGGTAACCGAAGGCGACAGACTGGTCCTCACCCCGCGCGGACGGCTGCTGGCCGACGCAGTGGTGCGCACCGTGCTGGGATGATTCTCAGGTGCCCGGGAACCAGTGCCCGACGATACGGGCGATCTCGATGTAGAGCGGTATTCCGATGGTGACGTTGTAGGAGAACGTCAGACCCAGCGATGCGGCCAGAGGCAACGTGGGGCTCGCTTCGGGAATTGCCAGCCGCTGGACCGCCGGGACCGTGATGTATGACGCCGCACCGCATAGCACCGCGAACAGCACATAGGTGCCCGGCTGGAAGTGGGTGTCGGTGAGGTAGGAGTAGGTGTAGGCGAGCAGGATGCCCAGCGTCGCAAAGAGGTTCGGCGCCAGCAGACCGAAGAAGATGAAACCGCGGCCGGCAGACTTGAGATCCTGCAACTTGCGGGACGCCGTCATGCCCATCTCGAGCAAGAACAAGCAGAGCACGCCCTGAAACGCCGCAACGAACAACTCGTTTTGGTCCTTTACGACCTTTGCCCCCTGGATTGCACTGATGAAGCCGATGGCGATGCCGCCGACGAGGAGAATGAGGCCGGGATTAAGGAACACTTCCCGCAAGAGCGCACGGGAGAAAAAGGGCATCCGCTTGGGCTTCCCGCGAGCTGGGCTTTGGTCGGGCTCCCAGTCCGGATGCTCTAGCTTTTCCATCGATAATTCCAGCTCCTGCTCGACACCGCGTTCCTGCAGGCTCTCGAGGCTCTGGCCATGAGGGGGCCGGGCGGCGGTGCCAGGACCGACCCCGACCTTGGCCGGCGGGGTGTAGCCGGGCTCGTCCGGCATGTACCCCGCTTCGTTCAGCCCCCGGTGCCGCAGTCGCGCCACCAGGTACAGCGCCACCAGGCAGCCCGGAATCTCCATGACGGCCAGCAAGACCGGCATATAGGCGTTGAAGGCGATGCCCACGCCCGTCAGCACGGCCACGCAGGTGGCGAAGGTTCCCGCCGAATCCGAACCGTAATAACCCGCGATCGTCGCTCTGTCGACCTGCCGCATGGTGGTCATGTACTTCAGCAGGTAGTAGGCGGCGATACCGATCACGAAGTTCAAGACGAAGCCCATGACGGTGAACCCGGCGATGTTGTCGATGTCGGCCGGCTTGATCATGGCGAGCTCTTCGCCTCCCTGCCAGCCGATGGCCACCAGCAGGTACATGGTCAGGCCTTGGTAGATCGCGTAAGGGAACTCAAATCGGACCTTCAGGAGCGGGATGAGGAACCCGAAGTAGAAGAACAGCAACAGTGGCTTGAAGAGGTTGGAGGTGAAGTTGTGCCAGAACTCATAAAGCATTGGTGTCTCCCCTGATTAGTGTGGCGATGAGGGAAACGGTGACCGTCGGCCGGGCGACCCAGACAACTCGGCGGAAAACTGGTGCTCTGGTATGACGGATCATCGAGCTTGACGTCTGGGTATTTCCTGTCTCTTGAAATTCATCGACTGTTACGGAGTGCGTTGTGGTGCAATGCCGTCTTAACCGGCGGTTACCCGGATATCGGAATTCGTCGATATGGCAGCCTTACCCGTATCCTCGATAGGAACTGCCGGCGACGGATCGGAACGAAACGGTCATCGATCTCGAATACGGACTACCACCGCGACTCATTTCGCTCTCACCTCCTCAGAGCCAGGGCACACGGGGATGCCCGGTACGTTGCACAGCGGGATGAGGCCACCCGACGAAATCGCCGGGCGCGACACCGTCTCGCGAACTTTGGCACCACACGCCTCAACTAGCGAGGTGCATGCACCGGAAATCGTGCTACCGAGGATGACCCGAGTCAACCGACTTTACAAACAATTGACACGTCAGGCTGCGGGCGTCCAAATCCCTCAGGAGTTCAGAACCAGTGTGCGATTATGCGGTTGAGCTCAATATAGAGCGGGATTCCGATCGTGACGTTGTACGAAAATGTCAAACCCAGCGATGCGGCTAGAGGCAGGGTCGGGCTGGCCTCGGGGATCGCCAGCCGCTGCACCGCCGGGACGGCGATGTAGGACGCCGCGCCGCACAGCACCGCGAACAGCACGTAAGTTCCCGGCTGGAAGTGGGTGTCGGTCAGCGACGCGTAGGTGTGCGCGACGATGATCCCCAGCGGTGCAAAGATATTCGGTGCCAGTAGGCCGAAGAAGATGAAACCGGGACCCGCCTCTCGCAAGTCCCTCAACTTGCGGGAGGCCGTCATGCCCATCTCGAGCAGGAAGAGGCAGAGCACGCCCTGGAATGCCAACACGAAGAACTTGTCGTCGTCTGCAACGACCTTCTGCCCCTGCAGCCCACTGATGAGGCCGATGAGAATGCCGCCGATGAGCAGGACGAGTCCAGGGTTGAGGAAAACTTCCTGGAAGAGCTCACGGGAGAAAATGGGCATCCTCTTGGGCTTCCCGAGCGCCGGGCTCTGGTCAGGCTCCCAGTTTGGATGCTCTAGCTTTTCCAGCGACATCTCCAGCTCTTGCTCGACCCCTCGTTCGTTCTGGGTGTCGAGGGACTCGCCCTTAGCGGGCCGCGCGGCCGTGCCCGGCCCGACCCCGACCTTGACCGGCGGGGCGTAGCCGGGCTCGCTGGGCATGTACCCCGCTTCGTTCAAACCACGGTGCCGCAGTCGCGCCACCAGGTACAGCGCCACCAGGCAGCCCGGAATCTCCATCACGGCCAGCATGACCGGCATGTAGGCGTTGAACGCCATGCCGATGCCGGTTAGGAACGCCACACAGGTGGCGAAGGTCCCGGCCGAGTCCGACCCGTAGTAGCCAGCGACCGTCGCCTTGTCGACTGTCCGCATGGAACTCATGTACTTCAACAGCAAGTAGGCCAACCCGCCGATCACGAAGTTCAACACGAAGCCCAGGACCAGGAAGCCAGCGATGTTGTCGATCTCGTCGGGCTTGATCTTGGCGAGCTCCTCGCCTCCGTGCCAGCCGATGGCCAGCAGCAGGTACATGGTCAGGCCCTGGTAGATCACATAGGGGAACTCGAAGCGTACCTTCAGGATCGGGATGAGGAATCCGAAGTAAAAGAACAGCAGGAGTGGCTTGAACAGGTTGTGCGTGAAGTTGTGCCAGAACTCTTGCAGCATTGGTTCCTCCCTATGACTGGCGCGGTGATCAGGGGAAGCACCGTCCCTAAGCGGGGCAACCACGAACATCCCGACGACCGGGGAAAAATTTAGCTCTGCGGCTGCCAAACCGCCACTCGGAACGAGCGAGAAAAGACCCGGCGCAGCGCGCCGGCGCAGAAATGGCTGCTACCGAAAAAACCGCTGGTCACAGCCGCCCTGGTGGGGGCGGTAAGGCGCGGTAATCGTGAATTCGATGGGAGTTCGCTGTGCATCAACTGTGGTATCAGCGTGCCGTCGAACCGAGCAAGGCCGGACGCCCTGTCGGCGCTTGTGCTGTGTCACTGATTGCCGCCTCGACGGGTGACTAGTGCGTCGTGATTTCTTCGAAGCCGTCCACGCGGAAGACCGTAAGTACGCCTGTCTCTTGGTTAATCGCGAGTTCGTCGCCCGCGGACCCTTGGATCTTTAGCCGTTCGTAAGCCGGATTACGAACATGATCACGTTGCTATCAATCTCTTGATCGGTGGGTGGGAGGTGGCGATCACGCGGTAGTCAGGGCGGGGGCCACATCGGTCGCATTAAAGTTTTGTTAAAGCCTGTTCGCGACACGCCCGACTTGGGGGATTTTCGGCGCTTGGCGAATCGCCGCACGATACGAGGCTAGGAGAACAGTGGGGAACGCGGCCAGTCGCCGCTGTGCGGGCCAAGAGGTAAGCCGTCGGTCGTCGTTTGCGGCGTTTCGGTTCACAAGATGAATGGCCCGCACCCCCAAAAGCGGTCTTCCCCGCTGCTGCCTGCGGAAAGAGTGGGCAGCGGGTGGAGGTCGCGGACCGCCCGACCCGGGCTGCGAAGTCGCGGTGTGCAGGGGCTGGGCACGGTTTCATAGGTTAGGCTACATTTACTAACCGTGACCGATGTCAGCATCAAGACGAGTTCCGCCGGCACCGCGTCGCTGTCGATTCCGCTTCCCGCCCACGTCCACCCGGCCGATCTGGCGGCCGAGCTGGCGGCGTTGTTGCCTGAGCGAGTCGGCGAGGAATACCTACTCTACGAACACGATGGTCAGTGGGTTCTGGCCGCCGGTGTGCTGGCGACCGTCGAGCTGGATAGCGACGAACTGCGTGTCATCCGCGACGGCGTGACTCAGCGGCAAACGTGGTCGGGTCGGCCGGGGCTGGTCCTGGGCGAAGCCATCGACCGGCTGCTGCTGGAGACCGACCAGGTTTTTGGCTGGATCGCCTTTGAATTTGGCGTCTACCGGTTCGGGTTGCAGGAGCGGCTGGCGCCGGCAACCCCGCTGGCCCGCGTCTTTTGGCCCCGCACCCGAATCGTGGTGACCCGCGACACGGTTCGACTTTTCGGTGCCCGGCCTGGCCAGTGCGATGCGGTGCGCGGACTTCTCGGCGATAGTGTGCGCGAGATGCCGCGCGCCTGCGCGGTTGACGTGACGGCCGACTCGTCCGGCTATCGCGATCGAGTCGCGGAGGCCGTCCGTGAGATCGGCGCCGGCGGCTACCACAAGGTGATCCTGTCTCGTTCTGTTGAAGTACCTTTCGCGCTCGACTTCCCTGCCACGTACCGACTGGGGCGTCGGCACAACACCCCGGTGAGGTCGTTTTTGTTGAGGCTGGGCGGAATTCGCGCTGTGGGATACAGCCCGGAACTTGTCGCCGCGGTCCGCCACGACGGTGCGGTAATCACTGAGCCGCTGGCCGGTACCCGCGCGCTCGGTCGTGGTCCGGCGCGTGACCGTGAGGCCCGTGAGGACCTGGAATCGAACTCCAAAGAAATTGTCGAGCACGCTATTTCGGTGCGCAGCTCGCTTCAAGAGATCACCGAGATCGCGGAACCGGGCACCGCGGCCGTCACCGATTTCATGACGGTCCGTGAGCGCGGGAGTGTGCAGCACCTCGGCTCAACGATCAGCGCGCGTCTGGACCCGTCGAGCGACCGGATGGACGCGCTCGAGGCGCTTTTTCCGGCGGTCACCGCATCGGGCATCCCGAAAGCCGCCGGTGTCGACGCCATCTTGCGCCTCGACGAAGGCCCACGCGGTCTGTATTCCGGTGCGGTTGTGATGGTTTCGGCAGACGGTGGGCTGGATGCCGCGCTGTCGCTGCGTGCGGCCTACGAATGCGACGGGAAGACTTGGCTACGGGCCGGCGCCGGCATCATTGAAGCGTCGGAACCCGAGCGCGAATTCGAAGAGACATGCGAGAAGCTGTCCACGCTGGCGCCCTATCTCATTGCGCGTCAGTAACGTACGGATCGCGCTACGGCGCGCGCGGAATCGATGAAGTCGAGCAGGGCTGCGTTGTAATGGCGTGCTTCGCTTACATATAGGCCGTGGCCGGCGCCCTCGATCGGGGTGAAGCGGCAGTCGGGGATTAGCGCTGCGGTCCGGCGCCCGGTGAGTGCGATCGGCATTGAAGCGTCGGCCGTGCCATGAATGACCAGGGTTGGGACCGTGATCTGAGTGAGCTCCGATCGAAAGTCGGCGTGCAGGAACGCGTCATTGGTCTGGGTCAGGATCGGCACCGGAACGTCGGCGATTTTGTTCATCGTCCAATCTACGACCTGTTGCGACACCCGGTGCTCACCGTTGAAATACTCGGCTTTGCCGCTCATCTCCATCCATTCACCGATGTCGCGGTTCATGGCCGCACGAGAGTGTGCCACGGCACTGGCCGGGATTCCGTCCGGATTGTCCGGGCTTTGGAGAAGCATCGGAGTTACCGTGCCACTCAGAACGATTCGGCCGATGCGTCCGATGCCGTGCCGAGTGACGTAGCGTACAACTTCGGCCGTCCCCATGGAGTGACCGATCAAGGTGATATTAGACAGGTCGAGTCGCTCGATCACGGCGCCCAAGTCGTCGGCCAGGGTGTCGATGTCGTAGCCGTCGCCCGGCCGGTCGGACCGACCGTGGCCGCGCCGGTCGTAGGTGATGCAGCGCAGGCCTGCCGCCAGCAGGGCGGGCAGCTGGTAGCTCCACATGTCACCGGTGAGGCCCCAGGCGTGTGCGAACACGACCGGGTCGCGGCCGGGATAGTCGGTGTAGAAGAGGGAAACCTGTTCTGCGGTAGTCAGATATGGCATGGGATGGACTCCTGACGCGGGTGATCGTGGAGGGGGTGGCCGAGGGAGCTTTACGCCGGCACCTTGTCGAGGAAGCCGACGACGCGGGCGAGTCGTCCATCGGTGCCGATGGATGCGACGTCGCTGCCCAGCACCAGCGGGTCGTCGCCGACGCGGCCCAGCGCCCAGCTGAATCGGGCAACGCCGTGGTGGGTGTCGACCGGCCCGGCCAACGTGAACACATGGCCTGGGAACTGTCCCTGAGTGGCGGCGATGGCCGCGTCGATGGCGTCGTGGCCGCGTGCATCGACCAGAGGATCGACATAGTTGGCGTCGTCGGCCCACGTCTTGGTGATCAGCTCTCGGCGGGTGGCTGTGTCGCTCTCGTTCCAGCAGGCGAGGTAGCCGTCGATGAGGTCGCGCATGGTGTTCTTCCCTTCAGGTTGAGTGGGTTTGGACCTGCACAATCGTGTTCGGTGCCGCTGTCTGTTGTCGATTACCTTTGAGGTAATCGTGACTATGAACTGCGACAGCTAGCATCGTGCCGGTGAGGACTTTGGCCGACCGCGCGGCGGCCCCCCCAGTTGGCCAGCTGCTGCGCCAGTGGCGTGAGCGCCGTCGGGTGAGCCAGCTCGATCTGTCTATCCACGCCGAGATCTCCGCGCGGCACCTGAGTTTCGTGGAGACCGGACGCTCCCGGCCGACAGCGCAGATGATTTTGCGACTGAGCGAGCAACTGGAGGTCCCGCTGCGCGAGCGCAACGCGCTACTGCTGGCCGGCGGGTTTGCCCCTGTATATCCCGAACATTCGTTGGACGAGCCGGAACTGGCCAGCGTCCGTGTCGCGCTGCGCCAGATTCTTACCGGGCATGAGCCCTACCCGGCGCTGGTCGTCAACCGTTGGTGGGAGATGCTCGACAGCAACACCGCTGTTGCGTTGCTCACTGAAGGCTGCGCGCCAGAGTTGCTGGTGCCGCCGGTGAACGTCCTGCGGGTGTCGCTGCACCCCGACGGTATGGCGCCGCGGATCGTGAACCTGCCCGAGTGGCGCGCGCATATCCTCGAACGGCTTCGGCGTCAGGCGCACACGACGCACGATCCCCGGCTGTCCGAATTGCACGCCGAGTTGCGGGCCTACCCCGGCGGCGTGGCGGAACGGCCTGCGCTCACCGATGTCGCGGTGCCGCTGCGTGTCCGCCAAGGCGAGCGCGAGCTCTCGTTTTTCAGCATGACCGCGGTCGTGGGCGCGCCGCGCGACATCACCGTCGCCGAGGTGGCGATCGAGTCGTTCTATCCGGCCGATCGGGAGACTTCTGATGCGCTGCATGCCATTCGAGGTTCCCTCACCACGCCGCCGTTACAGCGCGACGCCTAGACCGAACTCGGGCGATCAACAACAGGTTGTTTTCAACGCGAGACCTCACGATATGTCTTCACCACAGACGTATCGGTTAACGAAGTCCAGGCCTTCATCCGTGACCTCGTACTTGTAATGGGTTGGTTCACCCTGCTGGATCGCCACGGGCGCTCGTTCAACTCGTCTCAAAAGCCCGTCATTGACTGCGTGGAAGAGAGGGATCTCCAAACCCGCCCCGACAATGAACGATCTGCGGTCGGTCTCGGCAATCTGGTCGAACACCCGGCGCTCGAAATCAGAGTAGCGGCTGTTCAAGATCTCGAGATTGCGCTTGTACGTGCGCATCGACTGCGCATCGATTTCTTTCTTTTGGCAGTCCGGGCATAACGCGATGAGGTTCTCGAACGAGTCGTCATGGCTCTGTGACTCAGGCACGATGTGAGCTATCTCGGTCGTTGGGTGCCGACAGGTGGGGATGACGCATCTATGGCCGGCCTCGACCAGCGCCATTCTTTTTCGGGCTCTTAGCACACCTGCGATCCCGCCCCGGCCGAAACCTCGCCGGGCCGGCCACGGTGTGCTTTCCGTCAGATCCGCCTTCCACGTTTTCGCGAAACGATGGATCATCCAGGCGACAAAGCACACTCCTATCACCAACACCCCGTAGTGCAGCCCCAAGCGCCACCAGGGTCGGGCGGGCTCCTCCAGAGCGGCCATCGTCCTCGCGGGCGGGGGACTTGGCAGAACGACCTGGGGGGGCTGCACCGGCGTCATCGTAGGCGCGGGATCCGGCGGAGCCTCCGGAGTCTGCACCGGCACCCTGCTCGGAGGGGCCTGGGCCGGGCGGGCTGCCGCGGCTTCGTAGCGCACGCGTGGCGTCGAAATACGATATTGCGCCACCGGAAGCAGACAGTTCCGGCAGGCTATGGAGTCTGCCCCAACGCCGGCACATGGGACCCATGGAGCCGCCTGTGCCACACCGGGTGTGGTGGCTAACACCGAGAACGGTGCTAGCGCTATGGCGGCTGCCGCCGCCGCGACAACCTTGCCCATTCCGCCCCGGCCGATCAGCGTCGGCAGCCGGTAACGCTCGAACGCCATCTCGCCCTCTGGCCTTTCCCACGCCTGGTCGGACGTGCTAGCGACCCACAAGCTAAAAATACTCCAATTGGGATGGCGGTGGACGGCAGCGGCACCGTCATAAGCGCTCTACCGCTGCGGGAGCGGACGGGAACGCACCAGTGTCGGCCACCAGAACCACTTCCCGAGGATGCTGAGGATGGACGGCACGACGAAAGAACGCACGATCAGCGTGTCGAGCAGCAGGCCGATGCATACCGTGGAACCTATCTGGCCGATAGTCCTGAGATCGCTGGTGAGCATCGCCAGCATGGTGAACGCGAACACCAAACCCGCGGACGTCACCACACCACCCGTGCTTCCGAGCGCGCGGATGAGACCGGTGTTCAACCCGGCGTGAAGCTCCTCTTTGACTCGGGCGATCAACAGTAGGTTGTAGTCCGAACCCACCGCCACCAGGATGATGAACGTCAGCGGCAATATCAACCAGTGCAGGTGCAGACCGATGAGGTGCTGCCAGACGAGCACGGAGAGCCCGAACGCCCCGGCGTAGGAGAAGGCCACCGTGCCGGGGATGACCAAGGCGGCCATCAGACTTCGCGTGATGAACAACATGATCAAGAAGATCAGCACGAAGGCGGCGACCGCCACGATAGTCAGATCGGATGCGCTGTATTCGTTGATGTCCTTATCGGTCGATCCCGAGCCGCCGATATAAACTCTCGCGCCGGCCAACGAGGTCTCTTTCAGAATCGTGGTTATCGCGTTGGGGAATGCGTTGACATGCTCCACGCCTTCGGGGCCCATGGCGTCGCCCTCGTGGGTGACGATGAACCGAGCAGCCTTGCCGTCCGGCGACATCAGGAGCTTCATACCAGTCTTGACGTCTTCGTTGTCGAAACCTTCATGGGGGATGTAGAAGAAGTCATCGCTCTTGGACTGGTCGAAGTCGAGCCCCACATTGACCTGGTCGAAGAATGTCTGGTCGGTCTGTGTGGACTGCAGGGCCGACTGGCCGTAGGTGTTGGTTAAAAGACCGGCTAAAGCCTCCGAGTCGTCGGCCGTGAGTTTCAGCTGCGTTATTATTTGCGGCACGATCCTGTCTATGGCCTCGAGCGAGATTCTGGTGTCTTTGATATCAGCGGCCAAGTGGTCGATGTTGTCGAGTGTATCGAATAGCGATCTGAATGCCCAGCATATGGGAACGTCGAAACAGTGGCGCTCCCAATAGAAATAGCTCTTGACCGGACGGAAGAAATCGTCGAAATTTGAGATTTCCTGATTCATGTCATCGGTGACCCGTTGCAGATCCTCGACGGTGAGAACCGTCTTGTGAATCTCATCTGACAAGTTCTGGAAGTAGTCGATCTCTTTCCGCGTGACCGCGACGGTGTGCGTCGTGATCTGTGCCTGCTGGTCGGTATTAGCGTTTTGCTGCATGTTGAACGGGTTCTGTTGACCGCTACCGCTGCCTGACGTGGTCCACAAGTAGGGAAGGGTGGCATGTTCCAACGCACGGCCCATCGGCCTGGTGATGCTTTGCACCTCCGCGACGCCGGGAATGCGAATGAGAGCCCTGGCCACCCGGTCCAGCGAGATGAAATCGGCCGAGTTTCGCATGTCATGATCCGTCTCGACCATCAGCATCTCGGAGAACAGTTTGCTCTTCGTGAAGTGCCGATCCGCCGCCTCGAAACCCAGATTGGCAGGGGAATTGGGCGGCTGGTATTGACGGTCGTCGTAGTTCACTTGATACGTCGGCACGAAGATCGCCCCCAACATGACGGCAGCGGCACTGGCCGCGAGGATCGGCACCGGCCACCGCACCACGCTCGTCCCGATCCGCCGATAAAGCTGCCCCTTAGCCTGCCCTCTCGGGTCCATGAGCCCGAAAAGGCTGCCCAACGTCAACAGGGCCGGGCCCAGCGTCAGCGCGGCGGCGATGGTAAACAGCATGCTGACCCCAACGGCGGGCCCCATGGTGTGGAAGTAGTTGAGTCGCGCGAACGTCAAGCAGTAACACGCCCCCGCGATCGTCAGCCCCGAGCCAATGATTATGGGCGCGACCCCCCGATACGCGGTGTAAAACGCCTCCTCCCTGTCTTGGCCGGCTTGTCGCGCCTCGTGGTAGCGGCCCATCAAGAAGATGCCGTAATCGGTCCCCGCTCCCAGGGTCAGCGCGACGACGATGTTCACCGCGAATGACGAGAGCTCGAGGTACCCGAGATGCCCGAGGGTTGAAATGACTCCCTTCGCGATCAGCAGTTCGAACAGAACGCCGTACAGCGGCACCGCCAGGGTGGAAACGGAGCGATACACCAAGAACAACATCCCGACGATGAGGAAGATCGTCACGATCGTGATGTCGTTCAAGCTCGAATTGGCAATAGAGAGCGTGTCCGAGGCCAGCGGAGCCGCGCCGCTGACATAGACCTTGAGCCCGGGCGGCGGCGTGTCCTTGGCGACGGTATCCCGAACGGCGCCAACGGACTGATTCGCTTGCATTTGGCCGATATCGCCCGCGAGACGCAACAGCACGTATGTGGCCTTGCCGTCGACGCTCTGCGCCCCGGCCGCGGTGATCGGCTTGCCCCACAGATCCATGACGTATTGCACGTGCTTGGTGTCTTGCTCCAGCCGGCGCATCAAGTCGTCGTAATACCGATGGTCCGCGTCGCCCAACGGTCGGTCGGCTTCGAACACGACCATGGCCAAGCTGGTCGAATTGGACTCGTGGAACTTCTCGCCGATGCGCAGCAGCGCCCGCTGTGACGGCGCGTAGTGCGGGACCTGCGGCCCCGCGAGTTCTTCGGCGACTCTCTCTACCTGCGGCATGAAGGTGTTCGTCGAGATCGCCAAAAGCCCCCAAAAGACGATGATCGGTATCGCCAGGGCACGAACCGTCCTGGCGACGAAAGGCCGTTTCGCCCCATGCTCGTTCGCCCGAGGCTCGCTCATGCGGATTTCACTAGGCAGAAGACGTGCGCATCCTGACGGGTTTCGGATTGTTCATCGCGGACAACGCCGTTCACCAGTATCCGGCAGCCGACGTGATCACCGCCGTGAACTTGCGCCGAGATACTGGCGGACACCACGGTGAGCGTGGTCGTCTCCGTGTGCGACCACGGCAACGTCGTGAGATCGACCCGATGCGGATGCCCGTCGACGTCCGCCCAGACGAGCATCCCCCCCTCCCCGATGGAGCCGGACAACTCATACGTGACCCGTTTGGGACTGAACTCCGGAGGTGCTTGCGGGCCAAGGACGGTGATGACAGGCCCGGGAGCGGAGAACTCGTGCACCTTCCACATGACCACCGCGCCCAAAGCGAGCGCAACGACGGCAACCAATGGCATCCAGACTCGCGCCAAGACACGTCTACCGACTGAACGAGGGCTCATTCGATCACCTCTCGGAATCCGGTCCCGCACCTCGTGTTCTCGCTTCGTCCCGAGTCGGCCATGTATCAACGAGGTTGATACATGAACGCGCGCAAACACTACCAACGCTGGGTCGGAACGCGAACACCAGGTGTGCGGACGTTATCACCTGCCGATGCCGTCGTCAGCATGGACGAACCCATTCTTCAGTTATCTCCCAGGAATCAGCGAAGCAGGTAGTGCCACGAACAGATGTGACCAAGTGCTTTGCTACGCACAGCCTTGTGTTGCTTCAAGATATTTTCCGCAGACGCCATTTCAGCCTTGCGCTGCGGAGGAGCCGAATGGCCAGGTTCGTGGATGTCAGCATAGGGATCACCCCGAGGAATGTCCGCTCGGACGGCCTCGCCCCATGCAAGTAGTAAAGACTGCCAAATACATAAAAGCAGCCCAGCATGAACAAAGCGCCGGGGATGCAGTATGCCCTCAGGGAGCTACGATCAGCAACGATTTGCTTCGCATAATCCAACTCATCCTTCGACATTGGTTCGCGTTTACGCACTTTAGCCATGACCGCTTTGGCGCTCCCGATTTCTTCGCTTATCGGAAGAGGTGTCCGGCCCTCCAGCCGTTTCACGAATACAGCAGCAAAGGTAGCGAACACCAACGCCAGCGCAAGGGCGACTATGGTCAGAAAACCAAATAAACGCAAATCCATTATTCCGCTCCTTCGCTCCGCCGCCGAACCATCGAAGACTCCTCCAAACGCTACTCCAATCATTTGGCCCTGTTGATCTCGGAACGGCGGTTCGGTCAGTCGCGACCTCCGCCTGCCCGCTGACCATCAGGTGGGGTAACGGTTCGGGCACGTTTCAGTTGTCTCGCGACACGTCATGCGGCACCGCGGTTCGCGTGGTTGACAATGCGGGACATGACACAATCGCGGGGGTCCGACGTTGGTTCGTGAGATCTCACGCCAGACGTTTCTGCGGGGTACCGCGGGAGCGTTGGCCGCGGGCGCGGTGTTTGGCCCGGTGCGGGCCACCGCCGCGCCGAATCCCTCCGGCTGGGACGGTCTCTCCACCGCCCTCGGCGGGAAGGTGTTACTGCCTGACGGTCCCCAATTCGCAACGGCCAAGCAGGTTTTCAACACCAACTACAACGGCTTTACGCCGGCGGCGATCGTTACCCCGACATCGCCGGCGGACGTGCAAAAGGCGATGGCATTCGCTGCTGCCAACAACCTCAAGGTCGCTCCGCGCAGCGGTGGGCACTCCTATGTGGGGGGATCCACGGCGAACGGAGCCATGGTGCTCGACCTGCGTCAGCTACCCGGCGGAATCCATTTCGACAACGCCAGCGGGCAGGTCACGGCGACGCCTGCGACCAGTTTGTATGAACTGCACCAGGCGCTGGCCGCGGCTGGCCGGGGCATCCCGACGGGTACCTGCCCGTCTGTCGGTGCCGCGGGGCACGCCCTGGGCGGCGGGCTGGGCGCCCATTCCCGGCACGCGGGCCTGATGTGCGACGCATTGACGTCGGCGTCGGTGGTGCTGCCGGGTGGTCAGGCGGTCACCGCGTCGGCCAGCAATAACCCCGACCTGTTCTGGGCGTTGCGCGGCGGCGGTGGCGGCAACTTTGGAGTGACAACGTCTTTGACCTTCGCCACTTTCCCCACCGCCGAGTACGACGTCGTGAACCTCAATTTCCCGCCGCAGTCGTTCGCGCAGGTCCTCGTCGGTTGGCAGAATTGGCTGCGGACCGCCGACCGAAGCAGCTGGGCACTGGCGGACAGCACTACCGACGCGATGGGTACGCACTGCCGCATTATGGCGACCTGCCCTGCCGGGTCGGGTAGCAGCGTAGCGGGCGCCGTGATTAAAGCCGTGGGGATGCAACCGACCGGGACCGACAACCACACGTTCAATTACTTGGACCTGGTGAGGTATCTGGCCGTCGGGAACCTCAACCCGTCGCCGCTCGGGTACGTAGGCGGTTCCGATGTTTTTCCGACAATCACTCCGGCCGCCGCCCAGGGGATCGCCTCGGCGGTCGACGCCTTTCCGCGTGGGGCCGGTCGTATGTTGGCGATCATGCATGCGCTCGACGGTGCGCTCGCAAGTGTGGCACCAGGGGCCACAGCCTTTCCGTGGCGTCGGCAGTCCGCGCTGGTGCAGTGGTATGTCGAAACATCCGGTGACCCGTCGGCGGCGACCAGCTGGCTCAACACCGCACACCAAGCGGTGCAACCGTATTCGGTCGGTGGCTATGTGAACTATATCGAGGCGAACCAGCCGGCGTCGCGCTACTTCGGCCCGAATCTATCCCAGCTGAGCGCCGTACGGCAGAAGTATGATCCCGGCCGGGTGATGTTCTCCGGCATGAATTTCTAGCCGGCGATGTCTCCGATCGTCCTTAACCGCGTCGATTACGCAGCGCTGATGCTGCCGCCGCCGTCGACGCGGACAATCTGACCCGTGATGTATCCGGCGTCCTCGTGCAACAACATGGAGATCAGATGGGCAACCTCTGCAGGAGTACCCACTCGGTGCAACGGGATTGTGTTGAGGGCGCGCGCTTCACGATCTGATCCAGTCGGGCTGAATCCGCGATACGCCTCGGTTTCGATGGGCCCTGGCGCAACCGCATTCACTGTGATGCCGTGCGGAGCAAGCTCGCGGGCCCAAATGCGAGTGCACGTTTCCAGCGCCGCCTCCGCGGCTGCGTATGGAGTGCGTTCGGCGACGCCGAGTGTCACCAGGCTGGAGAGTTGACGATGCGGCCCCATCCGGCATCAATCATGCCGGGCAGCAACGCTTGCACCACCTGCACGGCGACGCGCACATTCATGTCGTAGGTGGCGAACAGGTCGTCCAGGTCGACCGAGCCGATGTAACTGAACTTTTGGAAACTAACGTTGTTTACTACAGCGTCGACTCTGCCGTCCGCGACGATGTTGTCGAGCATTTCGGCAGTAGCACCGCGATCGCTGAGGTCGACCTCGTAGAACTGCCCGGGGAAGTCGGACGGCGCGGTCCGCGCGACACCGATCAGCTCGTGGTCATTGCCGGCCAGGCGGTCTGCGACCGCGCGACCGATGCCCTTCGAGGCCCCGGTGATCAGAGCTCGCCGTTTCGACATCAGTTTCTCCTTTCCCGCAGAACGACGCGTTCCCGCGCTGGGGTCAGCCGGCGGCGAAGGCCTCGATGTTCGCCGCGACAAAGTCCTCGACGGTCGTTGGTTTCTTTCCACCGACTCGTTCGACGATGTCGTTGGTGCCGGCGAAGATTCCGTTTTGGTAGTCGACGGCGACCTGGCTTAGGTGCTGGGCGAGAAACGACGAGAAGCCACGGGCTTGGATGTCTTTCACCCAGGTATCGATGTCGGCGGGTTCGTATCGCACTGGGCGACCCGCAGCGCGGGAGATGGCTTCGGCAATCTGGTAGTGGTTCATCTCGACCGCGCCAAACAGCGGATAGATCTGTCCGGCGTGCGCATCGGGACTTTCTAGGATTGCGGCGATGACGCGGCCCTGGTCTTCTGCTGTGATCGGGGCGTGGCGTCCGTTGCCGAACGGAAGCCGTAGCACGCCTTCGTCGCGAAGCGACGACCCGAAGATAGTGAACCACTCCGCGAAAAACGTTGGTCGCAAATGTGTGACGGCAACTGGTGACCAATCCAATACCCGCTCGGCCAGCCAGTGAATTCGCGCGGCGTCGCTGGCGGCGTCTCGACGCGCCGAGATCTGTGACATGTTGACGATTGATGTGACTCCGGCCTCGTGGGCGGCCTGAGCGAAAGTCGCAGTGGCTTCCAGGAGTCCCGGTCCGATCGGATACACGAAATAGGCTGCGCGTGCGCCTTCTGCGGCCCTTCCTACATCGGTGATGTTGGTGAGGTCGCCGACGATAACCTCAGCACCGGCGTCACGCAGCTGGGCTGCACGGTCGTCAAAGCGGCGCACCAGCGCTCGCACTCGATGTCCCCGCTCGAGCAGCAGGTGAGCGGCGTGGCCACCTGTTCTGCCCGCGGCCCCGGTGATCAACAAAGCGGGCTGGTCAGCATGCTCAGTGGATGCGCGGTTGGAGGTCATTGGCCATTCCTTCCTCTAAACATGTTGGGAGCACCATTCAAACGTCACCTTGCCGACGCGTATCTAGGCGTAAGACCACCGTGGCACTTGGCTCTACTATTGTCAAGTCTGCTCTGTCTTTCCATCCTGAAAGGAGCTAGTGGGCGAGTGGGAGTAGGCGATTCCGAAAGGGGTTCCGGGTCTGCCTATGCTTGAGTGATGTCAGGAGCTATTCTGGTGACATGAAAACAGCCACCGACGCGATGATGCTGACGGGTCGTCTCGCCGATGGTGACAGAACGGGCCCTCTTGAGTTCTGCCCGATTGAACGTGCGTTGGAAACTATTGGAACGCGCTCGGCGCTGGTGCTTCTTCGTGAGGCATTCTGGGGAACCCGGCGATTCGAAGATTTTGCACAGCGAGCCGGCATCACCGAACAAATCGCGGCCACACGTCTCAGACAGCTCGTCGATGCCGGGGTATTGGCTAAGCAACCCTATAAGACCCCGGGGCAGCGCACTCGCTACGAGTACGTGCTCACCGGACGCGGCCGCCAACTTTATCCAGTGGTGGTGAGCCTGATTGAGTTTGGATTGCATTTGCAAGGGGACGCGCGCCGACTCGACCTCGTGCACGGCGAGGACTGCGGCGCGGCGATAGTCACCCACGTCCAGTGCGCCGAAGGACACACCGTCCCGCTGGCGCAGACACAGGCGCAAATGCGCTCGAGGAAAAAACGCTGAGTCTCCGGTTCAGGGCGACGACGCCATCCGCGATGCGAAGCCATCGGTCTCGAATGCGCGCGTCCCGGTAGTTGATGGCCCTACCCACGCCAGCACGGCATATCTGTTGGAGGCAGGTGCTCCTGGATCTAGTCAAAGGCAGGGCAGTACAGCCTGATTGACTGCAGCAACACGTCGTCCCGCGCTTGGCTGGCAGGCGGACGCTAGCTCAACTATAGTTGATACAGCACAGCTGTGGTGCAATTCGCGGTGACGATAGGAGCGCGATGTTGGAGCCGAGATGGCCCGCCGCCAACGTCCGGCATGGACATCTAACTGGGTGGGGCTGCTCGCGGGTCTAGCTTGAGCTGCCGACCTGCCGAGCGATCGCCCTCTTGTCGATCTTGCCGATCGGTGTCGTGGGAAGCGCCGCCATGGGAACCAGCATGTCCGGCCGAATGTGCGCTGCCACTCCGCGCTCGTCGAGGTAGGCGTTCAGCTCGGCAAGCGTGATCGGGTCTCCGGTGAAAACGACGGCGGCGCAGATCTTCTCGCCTAAGTAGGGATCGGGTAGCGGAACCGCCGCGGCCGACCAGATCCCCGAGTGGCTCAGCAACTGCTCTTCGAGGTCTGTGGCGGCGATCGTTTCGCCGGCACGGCAGATGACGTCTTTGACGCGGCCAGTGACCACCAGGTAGCCATCGTCTCTGCGACGCACCAGGTCACCGCTTCGGTAGAAGCCGTCGGGATCGAAGCAGCGTTCGTTGTCGCGCTCGGCGCGGAAGTAGCCGTTGAACGTATAGGGCCCGCGAACCAGCAGTTCGCCTTCCTCTCCTGGCGCCACCGGCCGCCCTGCGGCGTCGACGATGCGCAGTTCGTCGTCTGCGCACAGCGGTCGCCCTTGCGTGTGGTCGAGCAGTTCCGGCGGATCGTCCGGGCGGGTGTAGTTCAGCAGGCCCTCGGCCATCCCGAATACCTGCTGCAGACCCGGGGTCAGCGCTGCGCGTACCTGTCGAGCATCCTCGGGCTCCAGCTTGGCCCCGCCAACCTGCAAGAGCCGCAGCGACTTCGGTGTCACCGGCTCCCACTCGCAGGCTTGTGCCCACAGCTTGGCCAGCGCCGGGACCAGGGCGGTGACCGTGACGCCGTGGCGCTCAATGGAGGCGAAGGCGGCCTCGGGGCTGGGATCGGTGCCGAACACGGTGGTGGCGCCGACCGTCATCGCGCCGAGCAGGCCCGGGCAGGCCAGCGGGAAATTGTGCGCTGCCGGCAGGGATACGAGATACACGTCATCACTCGTCAGCCGGCACAACTGGGCGCTCGCGGTGGCGTTGTAAACGTAGTCGTCGTGCGTGCGGGGGATCAGCTTCGGCGCACCGGTGGTGCCACCCGACACGAGCAGCAACGCGGGCAAGGCTGTGTCGGCCACAATCTGAGGCGCGTCACCGGCGGGCAGCCCTGACCACGAGATGAACGGGCCCGGATCACCGTCGACGACGACGTGGCGGAGGTGTGGATGCAACGCGACCAGCTGTTCGGCCATCGAGCGGTAGTCGAAACCGCTTGCCATCTCGACGATGACCAATCCCACCGCACCGCTGACGTGCGCGAAGCGACTGAGTTCTGTCAACCGATGCCCGGGCAGGCACAGCACCGGGATGGCCCCGGCCCGCACCAGGCC
>Ga0210389_10001031_pt1 | contig 23305 bp, 22 predicted proteins | sample IncBWH28OmetaG_FD_160127 | JGI IMG/M metagenome (GOLD analysis project Ga0210389, IMG submission 160127) | Forest soil microbial communities from Barre Woods Harvard Forest LTER site, Petersham, Massachusetts, United States - Inc-BW-H-28-O ...
GTTTGCAGGTAGTTGTTCAGGTAGTTCTGGACGCAGTTGTTCGGCGGGAACTCCAGGGACTGGCCGTGGTTTCCGCCGCCCTCCACGACCACCATTCGCGCGCTGGGCAGCAGTTTGTGCGCGGCCTGGGCCCCGGCATACGGGGTCGCGGGGTCCAGGGTGCCCTGGAGCATCAGGATCGGGGGCAGGCCCTTGCCGCTGATTTGCAGCGGCTTGGCCGGTCCCTTGACCGGCCAGAACGCGCACGCCGCGTTGTACCAGGCGTTGTCCCAGGCTTCGAATGGAGCGGTCTTGTAGATCTTCTCGGTGACGCTGTTCCAGGTCGACCAGTTGGTCGGCCAGGCCGCGTCCGCGCACTGGATCGCGTTATAGACGGCGAACTCGTTCTCGTTCTGCGCGCCGTTGGCCTGGTACTGGCTGACCAACGGGCTCGTCTGCGTGCCGTTACTGGTCAGGTACGTGGACAGGGCCTGAGCGAGGCCCGGCCAGAGGGTGTCCAGGTAACCGCCCTCTAGGAACGTGTCGTCGAACTCGTCCTCGCCGATCATCGGCTTGCCGTTCGAGCCGTCGATCGGGTGGGCCTTCAGCATCGCCCGCGCCTTGTACCAGCTCGCCTCGACCGCCGCCGCGGTGCTGCCCAGGTGATAGTAGGCGTCATACTTCGCGGTCCACGCGAAGAACGCATTCTGCCGCCCCTGGAACGCATAGTCCTGGCCAATGTTGTCGGTCCACCACACGCCATTCGGGTCTACCGTGCTGTCCAGCACCATCCGCCGCACGTGGGCCGGGAACATCGTGGCGTACACCTGGCCGATATAAGTGCCGTAAGAGAAGGCGTAGTAATTGAGCTTCGAAACGCCGAAGGCCTTGCGGATCGAGTCCATGTCCCTGGCCACGTTCTCGGTCGTCATGTAGGGCAGCAGCCACCCGAAGCGCTTCTCGCAGTCCGCCGCGTATGTCTTCGCCCGGTTGATGTCCGTCTGCTCGGCGCTCACGGTCGGGCTGGACGGGATGTAGTCCGGCCGCACCTCGCTGAAGAACGACGGGTCACAGCTCAGCTCCGGAACCGACGAGCCGACGCCGCGCGGGTCGAACCCCACGATGTCGTAGTCGGCGGCCGCCTGCGGGCTGATGCCCTGCGCCACGGCGGCGGCCAGCGACAGCCCGGATGCCCCGGGGCCGCCGGGGTTGACCAGGAGGATGCCCTGCTGCTGGCTCTTCGGTGCCGTCGCAGGCTGCATGGACAGCGCGAGGGTCAGTTTCCGGCCGTTCGGGTCGGCGTAATTGACCGGCACCTGCACGGAACCGCACTCGAGCCCCTCAAGCTGGCTGCCGCAGGAGCGCCAGTGCAGCGTGCTCGACACCGGGACGATGCCCGCATTCGAACCGTCACTGCCGTCGCCGGACGCGGAACTGTTCCCCGGCGCGGAGCCGGAAGTCGTACAGGCGGTGACGGCGAGGGCGAGAAGCGTAGCGGCCGCGGCGGCGACTGCTCTCGCGCCGGCTCGGCGGGAAGACGGCATGAACCCATCTTGCCCGATGCCGACAACTACTTGCGGCCACATGTCACCGCAACAACGCGCTTTCGATCTGACACGCTCCGCCGAACAATTTCTCATGACATCGTTTTCCAGCGCCTAGTGCCAGAAAATTTGCGTGTCCGGGGTAATTTCACACACCCGTCGCCGGAACCGAACACCCTCCTTGCGCGTCTCACTTACAACTGTTCGACACTATTGAGGGGGTAGTGAATGCTTGCCAGACATCGGCAGGCGCTCATCCTGCAAGCCGTTAGGAGTGACGGCAGCGCCAGGGTGAGTGATCTCACGCAACAACTCGGCGTCTCCGACATGACCATCCGACGGGACCTTGAGGTCCTCGCGCGCGATGGTCTCGTCGAGAAGGTGCACGGCGGCGCGGTGCTGCCGGGCTCGCCGAGCTCACACGAGGCCGGCTTCGAGGACAAGCTCGTGCTCGAGCGCTCGGAGAAGACCTCGATCGCCCGGGCCGCGGCAACGCTGGTCAGGCCCGGCACGGCGGTCGCCCTGTCCGCCGGAACCACGACCTTCGGGCTGGCCCAGTGCCTGCTCGACGTCCCCAACCTCACGATCGTGACGAACTCTCTCCGGGTGGCGAGCCTGTTCAGCACCAATCGTGCGCCGGACGGGCCGTCGGTCGTGCTTACCGGGGGGCTTCGCACGCCGTCGGACGCTCTCGTCGGTCCCGTGGCCGACCTGACGATCAAGTCGCTGCACTTCGACACGCTGTTCCTCGGCTGCCACGGCATCGACATCGAGGCCGGACTCACCTCGCCCAACCTGGCCGAGGCCGAGACCAACCGAACGTTCATCAAGGTTGCGCGGCGCGTCGTCGTGCTCGCCGACCACACCAAGTGGGGTGTGATCAGCCTTGCCTCGTTCGCGACGCTCGACGACATCGATGTCCTTGTCACCGACGACATGCTGCCGTCGGACGCCAGGGGCACCGCCGCCGAGAAGAGCGTCGAGATCCTGGTCTAAAACGGCAGCCCCGGGACGCGGAACCCCCTAGTCCCCCGTCCCGGGACCCGTGAGCCAACAGGCGGGACCCCGCCAGCCGAATCTCGCAAGCCACTGGGTGGTAGCTGCGAGGGCCCGGGGTTCCCGCCTAGGGTCAGGAAAGATCAGGAGACGGTTACGACCGGTTCGCCGGTCTCGTCTTCGGTGGCCTGCTCGGCCAGCCGCATCGCCTCTTCGATGAGGGTCTCGACGATCTTCGACTCGGGGACGGTCGCGATGACCTTGCCCTTGACGAAGATCTGGCCTTTGCCGTTGCCGGAGGCGACGCCCAGGTCGGCCTCGCGGGCCTCACCGGGGCCGTTCACCACGCAGCCCATGACGGCCACGCGCAGCGGCACCTCCATGCCCGTGAGCCCGGCGGTGACCTCTTCGGCCAGCTTGTAGACATCGACCTGCGCGCGTCCGCAGGACGGGCAAGAGACGATCTCGAGCCCGCGCTGGCGCAGGCCCATCGACTCCAGGATGCCGATGCCGACCTTGACCTCTTCGACGGGCGGGGCGGACAGGGACACGCGGATCGTGTCGCCGATGCCCTGCGACAGCAGCGCGCCGAAGGCGGTCGCCGACTTGATCGTGCCCTGGAACGCGGGCCCGGCCTCGGTGACACCGAGGTGCAGGGGGTAGTCACACTGCTCCGCGAGCAGCCGGTAGGCCCTGATCATCGTGACCGGGTCGTGGTGCTTCACCGAGATCTTGATGTCACGGAAGCCGTGCTCCTCGAACAGCGAGCACTCCCACAGCGCGGACTCGACCAGCGCCTCCGGGGTGGCCTTCCCGTACTTCTCCAGCAGCCGCTTGTCCAGCGACCCGGCGTTCACGCCGATGCGGATCGGAGTTCCCGCCGCCGACGCGGCCTTCGCGATCTCTTTGACCTTGTCGTCGAACTGCTTGATGTTGCCCGGGTTCACGCGAACCGCCGCGCAGCCCGCGTCGATCGCCGCGAACACGTACTTGGGCTGGAAGTGGATGTCGGCGATGACCGGGATCTGCGACTTCTTCGCGATCGCCGGCAGCGCGTCCGCGTCGTCCTGCGACGGCACCGCGACCCGCACGATCTGGCAGCCGGACGCCGTGAGCTCGGCGATCTGCTGCAGGGTCGCGTTCACGTTCGCGGTCAGCGTCGTGGTCATCGACTGCACGCTCACCGGGGCGCCGCCGCCCACCGGGACATTGCCCACCATGAGCTGGCGAGACTTCCGTCGCTCCGCCAGCGGAGCCGGAGGCGTGCCAGGCATGCCAAGGTCAACGCTCATTGCTTCCCATCCTGTTGGGTCATCGGCCCTGTTGGGTCATCAGCACTGTCTATTGTCACTCAGTCTCGGGCGGCGCTACTGACGCACTATGACCCGTGCGTCAGCTGGTTACCCAATGTTCACCGGGTTGACGATATCCGCAAGGACCAGCATCACGCCGAACACCACCAAGATCATGAACACGCCGAAGCTGACCGGGATCAGTTTCTGGTAGTCCACGAGACCCGGGTCGACCCGGCCACGCAGCCGCGCGAACGAGGCCCTGATCCACTCCCAGATGACGACGGCGATGTGACCGCCGTCCATTGGCAGCAGCGGAACCAGGTTGAAGATCCCGACGAAGAGGTTCAGCGAGGCGATCAGCAGCAGGACGAAGGCCACCTTGTCCTGCCACGGGGCGTTAGCGGCCACCGCCTCGCCGGTGTCCCGCGCGGCGCCGTACACACTGGTGACGTTCCCCGCGGCGGTATTCGCGCGGTTCTTGGCGAACAGTTTCGGGATCGAGGCCGGAAGCTCGCCGAGCGCGCTGACCGAGCCCGTGATGGTCTGGGAGAAGAACGAGCCCGAGTAGCGGACCGCGCCGAAGACGCTCGTCGGCTGGAACACATCAGTCGTCGCGACGCCAAGGTAGCCGCCCCAGTGCGGCACGTTGGCGAGCTTGGTGTGCAGCGTCTGCGTCTTGCCGTCCCGCTCCACCGTGAACGTCGCGGCCGCGTCGGGCTTGACGGCCTTGATGAGGCTGGAGAGCTGGGTAAAGCTGGTCACCTTGGTGCCGTCGAACGACGTGATGGTGTCCCCGACCTTGAACCCGGCCAGGACCGCGGGTGACTTCGCGTCCTTAGCGGTGCACGGCGCGTCGTTGAGCAAGGCCGTGCTGCTGGCCGGAACGCACGAGGCGATCGTGGCGAGCTGCGTCGTGTTGTCACTCTCGATGCCGAGCCCGAGGGCGAGGCCGAAAACCAGGAAGAAGGCGAGCACGAAGTGCATGAACGACCCGGCACCCAGCACGATCAGGCGCTGCCAGCGCGGGTGCCGGCGGAACGAGCGCGACTCATCCTCGGGCGCCACCGTGTCCAGCGACGTCATCCCGACGATCTTGACGAAACCGCCGGCTGGGATCGCCTTGATGCCGTACTCGGTCTCGCCGAAGTGGAACGACCACACCGTCGGGCCGAAACCGATGAAATACTCCGTGCACTTCATGCCGAACCGCTTCGCGGCCGCGAAGTGGCCAGTCTCGTGCCACATGACCGAAATAAGCAGGGCGACCAGGAAGATCAGCCAGCCAAGCCAGTCCACCCGTCGTCCTCCCGTCCCCGTCTGTTAACGGTTCAGTTCCCGTGCCCGGGCACGTGCCCAGGCGTCTACCGCGAGCACGTCCTCGAGCGTGGTCACACCCGTACTCGAGGTGTCATGCTCTGAGACTATCCGCGCTACCGTGTCAACAATCCTGGAGAAGCTGATACTTCCCTCCAAGAATGCCGCGACGCACACCTCGTTGGCGGCGTTGTAGACGGCGGGCGCCGTTCCGCCGATCCGCGCGGCCTCCCGGGCAAGCGGCACCGCCGGGAACGCCTCGGTGTCGAGTGGCTCGAACGTCCAGGACGCCGCCTTCGTCCAGTCCAGGCACGGCGCCGCACCCGCCACGCGCTCCGGCCAGGCCAGGCCGAGCGCGATCGGAATCCGCATATCGGGCGGGCTCGCCTGGATGATCGTGGCCCCGTCGGCGAACTCGACCATCGAGTGGACGATCGACTGGGGGTGCACGACCACGTCGATCCGGTCGAGGCCGAAGCCGAACAGCAGGTACGCCTCGATGACCTCCAGGCCCTTGTTCACCAGCGTGGCCGAGTTGACCGTGATGACCGGCCCCATGTTCCACGTCGGGTGCGCCAGCGCCTGCTGCGGGGTGACGTGCTCGAGCTTCTCCTTGGGCCAGTTGCGGAACGGCCCCCCGCTAGCCGTCAGCACCAGCCGCTTGACCTCCGACCGCTGCCCGGCCCGCAGGCACTGGGCGATCGTGGAGTGCTCCGAGTCAACCGGGACGATCTGGCCGGGCTTCGCCCTGCTCGTCACCAAGGGCCCGCCGATGATGAGGCTTTCCTTGTTGGCGAGCGCCAGGGTCCGCCCGGCGTCAAGCGCCGACAGCGTCGCGCGCAGGCCCGCGGCGCCGGTAACGCCGTTCAGCACAACGTCGCAGGAGTACGCGGCCAGTTCAGAGACCGCATCGTCCCCTGCCCTGACCTCGGGGGGATTGCCTGGCATACGGGGGTGGCCTTGGGACGTGATGGTGAATTGGGCCTTTATCGCGTCGCGGACCGTCGCCGCCGCGGCCGGGTTGGCGACCGCAACCACCGACGGGCCGAACTCCGCCGCCTGCCGCGCCAGGAGCTCCGCGTTCCCGCCGCCCGCCGCCAGCGCGACGACACGGAACCGGTCCGGGTTGCGGCGCACGATGTCCAGCGCTTGGGTGCCGATGGATCCAGTGGAGCCGAGGATGACCACGTCGCGAGATGCCACGCGGTCATGGTACGCCGTAGGGCGCGCCAGCGGGCATGACGATTCGCGTGCTCGTCGGATGGGCGTTGCGATGGGCGTTTCGCCTGGGCGTGACGAATGCGGCGCTGTACGATTCGCGGTACCTATGGTATTCACAATGCGTAGTCGAAGCATCGCCCTTAGTGCGACAGCGGTCACCCTCGCGGCCATCCCCGCCGGACTGCTGGCCACCCGGGCCGCCACCACGCTCGCCCCCCGCCCCGCCCCGGCGCACGCGGTCCTCGCCCACGACGGCGCCGTCACCGCGTCCCAGCAGCGCGCCACGGTCAGGTACTGGACCCGGGCACGTATGAAAGCCGCCATCCCGGTCGGCTCCGCCGCGCGGACCAGCGCCGCCGCGACCGCGCGCAGCGCCTGGCTCGACGGCGACAGCGCCGGCCAGGGCCTGCGCTGGGTACACGACGGCGCCGCCGAGCAGACCACCGGAAAAGTCTTCTTCACGCTAAACGGCACCGACTACGTATGCTCCGGCACCGCGATCTCCAGCCCCCGCTCGGACGTCGTGCTGACCGCCGCCCACTGCGTCGGGGACAGCGACGGGGACTGGGCCGCCAATTGGACGTTCGTCCCTGACTACCAGGGCGGAACAGAGCCTTACGGCTCGTTCACCGCACGGCGCTTCTTCGTCTCGCCGCAGTGGGCCGGCGCCGGGGAGGACACCCCGCGGGCCGAGGAGTACGACGTCGCCTTCGTCACCGTGAACGCCACGACCGCCTCCGGCGCGGCCGCGGGCACGCCCACCCCCCGGCTGCCGCCGAACGGGTCCACGCCCCGGCTGCAAGCGGGCACATCCGCGCCCCGCCTGGCGACGGCGGAGCCCCTTCCCACGCTGACGGCGACACCCGGGCCGCCGACGGCGTCTGGCCGGCCGCCGACGGCGTCTGGCCGGCCGCCGGCTGCGTCTGGCCGGTCGGCGGCTTCGCCCGGGCCGTCGGTGACCGCCAGGACGCCCGCCGCCTCCGCGTCGGCACGGACAACCGCCCCGTCAGCGTCAGCGGAGTCTCCGTCGGCGGGGGCGACCGCTCCGTCCCCGCCCGTATCCTTGCCTGTGTCCCCGTCATCCCTGCCTGTGTCCCCGTCCCCGTCCGCGTCCGCGTCTCCGTCGTCGTCCCCGTCATCGCTGGCCGGGACAGACGCCGCGTCGCCGCCAGCCGAAGCGCCGACTCGACTGCTGCCAGCGGGCCAGCCGGTCGCGTTCACCAGCGCGCAGGGGTCGGGCACGCGGACGTACGTCTTCGGCTACCCGGCCGAGTCGCCGTTCAGCGGCCAGTACTCCAATTACTGCGCGGGGCCGACGGTGGCGGCGCAGCTGAGCAGCACCGTGGCGCTGCGCTGCGACATGACAGCCGGCGACAGCGGCGGCCCGTGGCTGACCGGGTTCGACCCGCGTACCGGCGCCGGCACCGTGGTGGCGGTCACGACCTTCAAGTACAGCGGCGACACCGCCGTGCTCTACGGCACGGCCCTCGGCCCGGCCGACCGGGAGCTGTACGCGGAGGCGAGCGCCGCCACGGGCTCCTGACCGGGGACTTGAGTATGGTGGGCGGGTGACCCAACAGACCCCGCTCCACGCGATCCACGAGCGTCTCGGCGCGACAATGACGGACTTCGCCGGCTGGCTCATGCCGCTGCGCTACCGCAGCGAGACCGCCGAGCACAACGCCGTGCGCTCCGACGCGGCGCTGTTCGACCTGTCACACATGGGCGAGATCGCGGTGACCGGCGCCGGCGCGGGCGAAGCGCTCGACTACGCGCTGACCGGCTGGCTCTCCAAACTGGTCCCTGGCCGGGCCCGCTACACGATGCTGTGCGCGCCGGATGGCGGCGTGCTCGACGACCTGGTCGTCTACCGGCAGGCTGAGGACCGCTACCTCGTGATCGCCAATGCCGCTAACACCCCGGTCGTCCTGGACGAACTCCAGCGGCGGATCAGCGGTGCGGGCGTCACGGACGAAACGGGAGTCACCGCCCTGATCGCCATCCAGGGGCCGAACGCCCAGGCTCGCCTGACTCCGTTCACCCCCCTCGCCCTCTCGTCGATTCCGTATTACGCGGGCGCCTATGGCGATGTCGCGGGCCGTCCCGCCTGGGTGGCACGCACCGGGTATACCGGCGAGGACGGATTCGAGATCTTCTGCGCGGCGGGCGACGCGGAGCACATCTGGACCGCGCTCGCCGACTCCGAGGGACCGGCTGGCGCCGGCCTCCCGGCGGCCGGCCTGGCCGCCCGCGATACGCTCCGCCTTGAGGCCGGCATGCCGCTGTACGGCAACGAGCTCGGCCCGGACATGACACCTTACGAGGCGGGGCTTGGGCGTGTGGTGAGGCTGGACAAGCCAGGGGATTTCGTGGGCCGTGCCGAACTGGCGGAGCACGCCGCCGAAACGCCGCGGCACTCGCTGATCGGCCTGATCTCCCAGTCCCGGCGGGTACCCCGGCACGGTTACGCTGTGCTGACCGAAGGCAAGCAAGTCGGTGCCGTCACCAGCGGCGCCCCCTCCCCCACACTCGGCAAGCCGATCGCGATGGCGTACATCGAGGGGACCCGCGAGGGGTCGTTCTGGATAGATATCAGGGGCAGGCAGGAGCCGGCCGAACTAACAGAGCTGCCGTTCTACCGGAGGAGTAAGTGAATGAGCGTTCCCGCTGAGCTTCGCTATACCGAGGAGCACGAGTGGGTGTCGGTCGACGGGGACACGGCGTCGGTGGGGGTCACCGACTATGCCGCCCAGTCGCTCGGCGATGTTGTTTTCGTGTCGCTGCCGACGGTCGGTGCGTCCGTCGCCGCCGGGGAGCCGTGCGGCGAGGTGGAATCGACGAAGTCGGTGAGTGACCTGTACTCGCCCGTTGACGGCGAGGTCACCGAGGTCAACGAGGATCTGAACGACGACCCCGGCCTGGTCAACGCCGAGCCGTACGGGGCCGGCTGGATGTTCCGGGTGCGCGTGGCCGCCGGGGCGGACGGGGAAGCGGCGCTGCCGGCCGGGCTGCTTTCGGCCACCGAATACGAAGAGCTGACGAAGAGCGCCGGCTGACGTTAACGGCGACTGGCCCAGTGATACCGCTCCGGCGGCGTCACTGGGTCGGCGTTAACCGGGCAGCGCTGCCTCGCCAGCGCTGCCGGGGCGGCGCTACTTGCGGAGGCGACGCCAGATCAGGTAGCTGGTGACGCTGACCGCGGCGAGGGCGACGGCGCCGCCGATCAGCGGGTCGACCTGACTGATCCGCACCCGGAGCTGCTCCGAGGTGCGCTGCGCCACTTTGGCCGGGCTAACCCGGTCGGTAATCTCGTCGATCGTCTGCGCCAGTTCCGTGCGCGTCCGCTCGATCTCGGTAACCAGCGCGCTCGGCGCCAGCTTCGCGGTGTCGGTATCGGTATCGGTATCGGCCATGTGCGTCACTCTATTCTCGAAGGTCCGGCGGCTTGTCAGCACTCCCGGCTTGCTGGATCGACGCTACCGAACATCACTACCCGTCGCACTCGACGCGCCCGGGACCCTGACGGCCCCCGGTGGCCGGGCGCACCAGGCGGCTCGCGCCCATGAGGCGGACGGGCCCAATTACGCATTCATTCCTGTTCCGAATTGCCCCGGCGGACTCCCTTGAAACACGAGTCACACGGTTAACTCCGATTGACCGGCCGCCCTTGGCTCAGGTGCGCAATCGCGCCAATAGGATTGGCTCGATTGCGCCAACGCACCAGTTCTTCCCCACGACGGGCCACTGGTTTCATAACGTTTTCGGTAATTGGCGCCGGCGTCTCAAGATCAAGGGTCATGGCGGCCGCGCCCGACTCCTGCACGAACGGCGCGTCGGGCTTATCCGCTGCCCGCCTCTCGAGGCCTCGATCAGCCACCGGCATCAACGACCACGGCTCCCCGCCCGGGAACGGCCGGCGGGGACAGATAGGGACCGGGAGTGGGCGGCAGGCGGACACGGCGATGCGAGCCGTGCTCAGACGCGTCGGCGCCGGGAGTTTCGGCCGGGCCGGCCGCCCGTCTTGCGGGGCAATGACTTACATATACGGCATGTCCTTTATGGGAAAACTTGGCGGATGGGAGATACATTTAGATGATGGGCGGTATTTGATGGATACGGGGATATTTTGACAAGGTGAGTGATGTAGTTAATTGCGACGGATTGACATAGTTGAGCTGCTCACATTTAAGATCATCGATTGGTCAATCCCAAATAGTCAGTTAGTGGACATTCACCGCATCTGCTTATTCCAACCGCTATCCGGCATGACTTCCATTAGTCTCGGTCGTGATACGGGGAGGGCATCAAATGCTCAGGAAGAATAAGCTTGCTTATTGCGTGATCGCGTTGGCCTCAACTGCCGCTCTGGCTGGCTGCGCGGAGGGAATGGGCGCCCAGGCGGCAACCGGAGCGCCCGAACAGCAGAACATCGTCGTCGATTCCGTACCCGCCGCGGAAGAAGGCGGCTTGTATGTCGCGCAGGAGCACGGATTTTTCAAACAGCAGGGCCTGAACGTCACGATCGATCCGATCACCGGCGGCGAGGCCGGCATCCCTAACCTGCAATCCGGCAAGGCTCAGCTGGTCGGCGGCAACTACGTATCGTTCGTCCTCGCGCAAATGGCGGGGCAGTTTCAGGGCAAGCCCGCGAGCTTCAGCATCGTCGCCGCCGGGTCGCAGATCCTCCCGCGCACCGAGGCGCTCTACATCCTGCCGCACTCCAAGTACAAGACCGTCGCGGACCTCGCCGAGGACCATGCCACGGTCGGCCTGAACACGCCGCACGATGTCGGCCAGGTGCTGCTCGGTTCCCTGCTGGCACAGTACGGTTACACGCTCGGCAGCGTCCGGCAGGTCACCCCGCCGAGCGGCTTCACGGGCCTGATGACGATGCTCAAGGACGGCACGGTCGACGCGGCCTGGCTGCCGCAGCCGTACGCCACCATCGCCCAAGAGCAGTACGGCGCGACCGAACTCGCCGACTTCGACCAGGGCGCGCTCCAGGAATTCCCCTTCACCGGCTATATGGGGACGTCGAGCTGGGTGAAGTCGCACCCGAACACGGTCGCGGCCTTCGACCGCGCGCTCGAGGAAGGCCAGGAAATGGCCGACTCGGACACGAGTGCGCTGGAAAAGGCGTACGAGAAGTACGTTGGGCTGCCGCCCATGGTCGCCGCCACCATGCCGTTCGACACGTACCCCTTGATGATCTCGAAGGCCGAGATCCAGCGGGTTTCCGACGCCATGTACGAGTACGGCCTCGAACCAGGCCGCAAGACGGCGTACCCGCTGAGCGGGATGATCGACCAGACCGCCTCACCCGGTTCGTAACGGCCAGCGCTCGGTGACGGCGGGCCGCGTCCCTCCTGGAATTTCGCGTGATCCTTTACGATCATGAGGTGAGGGCAGCGGCATGACGGGAACCGACGCGTTCGGCCTTGTCGTGCTGGTTATCGGTCTCGTCGGGTCGGCCGCCGTTTTGTCCAACCGGCTCAGCGCCCGGCTGAGCGTCCCTGCTCCGGCGTTCTTCCTCGTCGGCGCGGCCGCCTTCGCCGAACTGCGCCCGGCGAGCGACGTGATCCCGGTCGGCGACGTGCAGAAGATCGTCACGGTGGCGCTGGCCATCATCTTGTTCGACGGCGGCATGCACATTGGCTGGCGGAAGTTCCGTTCCGCGGACGTCGCGATCGTCTGGATCGGCGTGGCGGGCACGCTGGTCACGGCGGCGGGGGCCACCGTTTGCGCGCACTTCGTCGGCGGCCTGGACTGGCGGCCCTCGATGCTGCTCGGCACCGCCGTGTCCGCCACCGACCCCGCCGTCGTGTTCTCGGTGTTCGGCCGCCGGGAAATCGCCGGGCGCACCGGCGTCCTCCTCGAAGGCGAGTCGGGCGCGAACGACCCGGTGGGCATCGCGCTCCTCGCCTCCCTGCTGGCCGCTCACGGCGGCGCGGGCAGCGTCGCACTGCACGTGGTCGCCCAGTTCGCCGAGCAGATGGTGATCGGCATCTTCGTCGGCGCGGTCGGGGGCGTCGCGCTGCTCGCGTTCATGCGCCGGGTGCCGCTGCCGTCCGAGGGCCTGTACTCGCCCCGGGTCCTGGCGGGCGTGCTGTGCATCTTCGGGCTGGCCGCGGTGGCGCACGGCTCGGGGTTTCTCGCCGTGTTCGTCGCCGGAATCCTCATCGGTGACGAACCCGCCCCGTACAAGCGGGAGATCCGGCGATTCCACTCCTCGCTCGCGAGCCTGGCCGAGATCACCGCGTTCGTCATGCTCGGCCTGACCATCAACCTCACCACGCTCAGTGACGCCAGCGCGTGGTCCAGCGGCCTGGCGATCGCCGCGCTGCTGGCCTTCGTCGTCCGGCCCGTCCTCGTCGGCCTGGTGTCACTGCCCATCCGCATGACCGTGCGCGAACGCGTGTTCTTCCTGTGGACCGGCCTGAAAGGGGCCGTGCCGGTCCTGCTCGGCACGATGATCGCCGAGTCAGGCACACCGGGTGCGTCCCGCGCTTACGAGATCATCTTCGTCATCGTGGGTTTCTCCGTCGTCTTCCAGGGCGGCCTGGTGCCCGCGCTGGCCCACCGCCTGCGCATTCCGCTGCGCACCGTGGAGCCCGAGCCCTGGTCGCTAGGCGTCCGGCTGCGAGAAGAACCCGAAGGGCTGCATCGCTACCGTGTCGTCGCGCAGGCACCGGCGGACGGGAGCACGATCAAGGACCTGCCATGCGGCGAGGACATCTGGGTTTCCCTCGTCATCAGGGACGGCACGCTGGTCGCCGACGGGAGCGACACCACCTTGCGCGCCGGGGATGAAGTGCTGGTGTTCGTCGACCCCGGAGACGAGCCGCTGCTCGACCGGCTGTTCACGCACCCGGCGACCGCAGACCACCAGGACGAGGACCACCAGGAATAAGGTGCGGGCGGCGGGATTTGAACCCGCACGGTGTTGCCACCAACAGGACCTAAACCTGCCGCGTATGCCATTTCGCCACGCCCGCTTGCCCGGTGCCGAGTGACCATGCCCGGGGGAAAACCATCCACGTTAAGGATAAGGGTTAGAGGTCTTTGAGCAGCCGCTCGACGTGACCCGTCGCCTTCACGTTGTAGTACGCCTTCTCGATCTTGCCGTCGGCGCCGACGATGAACGTGGAGCGGATCACGCCCATGATCTTCTTGCCGTAGTTCATCTTCTCGCCGAACGCGCCGAACGCCGTCAGGACCGCCTTGTCCGGGTCGGACAGCAGCGGGAAGGTGAGGTGCTCCTTCTCGCGGAACTTCGCGAGCTTGGCGGGGGCGTCCGGGGAGATGCCCAGCACGGCGGTGCCCGCCTGCTCAAGGCCCGGCATGCTCGCGGTGAAGTCGCATGCCTCCTTCGTGCAGCCGGGGGTCATCGCGGCCGGGTAGAAGTACACGATCACGCGCTGGCCCTTGTACTGCGCGAGCGACACCGGATTGCCGTCGGCATCAGACAGCGTGAAGTCCGGCGCGACATCACCGGGCTCAAGACGTTCCGCGCTCACCAGGGCTCCCTTCAGGACTGCTACCACGCTCACGTTATCGCCTGTAGAGCGCCGGTGACGAATATTGTGGACCCGAGCGGGAACATTCGACACATAGTGCCAGCCGGCCCGGGCGCCAGGCTGGCGGGAGGTCTTAGTGCACCCACATGGCTTCACCAAGTCACGCCTAGCGGCCGTCGGGGCGGTCGCGTGTCTCGCCGCGACGGTGGCCGCCTGTAGTTCCTCGAGCAGCACGTCCACGGGGAACAACAACGCGGCGGCCGTGTCGCCGACACAGGCCGTCGAACTCGCGGCTCATTCCGCGGCCGCGGTCAACACCTTCACCGGAACGATCAGCCTGCAGGGCACCTACAACGAGTCGAGCACGTCCGGCCCGATCGACATGTCGGGGACGATGTCCGGCCAGCGCCAGCCGTCGCTGGAGTTCAGCGCGAACATCGGCACCTTCAGCGCCGCCGGGGAGAACATCGGCCCGATGGACGAGGTGCTCACCAGCAAGGACCTCTACCTCAAGGTCGGCATGCTGAGCCAGGCGCTGCACACCAGCAAGCCGTGGATCGCGATGCCGATATCCGAGCTCAGCAACGCGACCGGGGTCAACCTGAGCTCCCTGCTCAGCGAGACGCAGGACTCGAGCCCGCTGACGCAGACCCAGATGCTGGCCGGCGCCACCGGCGTCAGGAAGGTCGGGACGAGCACCATCGACGGCGTGCCGGTGACCGAGTACTCGGGCACGATCACGATGGACAAGGCCATCGCGGCCCTGCCCGGGGACGTGCGCTCCGGCCTGCAGCAGGAGATCACGTCCACCGGCATCAAGAGCGCGTCGTTCGACGTGTGGCTGGACGGCCAGCACCAGGCGAAGAAGGAAGTCATCACCGAAAAGGGCAGCGCGGTCTCGGAGACGATCACCGTCACCATGACCAGCGTGAACCAGCCGGTGTCGATCACGCCGCCCGCCGCTGACCAGGTCACTTCGGTGCCGGCCAGCGTACTGAGCGGTTCCTGAGCGCAGCCAGCCCTATGGCGTGCTCGAATGCGCATTCGAGCACGCCATAGGCAGCCTGCGCAATTACGCAGTTGATCTTGTTGTCACGAGGGCGCGCGCCAGTGTCAGAATGGGCGCATGCGCCTTACTGTGGTCGGCTGCGCCGGGAGTTTCCCCGGAGCGGACAGTCCTGCTTCCTGTTACCTGCTTGAGGCGGACGGGTTCCGGCTCGTCGTCGACCTCGGCAACGGCGCGCTCGGCGCCCTGCAAAAGTACATCGGGCTCTTCGACGTGGACGCCATCGCGCTGAGCCACCTGCACGCCGATCACTGCGTTGACCTGTACTCGTACGCGATCGCCCGCACTTACGCGCCCGGCGGCGCGAAGGATCCCATCCCGGTCTACGGCCCGGCGGGCACGCGCGAGCGGATCGCGGGCATCCACGGCCCGGGGGAAGACGGCGGCCTGATGGAGCGCTTCAATTTCCACACCCTCGCTCCCGGCACCCGTGACATCGGCCCGTTCGAGGTCACGACCGCGCACATGAATCACCCGGTGGAGACCTTCGGTTTCCGTATCACTCACGCCGACGGATCTGTGGCCTACTCCGGCGATACCGGGCCCACTGACGCGCTAGTCCCCCTGGCCAAGGGCGCGAACGTGCTGCTCTGCGAGGCCTCGTTCATCGACGGCCCGGACCTGCCGCCCGATCTGCACCTGTCCGGCCGTCAGGCGGCCCGTTACGCGGCGGCGGCAGGGGTGGGCCAGCTGCTGCTCACCCACCTGCAGGCCTGGAATGAGCCGCACGCGACGTTCCAGGAGGCGGCGACCACGTTCGGCGGCAGCCTGGTGCTCGCCCGCCCCGGTCAGGTAATCGACCTGAAGCCGCGCGAGTCTCGGTAGGGTGAGGGCATGCCAAGACCAGACGGACGTTCTGCTGACTCACTGCGGCCGGTACGGTTCACCCGCCGCTGGCTCGACCACGCGGAGGGGTCGGTCCTCGTCGAGTTCGGCGACACCAGGGTGCTGTGCGCGGCGAGCGTCGCGGAAGACGTGCCGCGCTGGCGGCGCGGCAGCGGACAAGGCTGGGTAACCGCCGAGTACGCGATGCTGCCCCGCGCGACCAACACCCGTAATGACCGGGAGTCCGTCAAGGGCCGCCTGGGCGGGCGGACTCAGGAGATTTCCCGACTTGTCGGGCGGTCGCTGCGGGCCTGCGTCAACTACAAGGCCCTCGGCGAGAACACCATCACGATCGACTGCGACGTGCTCCAGGCCGACGGCGGCACCCGGACCGCCGCGATCACCGGCGGCTATCTCGCCCTCGCGGACGCGATCGCCTGGCTGCGCCAGCGCGGCAGCCTCAAAGGCGAGCCGCTGGTCGCCTCGGTGTCGGCGATCAGTGTCGGCATCGTGGACGGCGAGCCGCGGCTCGACCTTTGCTACAAGGAAGACTCCGCCGCCGAGACCGACATGAACGTGGTCTGCACGGGCACCGGGGACTTCGTGGAGATCCAGGGCACCGCCGAGCGGGCGCCGTTCGGCCGGAAGATGCTGGGCGAACTGCTCGACCTGGCCGTCGCCGGATGCGGCGAGCTGACGCGGCTGCAGGAAGAGACACTGGGTGCCTGAGTACCCGCGCGTCGTCCTCGCCACCCGTAACGCCCACAAGGTCAGCGAGCTGTCCCGCATCCTCGCCCTGGCCGACGCCCAGATCACCCTGGTCGGCCTGGAGGAGTTCCCGGACGCGCCCGAGGTTCCGGAGACTGGGCTCACGTTCGCGGACAACTCGCTGCTCAAGGCGCGCGCCATCGCGAGCTTCACGGGCCTGCCCGCGGTCGCGGATGACTCCGGCCTCGCCGTGGACGCACTGCACGGAATGCCGGGCGTGTTCTCCGCCCGCTGGTCGGGCACGCACGGCGACGACCGCGCGAACCTGGACCTGGTGCGCGGGCAGCTCGCGGACGTCGATGCCCGCGGCGCCCAGTTCGTCTGCGTCGCCGCCCTGGTTGTGCCCGCGACCTTGGCCGGGGCAGAGGGGGCCGACGGAGGCGAGGGCGGTAAGCCGAGCGAGTGGACGGCCACCGGCGTCCTGCCGGGCGAGCTGGCCCGCGCGCCGCGCGGCGCCAACGGGTTCGGCTACGACCCGATCTTCGTTCCCGAGGGGGCGAAGCTGACCACGGCCGAGCTCGCGCCCGAGGAGAAGGACGCGATCAGCCACCGAGGCCGTGCGTTCCGCGCGCTGGCGCCGGTTATCGCCGCCCACGCGGGGCGCCGGTAACTATCCGGCGGGCCGGCCTAGGCCCAGAGCTGGCCGTCGAGTTTTTGCTCGGCGTCGTCGAGGGTGCCGCCGTAGGCGCCCGTCGAGAGGTACTTCCAGCCGCCGTCGGCGATCAGGACCACGATGTCGGCCTTTTCCCTCGCGCGGACCGCCTGCATCGCCATGCCCAGCGCCGCGTGCAGGGCGCAGCCCGCCGAGATACCGGCGAAGATGCCTTCCTTGCTGAGCAGGTCACGGGTCCGCCGCAGCGCGTCCGCCGAGGACACCGAATACCGCGTCGTCAGGACGGACTCGTCGTACAGCTCAGGGACGAACCCCTCGTCGACGTTCCGCAGTCCGTAGACCAGTTCGCCGTAGCGTGGCTCGGCGGCGACGATTTTCACGTCCGGGACGTGCTCTTTCAGGAACCGGCCCGTGCCCATCAGGGTCCCGGTGGTCCCGAGGCCCGCCACGAAGTGCGTCACTGACGGCAGGTCGGCCAGGATCTCCGGGCCGGTCGTCTCGTAGTGCGCGCGGGCGTTCGCTTCGTTGCCGTACTGGTACAGCATCACCCAGTCCGGGTGCTCGGCGGCGAGCCGCTTCGCCACCCGGACCGCCTCGTTCGAACCCCCGGCCGCCGGGGACGTAATGATCTCGGCGCCATACATGCGCAGGATGTCACGCCGTTCGGAGCTGGTGTTCTCCGGCATGACGACGATCAGCTGGTAACCCCGCAGCTTCGCCACCATGGCGAGCGAGATGCCGGTGTTGCCGGAGGTCGGCTCCAGGATCGTCGAGCCCGGCCGCAGCAGGCCCTCCTTCTCCGCCGCCTCCACCATGAAGAACGCCGCGCGGTCCTTCACCGAACCGGTCGGGTTCCTGTCTTCCAGCTTCGCCCACAGCCGGACGTCGTCAGACGGGGACAGGCGCGGAAGGCCCACCAGAGGCGTATTACCCAGGGAGGCGAGGAGAGAGTCGTACCGCATGAGTCACCAGGACCGTTTTGTCGAAGGGTCTCAGAAAGCTCCGCCGGCCACAGCGGGCAGGACCGTGACGGTGTCGCCGTCCTTTACTGGCGTCTCGAGGCCGCCGAGGAAGCGGACATCCTCATCGTTCAGGTACACGTTGACGAAACGACGCAGCTTCTCGCCGTCAACGAGGCGCTCACGGATGCCCGTGTGCGCGGCGTCCACGTTCTTGAGCAGCTCGTCGAGCGTGGAGCCGGAACCTTCGACCGCCTTCGCGCCGCCGGTGTACGTGCGCAGGATGGTCGGGATGCGAACCTCGATGGCCATGTGACAACGCTCCTCAGTCAACTCATTGACGCCATGGATGGGAACCCATAGCGAGGCTGGATCATTCCGGGAGAACCGGATGACTTACGCCACCTCGACCGGCTCTTCGATGACCTCGCCGTCGATTATCCGGTACGAGCGGAAGTCTGTCGTCTCCGCGTCACGCGTTGAGACCAGGACGTAGTGCGCCTGCGGCTCGCTCGCATACGAAATGTCGGTGCGTGACGGGTAAGCCTCGGTCGCCGTGTGCGAGTGATAGATGATGACCGCCTCCTCGTCGCGGTCGTCCATCTCCCGCCACACCCGCAGCTGCTCCTGGGAGTCGAAGCGGTAGAAAGTCGGGGATCGCTCGGCGTTCTCCATCGCGATGAACCGTTCCGGCTTGTCACTGCCGATAACGCCCGCGATCACGCCGCACGCCTCGTCCGGATGGTCCGCGCGGGCATGGGCAATGATCTTGTCACGCAGGTCACGGGAAATCGTCAGCATGATTCGTGAGATTACCCGGCGTTCTCACGCGGCCAGCGTCTGGACCGCCCTATCTGGTGAGCGCCTGGACCAGTGACTCCTGCACGGCGCCGAGCCAGCCGTAGACCTCGAAGGCGGCGAACCGCGGATCTTCCGGGTCGAGTGCGGCCAGCTGCTCCTCGAAGTCCTCGGTGACCTCCAGCCGCACGCCGAAGCTCAGCCGCACGTCGTTCAGCGCGCGCATCCAGTCCCGCGCCTGGTCACTCGTCAGCTTGACTCGCCCGCCGCTCGCCGGGAGCGTGTCCAGCATCGTCTGGGCGAAGTACTTCTTGGCTTCACGCAGGGACGATTCCGTATATTTCCGGAATTCGCCGGCCGCTTTGGGGTCGTCTTGGTACGCGTCCGGGAGCAGGCGGGCGAGCACCGGATCCTCCGGCGCGTCCGGCACGCTGTCGTCGAACAGCCGCTCAAGCTCATCGAAGACCGCCGCTTCGGCAGGGGTTTCGCCGAGGGTCTCGCCTCGGGTCTCACCGCTACCGCCCTGCCCGGATTCACGCTCACGGTCGCCCGCGAGCAGATCCATCACCGGCACCACCAGGGTGCGCAGCAACTCCGCTTCACCCGCCGACAGCCAGACGCTTACGCCGCCATCTTTCGTAGGACGGAACATCTCCATCAGTCCTGATCAGTCCTGCCAGTTAGTCTTGCCGAACGGTCGCCCAGAGGCCGTATCCGTGGAGCACCTCCACGTTGTGCTCCATCGCCTCGCGGGTACCGGACGCGACCACGGCCTTGCCCTTGTGGTGGACGTCAAGCATGAGCTTCTCCGCTTTCGGCCGAGGGTAGCCGAAGACGTGCTCGAAGACATAAGTCACATAGGACATCAGGTTCACCGGATCGTTCCAGACGATCGTGACCCACGGCTTGTCCGGCACCGTTTCGTCGGCCGACCGAGGCAAATCCACCTCAGCGGGTGCCACGCTCACTGCCACGCACCTCCCTTTCCGTAGTCTTCCACCTGTGACCAATATGGTGAACAGCGAGTCCCCGGCCTTTGCCGCCGAAGGCGGCGCGGGGACCGCTCTGCTGACTGACCACTACGAACTCACCATGCTCGAGGCCGCGCTGCACAGCGGAGCCGCGGAACGGCGCGCCGTCTTTGAGGTTTTCGCCCGGCACCTGCCGCACGGACGCCGGTACGGCGTGGTGGCTGGCACCGGCAGGGTGCTGGACGCCATCGAGCGATTCGCCTTCGGCCCGGATGAGCTGTCGTTCCTGCGCACCGCGGGAATCGTGGACGAGACCACGCTCCAGTACCTGTCATTGTACCGTTTCAGCGGTAACGTCTGGGGTTACGCCGAAGGTGACGTGTACTTCCCAGGCTCCCCGATCCTCGTCGTGGAGGGCACGTTCGCCGAGGCGGTCCTGTTGGAGACCGTCGTCCTGTCGATCCTCAACCACGACTGCGCGGTCGCCTCGGCGGCGTCCCGCATGGTGTCCGCGGCGGGCGGGCCGTCGGGCCGCCCGCTGATCGAGATGGGATCGCGGCGCACCCACGAGGGGGCGGGGGTGGCCGCGGCGCGCGCCGCCTACATCGCCGGGTTCGCGTCGACCTCCAACCTGCGGGCGCGGTTCGACTACGGAGTCCCGTCGAGCGGAACCTCCGCGCACGCGTTCACGCTGGTGCACTCCAGCGAGCACGAGGCCTTCGCGGCCCAGGTCGCCTCACTGGGCGCGGGCACCACGCTGCTCGTCGACACCTACGATGTCGCCCGCGCGGTCCGCACCGCGGTCGAAGTGGCCGGCCCGTCCCTCGGCGCGGTCCGGGTGGACAGCGGCGACCTCCCGGCCGTCGCCGCCGCGGTGCGCGCGCAGCTCGACTCGCTCGGCGCCTCCTCGACCAGGATCATCCTCACCGGCGACCTCGACGAGTACTCGATCGCGGCGCTCGGTGTCGCACCGGTCAACGGCTACGGCGTCGGCACGTCCCTCGTGACTGGCTCCGGTGCCCCGACCGCCGCGCTGGTGTACAAGCTGGTCGCGCGGTCGCTGGATCCGTCCGGCGAACTGCTCCCCGTCGCGAAACGATCCGTGGGCAAGCCCGGACGCGGCGGCCGCAAGTGGGCGGTCCGGGAACGCTCCGAAGCGGGAACCGCGGTTACCGAACGCGTCCTGCTGACTCCCCCGTCTCCCGGCCCGGACGACCGGGTCCTGCTGCGGGAGCTGGTCCGCGCCGGAAAGGTCGTCGGCCGCGAACCGCTCGCGGACGCCCGGTCCCGGCACGAGGCAGTCATGACCGAGCTCCCGGGCTACGCGCACCAGCTGTCGCGGGGCTACCCGGCAATCCCGACGGTCTTCGACGGCGATCACGAGGAGTAACGCCCCTGCTCTCCCCCGGCCCGAGATCATGGGTCATTCGCACCAAAGCGCGGATTTGGCACGAGAAGCACGCCCGCCTTATCCCGAAATATCAGCTTTGACAGCGCATTTCAGGATACCCAACAGGGGTATCGATTTCATGATCGTGGGTCATTCATGCCATATAGAGGCTGTCGCGTTACTCTGGCTGCGGCCGGGTCAAGGTGTTTCCGTTAAGTCGCTTACGTGTTATTAGTCCCTGTTTAGTGGTTATTCTGCTGTTTTATGAGTTTATGTGCGGGATAATGTTGTCATGGGGCAGAGGTTCCAGTCCGGGCACGGCCCGGACGAGATGATGCTGATGCCGGCCGACCCGCGGGAGTGGCTGCCGGCGGGGCACCTGGCGTGGAAGGTCCTGGAGCTGGCCGGGGAGATGGACCTGTCGGGGTTCGGCGGCTACCGGCCTGACGGGCAGGGCGGCCGGCCGTATGACCCGGTGATGATGGCGACGCTGCTTTTGTACTGCTACTGCCGGGGCCGGAGGTCGGCCCGGGAGATCGAGGCGGCCACCTTCGACGACGTGGGCGCGCGGATCATCGCCGGGGGCCTGCACCCCGATCACTCCACCATCGCCCGGTTCACCGGCCGCAACGCGGCCGCGGTGCTGGCGCTGCTGCCGGAATCGGTGCGGGCCTGCGCGGCCGAGGGCCTGGTCGACCTGAGCGTGGTCGCCGGGGACGGCACCAAGCTGAAGGCGAACGCCGCCATGTCCGGCAACCTCACCCGGGAGCAGCTGGAGGGGCAGATCGCCGAGCTGGAAGGCTGGATCGACGCGGAGTTCGGCAGCTGGGTCCGGGACCTGCTGGACGCGGAGGGCATCCCCGTCCCGGACGATGACCCCGCCGCCGCCGGCGGCGGCGGCCCCGGGCCCGGCCGCGGGGGCGGCGCCGGCACGCGGAAGAAGTGGAAGAAACCGGACCGGGCCGCGCAGATGCTCCGGCGCCGGCTGGCCGCCCGCGCCCGCCTGGACGCCGCCGCCGGCAGGCAGCAGGACAGGGCCGAAGCCCGGGCCGCCGCGCTCGCCGCCCGGCTGGAGCGCAGCGAGGCGGCCTGCGCCAGGCGCGAGGAGAAAGTCCGCGCCCGGCTCGAGGCCCGCGCCCGCCGCGAGGCCGCCGGGGAGAAAATCCCCGGCGCCCGCCCCATCACGTCACCGGACCAGGACCGCGACCTGCGCGAGCTCCGCGCCGCCCGCGACAAGATCCGCCGCCGCCACGCCGAAGCCGCGGCCGCCGCCCCGCCCGCCGGCCCGCGGGCCACGGTCAACCCCGCCGACCCCTCCAGCCTCGTCATGCCGCTGAAGAAAGGCGGCTTCGACCAGCTGTTCAACGTCCAGGCCCTCGCCACCGCCAAAACCCAGGTCATCCTCGCCGTCATCCGCCACCCCAGCCCCGTCGACGTCCAGGCCCTGCTGCCCCTGCTCGCCGCCGCCCGCGCCGTCCTGCGCCAGGCCGGCCTCGCCGGCGAGATCCTCACCGCCCTGTTCGACACCGGCTACGCCAGCGACGCCAACTTCACCGCCGACATCCCCGAGACCCTCTACGTCGCCGTCACCCGCGAGGCCCGCCAGGCCGGCCGCTCCCCCGACGGCCGCGGCCCCGCCATGCTCCCCAGCTGGCAGGACATGACCAGCCGCCTGGACACCGACGAGGGAAAAGCCCTCTACAAACAGCGGTCGGCCACCATCGAGCCCGTCTTCGCCCAGCTCACCGCCCGCCTCGGCCGCACCCTGAACTACCGCGGGCACCTCGCCGACGCCGAACTCGCCCTCTGGGCCGCCAGCCACAACATCCTCAAGGCCATCACCGCCCGCACCCGCCGCACCGCACCCGCCCCCGCCGCCTGACCAGCACCACCCCCGCACAACCCCGCCCGGCCGCCAGGAAACCTATCCACAGGCAGCCGGGCCGCACCCATGCCCGCACACCCCAAACACCACCAGCAGCCACGAACCCACCACCGCAGCAAACACCCGCACCGCAGCCACGCGACAGCCTCTATATCGACACGTTT
>Ga0210389_10001032_pt1 | contig 23292 bp, 19 predicted proteins | sample IncBWH28OmetaG_FD_160127 | JGI IMG/M metagenome (GOLD analysis project Ga0210389, IMG submission 160127) | Forest soil microbial communities from Barre Woods Harvard Forest LTER site, Petersham, Massachusetts, United States - Inc-BW-H-28-O ...
AGGCGGATATGAATCCTACGCGCTAACTATCTGAGCTATCCGCCAATTGGCGGATTTTATATTTTGTTTCTTTCAGAACTGCCGTCCGCCTTCAGGCGGATATGAATCCTACGCGCTAACCATCTGAACTATCCGCCAATTGGCGGATTTTATATTTTGTTTCTTTCAGAACTGCCGTCCGCCTTCAGGCGGATATGAATCCTACGCGCTAACCATCTGAACTATCCGCCAATTGGCGGATTTTATATTTTGTTTCTTTCAGAACTGCCGTCCGCCTTCAGGCGGATATGAATCCTACGCGCTAACTATCTGAGCTATCCGCCAATTGGCGGATTTTATATTTTGTTTCTTTCAGAACTGCCGTCCGCCTTCAGGCGGATATGAATCCTACGCGCTAACCATCTGAGCTACCCCGCCGGAGATATAAAATATTTCTTGCAAAGTTCAATATTCTGCTTATTATCGCATTTATATTTATAAACTTACAAACCCTTTTAAAAAGGTTTGCAAATATAGCAAAAATTGGTTTTCTTTAGAAAAAATGTTCACATTTAAGGCTCACGCGTACTCAATCCGATAAACCTGCATGTCCGATAAAAAAAAGTTTACTATCGAGTATGAGATAAAATCATCCCCTCGCATACTCTTCGGGTTTTTAAATGAGCCGAATGGATTAACGCAATGGTTTGCTGATGATGTAAGTGTAAAGGACCAGGTTTACACCTTTACCTGGGATGACGAGCAGCAAAAAGCAAAGCTGCTGACTGTAAAAGAAAATAAGCTGGTGCGGTTCAGGTGGATTGATGATGACCCGCAATTTTATTTTGAAATGGAGATATTGCAGGACGAACTTACCAATGACGTGGCGCTGGCAATAACTGATTTTGCAGTCGAAGAAACCATCAGCGAGCGCAAACTCATCTGGGATAACCAGGTAGAATACCTCATCAGCGTTTTAGGCGCCTGAAAAGAGTCAGACCCTGGTATTATTTATATGCAAGCCACACAAATCAGCGGTTTTTCGCCGGAGGTTCTCCCGAACGATTTCTTCACCGTCAACCCCTATAGCAATTTCGGCGTCGCCGCACCCGGACCAAAACGGTAGGTTATGGTTACCTCGTGGGTGGGGATGTTAAAGCCGCCCAGATCACTGGAGGCGACGTTAAACTGGTAGCTGTAGCCGATATGAAAGCTGTCGACGTTGATGGTCATGATGCCGGCGGCCTGGTTGCTGGTGCGGTAATCAAACCCAATGCCGAATACATCTTTTAAAATAATCGTTCCGGATATGTCGGCCGTAGTTTTTGTGCCCTTGGCATAGGAAACCAGGAATGCCGGCTTAAGCTTAATATCGTCATCAGGGGCGCCGCTTATAAATGCACCGGCCAAATAATAGTGATTTACAAAATTATTATTGTTTTGTATCGACGCGGTACCGAGGCTGGTGATCGTCAGCTCAGGCGCCGAAAGGCCGATATAATAGGTATCGGTATAGTACATTACCCCAAAACCAATATTCGGTTTGTCTTGCCTTACGTCAGTCTTGAATTCGGGGTCGTTGGAATCCAGTTGCGAAAAATAAGCGGTATAGTTGCGCAGCCCCGCATTTAGCGAAACGGCCAGGAAATCGATTTCGCCTAACTGGATGGCTTTGGCGAAATAGGCGTTAACTTCCGTTTGGTGCTCCACGGCAAAATTGTCGTTGAAAATGATCAGGCCGGCAGCGCCGTTAATGTCGGCAAATGGGAGGTTGGCGTTCAACAGGTAAGTCGTCGGGGCGCCGTCAATACCCACCCACTGTTTACGGGCCAGGGAACTCACCGAGCCCGCCTTATCCAGCAGGGAGGCTGCCGGGTTTAGCGGCGTAAGGTTGTCCATAAATTGGGTGTAGGTAAACGCCGGCGTTTGAGCCAGCCCCTTCGCGGCAGCAAATAACACTAATCCCGCCAGCACAAAAAAACGTTTAAGCTTGCACATATTTCAATCGATCAAACCGGTTAATAGGTCGCCATTCCAAACAATTCAGATTTTCAGGAAAGTTGGGATTATTTTCTTACAAAATCAACTCACATAAACATGCTATTTCGTTAAATATCTTTTTTTTTGTTTTATCTGGAATATTTTTTAACAGAAATACAAATTTGGACCTCCGGAAAAACTCAAACGTCCGGGTTCGTGCTCATCTTTTCCGGCAGGTAATTATCCAGCGACCGCTGTAGTTGCTGTTTTATTTGCTTTACCAGTATTCTTGGCCCCAGCACCCGCATTTTAGCGCCGAAACCCAGCAGCTCACGTTCCAGCTCAAAATTCATGATCACTCTTATGCTGAATATTTTGCCGTCAGCCTCTTCCTTCAGCAGTTTTTGGGTATGGTGTATCGGTTTCGTGATCACATACGGCGCGCTGGCATTATCTATCCAAAAAACAACCTCTACATCCCGTTGCCCGGGCTGTTTGGTTACGCCAAGCACATCGCTGTAATAGGTAGCCAGGTCTATCTCCGTGTTTTCGCGGTAATTATCTTCATGGGCTTCAATGGCTTGTATGCGGTCAAGCGCAAGGTTCAGCAGCGGCGCTTTCTTCGGGTGCGACCGCCCCAAAACAAACCAGCGGTTGCGATACTCTTTCAGCAAATACGCGCTAAAGCAAAAGGTGCTGGCCTCGCGCGCCTTAAAACTCTGGTACGTAACACACAGTGTCTTTTTCGCCACAATGGCCTTGCGGATCACTTCTATCCATTCCAGCCCTTTCAGGTTATCGTTCTTTTCAAAATCGATCACCGGCGGGCTGTGTGTTTTTTGGGTGTATATTTTGTCTTCCAGCTTGCTAACCATTTCGCTCAGGTCGGTAAAATGGTTAAAGCCTTTAAACTGCTGCAGCAGGCTTGTCACTTCGCCCAGTACCTGCATGTCGTGGTTGTTTAAGGGGATATTGGTGATGCTGTAGGCCTTATCGCGATAAGTATAATACTTCTTATCCACCACCACGATAGGCGCCTCGTAGCCCAGCTTATTGCTGCGCATCATCTCTATGTCCGCCTGCACCGTGCGGCGGCTTACGCCGGTATCGATGCCCTGGTACTCGTACAGCGCGTTGGCGCAGGCGTCCATCAGGCCGTCCAGCGTCCACTTTTTGTAACGGTTTTGCAGGCAGCTGTCGATGGTGCGGTAGCGGATGAGGGCGTTGCGGTTGATGGGCATGGGGTTGATTTCGGATGTCGGAATTTCGTCCCGATAGCTATCGGGATCGGATTTATTGATAGATTTATTTGTGAAATTTATTGATTTATTTTCTTCTGCGCAAATACATTGCGCAGAAGAGGTTTTATTTTGTATTGTTGAAATTAGCAAACCCCCTCTTTCCCGCTTGCGGAAGAGAGGGTGGTCGAGCGAAGCAATGACCGGGTGAGTAAATCGACGAGCGACATTACCGCTGTGCAGATCGGATGTAAAAAGTAAGGCAAATCAGCAATGGAAAAAGAAAAAATAACCAACAACGAGCTCAAATCCCTCGGCATTAACGATAATGAGGTGCTTGCCAACTTTAGCCGTGTAGCCAATGGCCTGCTGAAGCATGGCGTAATGGACCGCACCCAGATCCTCGCCAACCTGGAAGCGCTCATTGACGACCCTATGCCCTACGCACTTAAAAAAGGCGGCAAGTTTAAAAACCTGGCCGAAAGCGTCATCGCTTTACGTAAGGAGGGGAAGTTTGTAAAGCAGGAGCGCAGCAACTTTAAGCTGAAGGAGGCGCTGGCTGATTTCCCGGTGTATGGGATTGAAAATATCGAGACCGGTGCGCTGGCACAGATGAAAACGGCTATACAATTGCCCATAACCGTTGCCGGCGCGCTGATGCCCGATGCGCACCAGGGCTACGGCCTGCCCATCGGCGGGGTGCTGGCCACTACGGCCAATACCATTATCCCCTTTGCCGTGGGCGTGGATATTGCCTGCCGCATGTGCCTCAGCATTTTTGAGCTGCCCGCCGCCGCGGTGGACACCGAAACCGATATGCTGAAAGGCTTGTTGCTTGACAATACCTGCTTTGGCATCGGTGGCACCACCAAAAAGCACCACGATACCTCGCTGTTCGACAGCAAGGTGTGGAGCGAAACCAAGGTGATCCGCAATTTAAAGGATAAGGCCTATGCGCAGCTGGGCACCAGCGGAACCGGCAACCATTTTGTGGAATGGGGCGAGCTTACCGTTGCCGAAGGCGCTTTGGAGGGTCTGCCCGCGGGCGAATACCTGGCTTTGCTGTCGCACTCCGGCTCGCGTGGGTTTGGGGGTAACGTGGCTAACTATTACAGCAAAATTGCCATGACCAAAACCAAACTGCCGCCCGAAGCCAAACATTTGGCCTGGCTGGATTTGTATAAATACGAAGGCCAGGAATACTGGATAGCGATGAACCTGGCCGGCGACTATGCCAGCGCCAACCACCACGAGATCCATAACAAAATTGCAAAGGCTTTAAAGGTGGCGCCGCTGCTGGTGATCGAGAACCATCACAACTTTGCCTGGAAGGAGCAACTGGCCGACGGTACCGAAGTGATGGTGCACCGAAAAGGCGCCACCCCGGCCGGCCAAGGGGTTTTAGGCATCATCCCCGGCAGCATGAGCGCCCCCGGCTTTGTGGTGCGCGGCAAAGGCGACGCGGCCAGCATCAACTCCGCCAGCCACGGCGCCGGGCGGTTGATGAGCCGTACCGCCGCCTTTAAAACCATTGACAAGGCCGCCGTAGCTGCCAACCTGCTGGATAAACGCATCACCCTGATGGGCAGCGACCTGGACGAGGCCCCCATGGCCTACAAGGATATCCACACCGTTATGGCCGCCCAAACAGACCTGGTAGAAGTACTGGCGAAGTTTCAACCGAGGATTGTACGGATGGCAGATGCGAAGGAAAGGCCGGAGGATTGAGACGAAGTTTTGAGTAGCAGTAGCAGTGGCAGTTGGCAGCGGGATTTATTTTCTTTTGTAATCCTGAACGGGAGTGAATGAAGCGTTCCAGGTGTTCCATTTTTACTCACGGAACACCTGGAAAAGTATTAAACACACTGATAGTCAGCGTGTTTCACATTTAATTATTTGATTGATTTTATGCAAGTGCTTGATTATCAATTATTTTTGAAATTGGTTTTTTGAAAGACTTGATGCAATTTATTGATAATCAGGTATTTCGGCTTTTACGAATGTCCGATTTAAATAGCTTTAGGCTTATTTGTCGTGTAAAGCGTCGATTTTTTAACCACAATGTGCCACAAAGCTAAGCACTCTGCGACCTTCACGGTTTTCTCTTTGGGCTCTTTGCGGTTAAAATTATCCATCATAAATTAAAAAGCAATTTATTCAAAACTATATCGGATAATTTTATTCAAATAATTTTAATGCATCCGCCCTGATCGTTTTACAGGATTCGCTATTTGTTATCATGAGTTTGCCCGTTGGTTTCCGGGCAAATTCAATGATATGGACCGTTATTTGCCTTTCTTAATCTCATCCGCAATTTTTTCGGCAACCATAATCACGGTTGGGTTTGGTGCAGCAGAAACCGCGTCGGGAAATATAGACGCGTCAACCACCCTTAAACCATCCACCTTGTACACCGAGCCGTGAAAATTCACCACAGCTGTTTTGCCGCCTTTCGGCCCCATCGGCGCGGTGCCCAACGGGTGGCCGTAGCTTTCAATCGTATTTATGATCGACGCCATAACATCTTCGTCAGTCTTTGCCTCCCATGGATTCAATTCCTTCACGATCATATTATTAAATTGTGCCGAGTTCGCGATTTTCCGGGCCAGTTTGGCTCCTTCCAACAGGCGTTTACGGTCTTCTTCCTGCGCCAGGAAATTCAAATCAATTAACGGCGCTGCAAGCGGATCTTTTGATGCCAGCTTCAACGTCCCCCTCGATTTCGGGTTGACGCAGGCTACTGAAAAAACGAAACCGGCATGGGTTGGACTTTGATCGGGCGGAAAAAGATGTGTAACGGTAATATGGATATCCAATTCATCTTCCTTAGCATGGGACGATTTCGTCCATACTTTTGCAGCAATGACCGGTGTTTGACGGCCAATGGTCTTCGGGTTGACGGCATATGCATTATAATAGAACGGATGATCGATCAAATTTTCACCCACCGGCAAATCGGCTACAACGGGGATATCCAATGCGTCAAGGTGCTGTTTCGGGCCAATGCCCGAGCGCAATAAAATGGCGGGTGTGCCGTAAGTACCTGCAGAAAGAATAACCTCACCGGCATTAAATGTTCGTCCATCCGCAAGCTGAATACCATAGGCCCTGGCGCCGTCGAAAAGCACCTTGTCAGTCATCGCATTGCCAATAATACTTAGGTTCGGGCGTTTGCGCACCTGGTCATTCAAATAGGTCATCCCGGTATTCATGCGAATGCCCTTTACGATATTCATGGGGAAAGCGCCTACCCCATGCTGCTCTCCGGCGTTAAAGTCCGCTATTTCTTTAAAGCCATTTTCTACTGACGCATTAATAAACGCCTGTTGCAAGGGGCTGAGGTCGTCCTTCGAAAGCTGGGTGATCGGGAACGGCCCCGAATGACCATGCCATTTTTTGTCCGGGAGATTGGAGGTTTCCATTTTTAAATAGTAAGGAAATACTTCTTCCCAGCTCCAGCCTTGTACGCCTTCAGCTGCCCAGCGCCTGAAGTCAACCGGGATTGCACGAACGGCAGCTGCCCCGTTTATTGCGGAACTGCCGCCAAGTACCTTTCCGCGGAGTGCCCGAATGGAACGGCCGGTATAGCCGGGTTCCGTTTGATAGCCCCATTCATAATTCGGGTCGAAATTGGCGGCGACAATGTCGCTCTTTGCCAGGATTTCAGGATAACCGCCCTGGCTAAAAACAGGACCCGCCTCAAGCAGCAAAACGCTGACATCCGCATCTTCTGTCAAACGGCTGGCGACAACTGCACCGGCTGAACCTCCACCAACCACAATAAAATCATAGCCATTGCCATCCTTTCCATTGTTTGGATTACTGTGCTTTTTCATATTTAAATTTTGGTTTTTGTTTTTAATAAAATTGCGGACTGGCGCCGAATTGAAAATTGATTTATGGCAGAAAATTGGATTGACAAATGTCAAGCCTGATCGAATGAGCCTGCTGATAATGTTTTACTTACGTAACCCGTTCTTACGAATTCTGCTAAGCGTTTCAGGAGAAAGGCCCAAATAGGACGCTATCATGTTCATCGGAAACCGTTCCAGGAATTCGGGGTAGGTACGTGACAGATCACTGAATCTTTCTTCGGCCGTCATGCCGATGGCGGCGTGAATCCTTTTTTGCATGGAGATTGTCTGATGCCTGTCGAGGGCCTGGACAGTCAGATCGAAACACCGGCTTTTGTTTCGCAGTTCCAATGCATTGGGGACCGAAATGACCAGAAGCTCGGAATCTTCAAGCATCTCGATATAATAAGGTGAAGGGGTAAGATTAATCATACTCTCCTGGTCGCTTATCCACCAGGATTCGAGCCCGAAGCGCATAATATGTTCGTGCCCCTTTTCGTCAACCGAAAACATCCGCGCCGAACCTTTTACAATAAATCCGATATACCTGCAAACATCGCCTTCCTGCAGAAAGTATTGTCGTTTTCGCATACGTTTCCGGTCAAATACAGCGGTAATAACATCACGTTCATTATCTGTTAATTTTTCACCGGTTCTAACTTCGATATATTTAAAAAGGGCGTCGTGCATAATAACAAAGGGATTTCGGCTTTTAAATGATTAATCAGGGGATTCATTCGCAAACGTCGTTTCAATCATTATGCCAGCAGTGCAATCAATTGATTTACTGTAGCTTTACAATATTTAAATAAGTACTCCGTCATGATATTTCACGAAATTAGGATATTTCATGACGGAAAAACTACTGATGTTTCAAAATCAGGCGCTTGTTAAAAAAAATATCGCTATATAATGCCAATTAAGTAATTTTAAGTATTAAAATACCAATAAATATCAACCAGGGAAATGAACCGGGAGCGATTTTTGCAGATTTGTTTTGATGGCCATATTTAATATTTACATATTCGTATTTATCAGTCGCAAATAAGTGATTTATGAGAAAGCTATCCGCAGCCCTTATATTATTATTTACCATCTGCTTAAATGCGAAGGCCCAGAACACATCTTCAGCCGGTTCCCCGCAGCAATTGCTTTCCGAGCTAAAAAAAACCAATGCCGATAGTGCCCGCGCTAATGTATTAGTAAAACTTGGCAGCTACTACCTTTATAAAGACGGGGAGTTTAAGAGCGACCTGGATAGTGCAGACCTGTTTCTCGACCAGGCGAAGGAACTAAGCGCAAAACTGAAGATTTCTAAAATTCAAAACAGGGTTTTGTTCCTGCAAGCCGAAGTGTTTTTTGAAAGAGGAGACCAGGCGAAAGCCCGGATTGCTTACTTGCAGGCAATTGATGGCTATACCCGTTCCGGCGGGATGGAAGAAGCGGCGCTGACCTGGCTCTCCATCGGCGATAGGATAATGTACTCGGATGATAGTACAGGAATGCGGGGAATGCGCTGCTTTGAACACGCGCTTAATATATACGCAGAACTCCATAATAAAGAAAAAGAAGCCGGGGTGTATAAAGTTTTCGGTGACAGGCTTTTTGTGCAAGGCAAATTGGACAAGTCTGAAAATGAATTATTGAAGGCGCTAAGCATTTACAAATCAATCGGCTATAAAAAACTGCATTACACTTATGACTTGCTGGCCGGCGTAAGTACCGCAAAGGGCAATTTGAACAAGGCATTATATTATTCGCTCGAAATGATCAAAAGTGTACAAGCTACTGGCGATACTTCCCGGGCATATCTTTTATATTGCAGAATAGCTTCTGTTTACGCTCGTTTGAACGAGGATGAGAAAAGTAAATACTGGTATAAAAGGGCTTTGGTTAACGGCGCTGATGATCCGGGATTATTTTACGATATCAACAATTGCCTTATTTCTCTGATGATAAAGGACGGCAACAAAAAAGAGGCCCTGACATCGCTGCTAAGGCTTATCAAAAAACAGCCGCCGACTGATGATTGGGACAAACTGACGGTTGCAACAACTCTTGGCGAATGTTACGACTTACTGGGGAAAGATGAGCTAGCTGAAAGATACTACCAGCGTGCGGTTACCATTGCAGAAAGGAAATTACCAAAGCAAGACGGAATAAAGGCGTATAAGAAAATGGCTGATTTTTATTTTTCCCGCAAACGGTACGGCCAGGCTGGTATTTATTTGTACAAAGTGCTGGCTATCCCGCGGGGAATCGGTGATGTGGGAATGATCAGAAGCACCTACCTGGAACTATTTAAAACGGATTCAGCAACAGGTCATTACCTTTCGGCGATCAAAAACTATCAGGTATATAAATCACTGACCGATTCTATTTTCACAGTTGCCAAGGCCAAACAAATAACCCAGCTGCAATTGCAATTTGCGAAAGACCAGAAAGTGCAGCAGCTTGAGGCTAAGGGTAAGCTGCAGCAGGCGCAATTACAGCATGCCGGCGCTGTACGGAATTTTATTATTGCCGGGGCGTGCGTGCTTTTATTATTCCTGGTTATGGGCTATTGGCGCTATCGCCAAAAGCAACACAGCAACCGGCTGCTGCGGGCACAACAGCAGAAGATCAACCTGATTAACCAGAGCCTCCGGCTTACGGTTACCGAGAAGGATACCTTATTGAAAGAAAAAGATTGGTTGCTTAAAGAAATAAACCACCGGGTAAAAAATAATTTACAAATGGTTATCAGCCTTTTAGAATCACAGGCGGCTTACCTTGAAAATGATGCATTAAAGGCCATCGAGATCAGTCAGCACCGTATCTACGCCATGTCATTAATTCATCAGAAACTATACCAGGCGGAAGATATTAAAATGATAGATATTGAACTGTATATCAATGAATTTGTTCAATACCTTGCTGATAGCTTTGGCCCGCCGGCGAATATCAGGATCAGGTCGGTTATTGAATCTTCAAAGCTCGGGGTTTCGCAGGCCATCCCGTTGGGGTTAATTTTGAACGAAGCGGTCACCAATGCATTTAAGTATGCCTTCCCGGACGGCAAACCAGGGGAAATATTTATCGGTTTAAAAAACGCAGGTAAGCATATGGAACTGGTGATAGCGGACGATGGTATCGGAATGCAGCATGAGGTTGACGGAAGCGAACCGAATTCGCTGGGAGTAGAATTGATGAAAGGTTTGACGCGGGATATGAAAGGAAAAATTACTTTTGAAAATGGCATCGGTACAAGGATAACTGTAGTGTTTGCAGTCGATTCTTTGGACGGCGCCAGGACAGCGGACGTAAGTTCTAAACACACATCCTTAGCGTATGAAAATTAAGATACTGATTGTTGAAGATCAGTTTATTGAAGCTAATAACCTGAAGATCATCCTTAAAAAGGCTGGTTATAGGATATGCACTATAGCACGGTCGGTACCTGAAGCCTTACAGATATTAACTTCGGAGCAACCGGAAATGGTATTGCTGGATATTTACCTGGATGGGCCGCAAACAGGCATTGATTTTGGACGTATGCTGCGCGAAAGAAATATAGCTTTCGTTTTTCTTTCGGCCAACTCAAATAAACAAACACTTAATGCAGCAAAAGCGACAAACCCTTATGGCTTCCTGGTAAAACCTTTCCGCGAAAAGGATGTGCTGATTATGCTGGAGGTTGCCCTGTATGCCCACCAGCAAAAAACGGAAACACAACGCCTGACAGCCAAACCGGCTACCTCGCCAGTAGAAAAAAATTTATTTCCACAGATTATCGGGCATAGCAAAAAATTGCAGGAGGTACTTGAGCAGGCAAAGATTGTGGGGCCGGCAGAAACCTCCGTACTTATTTTGGGTGAGAGTGGTACCGGCAAGGAATTGATTGCACAATCGATACACCAGGTATCCAACCGTAGAAACAAGAAACTGGTAGTTGTAAACTGCGGGGCGCTGCCTGCAAGCCTGATCGAGTCGGAGTTATTTGGGCACGAAAAAGGCAGTTTTACCGGGGCGTCAGAAAAAAGGATCGGCAAATTTGAAGAAGCGGATGGCGGGACCATTTTTCTGGATGAAATTGGCGAATTGCCATTAGACCTGCAGGTAAAATTTTTAAGAGTATTACAGCAAAAAGAGATAGAGCCCCTGGGGGGAAAAAAAAAGAGTATTAACGTAAGGGTGATCGCGGCGACCAACCGTAACCTGGAAGAAGCAATGGCTACAGGGCGTTTCAGGATGGATCTTTATTACAGGTTAAACGTATTCCCAATTTTGTTGCCTCCGCTCAGAGAGCGAAAGGAAGACATATCTGAGCTGGCAAATTACTTTATCCGCCTGTATGCTCAAAAAGAAAATAAAGCGATCAGTGGGTTATCGGATGAGGCGATCAAATCCATGCAGAATTATCACTGGCCCGGTAATATAAGGGAGCTGGAGAACCTGATGGAACGCAGCGTGCTGTTGACCAGCGGGCGCATTATTACTTCGGTTCCAATCCCGGTTAGCCTTAAAAAAGGGACCCACACATTCAAAACGGGCCTCAAAACGATGACCGAAAATGAACGCGACCACATATTAGCCGCACTTGAAATGAGTGAGTGGAAGATATATGGTGAAGGCGGCGCGGCAGAAATGCTGGATATGAATGGCGCGACGCTTTATTCAAGGATGAAAAAACTGGGTATTGAAAAGAAGGTCGGGCTCCGATAGATGATTGCCAAAGTTCATTGGCATTGGCTTCAGCCAACGAAATATGAGGAGCGGGGATGGAAATGTGTATGTAGCGCTACACATGCTACACCCTGCTACAAAACGCTACACCGCTGATAATTAACAACTTAAGTACTGACAATATTTTGTCAGTGTCAAAATATTGTCACCACAATTCGTGTTTGCAGGCAAATTTTTTCCGTATCTCCTGCCAGTTGTTTTACGAAATTCACGTGTGGCCAGGACAGGATAGGTTCGACAATTTGAATACCCAAACGCAGCTTACCAGCCTTGATTTAAATCAACGCCTTTTCTTGATAAATATCAACATACGCGCCTGCCGGGCGGCGGATATTTGTATGGTTCAACATATAAACTATACTAAGAAAAGACATGAAAACCGCATCAAATTCCGAAAATGAAAAGTTCATCCGGTCGCTGTACGCGGTCGCAGAAGCCAAGGACTCAAAAGCATTTACCAGCATGTTTACTGACGACGGCTACTTTTACGATGTGTCCGCCGGCGTAAAATACTACGGCAACGACATCGGCAAAACTGTTGATATATACGCTGCGGCTTTCCCGGATATGCACCGTGAGCTGATCGAGTTTTATGTTAAAGACGACGAGAATGTAGTTATCGTAGAGTTGACGCTTAACGGCACCCAAAACGGTCCGCTGGCACTTCCGGTCGGCACCATCCCGCCAACCGGCAAAACCATGGTAACGCCCTGCTGTGATGTTTTCCATATCGAGAACGGCAAAGTAAAATCATTTCACTGCTATACAGCGGGGACCATTATGCTGGGTCAGCTGGGCATCCTTGGCAATTTGGGCGCTGCTCTTCAGCAATAATTGTTTGTAAGGCACGCTAAAAATCGACGACATTTCATTAAAAAAAGCGGTATCTGGCGGGATGTCGCCAATCGTTCCGATTTAAATTATTTCAATTTGCTCGTTATCAATTTATTATCATACTGCATTCGTTTTGTTTTGCATGCAAAGTTTGGACGGCGGGATGATCATTATGTTGGGCAACTTTTTTACTGAATAGGTAACCACCTGATGGAGATGAAGATGCGATCATTTAGCTGAATCATGTCAAAGTGATGTCAGTTATGAGCCCCGGTATTGATTATTTAAAAAAGTTGTCTTTAAATTTAAACAAATAGCGCAAGACGCTTCATCGGAACGAATGAAAAATTTAAATTTTGTTGATACACCCCGGCATTAGCAGGGGTGTGCTAAACTATAACAGCCGATACTATCTATGCTTTTTTAAAGATGGCCAACTACGAACATTTACTTGATAAAATTAAAGACTTTGTCCACGATTTCTTTCGGGAACATCGGCACGAAGCTTATGTATACCATGATCTCCATCATACGCGTGATGTAGTTGCGGCTGTGCGGAAGATAACCCGCTTTTATGATATTAAAGGCGCCGACCACTTTATAGTAATTGCGGCAGCATGGTTCCATGATATCGGGTATTTTACCGACCGCGCCCATCATGAAGAAAAAGGGGCCGAACTGGCCGCAAAATTTTTAGCTGCTGAGCATGCAGGGGGTGACATCATTCAAAAAATCAGGGGTTGCATTATGGCTACAAAGCTGCCGCAGCACCCGCTTAACCTGCTTGAAGAGATTGTTTGCGATGCCGATCTGTTCCATTTCGGGACCGACGATTTCAGCAAGAGGAGCAAGTTGCTCCTGGAAGAATACGACAACCTTCACGATAACGCAATGGATAAAACCGTTTGGAGGGACAAAACCATTGTCATGATGGAGGCGCATCATTATTTTACCGACTACGGCCTGCTGTACCTTGCCCGTGAGAAAGAAAATAACCTAAGGAAATTAAAAGAAAAAGCAAACCACGATCATATGTCAACTGAAATGGAACAGCCCGAAGACCACGAAAAACATCATCATCATCATTCAAAAGATGAGCGACCCGCAAGCAAAGAACGGCCTGAAAAAGGGATCGAAACCATGTTTCGCGTTAGTTCGAACAATCATTCGCGGCTGAGCGATATGGCCGACAACAAGGCCCATATCCTGATAACGGTCAACTCGATTATCTTGTCGGCAATAATAAGCCTCTTGCTCAGGAAGATCGACAATAATGAGTACCTGATGCTGCCTTCGTTCATCCTGCTCGCGGTGAGCTTAACCACGATAACCTTTGCAATACTGGCTACCAGGCCAACAATACCAAACGGCCAGTTTACGCCTGACGATATCACCGAAAAAAAGGTGAACCTGCTTTTTTTCGGCAACTTTTACAGGATGGATCTTCAGCTTTATCGTGAGGCTATGCTGAAAGTTATGGACGATCGCGAATTTCTTTACGATAACCTCATCCGTGATGTATACGCCCAGGGAGTGGTGCTGGGCCGAAAATATCACCTGCTCAGGATCGCCTACAACGTGTTTATGTTCGGGCTGATCGTGGCGGTCGTGGCTTTTGTTATCGCAACGGCAACTTCGCACCCAACTTCGCAGATACTGGCGCCGAAGGCAATGGTGGATTTATTCCCGGCGGGAGGCTTTAAATGAACGCTAAAAAAATAATTTGCATCATGGCTGTGTTTGAGCTTCTGGTTATTTCAAAAAAAACGTCGGCACAAAGTATCGACTTGCGGCTGCTGGAAGCCATCAATCCGCGATATCCAACATCGCAATACTGGCAATATACCAGCACGTCGGCTTATGTATTTTCAGGCGTAGCCACGGTTGCGCCGTTTGTTTATGGTATCGCGTCAGGAGACCGTGATGCCCAATACCGGTCTTACCAGGTTATGATCGCCATGGGACTCGACATCATTGCCCAGGAAGGATTGAAAGTTACATTTAACCGTGAACGCCCGGGCGACAGGTATCCCAACCTGGTATTCCCGAGTTCACCTACACACGGCGAATCGTTTCCTTCAGGACATACCAGCCTGGCCTTCAATACCGCTGCGGAATTGACCATCCAATATAAAAAATGGTACATCTCAGTACCAGCCTATTTATGGGCCGGTTCGGTTGGCTATTCGAGGATGTATTTGGGGAAACATTATCCAAGCGATGTGCTTGGCGGCGCCGCCACCGGCATAGGCACGGCCTACTTGAGCACATGGCTGAATCACAAAATGTTCAAATCATACTATAAGCATGAATAAGAAAACAGTGTCGGTATGTTTGGTATTGTCGGGGATAACCGGCATACTTAAAGCGCAGGATAGCGTCACCGTGCGCATACATCCGAAATACGACAGCGTGCGTGGCCTGCATCGCGCCGTTTTCGGAGAAAATTACCGCAAGGAATGGGCAGCGAAGGTGACGTTGCCGTATTTCAGGCTTTCAAAACTGCATGGCGGCCTCACGCCCGAACGGCTGGGCGGCGGGCTGCAAACCCATTCTATCCGGCTTGTCGACCCGTCCGGCGTTGAATGGGTATTGCGAACCGTAGAAAAAGATCCGGACAAAGTACTTCCAGAGCGGCTGAGACAAACCTTTGCGCATGACCTGGTGGACGATGCAACAAGTACGCTAAATCCTTTTGGCGCCCTCGTAGTCCCGCCGCTGGAAGATGCGCTGCACATACCACACGCAAATCCTATTATTGGCGTGGTAGCGCCCGACCCGAACCTGGGGCAGTATACAGCGGAATTTGTAAACAAAGTTTGTTTGCTGGAGGAGCGCGAACCGACGGGCAATTCGGTCAATACCGAAAAAGCGGAAGCGGCACTCAATGATGACAGCAACAACCACTTCGACGGCCGTGAATACATAAGAGCGCGCATGCTTGACGTGTTGATCGGTGATTGGGACAGGCACGAGGACCAGTGGCGCTGGCTGCCGGAAGAAAATAGCGGAGGCACGCGCTACATAGCCGTTCCGCGTGACCGCGACGACGCACTGAATATCCGCGAGGGCCTGGTTGAATACCTTGTGCGGCGGCATTGGCTGTATCCGCCGATCCAAACTTTTGATTCTAAGATAGCAGATGTGAATTACTCCATGTATAAGTCACGTTTTATGAACCCCTATCCTGAATCCATCATTAGCTACACAGAATGGATGGGCGTGGCGAACAACTTTAGGGCTACCCTCACCGATAGCCTCTTCGAAGCCGCATTGCGCCGGATGCCACCGGAAATATACCGGATGCGCCATGCAGAGTTGCTAAAAAAGCTTAAAGAGCGCCGGGATAATTTGCCTGCTGCAATGGAGGAGTATTACCGCTTTGCCAACAGGATAGTCGATATCCGCCTGAGCAATAAAAACGAAAAGGTGGATATACTTGATGCCGCAAACGGCGGGATGAAAATAACTGCAGTCAGGACCAGCAAAAAGGGCAAACTGGAAGACACCTTATTGAACGCTGCATTCGACCCGGCGATAACCAAAGAGGTACGATTGTTTATTGCCGATGGTAATGACCAAGTGCTTGTGAATACTAAAAATACCGCCATCAGGCTGCGGATTGTGGGCGGCGACGGTCAAAAGCAGTACCAGGTAATTGAATCAAACAAGAAGATAAAATTGTACGGCAAGGACAACAACAATCATTCCTTTACCGGGGACTCCTCGCGATTTGTTGCTCATTTTTCCAACGATACGGCCGTAACCGCTATACACAACACCAATCTTTACAATAGTACCATGCCGCTGGCTACAGGTACTATAAACCGGGACGACGGCTTTTTACTTAGTCTCGGGTTCAAGTATACCGGCCAGGGCGGGTTTCGAAAATTTCCGTACACAACAACGCAGGAATTATTGATTACCCATTCCTTTTCCACACAGGCATTCGCCCTTCATTATGCAGGCGACTGGAACAAGGTTGCGGGCAATGCCGACCTCGTATTACTGGCTGATGTAAAAGCGCCCAACAATACAATAAACTTTTTCGGCAGGGGGAATGGTTCCGTATACGACCAGTCAAAAGACTATGCCTTTTATTACCGTATCCGCTTTAATACTTATGATTTCAGCCCGCTGCTGCGCTGGCGTTTTGTGGGCGCCTCAAGCTTCAGTATCGGGCCTTCAATATCTTATTATCACCTGAATCCCAACGACAATGTTGGGAGATTTATCAATGACGTGCACGCTATTGGCTCATACGACAGCACTACGGTTAGCAAGGATAAGGTGCATGCCGGCGTTACGATGCACTTTGTAAGCGATAAACGCGATGATAAAGTATTTCCTTCATCCGGGTATTATTTCGATGTGAGGGCAATGGCTTATGGGGGGCTTAATACGTACTCCCGGTCATTCGCGCAAGTGATCCCCGAATTTTCGCTTTACCAGGGAATCGGCAGCAGGCTGGTGGTAGCGGACCGGATCGGCGGAGGAATAACAATAGGACAAACGGCATTTTATCAATCATTGTTCCTGGGCGGGCAGGGCAATCTTTTAGGATACCGCAAAAACCGCTTTGCAGGGCAGGACATGGTGTACAACAACCTGGAAGCCCGGTTAAAGCTTGGCAATATTTCCAGCTATTATCTTCCGGGACAGTTAGGGATAAGCGGTTTCTACGATGCTGGCAGGGTTTGGGCTAAGAATGATCAGTCGAATATCCTGCACCAGGGTGTTGGCGGCGGAATTTACTTCGCGCCGGCGAGTTTTTTTGTGCTGCAACTTCAGGCTGGATATTCGGTTGAGGGCTGGTATCCGGATTTTTCTTTCCAATATCGTTTTTGAATGGAGGTGTAAGATGAAAATAGGATTGGGGCATGTGCCTGAGACGCGAAAGATGGACGAGGTGATCAGTACTAAAATATCGTTTAAACCCTTTGTCAACTATCTTGAAGATCGCTTAAAGACAGAAAAAACGTCGAAAGCAAAGTTATACAAGATGGTGCTTGAAGAGTTTTATAAAGATCCGGTATCCCGCGGTTATATTAATGTTGAAGAAATACCTCAGCATGTCAAATTGCTCGAGCTTATCTATGTGATACTTTCTCCCTTCACTGCCGACGAAAAAGAATATTTGTGGGCATTGTCGGCCCCAGCCTCAAAACAGCTGTTTTATGGTACGGATGCTTGTGCGATATTGGTCGAAGGCGACAATTCGGCGGAAATAGAATCAAATTCCGCCTATGAAGAAAAGGAACGCATAAAAAAGCGATTCCAGACATTCGCCTATAAGATGATCCTGGATAAATACTATAACCTCGACCCGATCCGTGGCGAAAGAATCCTTTATTCTCAACTTGATGCAGGCCTCGGGCTTACCAGGTATTACGAGGTGAGGCAGGATACCCGTTTTGTCGAAATAAATTACAAGGAACCATTGCCGGCCCTGCACTGCGATACGCCCGGCATGTACGTTCAGCATGGCCAGATGACTGAACACCTTCGTGACGTTCTGCCGCTGGCGAACTTTTACCTCGAAGGGTTTACCGTTATTACACTGGAAGATATTACCGAAGATCATGCGATTGAGATCATCAAAAAAGCGCTGATCACGCACATGGACGCCGATTTGCTATTTGAACGGGTGCGGTATGGCCTGAAACTTTTAGGTGGCAGCAAGGATATTGAATTCGGAATGCTGCCGTTCATTTCCATCAACGGCAAATTCATATTTGATGATGTCGAATGTTCGCAAAGCGTAATGATCAATGCTGTCCGCAAACGTAACACCAACATGGCCGCTGTTTATAATTCGGCCGAAGAGTACATGCAACGTCCTGAAATGCGGATATTCCCTGTTATTGGCGAAGAAGAGAAAACACGAAATCCCCACATCTATGCCCTCGCTGAAATCGGCATCAGGTCGTACGCGGTACTGCCCGTTTTTTATAATCAAACCCTGGTAGGGGTGCTGGAAGTTTTCTCGCGAACCGAAGATGTGCAATACGAGCAGATTCTGGCCCGGGTCAATAATGCTATCCCGTTAATAGCGCAGCTGTTGCAAAATAGTATTGACCAGTTTGATGCAAAAATAAGCAACATTATCCGGGAACAGTTTACAGCCGTTCAGCCCGCGGTTCAATGGAAATTTAACGAAGTCGCGCTTGATTATTACCGCGATCTCCACGCCGGAAACAATAACGCGGTCATCGGAACAGCATCATTTCACAACGTTTATCCACTGTACGGAATGATAGATATCCGTAATTCAACTATTGAACGAAACCATGCGCTGGCAAGGGATATCGATAATTTGCTCAACCTGCTTCATATCGAAGAGAAAAATATTTGCAAGCTGCTCAATGACGATAGCGCTGCAGGGGTGCAAAATGAATTTGTAAAGTGGCACGCCGCAATAAGCCTGTTTCTAAATTCCGGGGACTCAGGGCTCCTGAATTTATTTTTGCAAACCGAAACCATTCCGTACTTGCGGGCGCTGTTGAATAGTAACCCGGAGGCAAATGGCCCTGTTAGCAGGCTGAAAGATATACTTGAACAAGAGGGGGCCGAGATATCTGAAAACAGAGATCGCCTTGAATCCGCAATGCAGAAGATAAATACGGCATTGAACAAATTTTTTGCCGGCGAGCGAAAAGCGTTAATGAAAATCTACCCCTGCTATTTTGAGACATTCAGAACCGATGGTGTTGAATATGATTTATATGCGGGGCAATCAATCAGTCCGGCCAATGAGTTTCTGCCCCAACACCTGGAGGCCTTTAGAATATGGCAGCTGCGGTCGACGATTAAAGCGGCAGGTATTACAAAAAAGGTCCTGAAAAAAAAAGACTGGCAGCTTTCAACCACCCAGCTCATCTATGTAAATCCGCATCCTATCAATATTAGTTTCAGAAATGACGAACGCCATTTTGATGTAGATGGCGGCTACAACATCAGATACCAGATCATAAAGAAAAGAGTTGACAAAGTTCATATCAGGGACACAGGCGAGCGTTTGACACAGCCCGGAAAAATTGCCATTGTTTATTACAATGATGCTGATGCGAGGCTTTATTTGCAATACATAAAAACGCTGCAGCGGGAGCGGTTACTGGATGAACAAATTGAAAATGTTGAATTAGAGGATTTGCAGGGCGTTTATGGCTTAAAAGCCATCAGGGTTGCAGTACTATAAAAGATGATTGAAGCTATTGTAATTGCGGATGGTTAAAAACTAACTACAAGCACCTGTCAATCCATTTGTTAAAATATTGACATGAATTTTTAAAAGCGATGGAAAGAAGATTGAACAACAAAGTCTGCATTATCACAGGCACGGGCGGCAGTATTGGCCGCGAAACTGCATTGTATTTTGCTAAAGAAGGGGCCCTGATAGTCGGCTGCGACGTTAATGAAGCTGCCGGCAGAGAAACGGAGGAAATTATTCGCCGGGCTGGTGGTGAAATGGTTTCTTATCTACCCGCCAATCTAAGCGACTCGACGGTATGCCGCCAGGTTGTTCAACTCGCATTACAAACTTTCGGGCGAATCGATGTTCTTTTTAACAATGCAGCCAAAGCGTATTTTAACTGGCTCGAGGATATAACCGATGACGAGTGGCGCCGCAGCATGGCGGATGAGGTAGACCTGGTCCTGTTTTTGACCCGCGCAGCCTGGCCGCATCTGAAGAAATCCCATGGCTGTGTGATCAACACCGCCTCGGTAAATGCTTATGCCACATTCAAAACGTATGGGTCAATTGCACATTCAACGGCGAAAGCGGGTATCCTGGCAATGACGAGGAACCTGGCGAAGGAAGGCAGCGCATTCCAGGTACGGGTCAATTCCATTTCACCGGGTATTATCGAAACAAACCAGACCGCGGCACAGTTGAATGATAAAGAATGGGCCGGCGATATTATAGGCCGCACCATGCTGGGCCGTGCCGGAAAGCCAGCTGATATTGCCAACGCCGCAGTTTTTCTTGCTTCGGAAGAAAGTAATTACATCACCGGCACGGATATCGTGATAGACGGCGGTATGAATGCGTGGTAAGTATACGTGCACTTTAGATTTTTTATGAAAAATAGCATATTGACAATCCTGGCTGCGCTCAGTTGCATCGGTTCCGGCCGGTATTCAGGTGTCGAACAACGTGACGGATTAAGAATAGTTATCATTCGGCATGCTGAAAAATCAGATGCCGACAACGGCCTTAGCTGCAAGGGTTTTAACCGCTCGAAGTTACTGCCCGAAGTTTTGTACAAAAAATTTGGGATACCCAATAAAATCTATGTTCCAACGGTCGGGACTGGCAAACGGCCCAAGCATTTGCGTATGCTGCAAACGATAACCCCGTTCGCTGCCAAATACCACGTACCAATCAATTCGCAATATGGTGAAGATGATGATGAGCGTTTAGCTAACGCATTGGTACATGAGAAAGGCCTGGTCTTTGTAGCCTGGGAGCACAACACCATCCCGCCAATCGTATATCAACTGGTACCTGCAGCAAATCATCTTCATTGGCGGGATAACGATTACGATTCTATTTGGATAATCTCCTTCAAAGGTGGCAAGCCCGCTTTGTCGTTTGACGCGGAACATCTGAATCCGGGTGACAATTGTAATTTCTAACTGCCCGTTGCAGTCGAATATAAAGGTATTATTTTGTGTTATTGCTGGTAAGCATAGCTGTGGTAGTTTGCGGAACGCTGTGCTTTAATTCCTGCCTGAGGTTTTCAAATATCTGCATTGGAGTATCGCCTGAAAACATATTGACCAACCACGAAGGTAACGATCCTGCCGGGTCCACATGCAGTGCATATTCAACGCTCACATGGCTATTATCCAGCGGGGTAATAATCCATTTTCCAACTGAATTGCTGATCCGTACGATACCCTTTTTTTCGGGGACGAACCCGGCAACTGCGGGGCCGTCAATTGTTATTGCGCCGGTCTGCACATTTTCGTTTCGGGTTAGGTGAGCAACAAAGTCCCTGTTTGAAGCCGGCCATGGCAGGTTCACTTCGGCATAATAATAGAGTTCATTCTGTGATACGCGTTTTACCAGGTAAGATGATTTTAAATGTGATACCCATTCACTTGCGGTATTGATATCCATAACCATATCGGCAACCTGTGCGGGTGTGGCATCGTAATCGGCGACAACCTTAATCGCGCGAATCTTTGAATCCGGAACCTCAGCGGAATAAACCTTTATTCCATTCCTGTCCTTCTGTAATTTCCAATCGTCCTGGGCGGAAACCGAGATCACTTGAGCTATGAGCATCAGCGTGATAAAAAATGTTTTGCGTTTCATGATGTTTTGATTTTGATGTTTGAACATATATCAAAGGTAGGGTGATGTCTTTTCCTGCCTATTGATAACTATCATGAAATGCGCTTGATAAAAGTCAATCCAATAAGTTGCCTTAAGTAAAACCAAAAGCCGCCCTACTTTCGCAGAGCGGCCCCGTAGCCGTCCCGGACTTTTCTCTCAGTGACCTGAAACGATTAGTAAATTTTTTGGCGTTATACGGTTTACCGCCGGCATCACCATACCGCTTTCTTTTTCTAAAGCATTTGTGTTTTTAAACTTTCAAACTGGTTACTGTCGTTTATGGCCCAGTCGGCCATTGCCAGTAAAACCGGAACCAGTCCGTCGCCTGACGGGGTAAGGCTGTAAATTGTAATGGGCGGCATCACCTGTTCAATCTTTTTGGTTATCAAACTATCTTCCTGCAATTGCTTCAGATGCTGTACCAGCATTTTCTCGGTAATGGCGGGTATAGCCTTTCTTAATTCGCTGTAACGTTTAGGGCCGGCGGCCAGGTAGTAAAGAATAACCGATTTCCAGTGCCCGCCAATCTTATTCATAACGTAGGTTATCGGGCAGGTTGTTTGCGAAATGTTTTTGTTCCGGTTCCAGGTGGATTGTTCTTTTATTTTAGTCATCGCTACTTACTTTGGGGTAGGTGCTTGTAATTAATGGTATTCAAAAATAGCTTTGCGTCTGCGTAAATACAAAGCGAAAATAACCATCACCGGATGTTGGATAAATAGCAAAAAAAAATGAACACCATGATCAACAGAAATCACCCTGCATTTAAAAAAGAAGCCGAACCATTTTTTAATATTATTATGGAAGGGCTTAAAGGGGAAGTGGACGGCGCGCATTTTTGGGACGCGGTTGCGGAAGACGCCGTTTTTGAATTTCTATATCGGTTTCCCGGATTTGCAGGCAAAATCGACGGCCGGAAAAATTATATGGAATGGTTCAGTGGGTACACGATGGTACTGAAATCTGCCGACAGCCTGGTCGTTCACAAATCTACAGAGCCGGGGGTGATCATTTTAGAGTATGCGGTGCATGGCGTAGCCCCATCAACCAACAAGCTTTACGATAACAATTTTTGCTCGATCATAACCATCAAAGATCGACGGATTGTTCACTGGCGCGACTATATGGATTCACTTGCAGTCATCCTGGCAACAAGCGCCGGTTAATTCCCGGAACGTTGAACCGCCGCGCCTGTAGCATGCAGGCTAAACAAAAAAGCCGCCCTGCTTTCGTAAAGCGGCTTTCGTAGCCTCTGGTGGCAGAATCTCGAACCTTTTTCTCAGAGATTTGAAGCAATTGGTGAATTTTTAAAGGATGATACCTCAAATTTTTTCCC